>Ga0163144_10021056_pt1 | contig 12988 bp, 13 predicted proteins | sample OliLak19BULKMAT1_FD_123175 | JGI IMG/M metagenome (GOLD analysis project Ga0163144, IMG submission 123175) | Freshwater microbial mat bacterial communities from Lake Vanda, McMurdo Dry Valleys, Antarctica - Oligotrophic Lake LV.19.BULKMAT1 | ecosystem: Environmental > Aquatic > Freshwater >...
GCAGCCGTCGCGGTCCTCGAAGCCGTTGTTGGTCTCCTTCGAGTCGGGGCACTTGTCGTCGCCGTCGCGGACGCCGTCCTCGTCGTTGTCGAGCTCGGGGCAGCCGTCCTCGTCGTTGAACCCGTCGCGATCCTCGGGGTCCATCGCGCACTGATCGTCCGCGTCGGCGAGGCCGTCGCCGTCGTTGTCGACCTCCGGGCAGCCGTCCTCGTCCTGGAACGAGTCCATGTCTTCCTTGTTGCCCGGCGAGTCATCGGCGTCGCAGTTGTCCGGCTCGTCGGCCACCGAGTCGCCATCGTTGTCGGCGTCGGGGCAGCCATCGCTGTCCTGCCAGCCGTCGGCGTCCTCGGGCTCGTTCATGCACTGGTCGTCCGGATCGAGGATGCCGTCGGAGTCGGCGTCCGCCACTGGCGGCTCCTCCTCCTCGATCTCTTCCTCTTCCTTGACCGGCGCTTCCTTGCGACCGAACTCCTTGTAGACGGAGAGCAGCGCCTCGGCGTCGAACGCCAGGGCGGTGTGCGACTCGTCCGGGACGTACTCGGCGTCCGACGACGGCACCGCGATGCCGCGGAGGTCGAAGCGGAGGCCCCAGCCGTTCTCGACGCGGTACTTGGCGCCGATGCCGACGTAGAACTCCGGGTCGGTGTCCTTCGCGATCAGCGTCTCGTTGTCGCTGGAGACGACGGTGATCGCGCCGGCGCCGAGGACGACGAACGGGATCAGCTTCTTGGCGGGCTTGTCCGCGCCGAACTGCGCGATGAGCTGGGCGCGGTAGACCGCCGCCCAGACGTCGAACACGGTGTCGCGGCCCTCGCTGGGGATGCCGCCGGCCTCGGCCTCGAAGCCGATCATGTCGTTGAACGTGAACCCGAGCCGGATGCCGAACAGCACCGAGTTACGGAGCGAGGTGGCGTCCGAACGGTCCGCGACGCCGAGCTCGTTGTTCGGACTGAACATGTGCGGGCCGGCTGTGATGCCGACCTCCACGTTCGCCGACGCGGGCTGGTTCCCTGCCAGGACAGCTCCGCCCGCCACGGCAAGAGCCAGGAGTTTAGGTCCGCGATGAAAGCTCATACGAGTCTCGATCCTTTGCGAGGTTTTCCCGACGTCCCCCTCTCTCGGGTCCGAAGGGCGCTAGCGATGGTGCTGGTGTATCGAGGGCATCCGCCAGTTTCCAGCGGTTGCGCCCTGTTTTTGTCTGCGGCGGCCGGGATCACCGGTTCCGTGCCAGGTTGCTCACAGCCTCGATCCACGCCGGCGTGGCGTTCAGGCTCGGGACCAGCGCGAGGTCCGTGCCACCCGCCGCCTTGAACTGATCGCGTGCCCGGAGGCCGATCTCCTCCAGCGTCTCGAGACAGTCGGCCACGAACGCCGGGCAGAACACGGCCAGCTTCTTCACGCCCGCCTTGGCCAGCTCGTCCAGGACGTGATCGGTGTACGGCTTGATCCACGGCGTGCGGCCCAGCCGCGACTGGAACGAGATCGTCCAGGATCCCGGCGCGAGCGCCATCGAGGCGGCGAGCGCCCGCGCGGTCGCGAAGCAGTGCGCGCGGTAGCAGTGGCGGTTGGCCGGGATGATCGCGTCGCAGCAGGTCTCGCTGCGGAGGCAATGCGCGCCGGAGTCGTCGCTCGCGCGCATGTGGCGCTCGGGCAGGCCGTGGAACGAGAACAGCACGTGGTCGGGCGCGAGCTCGTCGACCACCGGTCGCCCCACAGCGGTGAACGCGGCGATGTAGCCGGGATCATCGTAGAACGGCGGCGCGACCTCGATGCGCGGCACGTTCGTGATGGCGCCGGCGACCCGGAACACCTCCTCGAGCGCGCTGCCGGTCGACGACGACGCGTACTGCGGGAACAGCGGGAGCGTGACGATGCGATCGCACTCGCGCAGCGCTTCGAGCGCGGTGGCGATCGAGGGCTTGCCGTAGCGCATGCCCAGCGCGACCTTCCAGGTGTCGCCGAGCCGCGCCTGCACGCCGGCGACGAGATCCTGCGAGTGGAACAGCAGCGGCGACCCGCGCTCGCCCCACACCTGCTGGTAGGCGTGGGCGCTCTTGCGCGGGCGGCGCGGCAGGATCACGAGCTCGAGGAGCAGCTTGCGCCCGAGGGCGTTCATGTCGAGGACGCGTGGGTCGCTGAGGAACTGGCGCAGGTAGCGACGCACCGCGGCCGACGTGGGTGCATCAGGCGTCCCGAGGTTGATCAGCAAGAGCCCGCTGGTCATGGACCTAGGTAGCAGTCGCGAGCACCAAGGGATCGGCTCGGCAAGCGAATTCTCGCCTGAAATTTCGTTCGGGGATCTCGGTGCGCGTCAGGGTGGCGCACTGGCGGTTTCGCGGCCTTGGGAACGCTATCCACAGGCCTGTCCGCACTCCGGACACGCGGCGGTCCGGAGCGCGCAGATTCTCTCTGCCGTTCAGTTGACCCCCGGTGGGGGCACGGCAATATGCCCGTGCAGATGGCGGCGAGCTCCACATCGATGTCGAAGAAGCTGGGCGTCCGGGCAGGCCACACCGTGGTCCTGGTCGGCGCGCCGAGCCGCTTCCCCGGCCTGGGCGAAGGCACGACGGTGCTGCGCGCGCTCCCCATGTTCGGGCGGCGCCGGCTCCGCAACGCGACGACGCCACCGGCCGAGAGCGTGATGCTGTTCCTCGACCGGCTCGAGGATCTCGAGCGCCGCATCGGGCCCGCGGTCGAGAAGCTGCACCCCGATGGTCAGGTCTGGGTCGCGTGGCGCTCGCGCCGCGCCGCGGACATCACCGAGGACCTGGTCCGCCGCATCGCGCTGACCGCCGGCATGGTGGTGACGCGCGTCCAGGCGATCGACGACGTGTGGACCGGCGTGCGCCTGGTGATCCGCAAGGACAACCGCGACGCGCTGTCGTACCGGCTGTCGACGCCGGGCGGCGGGTCGACGATGCGTCGCGCCCGCGCCCAGCGCTCGAAGTAGCTACAGGCAGCCCGCGGCGATCCCGTCCAGCGTGTACGGCGCGCACGCGGCGTCGGTGTTGAAGTCGACGGTCATCGTCTGCATGCCGACGAGCGTGAGGAACCCGCCCACCGGGTCCGGGCGCCAGGCGCCGAGGATGTCGACGCGGCCGATGTCGGCGACCTCGACCCACGAGCCGTCGGCGGCCTCGCACAGCCCGCCGGGCGCGCACGCCACCTCGAGGTGCGTGGTGACGTCGACCTCGGCGTCGAGCTCGACGTCGACGGTCAGCGACGAGCGATCGAGCGCGAGGTCGATGACGCCACTCAGCTTGCCGGTGGCGTCGCCGAAGCCCTCGGCGGAGATCCGCACGAAGCTCGTCGCCGGCTCGATCACCGCCCAGCCGCTGAAGTCGCCGCAGTTGCCGGTGATCACGACGCTGCCGTCGCTGCGCAGCTCGACCGACGGGCAGCCCTCGCCGACCGTCTTGGTCATGGAGGTGATGCTGTCGGCCGAGCCGAGCGCGTCGCGACCCGACGCCGCGTCGACCGCGGCGGCGAGCTGCGCCGGCGTCGCGCTGCGGAGATCCGCGGGCCGGATGTCATCGCCGCACGCGGCGACAGGGAGGAGGAGAAGGGCAGGCAGGAGGAGGGAGGAGTTGCGCATGTGGGGCCTCACCCCCACCGATTGCAGCGCCCATGCCCGCCCCCGCGGCCACTCACCCCCACCCCAACCGCCCGACATCACCCGCGTCCGAACTTCGGATCGCTGGGACCGCAGGTATCACGTACGGGGAGATCACGCCGCGTGATCTCCCCGTACACCGTACTGATCTCCCCGTACACCGTACCGAAGCTTCAGTACCGAAGCTTCACGCCGCGTGAAGATCGCGTGAAGCCTCCGAGCAATGCTCGGTACACCGTACCGAAGCTTCACGCCGCGTGAAGATCGCGTGAAGCCTCCGAGCAATGCTCGAACGCCTCACGGAGCGTCGATGACGGCGCCGGCGTAGCCGACGACGCGGGCGCGGTCGCCGGAGGCGTCGCCGGAGGTGGCGTAGCCGATGAGGCGGGGAGGGGGCGCGTGGCGGGCGCGGGCGTAGGCGAGCATCGCGGCGGCGGGGCGGGCGCCGCACATCGAGATCGCGTGGTCGTCGACGGTGGCGAGGAGCGTGGCGGGATCGCCGGTGGCGAGCGCCTCGAGGGCGACGCGGTCGCGGCGGCGGCACTCGTCGTCGGGGAGGTAGTGGCTCATGTCGGAGGACGCCACCACGAGGACGTCGTCGGCGCCGATCGCGCGGGCGAGGGCGCCGCCGAGCGCGGTGCACTCGGCGACGTCGAGGTGCCCCACCACGATGGGCACGAGCCGCAACGCCGGCTGGCGCGCGAGCAGGAGCGGGACGAGCACCTCGATCGCGTGCTCGCCGGCGTGCGCGGCGTCGTCGGCGCGCGCGCCTCGGATCGCGGCGGCTTCCTCGAGGATCCGCGTCGCGAGCGGCTCGTCGATCGGCACCTCCGCGCCGGGCACGCGCCAGCCGCCGTGCGCGCCGATCGCCACGCGCGCGCCGCGGCCGGTGTGGTTCGGGCACATCACGACCACGCGCGGCGGTACGCCGACCTGCGCGATCGTCCTGGCCGCCAGCGCCCCCGAGTACACCCACCCGGCGTGCGGGCACATCACCGCGAGCGCGCGCGCAGCCGTGACCGGCGCGCCGCGGAACAGCACCGCCAGCTCGCCGGCGAGCTCGGCCGCGGTGCCGGGATAGAACCGCCCGGCGACGGCAGGCTCACGGACGCTCATCGGAACAGGCTACCGCATGCTAAGAAGGCTGCGATGCGCCTGGCGCACTGCTCCGATCTGCACCTGCTCTCGCTGGAGGGCTCGCGCTTCCTCGACTTCATCAACAAGCGATGGATCGGCGGGGTCAACCTGCTGACCAGCCGCGGGCGCCATCATCACACCGAGGCGTTCGAGGACATGGTCGCGGACTTCGCGCCCGCCGGCATCGACCACGTCGTCTGCACGGGCGACCTGACCAACCTCGCGCTCGAGGCGGAGTTCCGGTTCGCGCGCGAGCGGTTCGACAAGATCGCGCTCGGGCCCGGCGCCGTCACCGTGATCCCGGGCAACCACGACAGCTACGTCGCCGAGGGCAAGAAGCACTTCGCGGCGGTGTTCCCCGACTACTTCGCGAGCGACGCCGAGCACGCGACCGACGACGCCTGGCCGGTGGTCCGCGTGCGCGGCGCGGTCGTGATCGTCGGCCTGTCGACCTCGCTGCAGACGCCGTGGTTCACCGCGTGGGGCCGGATCGGCGCCACCCAGCTCGCGCGGCTCGAGGCCGTGCTGTCGGATCCGGGCCTCGCCGACAAGGTCCGCGTGGTGGCGATCCACCACCCCCCGGCCGGCAAGCGCGCCACCAGCCGGATCCGCGGGCTGAAGGATCACGACGCGTTCGCGCAGGTGCTCGCACGCACCGGCGCCGAGCTCGTGCTCCACGGCCACGAGCATCGCGACCTGTTCGAGACGCTCCCTGGCCCCGACGGCGCGCTGATCCCCGTGCTCGGCGTGCCGAGCGGGACGTACGAAGCGAACGATCCCAGCCGCACCGCGCGCTATCGCATCTTCGAGATCGAGGAGGCCGCGGGGCGCCGCGCGGTGATCTCCCACCACCTCCGGGTCTGGCACAGAGACCGCAGAGTCTTCGCGCTAGATGACCAGAGCCAACGTGAAGTCGCAGCAAGTGCCTGATGTGTCGACGCAGCGCGCCGCCGGGCGTGTCGAAGGTGGTGAAAACTCCGCACCCCGCGCCCTAACTAGCGAACTTGACGGTACTCCTCCCAATGGAGTACCCCTCGCAGCCGTGAGCACCGTGCCCGCCAAGATCACCACGCCAGACCAAGCTGCAGAGCTCGAGGCGGCCGACTCCAAGTACGTGATGCGGCCGTGGACGCACCCGGCCGGTGAGCCGGTGATCGTCGCGCGCGCCAAGGGCTGCGTCGTCACCGACGTGCACGGCAAGGACTACCTCGACTTCACGTCGGGCTACTTCGTCAACAACGCCGGTCACTGCCACCCGCGCATCGTCGAGGCCGCGACCCAGCAGCTCACGCAGGTGCTCCAGGTCTCGGGCAAGCACGGCACGATCGCGGCGATCCGCCTCGCCGAGAAGCTGATGTCGCTCGCGCCGAAGTCGATCCACAAGGCGTTCTTCACGACCGGCGGCTCCGAGTCCAACGAGTTCGCACTCAAGATGGCGCGCCAGGCGAGCGGCAAGACCGACGTCGCCTATCTCGAGAACGCGTATCACGGGCTCACCGTCGGCGCGATCGAGATCACCCACAGCGAGCCGTACCGCAAGACCGCGGGGCGCCCGCTCGGCGACTTCAGCTACCCGGTGCCCAACGCGTACTGCTACCGCTGCGAGCACGGCGTCGACAACTGCGCGACGCAGTGCCTCGACACGATGGAAGACAAGATCAAGGCGCGCCCGAACACCGGCGCGCTGATCGCCGAGCCGATCCAGTCGGTCGGCGGCCTCGCGCCGCCGGCGAAGTGGTGGGATCGCGTCGAGCAGATCCGCAGGAAGCACGGCCTCCTGCTGATCATCGACGAGATCCAGACCGGCCTCGGCCGGACCGGCAAGATGTTCGGCCTCGACCACTACGGCCTCGAGCCCGACATCCTCGTCGGCGGCAAGGGCCTGTCCGGTGGCGTCGGCTCGCTCGGCATGGCGTGCGCCTCCGACGCGGTGGTCGCGAAGTTCTTCGGCGGCACCACACCGACCTCGGGCGGCAACGCGGTGTCCGCGGCGGCCGGCCTCGCGCTGATCGAGACGATCGTCGAGGAGGGCATGATCGACAACGCGGCCCGGATGGGGCGCTACCTGACCGACGCGTTCTGGGCGCTGAAGGATCCGTGGATCGGCGACGTCCGGTTCATCGGCCTGCTCGGCGGCGTCGAGCTGGTGTCCAACCGCGACACCAAGGAGGTCCTGCCCAAGAAGGCGATCTCCGCGATCAAGGACGGCCTCCACACCGCCGGCATGCTGATCACGGTCAGCGGTACGCTCGGCAACGTGCTCCGCCTGCAGCCCCCGCTCTCGATCACCGCCGCGCAGTGCGATCTGCTGATCGCCGCGGTCGCGAAGACGCTCGCCGCCGTCCGGTCGACCTAGCGCTCCGGACCCACGACCGATGAACCTGTTCGCGTTTCGCAAGGCGTTCGACAAGCTGACCGGGCCGCTGATCTCGCAGATCAGCCGGCTGCCGATCCACGCCAACACGTGGACGCTGATCGGCGCCGGCGTCGGGCTCGCCGCCGGCGTCGTGTTCCTCTACGCCCACTGGTGGATCGGCCTGGTCCTGCTGATCGTCCGCGGGTTCATCGATCACATCGATGGCTACGTCGCGCGCAACTTCAACCAGCGCTCGACGTTCGGCGCCGTCATGGACGATCTGTGTGACCGCTGGGTCCTCGGCGTCATGTACTCGGGCGGCTGTCTCGCGATCGCCGGCGACTATCCGCACGTGCTGATCGTGCTCGGCCTCGGGATCACCGGCTCGCTGTCGAACGTGATCATCAAGCTGTCGATCTACGCCGAGTCGCAGCAGGACATCTGGCGCGAGAGCGGCAAGATCGGCCACCCGGTCGACGTCGTCGGCGTGTTCGGCTCGGCGGAGTTCCTGATCTACTTCGGCGCCGGCGTGCTGTTCACGGCGCTGCTGCAGGATCCGCGGCCGATGCTCGCGGGCGCGTGGGCGGTGGCGATCATGTCGCACGTGTCGCTGCTCCAGCGCGCGCTGTTCGCGTGGCGCCGCTACCGGCTCGTCGATCCGATGGCCTTCGACGCGCGCGAGCGTGGCGAAGCCGCCGACGGAGCGTAGCGATGGCGTCGAACTACAACCCGGCGAACGCGATGACCGCCTCGCGGTTCCTCACGCTCCCGGTGTTCCTGTGGGCGCTGGAGAACGGTGAGCGCCAGGTCGCGGCGTTCACGCTGATCGTGTGCGGCGCCCTCGACGTGCTCGACGGCGCGGTCGCGCGGCTGCTCAAGTGCCAGACCCCGTTCGGCGAGGTGTTCGACGCGATCGCGGATGGCATCTGCTACGGCGCGATGATGCTGATGCTGACGGCCTACGGCTGGGTGCCGTGGGGGCCGGTCGTGCTGCTCGTCCTGATGGGCGGGGCCAACATCGTGATGCGCGGGATCTACGTCCGCCGCGCCGGCCGCACCACCAACTACCGCAGCTACGCGATGGAGCGGGTGGTCGCGTACCTCTGCTACCTGATCGGCCTCGGCTGCGGCGACTACCACATCGAGTGGTTCAGCTGGATGTTCCCGGTGGTGATGGCGATCGTGATCGTCCACGACACCAAGCGGATGGTGGTCGATCCGGTGACGGCATGATCGAGATCGTGCCGGCGAGCGCGTTCAACGGGTTCGTCACGCTGCTGATCCTCGCGCTCGCGGGCGGCTGGGGCATCGTCGACACGATCCGGCTGGGGCGCGCGCTGCGCGAGGATCGCTCAAGCCCGGAGGTTCGGGACCGGATCTTCGGCTGCATGATCGGCCTCGTGATCGCGGGCCTCGGCATGGGCAGCGTCGCGTACTTCCACTTCACCTGACCCGGTCAGCGGGGAGCCCAGCGTCTGGCCGTGCCCGAGCACGCGGACCAGGCGGTCGAGGCCGCGCCCCGCGGCGACCTGGACCAGCCGGCGGCGCGGCATGCTCGGCAGGCCGAAGCGCAGGTTCACCGTCCCCCAGTGCACGGGCACCATCGCGCGCGCGCCCAGCCGCTCGGCGATCGCCAGCGCGGCGTCGGGATCGATGTGGACGCCGCGATCGAGCGTCTGCTGCCGCCAGCGGTAGTACCAGACCGGCAGCATCCCGCCGATCGGCAGCAGGGTGGCGTCGAGCGAGAACCGCTTGCCGATGTCGTCGAACACGGCGTGATCGGAGGCGTCGACGTCCCCGGCGTGGTGGAGCGCGACGCCGCCGCGGCTGACCACGTAGCCCGCGCAGGTGGGATCGTCGCCCTTGCGCCACCGCCCGTTGTCGTGGCGCGTCGGCACCGCGACGATGTCGAGGCCGCCGACGTCGAGGTGATCGCCGGCCTCGACCTCGGAGACCTTGGCGAACCCGAGGTCGGATACCACCCGACCTGCGCCGCGCGGGACGATCAGGTGCGCGCCGCGATCCACCGCCTTGAGGCTCCAGCGGTTGAGGTGATCGACGTGCGCGTGGGTGATCAGGACCGCGACGACCGGGCCGGCGGCGCGCGCCCGGCGGCGCCCCAGCGGGTCGACCAGCACGCGGTGGCCCTCGATGTCGATCGCGGCAGTGGCGTGTCCCAGCCACGTCACACCCCAGGTGGGGCGGTCTTTCAGCCCCGTTGGCAGCGCGGTGGGACGAGAACTCTCACCGGGGAGCGTTTCGGCCGTGGCCACGCCCTGCTATAGCACGGGGCCTTGCTGACGTTCTTCCTCATCGGCATGGCCGTGGGGTGCTTCACCGGCATACCGATCGGGCCGGCGAACCTCGCCGTGATCGACGCAGCGTACCGGCACACGATGCGCCGCGCGATCGGCGTGGCGCTCGGCGCCGCGCTCGCCGACTCGGCCTACGCGGGGCTCGGCATCGTCGGCGTGGGCCCGCTGGTCGTGAGCGACCCGAGCGTGCCGCCGATCCTGTTCTGCGTCAGCGGGGTGGTGCTGGTCGTCTACGGCGCGCTGACCGCGCGCGCGCACCCGGTCAGCCCGGCCGACGAGCACGCGCCCCGCCCCGCGATGCCGTCGAGGCAGATGCGCAGCGGCATCACGGTCGGCCTCGCGTTGATCCTGCTCAACCCCGCCGCGATCGTCACCTGGGTCGTCGTCGTCGGTCCGTACCTCGCCGGCGCCGATGGCTGGGAGGGCGGCGCCGCGACGCTCGGCGTCCTGTTCGGCAGCTTCGGGTGGTTCTACTTCGTCGCGTACCTGACGACGCACGGCAAGCGCCTGATGGGCGGCAAGGCCATCTGGATCACCCGCATCGTCGGCATCGTGCTGATCGCGTACGGCTTCTTCTCGATCGGCCGCGCGCTCCAGTACTGGTTCTTCTGACCAGATCGGGCTGGTCTGCTCAGTTGCTCAGGGCTTCCATCAGCTCGCCGAGGGTCTCCTCGACGCGGATGGCGAGCTTGCGCGGCAGCGGCGCGTCCTCGGCGGTGATCAGGGCGGCGAGGCGGCGCGCGGTGGCGACGATCGAGCCGCGGTGCTTGTCGGCGCGCTCGTCGTCGGTGACCGGGAACGCGATCTCCCGGAACTGGCGCGAGAGGTGCGGCGCGTCCGCGCCTTCATCGAACGCGACGCGGTGGATCGTCTCCATCGTCTCTTCGTCGACGGCGCCGCGCTCGGTGGCCCTGGCGACGAACTCGACCGCGCCGAGCGTTGGCACCGGCGCCTCCGGCTTCTTCCGTGCACGCTCGAGCACGCGCGGCGCGCTGCTCTCGAGGAACCGGTAGCTGCCGAGCAGCTTGGCGACCGTCGACGCGCGCAGGTGGAGCTCGGTCCGGCAGTACGCCTCGAAGTCGGCGTAGCCCCAGCGTTCCCACTGCTGCCGCGACTGCACGCGGGTCAGCGCCTCGGCGAGCTCGAGCCACGTCCGCTTGAACGCGCGCGCCTTCATGAGCGTGTCCGCGCGCTCGGGGTCGTCGGCGACCGCGATCATCCGGTCTTCCATCGCGCGGTCGGTCTTCGTGATGATCTTGGCTCCCATCGCGAGAGCACCCTAGAGCGACCCTCTGATCGGGACAAGCGACCAGGAGACCGGTCTCCGGTTCGCTGTGGAACCACGCCTGGTTCTCGACGGAAAACTGAGATCGCCGCGCGTGCTTCCGGTACCTTGCGGTCGGCACGCCCCGTGCTCCGGAACCCCCCGTCGTGCGCCGTCTCCTCCTCCTCCTCACTCTGCTCCTGGCCGGCTGCCAGCTCGCCGCCGAGTCCGCGGACGTGGGCGGCGGTGACGACGACTCGGGCGTGGCCCCGGAGTGCGCGACCGCGATCGACTGCGTGCTCGCCTCGTCGACGTGCTGCGGCTGCGGCGAGTACGCGATGCCCGATTTCGGGCAGGACAGCTGCGAGGACGTCGAGTGCGGCGAGCCGGAGCCCGGCGCGTGCCCGGCGGTCGCGGCGGCGTGCCTCGACGGCGCGTGCGTCGCCGCGTGCGTCGAGATCGCGTGCCCGCTGACGTGCGAGGCCGGGTTCGCCGTCGACGCCGCGGGCTGCCTCACGTGCGCGTGCGCGCCGGCCGCCGACCCGATGGCGAGCTGCTCGATCGACGAGGACTGCGTCGCCGTGCCGGCCGACTGCTGCGGCTGCGCGCGCGGCGGCTCCGACACCGCCGTGCCCGCGAACGACGCCGACGCGTTCGGCGAGGCGCTGGCGTGCGACTCGAACGCGGCCTGCCCGGAGGTCGACGTCTGCGACTCGATGGTGGCCCCCCGCTGCGTGTCCGGTCAGTGCCAGCTAGGAGACGGACTTCCGCCCCTCGACGCGGCCGACCCGTGCGGCCGCCCCGACCTGCCGGTGTGCCCCGATGGCACGGTCTGCGTCCTGAACGCGGACCCGGCGGCCTCGAGCCAGGGCCTCGGGACTTGTCGATAGAGCGCGCGCCTGGCCTCACGCGTTATACTCCCCGGCACTCATGAGCTCCGACGGCATGCAACCTGACCCCGGCGCCTCGGGCTCGATGTCGATCGACGCGCTCAAGCCGGGCGACGAGATCCTCGGTCGTTACCGGATCCTCAAGAAGCTCGGCGAGGGCGGGATGGGCGAGGTCTACGCCGCCGAGCACGTCCACATCTCGAAGCGCGTCGCGATCAAGCTGCTGCGCGCCGAGGTCGCGACGAACAAGGAGGCGGTCACCCGGTTCGCCCAGGAGGCGCGCTCCGCGTCGTCGATCGGCCACAAGAACATCATCGGCATCGACGACTTCGGCACGATGCCGGACGGCCGGATCTACCTGTCGATGGAGTTCCTCGACGGGATGCCGCTCAACGACTTGATCAAGGAGCCCGGCGGCCTCCCGCCGGACCGCCTGCTCAACATCCTGATCCAGACCGGTCACGGCCTCAGCGCCGCGCACGCGCGCAGCATCGTCCACCGCGACATGAAGCCGGAGAACATCTTCGTCACGCACGGCGTGAACGGCGAGGACGTCCCGAAGCTCCTCGACTTCGGCATCGCGAAGGTCGCCGGCAACGACGGTGGGAACAACCTCACCAAGACGGGCACGATCTTCGGCACCCCGTTCTACATGGCGCCCGAGCAGGCGATGGGGCAGCAGATCGACGGTCGCGTGGACATCTACGCGATGGGCGTGATCATGTACGAGGTGTTCGCCGGCTCGCTGCCGTTCCGCGGCGAGTCGTTCATGGGCATCCTCACCCAGCACATCACCACCGAGCCGGAGCCGGTGGTGAACCGCGCCGCGCAGGCCGGCCGCATGGTTCCGCACGGCATGCCCGAGATCATCGCGCGCGCGATGGCGAAGGATCCCGATCGCCGGTTCCAGACGATGGACGAGCTCGTCGGGGCGCTCGTGAGCGTGTACCGCACGGTGGCGGGCTCGGGCATGAGCCAGTACATGGAGGCACACACGCCTCCGCGCAGCGCGATGATGCCGGCGACGCCGACCAGCGGCGGCATGCCGGTCCCGACGGGCGGCCACCCCGCGCACACGCCGCCGGGGATGATGCCGCCGCCGCCGTACGGATATCCGCCGCCGCCAGGCGGCCAGATGGGCGCCCCGATGGGCCCGCCCCCGATGGGACGCATCGTCTCGGCCGACGAGTCGGCGATGATGCAGCCGAAGAAGAGCAAGGCCGGGATGATCGCCGCGATCATCATCGCGCTCGCGGTGATCGGCGGCGGGGTCGCGGTGTTCGTGATCAGCCAGAACAAGAAGACCGACGAGGTGGCGACGCCGGGCACCGGCACGGGGACCGGGACCGAGGTCGCGGCGTTGACGCCCGACGCCGGCACCGGCGCGGACGTCGGCACGGGCACGGGCACGGC
>Ga0163144_10021057_pt1 | contig 12987 bp, 13 predicted proteins | sample OliLak19BULKMAT1_FD_123175 | JGI IMG/M metagenome (GOLD analysis project Ga0163144, IMG submission 123175) | Freshwater microbial mat bacterial communities from Lake Vanda, McMurdo Dry Valleys, Antarctica - Oligotrophic Lake LV.19.BULKMAT1 | ecosystem: Environmental > Aquatic > Freshwater >...
GCGACGCCGCCGCAATCGAAGGGCGTGTCGTCGCTGCCGTCGAGGTCGCGGTCATAGGTGATGATGACACACACGGGCGCATCGAACTGGCGGAAGCCGCGCAGCACCCAGTCCTGGCGCGCGTCCTTGTCGTCGCGCGCAATGCCCATGGCGCTGAACAATTGCTTGGCGACGCCGATCTGGCGCTCGCGGTGCTTGCCGGCGAAGGCGGGGCCGGTGCGGAACTCGCGCGATTGGGGCACGCCGGCCACCATGCGCTCGGTGTTGCCGGCGCGGATGCGGTTCAGCGGTTCGCCGGTGATGACGTAGAAATGCCAGGGTTGGGTGTTCATCGAGGTTGGCGCGCGCATCGCAAGCTCGAGCACCTCTTCGATCAGCTGCCTCGGCACGGGGTCGGGCTTGTAGCCGCGAATGCTGCGGCGGCCGAACATGACGTCGTCGAATTGCATGGAGATCCCCGGGGTTGGTCGGACTGGCAATTGACCTGCCTGCTGCACATTTCGCAAGGCAGGCCGCGGTTAACGGCCCAACGGGCTTGGAAGTCGGGGCCGGGCGGTTTATCGGAACGCCATGACAAACGTCGCGAAATCCACTCCCAACACATGGTCGCAATGGCCCGACGCCAACGGGCGGTTCGGCGAATTCGGCGGGCGGTATGTCGCCGAGACGCTGATGCCGCTCGTGCTCGATCTCGAGCAGGAGTATGCGCGGGCCAAGGCTGATCCGTCCTTTCAGGCGGAGTTCGACTGGCTGCTGGAGCATTATGTCGGGCGGCCGAGCCCGATGTATTACGCCGAGCGCATGACGAAGCATTTCGGCGGCGCGAAGATCTACTTCAAGCGCGACGAGCTGAACCACACGGGCGCGCACAAGATCAACAACTGCATCGGCCAGGTGCTGCTTGCGCGGCGCATGGGAAAGACCCGGATCATCGCGGAGACGGGGGCGGGGCAGCATGGGGTTGCCACCGCAACAATATGCGCGCGCTTCGGATTGCCGTGCGTGGTGTTCATGGGCGAGACGGATGTCGAGCGGCAGAAGCCCAACGTTTTCCGCATGCGCCTGCTCGGCGCGGAGATCGTGCCGGTGTCGTCGGGCACGGGCACGCTGAAGGATGCGATGAACGAGGCGCTGCGCGACTGGGTGACGCATGTGTCGAACACATTCTACGTCATCGGCACGGCGGCGGGCCCGCATCCCTATCCGATGCTGGTGCGCGATTTCCAGAGCGTGATCGGGCGCGAGGCGCGCGAGCAGATCCTCAAGCTCGAGGGGCGTCTGCCGGATGTTCTGGTGGCGGCGATCGGCGGCGGGTCGAACGCGATCGGGCTGTTCCATCCGTTTCTGGAAGACGAGAGCGTCAGGATGATCGGCGTCGAAGCTGGAGGCCACGGGGTAGAAACCAGGATGCATGCGGCCTCGCTCTCGGGCGGCATGCCTGGCATCCTGCATGGCAACCGCACCTACCTGCTGCAGGACGCGGACGGGCAGATCACCGACGCCCATTCGATCTCGGCCGGGCTCGACTATCCGGGTATCGGGCCGGAGCACGCCTTCCTGCACGAGACGGGGCGGGCGACCTATCGGACCTGCACCGACAAGGAGGCACTGGAGGCGTTCCAGCTGTGCACGCGGCTCGAGGGCATCATCCCGGCGCTTGAGCCGGCGCATGCGCTGGCGCGCGTGGGCGACATCGCGAAGGAACTGGGGCCGGACGGGTTGATCGTGATGAACATGTGCGGACGCGGCGACAAGGACATCTTCTCGGTGGCGGCGCATCTGGGGATGGCGATCTAGCGGCGGGCTGCTGAAAGCGCATCAGAAGATGCATATTTTGATGCTCCAGGCGTAGGAGGCCGACATGCGCACCACGGTGACCTTGGACGATGATCTGCTCGAGCGCGCCAAGGAGCTTACCGGCATTGAGGAGAGCCCGGCCCTCCTGCGCGAGGCGCTCAAGGCTCTGATAGCGAGGGAGGCCGGGCGGCGTCTGATGCGCCTTGGTGGATATGACCCGAAGGCAACGGCCGGTCCGCGTAGACGACCCCGCGCGTAGTTTGAGACGTCGCCGCCACGGTTCTGGCCGACGCGTCGATTTGGATCGACTGCTTTCGCAGCAAGAACGCCCACCTGCATGATTTGATCGGTGCGGGCCAGATCGTCATGCATGACCACGTCCTGGGAGAGATTGCGCTTGGTTCTCTGAAGGACTGCAAATCGACGCTTCGTGATCTTGCCGTTCTCCCTCGCGCCTTGATGACGAAGGACGACGAAGTGATGGCGTTGATCGAATCGCGAAAACTGTTCGCGCGTGGAATTGGTTGTACCGATGCACATCTACTTGCTTCGATAGCGCTGGAAGACGCGTTGTTGCTTTGGACCAAGGATATGCGGCTTGCGGCCGTTGCTGCGGAGCTTGGCATGGCCTATCGCAAACCGTGACGACCTGTACGATACGAAGTGGGCCATGGGCGGGCTGATCGTGGTGAACATGTGCGGGCGCGGCGACAAAGGCATCTTCTCGGTAGCGGCGTATCTGGGGATGGATGTCTGAGGCGCGCAGCGCTCGCGACCTTGTCGCTTGCATTGGCTGCCTGCGGACCGGGCTTGCAACAGGATCAGCGGCGGCTCTTCGTCGGAACGGCAGAGCTGCCGTTTGTGGCTGGCGCGGGGGTCCATGACTGCCCACATGCGCTGCCGCTGGATGCAGACCAGGCGATCGAGCGCGTCTGCCTGCGGCGCGGACGAGGCAGCGAACCGGAAGAGGTTCGGGATTTCTATCGGCATCACATGGTCTACCTCTCCGGTTGGACGCGTGCGTGATCCGACGAGCGGATCAGTGACGTCTGGATAATGCCGGGTACGCCGACGACGCGATGCCTGGTTGCTGAGGTTTATGGAACGGTCGAGGGCGACGTATTTGCGGAGTTCCTGATGGTGACCTTGTCACTGCAGGATTCGCGCGTTGATGCTTGCGATATGTCGATTGGGTGACGGCAAAGGAGATTCCGCGTGAGCTACCTTTCAGTCTTCGGGTTGGCGTTCTGTGCGGTTGCACTCACGGCCTGCTCTTCACCTGACACGCCGATCCTGCCGGGCAAGCTCGATCTGCCAGTCGCTGCTGGCGATCGCTGGAAGCTGTGTGCGGATGACGGGCTGGAGGATACGACGCCGGATGCGGACTGCGTGCTTGCGCCGCTGGATGATCCAATGAAGGGGTATGTCGCGGCGCTGGGGGAGCGTGGATGGATGAAGGCGGAGACGACTTCGACCGGCGAGCGCTGGACCCGCGAAGGGGCGACGTGCGGGGTCCTGAATGTGTCGGGGGTACGTGAGACCTATGCGCGGAAGGATTACACGCTGCTCAGGTTCGAGGTGAGTTGCGCGGCGACATGATTGAGGCTTTCCGTCTGGATGCCTTGGAGGCACAAGGGCAGGGCTGAACAGGAGAGCGCGATGTCGACACATGCCGGATCATGCCATTGCGGGCAGGTCGCGTTCGAGGTGACGGGCACGTTCGGCGGGGCGCTGGTGTGCAACTGCTCCTACTGCCGCAGGTCGGGCAACATGCTCGCCTTCACGACGCCGGAAAACTTCCGTCTGACGACGCCGCAAAGGGATGTTTCGACCTACCTGTTCGGCAAGCAGACGATCAGCCATTTTTTCTGCGCCAATTGCGGGATCTCCACACATGGCTCGGGCGTGGCGCCGGATGGCAATCGCATGGTGGCGGTGAACCTGCGCTGCGTGCCGGACATCGATCTCGAGACGCTTGAGATCCAGGCGTTCGACGGCGCGAACCTGTAGCGTCGCCATGCTGCCGGTTGCTGACGTCCCCAAGCTGGAACTGGTCGACGCGCAGGTTGCGGCAATGCCGCAGGCTGGCGGCAGCTATGCGTTTCATGACCCGTGCGTGCTGGGCACGCGACTGAATGTGGTGGTTGATGGGGCCTCGCAGGACGCTGCCTACCAGGCGGCGTGTGCGGCGCGGGTCGAGATCGACCGGCTGGATCGCGTGTTCAACTGGCGCGATCGGAAGAGCGAGATTTCGCGGCTGAACAATGCGCGCGTGATGCAGGTGTCGGCCGACCTGTTCGATGTTGTGGTGGCGGCGGAGCATTGGCGCGCGGTGAGTGAGGGCGCCTATAGCGGGCGGCTCGGCCGGTTGCTGGAGCGTTGGCGCTGCGCAGGCGAACGGCTTCCGGATCGGATGGAGACGCAGATGCTCGCGCGCGCGATTGGCGGCGCGAGCATCGGACTTGATGCGCAGACGCGAACCATCCTGCGGCCGGACGTGGTCCGTTTCGATTTCGACGGGATCGCCAAGGGCCACATCGTTGATCGGGCGCTTGCGGCTGCGATGGCGGTGGCGGGCGTGTCGCGCGCGATGGTGGATATTGGCGGCGATGTGAGGTGCGCAGGCGATGGCGACTGGCGGATCGAGTTGCCGGCGCCGCTGTTGCCGTTCGACAACGCGGCGCCATGCGGCGCGTTTTCGATGTCGGACGGAGCTGTCGCCACATCGGGCTGTGGTCCTCGCGATCGGCGCGCTGGCGCAAACATGGTGAGCGCGACGATCGATCCGCGGACGGGCTGGCCCGTGTCGCACTGGCGGTCTGCAACGGCAGTGGGGCCGACTGCGCTGGCGGCCGATGCGCTGGCAACGGCGATGCTTGTGCTTTCGCCTGCGGAGGCTGCCGCTTGCATCGCGCGGATGGAGGGCATGTCGGCGCGCGTGACACGGCCGGGCGGCGTGACCTGGCTTGGACAGCAGCGCGGCGAGGCGTCTCCGCAGTGGATCGAGTATGTGCCGCAGCAGGTACAGGGCGGTGGCGCACCGACGCTGTGGAAGGACGGCTGGTACGCAAACGTCATCTTCACCGCGCCGCCGAAGGAAATGCGTCGCGAGATCGCATTCCGCTCGCCCTATGTGGCGATCTGGGTGAGCGGTGTCGACAACAAGCCGGTGCGTACGCTGTTCATGGTGGGGCGCTACAAGGAGTGGCACGAGGGCAATCATGTCTGGTGGCGGCTCAACAGGGCCAGGCTCGACACGCTGTTCGCCCGCTCGCTGTCGACGCGCGGGTCGGGCACCTACAAGGTCTACTGGGACGGGGTGGATGATGATGGCCGTCCTGTGCCGCCGGGTCGCTACAGGATCAACGTCGAGACCAGTCGCGAAGGCGGTGGGCACTCGCACCGCTACATCGAGATGGATTTCTCGCAGCCGCGCGTGTTCGAGCAGGCGCTGCCGATGCAGCCGGACAAGGGCGGGCTGGAGGTCTCGTTCCAGAAGTTCTGATCCCGCAGCAAAAGCGGGTTCGTTCCTGCTTTGTTGCAGTGCGGCAACAGGAAGCGACTCCGGGGGTAGGTCGGGCGGCGGTTTTCCGGTATTTAGCCCGCCTTGCTTCGGGGCCTCGCCCCAGACCAGCGCTGAACCAGCTCAGGCCAGACCCAAAGCATTTTCCCCATATGACCGCTGACCGCATATCCGCAACGTTTGCTGCCTGCCGTGCGCAGGGGCGTGCCGCGTTTGTCGGCTATCTGATGGCAGGCGACCCTGATCTTGAGGGAAGTTATAACAATATCAAGGCTCTGGCTGATGCTGGTGCCGACATCATCGAGCTCGGCGCGCCCTTCACCGATCCCATGGCGGATGGGCCTGCGATCCAGAAGGCGGCCCTGAGGTCGCTGGCTGCCGGGACGACCCTTGGGGATACGTTAACCATCGCGAAACGCTTTCGGGCGGAGAATTCTTCCACGCCTCTGATCGTTATGGGTTATGCCAATCCCATTCACAGGATGGGGTTTGCACCGTTTGCGAAGGCAGCGGCCGAAGCCGGAGTTGACGGCGTGATCACTGTGGACCTGCCACCGGAAGAGGACGGCCCGCTACGCCGGGAGCTGGAGGCGCACGGCCTTGCGGTGATCCGGCTGGCGACGCCGACCACCACTGAAAAGCGCATGGTCACGGTCGCCGAAGGGTCTTCGGGCTTCGTCTATTATGTCTCTGTCGCGGGTGTCACGGGAGCGGGCGTGGGCGCGACGACCGATATCAGCGCCGGGGTTGAACTGGCGCGGCGCATTTCCAACCTGCCTGTAGCGGTTGGCTTTGGCGTGCGCACTCCGGAACAAGCAGCTGTTTTTGCACGTATTTCTGACGGAGTTGTGGTCGGTTCGGCGCTTGTCGAGCTTGTCCGGGAGGCGGTGGAGCGCGGCGATCCATCTTCCGCTGTCAAGTCCATAAGTGTGGTTGCAAAGTCACTGTCAAATGCCATAGCCTCAGCGCGTATCGAACGGAGCGTTCATTGAACTGGCTGACAAACCTTCCTCCCGGGCTGAAGTCGATCTTCGCCAAGCGTGAGGACACAGAGGGCGACAACCTCTGGGTAAAATGCCCGAAAACCGGCGAACTGGTCTACCGGCAGGAGCTTGAGAGCTCCTACTGGGTGACGCCTGCCGGCGCGCACCTGCGGATCAGCCCGGAGCAGCGCTTCCAGTACATGTTCGACGGCGGCCTCTGGACCGAGATCGCGATGCCGCCGGTCATGAAGGATCCGCTGAAGTTCAAGGACGACAAGCGCTACACGGATCGTCTCAAGGCCGCCAAAGCAAAGACCGGCCGCGAGGACTGCATGGTGGCAGCCTACGGCGACATTAACGGACGCAAGGCCGTGATCCTTGTCCAGGACTTCGCCTTCATGGGTGGATCGCTCGGCATGGCGGCCGGCGAAGCCTTCATCAAGGCTGCCGAGACGGCGGTTGCGCGCAAGGCGGCGCTGATTGTGGTGACCGCTTCGGGCGGCGCGCGGATGCAGGAGTCATCCTTTGCGCTGATGCAGATGCCGCGCACCGTGCTGGCCATCCAGGACGTGAAGCGCGCGAAGCTTCCCTACATCGTCGTGCTGTCGGATCCGACGTCGGGCGGCGTGCTGGCGTCGTACGCGATGCTGGGTGACGTGCAGATTGCCGAGCCGGGTGCGCAGCTGGCCTTCACCGGGCCGCGCGTGATTGAAGCCACTATCAGGGAAAAGCTGCCCGAAGGTTTCCAGCGTTCTGAATTCCTGCGCGAGCGCGGGATGGTTGACATCGTCTGCCACCGCAAGGAGATGACGCCGACAATCGGTGCGATCCTCGGGATGCTCATGCCGTCCTCGCGTCCCAAGCGCGCGAAGGTGGTTGAGCAGGTCGCTGCTAAGTAGTTTTCCGTTAGGTCGTTTTCCGTTTTCGAGATCTTGATGCGGCGCCCCGATAGGGGCGCCGCATTCGTTTCTGGTGTGGCGGACCCAGCTACTGTTTTGCCACTTCCCGTACCTCGAACGGTGTGTCCTTGAATGCCGGGCCAAGGTCGGTGGTGATTGCGGGCGAGGCACCGGGCACTTTCAGGCTTGAGCGCAGCTGGGCGACGGTGACGTGCTGGATAAGGGACCAGCCGGTCCTGGTATCGAGGTCTCCCGGGCGGCAGCCATTCTGGGCGAGATCGAGCAGGCCGGCCGGCACGGGCAGGCCCATCTGCTTCACCGCTGAGATAAGATCGTTTCCGCTCTGGATGGAGAGGCAGGAATCACTGAAAGCGTTGTGCCCCATGCGCGGCACGATCACGAGGCGCTTGGGCGCGTTGAGTTTGTCCCATGCCGACGTCAGCGACGCGACCGAGATGCCGGAGTCGATTTCGGCCGCCACGATCATTGTGGGCTTGGGCTGTGCGCCGGGGCTTTGCGGCGGCACAGGCGCCCAGCCGATTATGCTGTCGATGCGGGGATTGTCGATCGCGGCGAACATGGTGCCGCCGCCCGCCGAGTGGCCGACTGCGCCGATAGACGAGGTGTTGATCACGCCCTTCAGCGGGCCTTCGGTGTTTGCCTGTGTCATAAGGTCGAGCGCGGCGTCGAGCGCGGCCATGCTCGCCGTGCGGCGCGCCGTCATGTCGCGCGCACCGGGGGAGGCGAAGGAAGCAAAGCCGTATTCGGTGAAATCAACCGAGGCGACGACGAAGCCCCACGATGCAATTCCGGAAAGCAGGCTGCCATGGCCGCTGCGCCAGCCGCCTGCGCCGTGCGAGAAGACGACGAGCGGATAGGCCATGTCTTGCGCTGCGGGCGCATCGCGGAAGGCGGGTATGGTGACCTTCAGGTCGATGGTTTCAGGGATGCGTTTCAGCATGCCGGCCAGCATGGGCGGCACGGGTTCCGTCTGCAGGTATACGTCACTGGTTCGGCCTTGCGCGGCGCCGGCGGCGGCGGGGTAGTAGACCTCGACCTTGCGGTCGCTGAGACTGAGCGTGAGGACGCCGACCTCGTGCGGCCCGCGCTCGGTGTAGACGGGCGGCGACGTTTCTGCGGGGGCGCTGGCGCACGCGCCGAGTACAAGTGTTGCTGCAAGAGCGGCGAGCACGAAGCGTCCGCGGATGGACTTTGCGGTCATGATCGATGTCCCGTATTGTGATCCTGCGCTGATATCGCATGAGAGCTTACGCGCCTAATGCCGAACGGATCGCATGTTGCCTCCGCATTCCACAGGGCGCCGCGGCGGAATGTGGAAAACGTTTGGGTGATGTGCATGCGAGCAGGCAGGCCCTCAAGGCGAGAACTGGCGCTGACAGGCGCAATACCTTAGGCATCGAGGTGCCGAACAGCCACGTGCAGGGTGGACCATGAAGCCGAACATTCTGGCGCTCGTCGCGATAGCTGGACTGAGCGCGTGTCAGCCGGCGGCCCCACCGGTCGTGGAAGCGCCAGCAGGGCCTCTTGAGGAACCTGCACGGGCTGAGGATGGTGCTGAAGCAACGGGATGGGATGTGAGCGTGTCACCCATCCTCACACTGGCGTTTGGCGGCGATGGTCTCAGCATTGGCTGCGAAGAGGCCAAGGGCATCATGCGTATTTCCTTTGCGCCCGCGTGGGAGAAGGAAGGGCCGTTCGACAAGGCGGTCGTTCACTTCGGCGACAAGTCATTTCCCGTCACGATCGACGCAGCGGCGGTGAAGGAAGATGTCGACAGGTACAGGCCAGCCTACCTGCTGCCGGCGAATGCGGAAACCGTGACCGCCGTGATGATGGCCAGCAATGCGCGCCTTGTGGTCACCAACCAGGATGGCGAACAGGAGCGCGGCGGTGCGCCCAGCGACACGGGCGCGTTCGACATGTTCGCCACAACCTGCGCGCAGATCAACGGCCTGCGCTAGCGACGGGCGCCATCCGCCGCAGGCGAAAGCGGTTTTCGCCGGGGCCGCGCTGCACTATCTGCTGCCATGTCCATAGAGCGGAGCAGGACGTCACGTGGCCGACTCGCCGATGGTTTCAGCCGAACTGGCGCGCTTTCGCAACAACAGCGCAGGTCGCGTCTCGCCAGCGTGGGGCACGGCGCATATCCGCAAGGCGCTGGTGGCGCTTGGCGATCCGCAGGATCGCCTGCCACCGGCGATCCACCTGACCGGCACCAATGGCAAGGGTTCGACCGGCGCCTTCATCCGCGCAATGGCGGAGGCGGCTGGGCTGAAGGTGCATGTGTTCACCTCGCCACATCTCATGCGCGTGAATGAACGGATCCGGGTCGCGGGCAGGTTGGTGGAGGACGAGGCGCTCGCCGACGTGCTGGAGGATATCTGGCGGCGCACGGAGGCGCTCACCTATTTCGAAGGGCTGACGGCCGCAGCCTTCTGTCTTTTCGCTGATGTGCGCGCAGATCTTGCGATCATCGAAGTCGGTGCCGGCGGGGCAACGGACGCCACCAATGTCATGAGCCGGCCTGCGGCCTGTGTGGTTACGCCGATCAGCCGCGACCACGAGAGCATGTTCGGTGTGTCCGGCGTGGCGGCGATCGCGCGTCTCAAGGCGGGGATATTTCGCGAGGGCACGCCGGCGATTGTTGCAGAACAGCCAAGGCTTGCACTTGCCGTGCTGCGCGAGGAGGCGCGTACGGCGGCCGCGCCGATGCGTTATGCCGGAGAGGACTGGACAGCGGCGTGGGACGGCGATGCGTTCGTCTATGCCAGCGACAAGATCAAGGTGCGTGCGCCATGGCTTGGCCTGGCCGGGCGGCACCAGTCGCACAATGCGGGCGCGGCTTGTGCAGCGGTCGAGGTGCTGGGCGACAGGCACATCACGACCGACGCCATTGCCGCGGGTCTGCGCGAGGCGGTGTGGCCGGGGCGGCTGCAGCAGCTGAAGCCCGGACGGCTGGCGGGCGAGGGCATGGTGTGGGTTGACGCGGCGCACAATCCGGGAGGCGCGGCAACGCTGGCGCGGGCGATCGGCGAGACCCGCGGCCAGGACAAGGTGGCGGTGGTGCTTGCAATCCAGGCTACGAAAGATGTCGAGGCTGTGGTCGGCGAACTGGTTGGCGTGGCTGATGCCTTTTTCCTCTGCCCGTTGCCTGACAGCGGCGGACAGGAAGGCGGGAGGGGCGCAGAGCCGCGGCATGTGGCTGCGATCATCACGTCGCTTGGCGGCAGGACCTGGATTGCAGAAGATCTTTCGGCCGCCGTGGCTGCGGCGTGCAAGACGGCGGACCGCGTCTATGTCTGTGGGTCGGTCTACCTCTGCGGTGCTGCGCTGGCGTTGAATGGCGAGCGGGTGGAGTAGGGCGCGCGGCCAATTGCAGCCGGCGACGACCTCCTGCGGGGCACCAGCAAGAGCCACGCTGGACATCTGCCGCATACGCAAACGGCCCGGCCTGGGGCCGGGCCGCGCGTTGGGGTAGAGGTTCGCCTAGACCGTGACGGTGTTGAGCGCTTCTTCCAGTTGGGCGAAGGAGGGCTGGCTGTCGCTCGGGATCTGGCCGCGGCCGATCTCGACGGAGACCTGGGCGGCGTTCCCGTGCAGGTGGGCCACGAGCACGTCCTTGATGATCTTGTAGAACTGGCCTTCCTCGTCGATCACCTGGCCCAGGCGGGCGGCGAACGGGCCGACGAAGCCATAGGCGAGAAACACGCCAAGGAACGTTCCGACGAGCGCCGAACCGATGAGCGATCCGAGATATTCCGGCGGCATCGAGATCGCGCCCATGGTCTTGATGATGCCGAGCACGGCGGCGACGATGCCCAGCGCGGGCAGGGCGTCGGCCATGGTCTGCAGGGCGTGAGCGGCCTTGTGGGCCTCGTGGTGATGCTTCTCGATCTGCTTCTCGATGACTTCCTCGACCTGGTGCGGGTCTTCGAGGTTCATCGTCAACATCCGCAGCGTGTCGCAGATCAGGTCCGTTGCGAAATGGTCCTTCAGGATCTTGGGGTAGTTCTGGAAGATCGTGGAGTCCTTGGGGTTCTCGATGTGCTGTTCAATCGCCACCACGCCCTTGGTCTTCATTGTCTTGGTCAGTATGAAGAGCAATGACAGAAGGTCGGTGTAATCCTTCGCCTTCCACTTGCAACCGCCCAGGATCTTGCCGAAGCCGGCCATGGAGGCCATCACGGTCTTGAAGGAGTTGCCGATCAGGAAGGCGCCAACCGCGGCTCCGCCGATCATCATCATCTCGAAGGGCGCAGCCTTCAGGATCACATCGAAATGGCCGCCGGCGAGCATGAAGCCGCCGAACACCATCACGAAGACGATCACCACTCCGATGATCTGGAACATACGCGGGCCCACCGAGGTTTTTAGTCTGCCAACTTGGCGTGGTTCTGGTTATGCCGTTTATGGACGATCAAGCTTAACGCACGGTGTCGGGCGCATGCGAAATACGGTTGAGATGGCGTTAATGGCAAAGGCGCTCAGACTTCAGGCGACAGCACCGCTGGCGTGAGCATGCAGGTCGAGAGGGACTGGCGAAGACCACTGTCGGTTTGCGGACAATGATGGAGTTTGCTAGACAAACCTCCAATTGCGGAACTTCAGCGGGAGTGCACGACCATGAAGGGCAAGGTTCTTGGATTTGATGCAGCTGCAGGCACGGGCGCCATTACGGGCGAGGACGGCAAGCGCTACACGTTCGCATTGGCTGACAACAAGAGCCCCGCGCCCCTGAAGCCAGGCGACACGGTCGACTTCCAGATCGAGGGCGATACGGCCAGGGATATCTACGCGGTTGCCGGTGAGCCAGGCGTCGATCTCGCAGCGCTGGCGGCAAACCCAGCGGTTGCGAACGTGCTGGCGAAGCCGAACGTCATCTGGGCGGGCGTCATCATTCTCGGCTCGCTGATCGCCGGCTATGTCGGGACGCTAGAGGCGCTGGGCCACATCACCGGCGACCTCGGCAGCGGGCTTGGGCTGAGCGCGATTTTCATCGCGGCGCTCTTTGCCATCCCGGTCATCGCGGGCGTACTGATCTTCTTCGAGCTGACGAACAACAAGAGGACGGCCCGGTTTCGCATGATCACGGCTGCGGCGGCGGTCGGCGGGCCGATCCTGCTGCCGCTCGTTGCGGGCGTTCTTGCGCCGGAAGGCCTGCGCGACCTGCGTGGACTTGGCGAGATATTCGCCGCTGCCGGGCGCATGGGCTTCCTGCAGTTTGTCGGGTTCGGCATTTCATTCGGCATGCTGATGACGATCGCGGGCGGCGTGCTGATCGTGCTGACCGAACGCGGGATCGTCAAACTGCCGAAGTTCTGATCGCTGGCGTCTGGAGCCCCAGCTCGCCCGGTTTCGGTCGCCGCTCCGCCGCAATCACATGGCCCCCTGACAGGGTCGCTATGTCAGGGTTTTCCATGTCCGGGGTTGACCGAAGATTGGTGCTGGTGGGATTGGGCGGGCTGCTGTTCCCAGCTGGCGTCCTTGCGCAGAGCCCGCCGCAGAGCCCGCCGCAGGCAGGCGCTGCGCTCCCGTTTGCCCACAAGATCGCAGCTGGCGCAGAGCTGCGGGCCACGAAAGCCGAGGTCTACGATCCGGCGTATGTGAAGCTGGCTTACCCCGGTGGGGATGTGGCCGACGATCGGGGTGTGTGCACCGACACGGTGATCCGCGCCTTTCGCCATGCGGGCGTGGACCTGCAGGTGGAAGTGCACGAGGACATGCGTGCGGGCTTTGGCGCCTATCCGAAGATGTGGGGGCTGAC
>Ga0163144_10021059_pt1 | contig 12986 bp, 4 predicted proteins | sample OliLak19BULKMAT1_FD_123175 | JGI IMG/M metagenome (GOLD analysis project Ga0163144, IMG submission 123175) | Freshwater microbial mat bacterial communities from Lake Vanda, McMurdo Dry Valleys, Antarctica - Oligotrophic Lake LV.19.BULKMAT1 | ecosystem: Environmental > Aquatic > Freshwater > Lake...
AGGCCGGGCAACGTCGCGCCACCGCCACCGCTCACGGACATCTCAAACATGGAGAAGCTGCCGGCAAGATTCGCGGTCGCGGCGCGCGGGACGACGGTCCGCTCGCCAAAGGTATCGGTGAAGGCGACCTCGGTGATGGTAGTGAGCGCACCGGCGGGCACGTTCACCGGCACGACCAGCCAGTCGTTGCCATAGATCATCGCAAACTCCGCGACACAGAGCCGCGCGAGATCGTGCGGTTGCGCGTCGAGCCGGCCGAGATTCACCTGACCGTCTTCAAACTGCCAGTAGCGGTCCGCGGGCATCCCGGCGAAGCGCAGCGGCGTGGCCATCACGTGGAGGTCCGGCTCGGCCGCGGTGGCGGGTGGTTCGTCAGCGAGGGAAAGGCGGGCGTCGCGCTCCGCATCGAAGGTGAACCAGTCGATCTCGCCGCCTTCGTGCAACGGCGCGCGCAGCACGCGCTGCTCGGCGCCGCTACCAGCGCGCACGCTGAAGCGGTACTCGAGCCGCTCGGGAATCCAGGAGTCGTCGGCCCTCGCGCGCGGCGGCGGCGCGACGTTTGCGCGGAACCACGCGAGCCAACGCGTGGCGGCATCCTGGGCAGCAGCGGCTGCACCCGCGAGCCAGGGCGGCGCGCCCGCTTCGAGTTGGGTGGCGGCGGCGATGCCGTCGGGCGTGGCCGTGGCGATCACGAGGAAACTCGGCGGCACCGGCTCCGTGCCCGCCTCCACCGGTAAGGGACACGCGGCGACCAAAGCCGCGCGCGCATCGAGACCCGCATCGTCGAGCAGCTCGACGAGATACGCGCCGGCCTCCGCCCTTTGCCGCAGGCCGATCTCTGCGGCGGGCGGCTCGTTTTCAATCAGCGGATCGAGCGGCGTGCCGGGCGTGATCGCGCGCGCGGGACGAGCGCCCGCCGGATCGCCGGGCTGCCATGCGGTGACTGGCAGCGTCTGCGTTTTCACCTGCACGATGAGCGGCGTGCCCGCGTCTTCGCCCTCGAATTCCGCGAGCTGCCACTGCCGCGCGAGCAGCCAGAGCGGATCGTGAATGCGCGCTTCGAGGCCCGGCTCGGGATCGCCGGAAATGGACTGCGGCTCCAGGCGCGTCCACGCCGGCGGCTCGAGAAAAATCGCGGTGATGATCGGATCGACTGCGTTGATGCTGACGAATTCGCGCGGGTTGCTCATGGTTGCTCCTTGATGTAGGCGAGGCTCGCGCGGAAGTCCGCGTGGTCGCGGAGATAGCGCAGGTCGAGCGACTTCTCCTTTTGCAAAGACTGGCTCTGCACATACAGCGCGGGCAGCACGCGGGCGACGGCGGACGTGCGCTCGAACGTGACGCCGCGCAGCTTCGCGAGGTCAAACGTTTCGCGCAGGAGCGTGACGAGCGCCTCCGCCGTCCACCGCTGGCCGTCGGGTGAAACGGCCAGCAGGATCGCCTGCGGGGCGCACGCGGACGCGGCGGCGGCGTTGAGCGCGAGGCCGGTCGTACGGCGTTCGTCGATGCCAGCGCCGAACTGCGCCCGCAGCGGCACGGAGTCGCTCCATTGGTCGATCGTCAGCGCGAGGATCGGCTGCGCGGAATCGAATCCAGCGGGCGCATCGAACACGATGTTCGTCACCGGCTCGCGGGGCGTCGGCTGCGCGGCCTCCCACGCGCCGCCAATCCACGGCGCGGCCTCGGCGCAGAGTTGTGCGACACGCAAGGTGGCGGGCCGCGCGAGCGCGTCGGCGAGCAGGAGCGCCTCGCTCCAGCGCGAGACGGGCTCGCGCACGGAGGCGATGTCGCGGATGAAACGGCGGACCTCGGCGCGCGGCGGATTCACCGCGGGTGCGGCGAGCGCAGCGGTGAAAAGATCGCCGCCCGGCGGCGCGTCGATCGCCGGGATCATCCAGAATCCATCGCCGAAGATCGCCTGGCTCACGGCTTCCGCAGCGGCGGGATCGAAGGTTCCCGCAAGCGCGGCGGCGGCGACTTTCAGGCGACGCAACGCATCGGCGGCGGCGACTTCCGCGAGCGCGAGCAGGTTTTCGCTTTCGATCATCGGCTGCACCACGCCGTACGCGGCGAGACCCTCCAGCGCGAGGATGACCTGCATCGGATCGAGCGCCATGCCGGCCGCGGGCGCGAGCGCCGCGGCGAGCGCCTGCTGCCGTGAGGCGAGCCCCCCCAGCGCGGATTCGGCGCGAGCTTTCACAGCCTCGAGCGCGGCGGCGGAGATGGTGTGAAGCGTCAGATCATTGGGACGGCTGAAGTCGCTGGGCTGCGCCGGCCGCGCCTTCACGAGGACGGCGTGCCACGCCGCGGCGAGTTCGCGCAAATCGCGAAAGGAAGAGGCGAGCGGCGTCTCGATGGGCAGGTCGGGCAGGTTCGCGCGCACGCGCTGTTCGAGTCGGCGCGCATCCGCGGATTCGTAGATCACATCGAGCGCGCACAGGCCGGTGTCGGCGAAAGTGAACGCGTCCGCGACGCTGATCGCGCCCGGTGCGCCGAGGCGCGCGGCGGCCCACGCTTCGAGCGCGGGTTCCGCGAGCGCCCGCGGCCGCGCTGCATTCCACGCAGCGGCTCCCGTCGGCGCGACGAGCACCAGCCGGTGCGTGAAGGGCACGCCCGGCGCGGGTGTGCGCACGATCTCGGCCTCCGGTGGCGCACTGTCCCCACTGCCGGCGGCGTTGAGCGCGGCGGAAGCACGCGCGGTGTTTCCACGGATGATTTGATGCACGGATTCCGCGAGCAGAAGATCGGCGGTGGCATCGCACGCCGCCGCCACCTCGCGGATGATCGCCTCCACTTCTCCCCACTCCGCGGCACTCAAGCCAGGCCAGTCGCCGGGCGCGATGTAGAGATTGCTCTTCGGCGGATTGCGCAGCGCCTGCTCGATTCCGGCGCGCTCCGCCGCGCCGCCGTTGTAGCGCGCGATGAGCCGCACACCGTCCAGCACGTTGTTCGCCGCGATCGCCTCCTGCGCCTCGGCTTGCACGGTGTCGTGGCGGTCGGTGAGCTGCCTACCGACGAGCGGTGCGAGGCCGCGCAGCGTGAGGATGAAACGGCCGAGCCGCTTCTCATGCAGGCGCCGCTCGAGGCGGTAGCCGAGCAGCGCTCCGAGCGGCTGGCCCTGCCGCATGCCATCGGCGAGGTGCATCGCGGTGCGGACGCGCGCGCTCGAAAGATCGATCGCGAATGCACCCGTCGGATCGGGTCCGGCATTGTGCGAAAGATGCGCGCTGCGGAGCACGCCCGCCGTCTTCGCGTGGTCGAGACTTGGCGCGTGGATGTAGCCGCCATCCGTCTGCCCGCGCCGTCCGGGCTCGAGATTCTCCACCCAGCCATACGCCCCGATCATCACGCCGCCGGGCTTCACCGCGCGCAAGGCCGTGCGACGGCGCTCGACGAACGCGGTGAGCCACGCATCGAGCCGGTGCGAGGTGAGGTCGAGCGTTTCGCCGAAAAGAATCCGCCGTTCGTCGAGGGTCGTGGCCCGCAAGTCTTCAAGCGCCTCGCGTACTTCCGCGCGCCGCGCGCTCGTCCGTGCCCACATCCCGAGACCCGCCGAGGCGAGTTCGGCGCGCGATGATGCCACCGTGGCCGACGCCGCCATTTCGGCGAAAGATGCCGCGTTCACCTTGATGGGCGCGAACTGCCGCAGCTTCGTCGCGCCCGATTCCCCCACGACACGCGCGATCGAATCCGCCATCGCGTGCAGCTCCACCGACGAGGCGGAATCTGCCCGCGAGGAGAGGGCGGTGAGTTGCTCGCGGTGCGCCGCCGGGATCGTGCTGGCGAGCGCCACCGTTTCGGAGAAGCGCGACTGCGGCGCCGCACGGTCGATCTCGTTCTTCGCGGAGGTCCACGAGAGTTCGAGCAGCGCCTGGAGGATGCTGCGCACGGTGCGTGCCCCATCTTTCAACAACGCGTCGATGAACGCCGGATCGCTGTCGTGGACCATCGGGAAGGGCAGCGGATGCGAATCCGTTTCGAGCGAACCGAGCGAGCGGAAGGCGCGCGGATCGAGCCCGGCGACGGCCAAGATCAGGTCGTGGAGCGTTTCCTCGGCCGACGCGGTGACGAAGTCGAAAAGGCCGCTGCTTTGCGCGGTTTTTTTCGCATCGTCCGAGACGACGGTGCGCACGCGCAGACCCGCCGCCGTCGCGCTCGTGCCGAGGATGTCGAGGAAGGTTTGGTCCGCCGTCGCGGTGCCGCTCAGATGCGGCAGTTCATTCGCCGCGCTGGCCCAGAGCGTGCGCAGCCGGCGCAGGATCGGCAGCAGGCCGGTTTGCAAAGAATCGCGCGCGTCCGTCTTCCAGCGCGCCTCGTCGAGCACGGAGACGGGCAGGATTCCATACGGCTGATTACCGACACGGATCGCGGGCAGCGGTCCGCGACCGCGCACGGAATCGCGGAAAAAATTGCGCGCTTCCACGCGGGCTTCATCGGGGATTTTGATCTTTGGATTGACGCCGTCGGACTGGGTGGCGCGATCGAGAAAAGTGCCCCAGCTTGGCGACCAGAGCGCGGCGTTCATCGCACGGGCGAGCGGCTGCTCGCGCTCGGCGGAATGCGCGGTGCCGTGGAAAGTCGCGGCGTCGATGCCGAGCGCGGCGGCGAGCACCTGGGCGTTACTGCCCGGCGCGGGCGGTGTGTCGGTGGGATTTGGCAGGCGCGTCGGCTCGGGCCGGTTCTGCCACGCGGAACGATTTTTTTCGGTGTTGTTGCTCGGGGTTCCGGGCGGGACGAAGGCGAGGCCGCGGGCGAAACGATGCGCGTGCAGCAAGTCTTCCAGGGCGCGCGCGCTTTCCGCCGGATCAAGGCTGGAACGCACTCCGACGACGTACAGGCGGTCGATGCGCTGGCCCGGCTGGCGCAGCGGGAGCGTGATCGCGAGGCCGTCTTGCACCGCGCGGTCGTAGTCGAACATCCACTCGCCACCCGGAGGCGCTTTCACGCCGTTCACATCCACCAGCTCCGAGCCGTCGTCCGCGAGGATGCCGATGACGACTTCCGGCGCGATGACCGCACCGGTGCTCGTGCTGCGGGAGTCGCTTTGCTCGGCCACGGCCACGAAGCGATCCGGCAGCAGGCGCGCGACGGCGGCGCGGCGCGCACGCGGTCCGACTTCGGGAAACTCGGGCGCGGCTCCCAGCTTCCACGCTGCGAGATTGGCGGGCGTGAGCGCGCAGGCGGCCCACGCAGCGCGGCCCTCATGCACGGACGCGGCGAGCTTGGTCCATGCGGCCTCGGCGGCCTCCTCCCCTGCACCCGCGGCGGTCCAGTAGGCCTGGCCAGCGGCGGCTTCTTCGGGGCTCAGGCCGCGGTCGAGTTGATCGGCGTGGATGTCGTCGGGGAAAATGCGGATGCGCAGCGCGGTGCCATCGCCGGTGTAGCGCGTCTCAAGGCGCACCGGCAGCAGCACCAGCGGCACGGTGGGATCGGCGTCGCACGGGTCGATGCGGTCGCGAAGCCGGTCGAGAATCTCGCGCCGTGCGCGATCCGAGGCGGCGATTTTTTCCGAGTGATCGCCCCGGCGATCCTTCGCCTTTTCGAGTCGCAGCCGCACGGCGTCGGCGGCATCACGATCGCCGCGCGCGGCGAGTTCCGCAGCGTGGTCGTCGAGCACGGAAATCTCCGCGTTGATCTTCGAGAGCGCGCGGCGCAGGTCGGTCTGCTCGTTCTGCGCCGCCCGGGCGTCGCGCTGCACGGTGCGGAGAAATTTGAGATCGGGGGCGGGCATTTTTAGGAAATGGGTGTGAGCATTTTCTGGCCGTCGAAGGCGGCGCGCGCCGGGTTTTGCAGCAGCGCGCGCGCGACCAGCGCGGCGTTCGCAGGCGGCCACGCCATCGTCTCGCCGGTGCGTTCCTTGATCGTGGTCGGAAGATTCTTCGGCGCGAGGCCGACGAGCAGGAATCGCTGATCGGACGTGAGCGCGACGTCGTCCCAATCGAAAGTATCGCGCAGCTCGATTGCGGACGGGGCGATCTTATCCGGCGCGTCGAGGCCGAAGCGCGGCGCGGTCGGGTGCTCGGAAATGACGAACCACCAGCCGCCCGCGCGCACTTGCGCCACCGTGAGATCGAACGCGACGAGCACGTAGTCCGGGGAGAGATGCGCGTGGAAAAGGATGTGTCCGCTCTTCACCGCAGGATCGACAAACTTCGGCGGCTTGCTGCCGGGCTCCTGAAACATCGCCGTGACCATCGCATCCGGGTAACGCCGGAGCAGCGCGGCACGGATGACGAGCACCACGTTTCCGGTGCCGCCGCCGGCGAGATGTGTGCCGAGCGGCGTGCGCGGGAAGCGGTGGATCGGCGTGGCGAGTTCGTCGATGTCGTCGCGCCAGAAGCGTTTGAAATAAGTGCCGCGCTGATCGGTCGGATACTCGCGCCAGAGCAGTTCGCGCCCGAACTCGTCGCTGAGGCCGATGAGGAACGCCTCGGTGAACTCCGGGTTCGTCGAGAGCAGCGTGAGGAAATCCGTCTCGGGGATGGTGCCGAGGCCGGGCACGAGCCAGTCGCGATCGTAGGCATCGAGCGCCTCGTACATCGGACGTTTGATCTCCGGCGCGGCCATGATCGGCTGCACGAGGCCGTCGGTGAACCAGGCGGGATCGAGCCACTTTGGAAAAATGCCGACGCGCGCCCCGGCGTAGCGCGAGACGGTGCGTCGCGGCTCGATCTCGGCGAGCAGGCTGCTGCGTGCGATGGCCGGGGACAGGCGCGCGGGCGCGGCGGGAAAGTCGAGTGCGCTCGCGCCGCGGACGATTTCGGAAAGATGATCGGCGAACGCAGCGGTGCTGATTTTCGCGGCGGTCGCGAGCGTGAGTTCGAGCGCGGTGCTGGTGTCGGTGCGGAGTCGCTTCGTGAGAATCGGCTCGCGCCGCACCGCCCCCAAGAGATGCGCCGGGCGGGTCGGCTCGATGACGAGCGCGCCGCGCACGATTCGTCCCGGCATGACGGGCGCGGCTTTGAACGTGGCGGGTGGCAGGGCGCGGGTGATGCGTTGCGTGATGTCGCCGGCGCGGCGCGCGACTTCGGGCACGGCGCTGGTCGCGAGGCCGGCGATCAGATTCCCGATGGTCTCCGCCCGTGCGGGCGCATCGCCGAGGCGCGTGGGCAGCGCCATTTGCAAGACCGCGAGGGTGCGCTCGGCGTGGATTTTGCCGACGTCGATCGTGCCCGCGCGGACGCGCCAGGACGCGCGCGGCGCGAGCATTTGATCCGCTCCCGAAGGCTGCTCGCGCAGGGGCGCGAGACGCTCGCGCAGGACGGCGTGCGCCCGATCCGGCGCGACCCCGAGCAAGCGCCCGATGACGTCCGGTGAGAGCGCGGCGAGCGTTTTTTCGGAGAGTCCGCGAATGCCGTCGGGCTGGATGGCGACGCTGCGGAAATCGCGGAACACGCCGTCTTTGGCGACGAGGGATTGGAGTGCGCCGTCGTCGCGCAACCGCTTTGCGATCGGGCCGCCCGCACGCGCTGCGCGGCGGAAAGCGCCGGTGAGGGCGGCGGGTGGCACGCTGCTGTGCTCGACGAGACCCGCGACGGTGAAGGCCGAGCCGCCGAGCCGGATTTTTCCCTGCAAACCGCGGGTGACCTGCGCGAGCGTACCGAGTGGCAGCTTCGCGAGCGTGCGGTGCAGCGCCTCCCCGATGAAGCGCGCGTACTGCATGAGTCGCAGGGCCCGGTTGGCCTCGTCGATCTTGCCGACCTGCGCCCACGCGGCCTGCATGAGCGGCTCCTGATCCCTTTGCACGACGCGCGTGCCGAGGCCGGCGACGATGCGCTGCGGGGGGTTCGAGTTGAGCTGCGCGAACCAGTCCGCGTCGCCGGCCGTCACGCGCCGTTCGCCGCGCTGGAATTGCGCGTAAATGCGCGGGCCGACGCGCGGTAAATCCTGTTCGGGAATCGCGGAGTTGCCCGCGACTTCATCGGGCCGGTTCAGCTTCGCGCACAACTGGTCGCGCTTCGTGGGCGACCACTGCTCCGCATCGGATGGCGAGCCTTCGGGCGCGGCGTTGGGTGAAAAGAGTGCGCACTTCAGCACCTGCACTTTGCCCGAATCGGCATCCTCGAGATCGTCGATGCCGCCGCGCGGTTGGGCGGTGTCGATGATGCGCCGGCCCACTTTCCACGGCGCGGGAATAGGGTGGATCTTTTTCGCGAGACTCTCGAAGTCGCCGTCGGGCGCGGTGGCGAAAGTCCACTGATCGTAAAAGGGCAGGACGATCTCCTCGTCCTCGTCGCCCGCGGCGCGTTCCCACGCACGGGCGAGCGTGCCTGCGCCCAGTCCCAGTCCAGTTTTGACGCCGCAATCGTAGGCCGGCACGAGACACGCCACGTATTGCTGGCCGTCCGCCAATCGGCGCGGGCAAAGGATGCGCGAGAGATTGGCGGCGCCGTACTGCGCGCTGAGGCGGTCGGCAACGCTGGGTCCGCCAGCCGCGGGGCCGATGACTTGCGCGTGCGCGCAGGCCCACGATTCCGTGAGTGGTTGCAGCTCTGCCTTCCGCGTGCGGACGCGGCCCGGCAGGCCCGGCGGCGATGGCTCGAAGCGGGCGTGCCGCGCTTCCAGCACCACGAGCACGAGCCACGGGTCGAGCCGCCCGCCGTCCACGCCGGACGGCGCAAACGGGGTGAAAAGCCACGGCAGTTCGGGCCGGTCGAACTCGATGTGCGCGAGGAACGTTTCCTCCGCATCCGGCGCGCCCGGCCGTGGATAGCGCCGGATGATTTGCGCCGCCTCGATCCCGAGAATGTCGCCGGGCCCGCGCAGCGTCAGGGTCTTCGCCACCTCCTGACTGCCGCCTTGGTCATCCTGCACGGTCACGCTGACCGCGGTAGTCGCGCGCACTTTTCCCGCTGCCGGATTTTGCACCGTCTCGGTGAGGCCGCTGCGCACCCACGGCAGAAAGGTGTACTCGCCGAAGCGGATATTCTCCGGCGCGTAGGCGATGGACGGCAGGGTGGCGAAGGCGTCCTGAACGAAGAGCGTGGTTTTCATGAGACGCCGAGGGCGAGGAGTTCGAGGTCTGCGCCGGGTGCGTCGCGCAGTTCGGCGGCGGCGGAGAAAGTGATCGCGCCCGCGGCTGCGCCGATTGCGGAAAGGTCCGCGCGCTGCCCGACCGTGCGCAGGCTGGAATCGCGCAGCGCGATCGGCGCGGGATCGCCGCTGTACGGATTGCGATGCGTGCGCGCCGCGACCGAGACGGCGCCGGTGCGCAGCGAGACATCCGTCATGCGGCTGCTGAAAAGCGCCGCGTGCTGGAAGCGTCCGGGCGTTTCCTCCTGCGGAAAAAACGTGTCCCACTCGTAGGCGACACTCGTCGCGGGACCGCTCGCCGGTGCTGCGGTCGCGGCCACGCGCATCCCCGCCGGCATGGTGACGAACGCCGGACGCGAGAGCTGCTCTTCATCCGAGAGCTGCTGAAAATGGCCGGGCGAAAACTGGTCCATCGCCTGCGAAGCGACGCTCGCGGCTTCACCCTGCACCAGCGGCGTCGCGAGCGTCACGCGGTTCGCGGTGAGTTTCGCCGAGCCGATGCGGTCGAGTTTGGTATCGAGCGGCACTTGCAGTTGCTTCACCTCCAGCATCCCGAGGGGATGCACCAGCAGCGGCGTGTCGTCGTCGCGGACGAAATGCGCGAGCGTGTCCGCGCCGACGGGGAGTTGCGGCGTCCACGCGCGGTCTTCGCTGAGCGCGGCGGCGACGATGCTGAGTGGCGAAAGCAACGGCTGCGGTGCCGCATCCACCTCGCCCCATTGGAATGGCCCGATGTCGAAATGCACCGTCGGCAGGAACCACACGTCGATGGTCGCACGGCCGTGAATCCACCACGGCGTGGTGCCTTTCAGCGTGCCCTCGAAGCTGACGTTCGCGAAGTCGTGACCAAGGACAGCGATCGAGAAGCCCGCCGTGATCCGCACCTCGAAATAAAAGCGCGGCGCCCATTTGAAGAGCGCGTCAAGCGTCAGCCACGCCCTGCCCTCCGCCACGCCCACGTCGGCGTGCAAATGAATGCCGCCGCCGAATTGCACCGAGTTCGCGGTAATCGCGAAGTAGCCGTCCACGTAGATTTCCAGCCACTTCGCGGGCGACAGGTCCATGCGGATGCGGCGCATCCCGGCCAGCTCGGGCGGCGCGGGGAAGCCGGGGAAAAAGCCGCCGACCGAGAGCGCGAAGTCCGCGCCGCCCGCCCAGCGAATGAGCAATCCCAGATCGCCGCTGATCGCCATTTGCCCGAGCTTCGAGTTGCTCAGCCCGACACGGAGCAACACGTATTCGGGCGTGAATTCGCCGTAAATTTCCGCGCGCAAATCGACGATGCGCAACTTCTCATCGACCTTCGCCGAGGGCACGCCGACTTGCAGCGCGCCGAGCAGGACGACCTTCGGATCGGGCAGCCCGATCATCAGCCCGAGCTTGGCGATGACGAAGCCGGCCTGCGAGCCCCAGCCCAGTTCCGCGAGCGGGCCGACGACGAATGCGCCCTCCTCCTTCGGGAAAACCGTGCGCACTTTTTCGAGGATCGTCTTCGCTGCGTCGATCGGGTTTTCGGGAAAGAGGAGCGTCGCCGCGGTGCCGTCGCGGATGCCTTTGCGCAGCTCGTCGGTGGCGATGCGGCGGTTGATGGCGAGCAGTCCGCCGAGGCCATTTAGCGTGAAGCCGAAGCTCAGCTCGATGGCGGGCGCGAAGTGGATCGCGAGAATGACCACGAACGAAAACGGCTCCGTGACCAGCATCCCGATCGCCGTCACGCGAATCTCCGCGATCTTCAAATCGAGGATGCCGCTGTATTCCTTGCCCTCGCGTTTGATGAAGCCGCCGCCGGCAACGATGCCCGCATTGATGCGCATCCCGAGGCCCGTTGGCAGCCGCGGCTCGATCGAGAGCCGGTCCGCGCCGTCTTCGTGCCAGCGAATGGTGACGCCCGTGCCTTCGACCACGCCGCCAATCACCGCGCCGATTTTCGCCGCGACGGTCGCGGTGATTTCGAGGCGATCCCTGGCCTCGACTTCATCGCCCGGCAGACCGATCGCAAATTCGCGCAGCTCGATCCCCGGAAACGAAAAGCGCGCGGGCAGCGTGAGCTTGCGATTTTTCCCCTCGCCGAAAGACAACCCGCGATCGGTATCGAGCGTAATCATGGTCGCTTCCGCCGATGGATCGGCCCCGGCGGGGATGACTTTTTCGAGCAGCTTGTCCGAGCGCAGACCCGCCGTGAGCATCGTTTTGAATTTCACGCCGACGACCGCCTTGTCCTGGTAGCTGAGGAACGCGAAGAACTCCGTCTGCTCGATGCTGAGAGCGCCAAACGATCGTTTTTCCAGCTTCTTGAGCGAGAGCTTGATGAGCTTCTGCTCGCGAACGAAAGAGACTTGCTTGGCGAGTTCCTGCGACGCGTTGTTGATGTCGAGGAGCTGCCTGGCCACCTCGTCGAACGCCGTCCTCGTCCCCGCGCCGATGTCGCGAAACGGGCGCTTCCACGGCTCCGTCATCCCGGCGATTGCGTCTTTGATCGCGGGCTGCACGACGTTGTTTTGGTCGCGCGAAATTTTGTCCGCGATGATGAGCAGTGCCTCATCCACGGCGATGAGCACGAAGGCCAGCTCCGTCGCCGCGCGCGCCGCCGCCTCGAGCGTGAAGGGGTCCGTGCCCAGTTCGTCCGCCATCTTGGTGATCGCGGTTTTCGCGTCGGCGATCTTCGGCTTGACCGCATCGACCACCGGCTTCGCCGCCGCGGCTGCGTCCTGAATATCCTGCTGCAGTTTGTCGAAGCGGATCTTCGTCTCCGGCGTCTTCGCGACCGGATCATCCGCGAGCACCGCGACGAAAGAAGCGGCGTCCTTAAACGCATCCCCCACAAACCCCGCTGCACGCGTGTGCCCGAAGGCCAGCGTGCCTTTTACGAGTGCGGTCCAAATGTCATTCGCCATAAGAATACCTCTGCGTGTTGATTTCTATTCAGCAGGAATCCTGAGGCGTGTCCATACCCGTCGTCATCACCATGGCGGTAACGAACGAGGCATGACGAAGGCCGCAGTTTGCGGCCAAGAGCTGCCTGCCGCTATTCCGCGCCGTCCGCCCAAACGAAGCGGATCGGCTTGTCCACTTCGGGGTGCAGGCTTCGGTGGACGGGGCAGGTGTGGGCGGCGCGTTCGAGGGCAGCGCGGTGCGGGTGCGTGGGTGGGAGCGGGAGGAAAAGTTCGCAGGCCAGCCGGGCGATGCGCCGGGTGGGCACGGAGGTCATTTCCTTTTGCACGGTGATTTTGGTCCCGCGCAGCTCGAGGCCATGCCGCTGGGCAAAGATGCCCATGGTGGTGACGATGCAGGTGCCGAGGGCGGTGGCCACGAGGTCGGTGGGCGAGAAGGCTTCGCCGCGGCCGTGGTTGTCCACGGGGGCGTCGGTGAGGAGCGTGGTTTGGGAAGGACCGTGCGCGGCTTCGCAGCGCAGGTCGCCGAGGTATTGGATGTGGACTTCGATCATGGGATTTTTAGTGGGGTTGATGAAAGCGGCAGGCGGCGGTGAGCATGGCGTGGATGCCGGGTTCGATGGCGCGGAGGTAGCCGGCGGAGTCGCGTTGCCAAAGGGCGCGCACTTCGTCGAGATGCGCGTTGGGGAGTTCTTCGGGGCGGCTGGCGGCGTGCGGGTCGTAGGGGAGTTCGAGGGTGATCATGGCGGGCGCGGAACCGTCGGCGTAGGTGAGGCCGTAGCCGCACCACTGGCCGAGCGAGCCGGGGCAGATGGCGTAGGTCTCCTGGAGCCGGCGCTGACCGCGGCCCAGCTCCGTCACGCGCAGGCGGTAGGGCCGCCGCGCGGTGTCATCGAGCGCGGCCCACATCGCCTGCGCGAGCGCGGTGGATTGCGGGCCGTCGGCGTCGAGTTCGGCGAGCGCCCAGTGCAGGCTCACGATTTTCGCGGGCTGCCACGCGAGGATGAAATCGCGCAGCGCCTGCGACTCGGGCTCGGACCATGGACCGGGGCCGGGCGGCTC
>Ga0163144_10021061_pt1 | contig 12986 bp, 9 predicted proteins | sample OliLak19BULKMAT1_FD_123175 | JGI IMG/M metagenome (GOLD analysis project Ga0163144, IMG submission 123175) | Freshwater microbial mat bacterial communities from Lake Vanda, McMurdo Dry Valleys, Antarctica - Oligotrophic Lake LV.19.BULKMAT1 | ecosystem: Environmental > Aquatic > Freshwater > Lake...
GCCCCCACGTGCATGGGCATGGCGGGCGTTTCGAGGTAAAGGAAAGTGGCGTCGAGACCGGACAGCTGCTTCATGCGTGCTCCCATGTGTTGCTGCGCATGCTAGGCGGGAGCCCGATCTCCACGGCCCGGGAATCTCCCTAGGCCTGCCGCTAGACCGGCCGACTAGACCTGCCGACTGGCGCCACGCCCGGCGCGCAGCGCCATCGTCTCGTTCGCCGCCAGCGCACCCAGCACCAGCAGGCCGCCGCCGATGACCGCCACCGAGGGCTGCTCGCCGGCGCCCAGCCAGGCCCAGACGACACCGAACACCACCTCCAGCAGGCCCAGCAGCGAGATTTCGGGCGCGTTCAGCACGCGCGCGATCGTCACCGCCAGCAGGCAGGGAATGGCGAGCTGCACCACGCCGAGCAGGGCCAGCCAGCGGAGGTCATGCGCCGACGCGGCAAAGGGCACTGCCAGCGGCAGCGTGAGGGCGACCGAGAGCAGCGCGCCCAGCAGCACGGCCGGGAGCATGTCGCCTCCCGTAACGGCTGGCGCGCGGCCCTTGAGCTGCTGCAGAAGAGTCCAGTTGACCGCAGCAGCCACCGGCACGGCCAGCGCGACGGCGGTGCCCAGCAGGTGGCGCGGGTCGCTGCCCGAGACTTCGCGCCCGTACATCCATGCGATGCCGACACCCGCCACCAGGATGGCAGCCCAGGTGCGCGCCGCCAGCCGGTGGCCCAGCCACAGGCGCGACATCAGCGCGGTGAGCAGCGGCGCGATCGACATCGTGATCAGCACGTTGGCCACCGTGGTCAGCGTGACCGCGACCATGAAGGCCGTGAACATCGCACACCAGCAGACGCCCGAAATCCAGAGCGGCCGCCCGCCCGTGCGCACAGAGTCCAACAGGGCCGCCGGCCCGCGCTGCCAGGACAGCAGCACGATCAGCGCCAGCGCATTGAAGGCGCTGCGCCAGAAGGTCACCTCGAAGCTGCGCGCCGAGTCGAGCTGCCGCGTGACGACGCCGGCGATGCTCCACATCAGCGTCACGAGCACCATCAGCAACACCGCGCGTGTATGGGTCAACTTCATGCAATGACGTTCAGGAGATGGAAAAGGGCCGCGCAGCGGCCCCGGCAACATGCTTGCCGTCGCACCGCACAAGGCGGGGCGACACCTGCTTCAACGGGCGGCGCGCCTGCGTTCGTTCTCCGTCAGGTAGCGCTTGCGCACGCGGATCGACTTCGGCGTGATTTCGACCAGTTCGTCGTCCTCTATGAACTCGACGCCGTATTCCAGCGTCAGGTCGATCGGCGGCGTGACCTTGATCGCATCTTCCTTGCCGCTGACGCGGAAGTTGGTCAGCTGCTTGGTGCGCGTGGCGTTGACGACGAGGTCGTTCTCGCGGTTGTGGATGCCGACGATCATGCCTTCGTAGACCGGGTCGTTCGGCTTGACGAACATGCGGCCACGGTCGTCGAGCTTGCCCAGCGCGTAGGTGAATATCTCGCCGGCGTCCATCGAGATCAGCACGCCGTTCTTGCGGCTGGCGATGTCGCCCTTGTGCGGCTCGTAGCCGTCGAAGATGTTGCTGATCAAGCCAGAACCGCGGGTCAGGTTCATGAATTCATTGGAAAAGCCGATCAGGCCCCGCGCCGGAATCCGGTACTCCAGGCGCACCCGGCCGCGGCCGTCCGGCTCCATGTTGACGAGTTCGCCCTTGCGTTCGCCCAGCGCCTGCATCACGCCACCCTGGTGGATTTCCTCGACGTCGGCGGTGACGAGTTCGATCGGCTCGTGCTTTTCGCCGCTCACGTCATGGAACACCACGCGCGGCTTGGAGACGGCCAGCTCGTAGCCTTCACGGCGCATGTTCTCCAGCAGGATGGTCAGGTGCAGTTCACCGCGGCCCATCACCTCGAAGATGCCGTCTTCGCTGGTCTCGGAGACGCGAAGGGCGACGTTGCTCTGCAGTTCCTTCTGCAGGCGGTCCCAGATCTGGCGGCTCGTGACGTACTTGCCTTCGCGGCCGGCCAAGGGGCTGGTGTTGACGCAGAAGTTCATCGTCAGCGTCGGCTCGTCGACCTTCAGCATCGGCAGCGGCTGCGGGTCGAGCGGGTCGGTCACGGTGACGCCGATGCCCAGCGCGTCGACGCCGTTCACCAGCACGATGTCCCCCGGGCCGGCTTCGGTCACCTGCACGCGGTCGAGCCCATGGAAGGTCAGCACGTTGTTGATGCGCCCTTTGGTGGCCTTGCCGTCCGCGCCCTCCATCACCAGCACGTCCATGCCCGGCCTGATGGTGCCCGCGCTGATGCGGCCCACGCCGATGCGGCCTACGAACGTGGAGTAGTCGAGAGCCGAGATCTGCAGCTGCAGCGGCGCCTCGGGGTCCCCCTTCTGCGCCGGCACATGCTTCAGGATGGTGTTGAACAGGGCCGACATGTCGGGGCCCCATTGTTCGCCGTGCGCGCCTTCCACCAGCGAGGTCCAGCCGTTGATGCCCGAGGCGTAGACCACCGGGAAGTCGAGCTGCTCGTCGTTGGCGCCCAGCTTGTCGAACAGGTCGAAGGCGGCGTTCACCACGGCGTCGGGCTTGGAGCCTGGCTTGTCGACCTTGTTGACGACAACGATGGGCTTGAGGCCCAGCGCCAGCGCCTTCTTCGTGACGAAGCGCGTCTGCGGCATCGGGCCTTCCTGGGCGTCGATCAGCAGCACCACGCCGTCGACCATCGACAGCGCACGTTCCACTTCGCCGCCGAAGTCGGCGTGGCCCGGGGTGTCGACGATGTTGATGTGCGTGCCTTCCCAGCTGACCGCGCAGTTCTTGGCCAGGATGGTGATGCCGCGCTCGCGTTCGATGGCGTTGCTGTCCATCACCGTGTCGATCACTTTTTCGTGCTCGGCGAAAGTGCCCGACTGGCGGAGCAGCTGGTCGACCATGGTGGTCTTGCCATGGTCGACGTGGGCGATGATGGCGATGTTGCGTATTTGCTTGGTCATGATTCGTTCAGGCGAACATCGCCTGCACCTCGATAGAACTGAGAAGTCGGTCAGCGATGAGTTCACCGCTGGTGATGTGGGCGCTGCCGAGAAAGGCGCGTGGTGTGGGGCCGGCGCGGTAGACGCGCACAGCGGGCGCGTCGGCCAGCAGGACCCGGCGGCGCAGCCCGGTGAGGAAGCGGCCGGCTTCGTCGTCGGGAAGTTGAACTTCGGGCCACGCTGAAAGCAGCACGTCGGCCGGCAGCAGGCAGGCCTCACGGGCAGCCTCGTCCATCGCGGTCAGGGCTTCCAGCGTGACGGCGCCTGCCAGCATGAGCGCGCCGCTGCCGGTGCGGCGCAACGCCGACAGGTGGGCACCGCAACCGAGCGCCTCGCCGATGTCTTCGGCCAGCGTGCGGATATAGGTGCCTTTGCTGCACGACACATCGAGGGTCAGCGACGGCGACTGCCAGTCGACGATGGTGATGCGATGCAGGGTGATGCGCCGCCTGGCGCGTTCGATCTCGACACCGGCGCGCGCATATTCATAGAGTGCGCGGCCCTGGTGCTTGATCGCCGAGTGCATCGGCGGCAGCTGGTCGATCTCGCCGGTGTGGCTGGCGCAGGCTGCCTCGATGGCGGCCAGGTCGCAGTTCACCGCGCGTTCATCGGTCACTTCGCCCTCGGCGTCGCCGGTGCGGGTGCGCTGGCCCAGGCGCAGCGTGGCGAGGTAGCGCTTGTCGGCGTCCAGGCTGACCTGTGAAAATTTGGTGGCGGCGCCGAAGCACAAGGGCAGCAGCCCGGTGGCGAGCGGGTCCAGCGTGCCGGTGTGGCCACCCTTTTCGGCGCGCAGCAGCCGGCGCGTCTTCTGCAGCGCGTCGTTGCTCGACAGGCCCAGCGGCTTGTCGAGCAACAGCACGCCGTGCAGAGGGCGGTAGGCGATCTTCTGGCGCGGAGCGTTCATCAATCTTCCTTCGCCCGCGTCGAATTCGCCTTGTTGATCAGTGCCGAAAGGTCGGCCGCGCGTTCGGTGGTGCGGTCGAAATGGAAGTGCAGAGTCGGCACGGTGTGGATCGCAAGCTTCTTGAACAGGCCGTTGCGCAGGAAGCCGGCGGCTTCGTTCAGCGCCAGCCCGGTTTCCTCGGCATCACCCACCAGCACCGAGAAATACACCTTGGCATGCGCGTAGTCGGGCGTGACGTCGACGCTGTTCAGCGTGACCATGCCGATGCGCGGATCCTTGAGATCGCGGATCAGCAGGGCCACATCGCGCTGGATCTGGTCGGCCACGCGAAAACTGCGGTTGGGTATGACTCTTTTGTGTCGCATCGCTGTATTTCAAAAAAGATCAGCCCCGCCGGCACTCGGCGGGGCTGATCGCAGTCGGCTGCGTCGGCGCCCGCTCTTACAGAGTGCGAGCCACTTCCTTGACCTCGAACACTTCGAGCGTGTCGCCTTCCTTGATGTCGTTGTAGTTCTTCAGCTTGATGCCGCACTCGAAGCCTTCCTTGACTTCGCGCACATCGTCCTTCAGACGCTTGAGCGACTCGATCTCGCCGGTGTAGATGACCACGTTCTCGCGCAGCAGGCGGAAGCGCGCGTTGCGCGTGACCTGGCCCGCGGTGATCATGCAACCCGCCACCGTGCCGATCTTGGACGCCACGAACACAGTGCGAATCTCGGCCGTGCCGATGATCTCTTCGCGCTGCTCCGGTGCCAGCATGCCGGTCATCGCCGCCTTCACCTCGTCGACCGCGTCGTAGATGATGTTGTAGTAACGCAGGTCGACGCCGTTGTTCTCGGCCAGCTTGCGCGCACCGGAATCGGCCCGCACGTTGAAGCCGATGATGACGGCCTTGGACGCGATGGCCAGGTTGATGTCGCTCTCGGTGATGCCACCGACCGCGGCGTGAACCACGACCACTTTGACCTCGGGCGTGCTGAGCTTGAGCAGCGACTGCGCCAGCGCTTCCTGCGAGCCCTGCACGTCGGCCTTGATGATGAGGGACAGCGTCTGCGCCGCGCCCTCGCCCATGCTCTCGAACATGCCTTCGAGCTTGGCGGCCTGCCGCTTGTTGAGTGTGACCTCGCGGTACTTGCCCTGGCGGAAAGTGGCGATCTCGCGGGCCCGGCGCTCGTCGCCCAGCACCATGAACTCGTCGCCGGCGCGCGGCACTTCGGTCAGGCCCTGGATCTCGACCGGCAACGACGGCCCGGCCGATTCGATCGACTTGCCGTCCTCGTCGAGCATGGCGCGCACGCGGCCATAACTGCTGCCGGCGAGGACGACGTCGCCCTTCTTCAGCGTGCCGCTCTGCACCAGCACGGTGGCCACCGGGCCGCGGCCCTTGTCCAGGCGGGCTTCGATCACCAGGCCCTTGGCCATGGCTTCGGTGGGCGCGCGGAGCTCCAGCACCTCGGCCTGCAGCAGCACTTGTTCGAGCAGGGTGTCGATGCCGACGCCGGTCTTGGCGGACACCGGAACGAACGGCGATTCGCCGCCGAAGTCTTCCGGGATCACGCCTTCGGCCACGAGTTCGCTCTTCACGCGCTCAAGGTTGGCGTCTGGCTTGTCGATCTTGTTCATCGCCACGACGATGGGCACACCGGCCGCCTTCGCGTGGGCGATGGCTTCCTTGGTCTGCGGCATCACGCCGTCATCGGCCGCCACCACCAGGATGACGATGTCGGTGGCCTTGGCGCCGCGGGCACGCATCGCCGTGAAGGCGGCGTGGCCCGGGGTGTCGAGGAAGGTGATCATGCCGCGCGGCGTTTCGACGTGATAGGCGCCGATGTGCTGCGTGATGCCGCCTGCCTCGCCGGCCGCCACGCGAGCGCGGCGGATCTGGTCGAGCAAGGACGTCTTGCCGTGGTCGACGTGGCCCATCACGGTCACGACAGGGGCGCGCGGCAGCTGCTCGGCGTTCTGCGCGGCTTCTTCTTCTTCGGTGAAGGCCTCCGGATCGTCGAGCTTGGCGGTGATCGCCTTGTGGCCCATCTCCTCGACGACGATCATCGCCGTCTCCTGATCGAGCTGCTGGTTGATGGTGACCATCTGACCCAGCCGCATCAGCTGCTTGATGACTTCGGTGGCCTTCACCGACATCTTGTGCGCGAGGTCGGCCACCGAGATGGTTTCGGGAATGTGCACTTCCTGCACCAGCGTTTCGACCTGCGGCGCGAACTGCGAGGCGCCTTCATGGCGCTCGCCACGGCGGCCGCCGCGCGGCGCGCGCCAGCCCGGGCGCGACGAACTGTCGGTGCGGCCCTTGGCGGCGGCGCGCTTCTTGGCGGCGTCGTCGGCCCAGCTCGACGAGAGCTTCTCGGACTTGACCTGTTTCTTGTCGCCGGGCTTGGCCACCGCCGCCGTGACCGGCGCGCCGGGTACCGCCTTCGGCTTGTGGATCGTGCCCTTGATGGCCTCGACGGGCTTCGGCTCCTCCGGCTTCTTGGCGACCAGCACCTTCTTGGGCGCGTTCATCATCGCGCGGATGGCGGCGGCCTCGGCCTCGGCGGCCTTTCGGCGGCGCGCCAGGTCTTCGGACTTGGCGGCGTCCTCGGCGGCCTTGTCGGCGGCCTTCACAACGCGGAAAGCGGGCTTGACGGGTTCGGCGGGCTTGGCAGGTTCCGGCGCCACGGCGGCGACCGGCGCCGCAACGGTGGCTGCCGGCGTGGTTTGTGCCGGCGCCGCGGTGGCGGCCGCCCTGGCGGCGGCTTGAGCAGCGGCCGCGGCCACGACGGCGGCTTCGGCCGCAGCCACCGCGGCGACTGCTGCAGCCGCCTCGGCCGCTTCCCGCGCCACGCGTTCCTGTTCTTCGCGCTGGCGCCGCGCCTCGGCGAGCTCGGCCTCCTGCTGGCGGATGCGATCTGCCTCCAGACTGGCTTCTTCCTCTCGGCGCTGCAGGTCCAGATCTTCGGCGCTCTGGCCTTCCCTGTCTTCCGGCGTGGTCGAGGCGTCGTCACGCTTGACGAAGGTGCGCTTCTTGCGCACTTCGACCTGGATGGTGCGCGCCTTGCCGCTGGCGTCGGCCTGCTTGATCTCGCTGGTCGACTTGCGGGTCAGCGTGATCTTCTTGCGCTCAGTGCCAGCGGCGGTGCCGTGCTGCGTGCGCAGATGCTCGAGCAGGCGTTCCTTGTCTGCCTCGTTCAGCAAGTCATCGGGGGACAGCTTCGCCAGGCCGGCCGATTGCAGCTGCTCGAGCAGCGCGGTCGACGCGCGATTGAGCTGCGCGGCAAACTGGGCGACGGTAGTCACGGCCATGGGTCGGTTTTCCTTCAGGGCTTCTGGAGAGCGTGGTTGCTGTCAGGCGGGACGGTGGGCTGCGGAGCTCAGGCGGTGAACCAGTGCTCGCGCGCCTTCATGATCAGCGCGCGCGCCCGCGCCTCTTCCATGCCGGTCATTTCAATCAATTCATCGACGGCGAGATCCGCCAGGTCGTCGCGCTTGTGCACGCCGCCATCGGAGAGTTTGCCGATCAGGTCGGCCGTCAGGCCATCCAGGTCGCGCAGGTCCTGCGAGACTTCGTCGACCTTTTCCTCGCGCACGATTTCCATCGTCAGCAAGGCGTCTTTCGCACGGGTGCGCAGTTCGTGCACCGTGTCTTCGTCGAAGGATTCGATCTCCAGCATTTCCTGCAGCGGCACATAAGCCACTTCCTCGAGGCTGGTGAAACCTTCGGCAATCAGGATGTCGGCCACTTCGACGTCGACGTCGAGCTTGTCGACGAACAGCGCACGCGCCGATTCGCTCTCGGTGGCCTGCTTGGCCTGCGATTCTTCGGCGCTCATGATGTTGATGCGCCAGCCGGTCAGCTCGGACGCCAGGCGCACGTTCTGGCCGCCGCGGCCGATGGCGATGGCGAGGTTTTCCTCGTCGACCACCACGTCCATCGAATGGGGCTCTTCATTGACGACGATCGACTGCACGTTGGCCGGCGCCAGCGCACCGATAACGAACTGCGCGGGATCTTCCGACCACAACACGATGTCGACGCGCTCGCCGGCCAGTTCAGTCGTCACGCCGTTGACCCGCGAGCCGCGCACGCCCACGCAGGTGCCGATCGGGTCGACGCGACGGTCGTGCGAGACGACAGCGATCTTCGCGCGTGAGCCGGCGTCACGGGCGCAGGTCTTGATTTCCAGCAGGCCCTGCTCGATCTCGGGCACCTCCTGCGCGAACAGTTCGATCATGAAGCCCGGCGCACTGCGCGACAGCATGATCTGCGGACCACGCTGGGTGGCGTCGACGCCGAGGATGAAAGCGCGCACGCGGTCACCCGAGCGCAGATTTTCCTTCGGGATCATCTCGCTGCGCTTCAGGCGCCCTTCGACGCGGCCGCTCTCCAGGATGATGTCGCCCTTGTCGAGCCGCTTGACGGTGCCCGAGAAGATCTTGTCGCCGCGCGACAGGTAGTCGTTGAGCAACTGCTCGCGTTCGGCGTCACGGATCTTCTGCAGGATGACCTGCTTGGCAGCCATCGCGCCGATGCGGCCGATGGTCATCGACTCGACGGCTTCTTCGATGTAATCGTCGACCTCGATGTCGGAGATCTGCTCCTGCGCCTCGAACAGCAGCACTTCGGCGTCCGCGTTGTGCAGGCCGGCCTCGTTCGGCACCACGTGCCAGCGGCGGAAGGTTTCGTAGACGCCGGTGTCACGGTCGACCGCGACACGAATGTCGACCTCACCCCCGTGCAATTTCTTGGTCGCCGAGGCGAGCGCCGCCTCGACCGCACCGAAGACGACGTCGCGCTCGACGGTCTTCTCGCGCGAGATGGCGTCCACCAGCATGAGCATTTCGCGATTCATCGATCCTGACCTCCATCAATCCCTGGCTTGGCCGCAGGCTCCTGCACCGCGTCGGCCGTCTTGTTTCGCCGTCCCTTGAAGTCCACCACGGGCACCAGCCGCGCCTCCCGAACCTCGTCGAGGGCAAAACCGAGCACTTGCTCGTCCTTGCCGTCTTTGATGTTCAGACTCCAGGCGCCAGCGGCGGCCTGCAGCACGCCCTTCCATACCTTGCGGCCCTGGAAAGGCATCTTCAACGTGAGGCTGATCTCCAGCCCGCTGAAACGTTCGAAGTCGGCGGGCGTCTTCAGCGGCCGGTCGAGGCCGGGGGAAGATACTTCAAGCCGCTCGTACGCGGCGCCATCGACTTCCAGCGCATAAAGCAGTTGTCTCGTGACTGCTTCGCAGTCGTCGACATTGACGAATTCGCTGTCGCCTGAGGGGTAGCTGCGCCCGGACCGGCGGTCGATGAAGACACGCAGCAGGCCGCGCGGCGAACGCTCCAGGTCGACCAGGTCGTAACCCAGGCCGGTGACTGTCTGTTCGACCACGATGCGCCAGCCCAGCCGGCTACCGCCGCTGCTGATGACTGGTGTGCTGTCTTCTGCCTTGCTGTTCAAGTTCTGCCCGCTTCGACCTGCTATGTTCAAACCGCTGTTTCGACCCGCGTTTTTCGATCTGACGTCGGTCATTTCTGACCTGGCAGATCCGCCCCAGCCGCCACCGATTTCACCGGGTGCGGCTGCCAGGGGTCGATCGCGGCTCGAAACCGGTGGGCCAGCAATTGTTCCAACAAGTGCAGGCCGACCAAAGTCGGGCAAAAACGATCGAGCAAAAAAAATGGGCTGGAAGACTCCGCCCACGCAGCCTGACCCGGGAAAACAATGATTATAGCTGCCCGCGGCTACGCGGGCAATATGCACGCCGCCGCCGCACCACTTGCTGCACGACTTGCTGCATCGACGTGGCGGGCCTGCATGCCAGAATCCAGCCGCCTATTCTGATGGAGAGACCATGGGTTTTCTGACCGGCAAGCGCCTGCTCATCACCGGCGTGTTGTCCAACCGCTCGATCGCCTACGGCATCGCACGTGCCTGCCACGCGCAGGGCGCCGAACTGGCGTTCAGCTATGTCGGCGAGCGCTTTCGCGAGCGCATCACCGGGTTCGCGGCCGAATTCGGCTCGGAACTGGTCTTCGAGTGCGATGTCGGAGACGATGCCCAGATCGCCCGGCTGTTCGACGATCTCGGCCAGGTCTGGCCCGAGTTCGACGGCTTCGTGCATTCGATCGGCTACGCTCCGCGCGAGGCCGTGGCGGGCGACTTTCTCGACGGCCTGTCGCGCGACGCCTTCCGCATCGCGCACGACATCTCGGTCTACAGCTTCCCGGCGATGGCCAAGGCCGCCGCGCCGCGCCTGCGCGCCGGCGCGGCGCTGCTGACGCTGACCTACCTGGGCTCCGTGCGCGCGGTACCGGCCTACAACACCATGGGGCTGGCGAAGGCTTCGCTGGAGGCCAGCGTGCGCTACCTGGCGGTCAGCCTGGGCGGGCGCGGCGTGCGCGTGAACGGCATCTCTGCCGGCCCGATCAAGACGCTGGCTGCAGCCGGCATCAAGGGCTTCGGCAAGATACTGGACGTGGTGGCGAACAACGCGCCCCTGCGCCGCAACGTCACCATCGACGACGTCGGCAACGTGGCCGCGTTCCTGCTGTCGGACCTGGCCTCCGGCGTCACCGCAGAGATCACCTACGTCGACGGCGGCTTCAGCCACGTGATGGCCGGCGGGCTGGCAGACGCCGGCTGAACACCGGCGCTCCAGGCGGCGCTCAGGGCACAGCTGCTCAGCTGTCGCGCACGCAGTCCACGTAATAACGACGCGCGCCGCCCGGTGCGTCGTCTTCCACCAGTCCGTGCACGTCGGTGTCGAAGCCCGGAAACGCGGCATTGAACTCGCGAGTGAAGCGCAGATAGTCGACGATGCGCTTGTTGAAGCGCTCGCCCGGCACCAGCAGCGGAATGCCCGGCGGGTACGGCGTCAGCAGTGACGTCGTGATGCGGCCTTCGAGCAGGTCGATGTCGACCCGCTCCGTCTTGCGGTGCGCGATGTGCGCGTAAGCCGCGCTGGGCGTCATGGCCGGGTGCAGGTCCGACAGGTAAACCTCGGTGGTGAGACGCGCGATGTCGCCCTTCGCATACATCTCGTGGATGGCCTGGCTGAGATCGCGCAGGCCCATGCGCTCATAGCGCGGGTGGGCGGCGCAGAACTCCGGCAGGATGCGCCACAGCGGCGCATTCTTGTCGTAGTCGTCCTTGAACTGCTGCAGCGCGGTCACCAAGGTGTTCCAGCGGCCCTTGGTGATGCCGATGGTGAACATGATGAAGAAGGAATAGAGCCCCGTCTTCTCGACCACCACACCGTGCTCGGCAAGGAACTTGGTGACGATGCTGGCCGGGATGCCGGTGTCGGCGAACTCGCCCGACAGGTTCAGCCCCGGCGTGATCAACGTGCACTTGATCGGGTCGAGCAGGTTGAAGCCTGGCGCCAGGTCGCCGAAACCGTGCCACAGGTCACCGGCGCGCAGCACCCAGTCTTCGCTGCTGCCCATGCCCTCATCGGCCAGCATGTCCGGGCCCCAGACCTGGAACCACCAGTCCTGGCCGAACTCGGCATCGACCTTGCGCATGGCGCGGCGGAAGTCCAGTGATTCGAGAATGCTCTCTTCCACCAGCGCCGGCCCGCCCGGCGCTTCCATCATCGCCGCGGCCACGTCGCAACTGGCGATGATGGCGTACTGCGGGCTGGTGCTGGTGTGCATCAGGTAGGCCTCATTGAAGAGGTGGCGGTCGAGCTTGCGCTCGCGCGCATCCTGCACCAGCACCTGCGAGGCCTGGCTCAGGCCGGCCAGCAGCTTGTGCGTGGACTGGGTGGCGAACACCAGTTGCTGGCGCGGCCGCGGCCGGTTCTTGCCCATCGAATGGAAGCTGCCGTAGAACTTGTGGAAGGCGGCGTGCGGCAGCCACGCTTCGTCGAAGTGCAGCGTGTCGACATAGCCGTCGAGCGAGTGCTTGATGGCCTCGGTGTTGTAGAGCACGCCGTCGTAGGTGCTCTGCGTCAGCGTCAGGATGCGCGGCTGCACGGTGGCTGCGTCGACGTCCTTCAGCAGCGGGTTGGCGGCGATCTTGCGTCGGATCGCCTCGGGCGAAAACTCGCTCAGCGGGATCGGCCCGATGATGCCGAAGTGGTTGCGCGTCGGCGTCAAGAACACCGGCACCGCGCCGGTCATGATGATGCTGTGCAGGATGCTCTTGTGGCAATTTCGGTCGACCACCACCACATCGCCCGGCGCCACCGTGTGGTGCCAGACCATCTTGTTGCTGGTGCTGGTGCCGTTGGTGACGAAGAAGCAGTGGTCGGCGTTGAAGATGCGCGCCGCGTTCTTCTCGCTTTGAGCGATAGGGCCGGTGTGGTCGAGCAGCTGGCCGAGCTCCTCCACTGAATTGCACACATCCGCGCGCAGCATGTTCTCGCCGAAGAACTGGTGGAACATCTGGCCGACGGGGCTCTTCAGGAAGGCGACGCCGCCGCTGTGGCCCGGGCAGTGCCAGGAATACGAGCCGTCCTGCGCGTAGTCCATCAGCGCCTTGAAGAACGGCGGCGCCAGGCCGTCGAGGTAGCTGCGCGCCTCGCGGATGATGTGGCGTGCCACGAACTCGGGCGTGTCCTCGAACATGTGGATGAAGCCGTGCAGTTCGCGCAGCACGTCGTTCGGGATGTGCTGGCTGGTGCGCGTCTCGCCGTAAATGTAGATCGGGATCTCGGCGTTCTTGAAACGGATTTCCTGGATGAACTTGCGCAGGTTCAGCACCGCCGGGTCGAGCTCGGGACCGGGCGTGAACTCCTCGTCGTCGATCGACAGGATGAACGCGCTGGCCCGGCTCTGCTGCTGGGCGAACTGGCTCAGGTCGCCGTAGCTGGTGGCGCCGAGGATCTCGAAACCTTCTTTTTCGATGGCCGCGGCCAAGGCGCGGATGCCGAAGCCGGAGGTGTTCTCCGAACGAAAATCTTCGTCGATGATGACGATGGGAAAGCGGAAACGCAGCATGGCGGTGTCTCGGGCAGGTTCGGGCGGGTTCAGGCAATAACGCAGAAGGGGCGAAGTGTAGGGGTGCCCGCATGACAGGGCGCTGTCGCTACACTGACGTTCGATCAAGCACTCGGCGAAAGGCCGAC
>Ga0163144_10021062_pt1 | contig 12986 bp, 14 predicted proteins | sample OliLak19BULKMAT1_FD_123175 | JGI IMG/M metagenome (GOLD analysis project Ga0163144, IMG submission 123175) | Freshwater microbial mat bacterial communities from Lake Vanda, McMurdo Dry Valleys, Antarctica - Oligotrophic Lake LV.19.BULKMAT1 | ecosystem: Environmental > Aquatic > Freshwater >...
TACAGAAAAAGTACATATTACTTGGCAAAGTACATCAGCAACTACTGCGTACAATACTTTTAGCAAGGTGATACCACTGTTTGGCAGTAGTACATATACAGCATTAAAAAATCAAAAGTATGTCTATACGTTTGTTAGTGGAAGTAAGAAAGTACAATGTGACGTGACAATACAAATTGTTGCGGGTAGTTTTACCACTTCAAAACTTACTACGAAGTCGATTCATCCATCTCTTTCAGGTACGATAACTGGCATTCCGAAGGTGTATATAGAAATTCGAAAACACAGTAGTTCAACGGTGGTATATAGAAGTAAAGCAATCAGTGTCCATAAGGGAAAATGGACAACGTATGTTTCAAAAACAATACCAAAAGGAACATATGATGTAATTCTCTTTGGACAAGATGATCCTCAGTTTAGTACTATTGCAACAGGAACACTCTACGTTGGAGTTACTCCACCAAAATCTACTGTTGTTACCGTGCCAAAGGCAGCTACAACTCTAGTAGTAGCTGTTGTACCGTTACTTGCAGGCGGTGTGGCGCATACCGGAGCTTCAGTTCCTGTGTCATACCTCCAAGTAATAAACATTGGTTCGGCACCTGCGGTAGTAACGAGCTTTAGTCTCAAGCAAAATGGTACAACACCCACTTCTGCACTTATTGGGGTATCTATTGCAGATGACTTAGAACTCTATAAAACCTCTGTAGGTGGCACAGAAGGTTCTGTAGTGTTTGTAAACGGTAAAGCAGTATTGCCAACAAATGTTGTCATTGCTCCAAGAGCAATGAAATTGTTTACACTCAAAACACAAGTATCAAAAAACATACTTCCGTATATAGGTACACAAATTAAACTTGATGTCTCAGGTGTAACAGCTAATGCAACTATTCAAAGCATTTTTCCATTACGAGGAACAACGTGGACAGTTGGTTACTAGTTTGATAGAAACAATCTGACGTATGCTTGCTCTTTGTCCGCATGAGAGTCTCAGAAACTCTCGTGCGCGAAAATCTATAGCTTCGGTTTATATAACGTGATTACTGCCACGTTGCATAAACTTCATCTTGAAAACTACCCCTAATCACGAAGGTCAGTCTCGCAGGCTTGCCACGAGGTAGTTACTAGAACTCTTACTCTTAAAAACACTACAAGCATATGCTTGTAGTGTTTTTAAGTTGTCCGATATACATACATTACGTCTGTGTGCCACCCATAGTGGTACTGCGTTAGTGTATGAGACCATCATCAAATACGCCCAAAGCCACCTTACGGTGGCTTTGAAAGAACTATTTCTTGTATGTAAGTACACATTAGTGTAGAGGTCATACGTACCTATCTATTTAGCCGTTACATATGTCATTACGTGACACGTTGCTATTTTTTAACCTTCTATAGGTGTAGCAGTATGTGGTGCTGTCACTGGTGTTGTTTCTGGAGTTGGTGTTGTAGTCTCAACATCGATTTTTGTTGGTGTATCAAGTGGTGCAGTATCAAATAACACGTAAAAATAAAATAGTATGACTGAAATAAGTGCCAAAATCAGTCCGACTACCATAGTTGCTTCAACACCGCCATTTTGTATGTTGTATCTAGTATGGGTAATTGTTGTCATAAGACTGTGTAGCTTTAGCTATTAATGAGATTTACAATTGCTCTTATTTCTTATTGTGGTGCAACTGGCGTTGCAGCTTGGGGTGTTGGAGTTTGAGTAGGTACATTGATTTTAATTTCTGTGGTATCAACTTTTGGTGCATCTGTAGTAGCTTTGAAATTAGGTGCGCCGTACACATAGAGTAGTACACTGACAATACCTACTAAAACTACTACTAAAATGATCCCTACAGCTCCACTATCGTTACTTCCTGTTGCTGGCGTGTTTATTATGGTTGACATATGATTGAATGATTATAAGTATGTTTTTAATTAGTGTGATGCATTTTAATGTTACGTGCTACGCAATGCTTTTACTACAGTAATGAGTACTATTGCTCCTAAAAGAGCAACCATAAAGCTATAAAGGTTAAATCCACTCACTGAACTTTCTCCAAAAAAACTCATCATCCATCCACCAATTATAGCTCCAACAATTCCTATTATTATGTTTAGTATAAGTCCTTGTTGAGAGTCAGTTCCCATAATTAATGATGCAACCCATCCTACAATTCCTCCAAAAACGATCCAAAGTAAAATACCCATATATATATTTGATTATGTTAATTAATTCTCCTGCTTGTTCAACTTTACTGCAGCCTCTTCTGTGGAAACTGTTTTACTCATGATAAACAAGCTTGTAATACCATAAGCAACCAATAGATATACAAACATTGCCAAAAGAGTTGTCCATTCAAATATTGCCCCCACAATACTTGTCTTACCAAAGACATTTAAGAATGGTGCAGCAAAAATGTAACTAAGAGCGTATACAAAAGTCGAAAATCCCGCATCAGGGTTTGCTCCTAACAGTTTGAGAACAAAACGAAATGCAAGTAACGTCTCTATAATACCTATGATATACCAGACTATTTGTGTACCTCTGTAAAGAGGTTTAGTACTTGGTGAGTTATATGAATCCATACTTTTTATTATCAGAAACGGTTTTAAACGCTCTTATACTCTATGCCGTTGCAGTTTCATTATTATTGCAGTTTTATAAAAAGTACTATCAAATTTCTACACTATATTTTTACTAATCAGTAAGATATGTCTCTTCCGATACCAACGAAGGAGTTTATGTAGTATGAACGCTCTACATGAGTTGCTATCTTCATGCATGACTTTTATTTAGCTTAATTTTACTTTCAAGTTTTTCAATATGTAGTTCTAGAGCATGGGTACGTAATGCACTTTTTGCAGCAAGTTCTTTTACATGCAAAGCTAGAGTCTGTGCAATTGCCATCATGGGAGATATATCTTCTATAGCAAGAAGTATGATTGGAGGTAAAAGTACGTGGTCACCATAATTTGGGTAAATGTGTCTAGCATTGAGTATCATAGATTTGTGTCCTATAAACGGAAATTCGTGTGATACCTCAAAGTCTTTAAAAAAAATATTTTTGGGAAGTATGTTCTCAAGAAGTTTTCGAAGTGCAGGAATATCCCATTGACCATTTCCAAGTTCGTAGATGAGTGTTCCTTCAGTTTCTTTCAAGTCTACTTGAAACATTCTGTAAAAAGGTTCATTTGCAACCATTACATGAAGCCCACTATCAAGTACTAAAATTGGTTCACGTATAATATCTACAACGGTTTTAATATAATTCCAACTTTCCTCTGCTCTCTTTTTTCTAACATCTTCTTTTTTATGTAGATTGCGTTTCTCTATTTTTTTGCCAATTAAATCCATACAGTAAAAGCCGTATTTTAAGCAGACGTATTACATATGAGTGTTGTACTAAGTATGTTCTGAAACAAAATACGATAGTGCTTGTACTACGTTATGGCTGAATGTACAGTTCTAGAATATGCCTTTACATATAGTCATAACTTAATCACTACTTAATGTGGTGTAAACATACTGTAATTAAGTAGTGCAGTATGCATGAAAAAATAGTTATGACTTTACATTTAGATCAACAAAAAATTAAAATAACTTCAGCTCACGCTGAATTTCAAAAAGGCCTATCAACCTATGCGTCTTTTAAAGTTAATAATCAAGCATTGTCAGATGACCTTGTTCAAGATACATTCATTAAAACGTGGTCTTATTTAGTAAGAGGAGGAGAAATAGTAAAAATGAAAGCCTTTCTTTATCATGTACTTAATGGACTGATTATTGATGAGTATCGTAAAAAGAAACTATCTTCGCTTGATGTACTTATGGAAAATGGCTTTGAAATCAATGACAATAGTAATGAGAGAACAATAGATTTTTTAGATGGTAAGACCGCAGTATTGTTAATACAGCACTTACCAAAAGCATATCAAAAAGTTATGCGCATGAGATATGTACAAGATTTATCACTTGAAGAAATGTCAAAGATTAGCGGTAAATCCAAAAATACTATGGCTGTTCAAGCACATAGAGGTTTAGAAAAACTAAAAGCTTTATATAATCAAGAAACACTTTTGGTGTGATTATACAAATTGAAAAACTGTCTTAAGGAGTGTTCAATATTCTTTTTGTTGCATCGTGTACGACAAGAAATATACAGCTTTAAAAAACCATGCTCTTGTGAGTGCATTTTACACACATACAAACATCAGTCATGTACACCTTACGGCGACAGATATTAGAGGGGCGGTTACGTTGTATCAATATGTTTTAGGTTTTATTGAAACTACTATATAGGGTATTTGACAGTATTTGTAACTGTAGGATGATCGCGTCACATACATACTGCATACTCATATGTGTCAAGGGTAAATGCTTTAGCCCAGTCACAGACTCACACGGAATTGTTTCACTTAAAACTATTGCTTACTACAGGAAAAGAATGCTGTAGTACTCATACACTTATACATAGAGACTATTCCCTTGAAAGATATCCAAAGACTGATGTTTCAGAGGATCTCACTTTCGTAGTTGCACAACATTGAAATACAACCTTAGGTTGATTGATCTTCTGAACTATGGAATATAGATAGTAATGAAAAATTGAAGCGAGTATACAGTATCAATTCTATTAAAATGTGGATAGAGCACGTTAATATAAGACACTAAGTGGTAGGAATATTATGAAACTTCATACTACGATATACTATGGTAATGAAAAATGCTGCTGAAGAACTCACACTACAGTTGAAGAAAGAACGAAAAGAAGTTCTGATACATGCATTTCTTACCTCAGTAACTCTTGTGGCACTTATTGTCGGTTTTGGATTGCAATTTACAACAGTTAGCACATTCGTAATCGGATGCTTTTTTTCAATTGCATACCTTGCAGGTGGCGCTCGAGCGTCGGTCGTAGCAGTAAAAAATATTTTTAGAGGAAAGCTCGATATTAATCTTTTGATGGTAGTAGCAGCACTTGCTGCTGCGTTTGTTGGGGAAGTACGAGATGGAGCAATATTGTTGTTTCTCTTTAGTCTTTCTGGAACTCTTGAGGGGTATGCAATGGGAAGTACAAAACGAGCAGTAGTTGCTTTGATGCGTATGCGTCCTGAAGAAGCTTATAAAATTATTACAGATGAACAAATTGAACTTGTTGCTGTTGAAACATTACTTGTAAGCGATAGGGTACTTATAAAACCAGGGGAACGATTTCCAATAGACGGAATTATTGAAAGTGGGAGCGGCCCTGTCGATCAGTCACCAATTACAGGAGAGTCTGTTCCCGTAGAAAAAACAAAAGGAGAAGCAGTGTTTGCAGGTTCAATTAACGGCAATGCAGTATTGGTGGTAACAGTAACAAAACTTTCACAGCACTCAACTCTTGCAAGAATGATTGAATTGGTAACCCAAGCTCAATCAGAGCGTTCTCCAAGTGAACGGTTTAGCGATTGGTTTGGTCAGCGGTACACATTCATTGTGTTTTTTGGAAGTTTTATAGCTCTAGGAGTTTTTTTACTTTTAGGGTTTCCAAGTTCAGTAGCGTTCTATAAAGTCGCAACACTTTTGGTAGTTGCAAGCCCTTGTGCAATTGTAATTAGTGTACCAGCGGCAGTGTTATCTGCCTTAGCAGCATCTGCACGAGTTGGCGTTCTCTTTAAAGGAGGTGCTGCACTAGAAGACTTCGGTACTGTACATACTATTGCTTTTGATAAAACAGGCACTCTCACACAGGGTAAAATGGAGGTAGTTGATGTTATTGGGGTTGAAGCAACTGTAAATACTGTGTTGGCAGTTGCAGGAGCACTGGAGGCACAATCGGAACATCCGCTGGCAAAAAGTATTGTGCGGTATATAGAAACACTTCATATTGGTGTTCTTTCAGTTTCAAGTGTTACAGCGCTTCCAGGAAAGGGAATTGAAGCGAAAGTAGGTAGCAATTTGTATTGGGCAGGAAATAAAAAAATGCTCAAAGAACACATTGATGGGCTTCAGCTGGCACTACAAACGCTACTTGAATCTTTTGAACTAAAAGGACAAACAACAATTATTGTAGGACAAAATACAACTATACTTGGTGTAATTGGTATCGCAGATATACCTCGCAAATCAGCTTCTGTTGCACTCGCTGAATTAAAAAAAATGAAGGTTAAGCAAATTGTCATGCTTACTGGTGACACAATGGCAGTAGCGAAATCGGTTGCCCTACCACTTGGTATTCCTGAGGATGCTATATTTGCAGACTTACTTCCAGAAGATAAAGTGGCTTGTATTAAAAAGTTGCAAGAATCAGGAAAAGTTGCTTTTGTTGGTGATGGTATTAATGACGCTGCAGCACTCGCTACAGCAACTGTTGGTATTGCAATGGGTACAGCAGGTAGTGACGTAGCTATTGAAGCTGCGGATGTCGCACTTCTTTCTGATGATTTACAAAAATTAGTCTACGCAAGAGGTATAGCCTATAAAGCAAATATCATTATAAAACAAAATCTTATTTTTGCTGTAGGTATTATGATACTGATGGTTGGTATAACGTTGTTTGGAAATCTACCACTACCACTGGGTGTTATTGGACATGAAGGCGGTACGTTGCTTGTGGTTGCAAATGGATTACGACTATTGTTTGCAAAGAAATAATATTCAATTCTGTACTCAATAGTAATATCTTAATTATTCAATTTCATTTATACTGATTGAAATGTATTCAAAAAAACCAACAAAAATTCATACACACATCATTTTTTTCATTTTGCTACTCTCTCCATTTGTAGTGTATGGCGCATATACTCTTTATGAAGAATATTTTACAAGTGTTTCAACTGTTGGTGTGCATGCTATGGCAGATGGCACAGTGATGAATGCAAAAGGGGAAATTCTTCCTGATGCAAAAGTAATGCAAGACGGAACAATTCAATCAAAAGATGGGAAAGTAATTGGTAGTATGTATCTTGGAACACCATTTACTACAGAAACAGAATCGCTACCGACTGCAAACTCCGAACCCGAAATGGTGTATGTACATGACGGAGATACATTTGAACTTACTGCAGCATATGTACAAAAAGAGGTTGGTAATAGAAGGCTTCGTATGCTTGCATACAATAACTCTGTACCAGGACCAATCATAAAAGTAGATCAAGGAGCCGAGGTCACTATTAATTTTAATAATAACACTGACATAGAACAGACCATTCATTCACATGGCATACGCATAGATAACGCCTACGACGGTGTGCCAAACGAAACGCAAGACGCTGTAAAACCAGGAGAAACATTTTCTTACAAAGTACATTTTCCTGATGCTGGCGTCTTTTGGTACCATCCACACACTCGTGAAGACTATGGACAAGAGATGGGACTCTATGGAAACTACATAGTAGAACCAGAAAATGCTATCTTTTGGACGAAGGTACATAGAGAAGCACCGTTAGTAGTTGATGATATTTTAATTCGCAATGACAAAATTGAAACTTTTTATAAAGAACTCACTAATTTTGCATTACTTGGTCGTTTTGGAAATACACACTTAGTAAATGGGGAAGTGGACTACGTCATGCCGGTAACACAAGGAGAGGTTATTCGTTTTTATATTACCAACGTAGCAAATGCTCGTACATACAATCTCGCTATACCAGGAGCTAAAATAAAACTAGTTGGGGCTGATCTTGGTCGTTATGAACACGAAACATTTGTAGACTCGATTCTTATTTCACCTGCTGAACGGAGTATTGTAGAAGTCTATTTTCCGAAAGAAGGTAGATATGCTCTTACACATACAAGCCCTACTGGTGCAATCGAAATTGCACATTTTAAAGCTGAAGGTAGTGTTGTAACTTCATACCTCTCAATGTTCAATACACTTCGAACTAATTCAGAAGAAGTTACTGTATTTCACCCACTCCGACAATACAAATACAAAGCACCAGATAAAAAAGTTCTCTTAACCGTTGCTATCACTGGTCCAAAAATTGACCACAGTAAACATGTGCACACGCTTGCAGGTTCTTCAACGCCACTAAATGGGTTACCAAATTTGCAGTGGGATGATGTTGGCGAAAGTGATATGACAAATACAACTCAGAAAATAACATGGCAAGTGCAAGATAAACAAACACAACGTACTAACATGGATATAACCGATTGGAATTTCAGAAAGGGAGATCTTGTGAAGATACAAATTCAAAACGATCCAAATGCGGTACACGTAATGCAACATCCATTTCACATGCACGGTCAACGTTTCGTGGTACTTGATCGGAACGGTGTTCCAAATGACAATATGGTATGGAAAGATACTATTTTGGTTGAGCCGGGAGAATTAGTAAACATACTTGTACAAATGGATAACCCGGGACTCTGGATGGCACACTGTCACATTGCTGAACACTTACATGCAGGTATGATGTTTAATTTTTCAGTTGCCAATGAAGATGGCTCAATTCCAGGAGAAGAGTATAGAAATAGTGTTGAACATGCTACGGGACATTAAAGTGCTGTTATACTAAAAACATATGGAAGGTGCACACACAGAAAATACGATACGTAGAAATGAAAATAGTGAACAACGTAAACAAGATATCATGTTTATTCGAAATTTCTTGCGCCAGATGGATCAAACTCGTGTATTGCGATGGAGAAAGGATGGACAGGCACATTTTACTTCTCCTAATGAAGTGAGTGAAATGAAAGAAAGTGATGCTGAACATACAGGTCAAATGTGTGCACTGGCAACATTTATATTATATAAAGCAAAAAATGAAGGTGACAACACCTGTGCCGATTCATTCGATATATTAAAAATGAATGCACTTATTCAATTACATGATATCGAAGAGAATATTGTTGGTGACTCACGAGACAAAGATGAAAGCTACTATGTACGTGAAAAAAATGCCTATGAAAAAATTGCTATGGAGATAAACAAAATGAATTTTGGAAACAATTTTGAAATTCTTATGCAAGAGTACAAAGAAAGAGTCACAAAAGAAGCGCGTTTTGTAAAAGCTCTCGATGAAATACAGGCATGGTTTTACCTCGTCTACACAAAACAATTTACTGAATCAACACGAGATTTTAATAATCCAAATACAATTGCAGGGTATGTAGTAGCTCAAGAATTCCCAACCCTTAAAAGAATTGCAGATATTTTGTTATATGTACTCACACACCCAAAAATGCTCTCTTCAAAACCTATTGAACTTGAAAATGAAATTAGTAAAACATTAGTTGGATTGCAGTATGAGTAAAGATTGTTTCAAATAAGAAATAAGTATTTTTTCTCTTATTATGTACTTGCACGAATAATGCTTAATGCTTTATCTCTGATTTCTTCCATTTGCTCTTTTGTCTGTGCTTCTACGTTCAAACGCATAATTGGTTCAGTACCAGATGGTCGAATATTAATCCACCATTCTTTTTCTGTAAGCGTTAAACCGTCTAAGTAGTCAGCTTCGGTAGTGTCAAATGCATTACGAAGTTTTGTATAAATAGCTTCTGCTGATTCAGTTATTTCACTATTGATTTCTCCTGAATGTGCATACTTCGTTACTTCGGCAACAAGTTGTGATAGCAACTTTTGTTCAGTTTGTATTAGATCAAGGATGTAGAAAGCTGGCAATGAACCACCTTCGGAAAAAAGCGATTCTTTAAAAAAGAAATGACCTGATAACTCAATACCTAACACTGCATCACATTCACGCATCTTTGACCTGATATTTATATGTCCGACTTTTTCACGTATGGCGGTTCCACCATTTTTAATAATTTCTTCAGGTAAAGAATGCGAGGACCGAACATCGTATACAACTCTTGCTCCTGTATGTTTTTGTAAAATACTCCTCACAAGTAATGCTCCAATTATATCTGAAGATATAGGAGTACCTTTTTCGTCAACAAAACCAACCCTGTCTGCATCTCCATCGAATGCAATGCCAAGGTTTGCATGTCGAATAACAACTTCTTTGCCTAAATCTTTCATTGTCTCAGTTTTTATAGGGTTTGCCTCATGGTTTGGACAGCTAAAATCAAATGTGTCATATATGGTATTGACGGCAAGATCAGGCTCAAATGCTTTAAAAGTATCTATTTCAAGGCCACCAATCATATTCGCTGGGTCAATAACAAGTGAAAGATTTGATTCCGTGAATGAAAATTGCTTTTTAAATTTTTCTATCCAGGCGTCTTTTAATGCATGTTTTGAAATAGTGCCGGCAGTTACACTTTCTTTGAAATCATTTTGTTCTACCAGTAGAGCGATTTCTTCCATTTGTTTTTTTGTAGCGGGTTTTACATTTTCGTGGGTTATTTTTAATCCATTATACTCTGGCGGTAAGTGAGAGGCGGTTATCATAATTGATACATCGGCACCTGTAGCTGCACAGGCAAAATAGGACATTGGTGTAGTACAAAGACCTAGATCAACAACATCAGCACCCATACGCGTAATTGAACGAGCTAGAGTTTCAAACAAAATATCTGCAGACGGTCGTATATCTCTGCCGATTGCAACCTTTTTTGGTTTGTATAAGGTGACTATCGCTTTGCCAATCTTCGCGACGTCATCAACTGTTAGTTCTTCTTCATATTTTCCTCTAATATCGTAGCTTTTGTAAATTGATGACATAAAAAATTATAACTATATGAATAGTACTCCAAAACCATGCAAAAAGTCACTATCCACAGAGCATTGATATTTCGAGGTATTTTATGCTACTATACCCCCGCAAATAAAGATATTTTGAAATTTGCGAGAAAACCCCAAAAAGAGACTATTTTAGACAATAGAGACTTATTAAATGAATATCATTTAATTCTTCATTTGTCTCGAATTGTGAGGGTATCTAGCACGTTAGATTATGTTTGCGTAAAATTATGTTTACTCTAGTTCAAACTGCGTTTGCATCAGAAGGAGGAATAAGTATTCACTTGAAGCCTGAAATCATTGGACAGGTGTTTGGTATTCCTATAACAAATACCATGATGACTGTGTGGCTCACTATGGCAATTTTAATTGTTGTAGCTGTGTTAGTACATTCAAATCTAAAAGCAGTGCCCGGTAAACTACAAAGCATCTTTGAACTTATTATTGGTGGAGTATTCGACTATATGGCTGAAGTACTTGAAAGTAAAACGTTAGCAAAGAAGTTCTTTCCGCTTGTAATGACTATTTTCCTCTTTATTCTTGCTATGAATTGGGCAGGACTGCTCCCGGGAATAGATTCAATTGGGATATATGAAAATGTAACTACTCATGGAGAAGTAGTAAGTACACTTGTGCCGTTTTTCCATCCACCTGCAACTGACCTCAATATAACCATTGGTTTTGCACTCATTGCTTTTGTTTCAATTGAAATTGCCGGGGTTTTAATGCTGGGTCTATTTAAATATGGAGGTAAATTTATAAACCTGTCATTTCTTAGAAAATTTAATGGTGACAATGTAATCGCTTTTTTTATTGGTCTTATTGAACTTTTAAGTGAACTTGCACGTCTTGTCTCATTTTCATTCCGATTATTTGGTAATATTTTTGCAGGAAAAACGTTACTATTGGTAATTATGTTTCTTACCACACCATATATTTTACCCGTACCATTAATCGCTTATGAGTTCTTTGTAGGTTTTATACAGGCATTTATTTTTGCAATTTTGACGTTGTATTTTATAAAGCTTGCAATCGAAGCTCCACATTAGTAGATAATCACGAGTCTCGATATAAAGGACGTGACTCGTACTTGTCTAGTAATGGAATTGACGATTATTATTAAAAAATAACACTATAGGTATATGACACCAGAAATGGAACTAGCCCTTAAGGCAGCAGAACTGAATGCAGATTCAGTAAAAGCAATTGCTATGGCTATTGCAGCAGGAGTTGGAGTATTTGGCCCAGGTATTGGTATCGGTATGCTCGTATCAAAAGCACTTGAAGCTATTGGACGAAACCCAGAGGCTGCTGGAAAGATTCAGGCTACAATGTTTATCGGTATTGCGTTCGTTGAAGCGCTTGCTATATTTGCACTCGTAGTAGCATTCGTTATCAAGTTTGCTTAATCTTATTCCTAAAATTATTTGCTATTTTGTTGCACCGCAGAAGTTTTTTATTGTCGTACTCTTGTATAACTCAAAAAAACTTCTTTGTGCGCCTCGTATCGAAGAAATTTAAGAAATAATTTCTCTTATTAAATATCTCAAAAGACTATGGAACAACTCATTGAAGCATTTGGAATTGATGTAAAACTCATCACTATTCAAATCATAAACTTTGTAATTCTCGCAGGTCTTTTGACGTATTTTCTCTATAAGCCTCTTCTAAAACTACTAAACGATAGAGAGGAAAAGATTAAACAAGGTATTACTGATGCTGAAGATGCAGCAAAAGCAAAAGCAAATGCACTTGCAGAAAAGCAAGCTATTTTGTCACAAGCACAAGTTGATGCTGGAGCTATAGATACTCGAGCTCAAGCCTTTGCCAAAGAAAAAGAGGCTGATATTCTAAAAGACGCAGAAGTAAAAGCCTCAGATATAGTTAAAAGTGCAGAAACTAAAAGTGCACAGTTAAAAGAACAAGCTTTGAAAGAAAGCGAAGCAGAAATTGCAAAAATCGCAATTTTAGCAGCTGAAAAGGTACTCCAAACTAAAGCGGGATAACTATGAAAAAAGACTATGTGAATGCAGTATACGAATTACTCCTTGAAGGAAAGGATGTTGATACTGTACTCGCAAACCTAGCAACAGTCTTGCAAGAGAAAGGGCACGAACGTATCCATACTGCAATCTTGGAAGATGTTTTCAAAAAGTTAGACGTGACTGTTGGGGCGACTACTTCAGTTACGGTAACAAAACACGCTGACATAACAAAGTATAGTAGTGAAATAACAGCTGATTTTGTTGCATTGAATACAGAAGCTGTTCCTGTGGTGTATGAAGATCCTACCCTTATTGGTGGGTATATCGTTGAACATAATCACACACGTGTAGATCGAAGTCACAAAGCACA
>Ga0163144_10021063_pt1 | contig 12985 bp, 10 predicted proteins | sample OliLak19BULKMAT1_FD_123175 | JGI IMG/M metagenome (GOLD analysis project Ga0163144, IMG submission 123175) | Freshwater microbial mat bacterial communities from Lake Vanda, McMurdo Dry Valleys, Antarctica - Oligotrophic Lake LV.19.BULKMAT1 | ecosystem: Environmental > Aquatic > Freshwater >...
ATGTCCTCCAGCCCGCTGGAGAAAAAGCTGGCCGTGACGGTAAAAAAAGTCGAAGGCGGCAAGGTTTCCAGCTGGCTGCACGACAGTGTAAAAGCAGGCGACACACTCGAGATATCGCCACCGGAAGGCCGGTTTTACACCGAGCTAAAACCGGACAAACGCCGTACCTACTACATGATCGGTTCCGGAAGCGGCATTACGCCTTTGATGTCGATCATCCGCACGGCCCTGGAAACGGAGCCAATGAGCGCCATTTTCCTGCTATATGGCAACCGAAATGAGGAAAGCATCATTTTCCGGGACGAGCTTGACCGACTTTCGGAGCGCTACGTCGGCCAACTGCATGTGGAATACGTGCTGAGCCAGCCGAAAAAAGAAGGCGGTGCCGGATTGTTTAGCATCTTTAAAAAAAGTAGCAGCAACTGGCAGGGAAAAACTGGGCGCATCAGCAACAAAACCGTCAACAATTTCCTGGACGAACAATTGGAGCGCGGCCCGGAGCATGATTGCTTCTACTTTATCTGTGGACCGGGCACCATGACCGATGATGTCAAAGCGGCAATTATAGGTCGCGGCGTCGCTGCAAAGCAAGTGAACGCCGAGCATTTTGTCAATGCCAACCACATTCCCGGCGAATTTGCAGACAGCCCTTCAGGCGGCGGCGAAAAACGCGCCATCATCCACCTCAAGGGCGAGCGCATTGAGCTACCGATTCCAGACGGCGCCACTATTTTGGACGTGTTGGTGAAGGAAAAATACGATCCTCCTTACTCCTGCACTGCTGGGGCCTGCTCTACTTGTATGGCGAAACTTGTGAGCGGGAAAGTGACCATGGAAGCCTGTTACGCGCTCGATGACGATGAAGTGAAATCTGGCTACATACTCACCTGCCAATCGCGCCTGGAGACGGATGTTGTAGAGCTCACGTACGATCTTTAAGGTTTCAGGTTTCAAGGTTTCAGGTTTCAGGTTTACGCGGTTTGTGGTTGCTTGGGTTTCAGGTTTCAGGGTTTCAGGTTTCAGGTTTACGTGATTTGTGGTTGCTTTGAAATAGTATTTTAAATTTGACAACAAATCGCATAAACCCTGAAACCTTGAAACTGTGAAACCCTGAAACCCCTTTTTTTGAAACCCCTTTTTTTATTTGCCAAAAAATCCAAACCTCAGCGTGACGTTGTACACCGCTGCATTCAAGTCTTTCTTGCCATAATTCTGCCATCCGTCGAAACCATTGACGAATCGGTAGCCAACCGAGCCACTCAGGCGCAGCCACTTGGCGATGTTGAGTTCCAGCCCGGCTTCGGGTATCGCTACAAATGCGACATCATTCCAATCGTCTTCAAAGTTCCAATCCTGATCATAATGGGCAACACCTACTGCGCCGCCAGCAATTTTCAGGGACGTGAACAGGTGCAGCACTTTGTGAGCAGGAACCGTGTAGCCCATCCAGAGTCCGCCGTAACCTAAGGCGAGGTGTTTGTCACCAACAGTAGGATTGTCTAACGTTTCCCCCATGCCAAAGAGGCCGATAAAAAATCGGTCGAATACGACACCGCCACCGCCACCCGCGCCGTAGCCCGTCTGGTTTTTGGTATTGCTCCAGGAAAAAATGGGGCCGCCAAAGCCACCGCGGACTTTCGCATTTTTAAATAAAGTTTCTTGTTGTGCTTGCCCGAACAGCGCAGTACTGGAAAGGATAAAGGCCAGGATCAATGTTTTTGTGTGCATAAAGGTTGTTTTTAGTTGAACATTTATGCTGAGACACCTGAAACTGGATATACCCTTATTGAGGTTTCAGGTTTCAAGGGTTTCAAGGTTTCAGGTTTACACGATTTGTGGTTAATTGGGTGGACTTCCTCACAAAAGCTGACAAAAAAAAACGGATTTGACGGATAAAAACAGATTTATAAGAGCGCACCCTTAATCCGTTTTAATCCGTCAAATCCGTTCAATCCGTGTTCAAACAAGTATGGCAGGATGTCCACATCTCAGCAAACTAGGCTTTGGCTTCCACCACCCCAATACCAAACGCGAAGCCAACCTGAAACCCCGAAACCTGAAACCCTGAAACCTCCCTTATTTGATTACATGCACCTTCATCTTCACGTCTTTCTTCGGACGATCACCAGGTGCAGTTTCCGTAGCAGCGATTTTGTCGATAACATCAATGCCTTTAATGATATGGCCATACACGGTGTATTCGCGGTCGAGCTGGGGCGTACCACCGTGGGCGAGATACGCAGCGCGCTGCTCCGGCGTGTAGTGGAAGTTCCGCATGGTTTCCATCTGGTTGAGCGTGGCCTCGGTGACGGGGCTGCCTTGCACGATGTAGAACTGCGACCCGGATGATTTCTTCTCAGGATTACCCGTGCGGGCTGCCGCGATGGCACCTTTAGTATGTACCAGCGAATCGACAAATTCTGCGGGGATTTGGTAACTTGGTCCGCCCATGCCCAAAGCTTTGCCGGGAGCAGCGTTGCGCGAGTCAGGGTCGCCGCCTTGAATCATAAAGCCATTGATGACACGGTGAAATAGCAGGTCGTTGTAATAGCCTTCCTCTGCAAGTTTGATGAAATTGTCGCGGTGTTTTGGCGTGCCGTTGGAAAGTTCGGCGGTCATGGTGCCGAATTCTGTTTCAAATTCTATGAGGCAACGCTCGGGAGCAGTAACTTGGATCATTTGCTTCGTTGTTTTTGTTTTTTTGCCTTTTTGGGCATTTAATACGACGGTATAATTACCAGATTGGGTGTAACGGTGTGTTGGATTGGCTTCGGTGGACGTGCCGCCATCGCCAAAGTCCCAGGCAAAAGACTCCGCCTTATACTTGGAAGTATTGGTAAATGAAACTTCAACGGGCGCTACCAACTTTTGTGTTGTTGGTACGGTGAAACTTACCTGAGCTTTAATCGCTGTGGCGCTGAGAAAAAAAGCAGCAAGCAGCGGGAACACAAAGCGTTTTTTCATAGAATAATTAATTTTTGACAATTTGTTTTGTGAAGTTAACCCTAATCAGGGAACTACGTGTGTACATCCTGAACGTGTTTTAAACGGGATTGTTTTTTAGCGGCTCAAAGGTAACCATTCAGGTGCTACAAAATATAGTCCCGATGTGACTTCTGTAACAGCCTTATTCTGGCAGCCGATTCAAGCCCGCTTTTGCTTTTCCGTGCAAGCTCCCGGCATATTCCTCCGGGTTTATCGCCAGACATTTTTGATACCAGTAGCGGGCGTTCTTGTAATCGGCGGCTTCTTCCTGGAGGATGCCGATTTGCAACGCGGCGTTGCAAGCAAAATACCAGGGCTGATTTTCGCCCAAGCGAATGGTCGTTTCGTAATGGCGGTATGCTGCGTCTATTTTGCCCATTTTTTGAGCAATCCGGCCCATGCGGTACTGATACTCCAATTTGTTGCGCGGATTCGCATCGTAGTCTGCACTGTTGTTCTTCAACAAATCAAAAGCCCGGTTATAATAGCCGCCATCGAACAGCAGCCGCGCTTTGAGCAATCGCACATCGGGTATTTCCCCGGAATTGGCTTCACGTAAAGCTACTTTATCGGGGTCGCTGCGGGCATTTCCTTGTTGTTTTACTTGCCACATATAATGGTAATACCCGGCAGTTTTCCCCTGAAGCAGCTGGTGCCAGGCCAGTTTTTGATACGCTTCTTTCATCCCGTTCTCCCCTTTAAAGTTGGCGACAAAGCGGAGCAGCGGAAGATCGGCATCGGCATCGAGGCGTTGCAATTTGGCAACTCCCAGCAAGTAATCGCAATAGTGAAATGGATAGAACGCTGCGCCTTTTGGCACACCCGACAGTAGGGAAATGGCCGCGTCGCAGTGGCCACTTTTAAGCGCAACATTGGCCATCACAAAAGCTTCGAGGGCATTGGATTTGGGATTTAAACGGCTACTTTTCAACACATTCCACGCTTTTTCTGGATGATTATTCAGGTTCAATTGTAGCAGGCTATAGGCCATTAGTACCTCTTCCTGAAATAAAAATGTATTGTTTTCAGCATAGGCAAGCAAAGACTCCAGTTCAGCAATGCCCCCCCGAACGTCGCCCTGCATGCCGCCAAATAGCCGCACTGCCCAGCGGTAATCATCCGGAACATTGCCCACCAATACATGCAGAACGCCCAAGCTTTTATAATTGGCCATAAAATCGGGGAAGCGCCGCTGGTTTTCTTGTAACAGTGCGTACCCAATTTTGATATCGCTCAAACTGGAAAGGTAATGCCCAAACCTGGCATGTAGCACCGCCCATTGCAGCCGGATTTCGGCTTGGGTGTATCGGTAGTAAGGGGAGCGCGGTTCGCCGCGGGATAATTGGTACAAACGCGCTTCCATATTTTTTGAAAGCCGAGAATAAGCCACCTCGTCGTCGTCAACACCAATGCGCAATACTTCCAGGGTGTTATCGAGAAAAATCCGAATCAAGTTGTCAGGTTCCTGTTTTTGCAGCGCATCCAATACCAGGTAGACCTCCTCAAAACGCAAACTGAAAATCTTTTGGTAAGCATCCGTGGCACGTGGAGAGAAATCGAAATATTTTTGGGCTGGAAGGGGTGTTCCGGACAGCCCGACAAAAATAAAACACAGTATTCTCTGATTCATTTTTGAAGGTTTATTGGCTCGAGCTCCATTACTGCACCCTGCCTTTTTTAAAATAAAACCGATACGCCAACCACCCTGCCAGCAAAACAACCAGTCCAGCAGCCGCTTTTTCCCAACTACCCACTACCGTAAAAACGACAAACCACAAGCATATTGCTATGAAAAGAATGGGGGTGAAGGGGTAGCCAAAAGCCCGATACGGCCGCGCAGCATCCGGCCGTTTTTTGCGAAACACAAATATTGTGGTAGCGACCAGCATCAGACCCAGCCAATCCATAAACGTCACGTACTCGATCAGGTCTTCAAAGGTGCCCCAAAATACCAGCAGGAACAAAGCCCAACTGCTTTGAATCAGAATCGCCCAAACGGGTGTACGCCATTTTGGGTGGACCTCCGCCAGTTTCGGGAAAAATATCCCGTCTTTCGCCATCGCATAATACATCCGGGGTGCTGTCATGCAATAGATTCCTACAGTGCCAAACGTACTGAGCGCGATCAAAAAAGCCATCAATGCGCCGCCTGCGGGGAACACCGTGCTCATCGCATCGGCGGCAATGGTTTTAGAATTGGCAATGGTTTCGATGGGCAGTAAGCGCATGTAGGCAAGGTTGGCGCATACATACACAATGGTGATGATGAAGGCTCCCAGCAACATGGCCTTGGGAATGTTTTGCTGCGGATTTTTCGCCTCGCCCGCCATGTAAGCCACGTGTTGCCATCCGCCATAACTCCATAAAATGCCGATGAAACCCAAGGCAAATGCGCTGGATAAATTCGTCGGCGCGGTGCGGGAGAAATCGCTCGCAGCATTCAAAGTGTGGACATCTTTGTTGGCAAAAAACCAACCAACACCAATAATCAAACCCAAGCCCAGTAGCTTCGCACCCGTAAAAACATTGGCAAACCACTCCCCGAGTTTCACCCCAAAAAGGTTTAAACCACTCAATAAAACAATAATAACTGCCGCCAGGGGCATCTCCAAATGCGCGGTTGCTGCACCGCCATATAAGTACAACAAATGCTCAGAACACACCATGGCCAGTGCTGCAATCGCCCCGGAAGTGCTGACAAACAAAATGAACCAGCCATACAGAAACCCCACACCATCCCCATACGCCTCGCGCAGGTACACATACAACCCACCAGCTCCCGGGAACATGCTGCCCATCTCCGCATACGTGAGCGCACCCGCAAGCGCGACCACCCCGCCCAACACCCAAAGCATGATAACATACTCCGGCAGGTGTACTTCCATAGCGATCCTGCCGGGCGTGCGGAAAATTCCGCTTCCAATGGTACTGCCCACCGCAATCATGGTAAGGCCGTAAAGGGTGAGGGTGCGACGGAGTTCAGGCATGACGGTGGACGGTAGACGGTAGACGGTAGACGGTGGACGGTAGACGGTGGACGGTAGACGGTGTGGACGGTGGACGGTGGACGATTTGCACAACAACTGTTGTTTCTCCTGGGATGGTTTTTTAGCACCTTAGTCAATAGGGGGTGGAGGGTTTACCCGCAGACGCATGAACGCAGTGTAGCAAAGAACGTTTTTTGAAACATTTCGAGGTTTTTTTTGATTGACGAATGCCGATTACATGATTGCCAATTGTTGAAGTAGGCGTTGCGTTGAGGCCTAGTTTTGAATCAAACGAAAAGCAGACAAATGAAATCGGCAATCAGCCCTTTCTTTTTAAACTACAAACACCAAGTTGGGAACAATTTCAATCTTACAAATCGAAGAAATCATCCACATTACCGCACAAATCGCGTATAAACTTCAAAAATCGTAAATCAGCACTCGTCTAATCGTAAATCAAAAAAACCATCCCAAGAGCCACGCGAATCATTGTGCAAACCGCCCACCGTTTACCGTACCTTGTTTAAGTGCTGAAAAACCCATCCCAAGAGCAACGCGAACCGTTGTGCACCGTCCACCGTCTACCGTCCACCGTCTACCGTTACTTGTCCCTTCCAGCGCTTATCCGGTTCCAGCGTAATGAGCCCTTGTTTGTTGTTAAACGCATCGACGTTGCAAGTCATAGGTTCCAGTGCGATGCTTTCGCGATAGGGCGGGGTGAATACCTGGAAAAAAGGGAATTTGTTGGCGGGGGCTTTGACGGTAAGTTTGCGGCCATTGGCCGCGAGGGTGAGTGCTGGGCTGCCCGTGGTTTTGGAATTATGAAAACAAGCGTCGAGTACCGTATCGCCGACAGATTTTTGACTTGAAAAATCGGAATAGGTGCTGCGGGCACCAGTGGGGATCATATTTTCGTTAATCACTACTTTTTCGCAGGGCGGCAATTTGAGGCTGTGCGCACCTGCGGCTTCGGCGAGGCGAAAATAGGGGTGCCAGCCAAATCCGAATGGCATGGCAGTATCGCCCATGTTGGTTACTTCCGTTTCCATGCGGAAGCGGCCGTCGTTGGATATGGTAAATTCGATTTCCAGGGAAAAAGGAAAAGGGTAACATTCGCGGCTGCCATCATAATCATAGAAGCAACGGATGCTGGCGCCGTCTTTTGCCAAAAAGCAGTATTCCACCTCAAAAGGCAGGTCGCGCACAAAACCATGAATGGCATTGCCAGTGGCGGCATTGTTGATGGGGAATTGATATTGTTTTCCCAGCCATTTGAACTTTCCATCCGCCAAACGGTTCGGGAAAGGGAATAGGATGCTGCTTTTCCCCCATTTGCCAGCCTCCAGCTCCTCTGGCGTGTCGTAGCCATCGAGTATTTCGTTGCCACCAAAACGGATATTTAGCACATTGGCACCGCGCCCAGGCACGATACTGAACCCATTGCCCGTTTTGCTGTGCATAAATTCATAGCGGGTATAGGAACCAAAAGAAGATTGACGGAGTTCGTACATCACGCAAATGTAAACAAAAAGGGTTTCATGGTTTCAGGTTTCAAGGTTTCAGGTTGGCAAGGTTTCAGGTTTCAGGTTTCAAGGTTTCAGGTTAAGGGTTCATAGGCTTGATCTATGTTATTAGGATAGCCAAGAAAAACAACCCTTAACCGGAAACCGTGAAACCTGAAACCCTTTTTTAAAGTACATTTGCAACCCTCTGACGTGAACAGCGGCCTAGTCACACACAACTTTTTCGATTATTTTACCAGAAAACCAAGAGCAACGCCAACCTGAAACCTTGAAACCTGAAACTAAGAGCAGCGCCAACCTGAAACCTGAAACCTTGAAACCTGAAACCTCTCCTTATGGCTAAAGACAAGAAAAAACCCAAAGTAGCGATCACCAACCGCAAGGCTGCCCACGAATATTTCTTCGTGCATGAGTTTGATGCGGGCATCATGCTGACCGGCACGGAGGTGAAAAGTATCCGCAATGGCAATGCCAACTTGTCGGATGCCTACTGCGCGTTTGAAAAAGGGGAACTCTGGATTCGGAACCTCTATATTGCTGAATACGAATTCGGTACGGATGCCAACCACATGCCGCGCCGCCAGCGGAAGTTGCTGCTCCGCAAACCCGAATTGCGCAAACTGGAGCGTGGCCTTAAAGAAAAAGGCGCTACCATTGTAGCTTATAAACTATTTCTCAGTGAACGTGGCTTTGTAAAACTAACGGTATGCCTGGCCCGCGGTAAAAAGACCTTCGACAAACGCGAGACAATCAAAGACCGGGAAAGCAAACGCGAGATTGACCGGGTAAACAAGCAATACAATGTTCGCTAAATTTTTCAGTAAAACGATCTCATTATTGGGTCACCCACTCCTCGTGCTGACCTACATATTGCTACTCATGCTGGCCATAAACCCCTACGCATTTGGGGTGAAGAGTCTCGGCGATCATCGGGGCATACTATTGCTGCTTTCCGTTTTTACCACCAGTTTTATGATTCCCGGACTGGGGGTGGCGCTGATGAAGCCACTTGGCTTGATCCACAGCATGGAAATGCGCGACAAGCAGGAGCGGGTTGGTCCCTATATTATTTGCGGGATATTCTACTTGTGGTTGTTAAAAAATTTCATGGCAGGCACGGTGCCGCCGCTGTACGCCAAGTTTGCGCTTGGTGCCACCATTGGCCTTTTCATCGCCTTTTTCGTCAATATTTTCAGCAAAATTAGCGCCCACGCCACCGGAATGGGCGGCTTAGCCTGCATGGTAATGGTACTCGCTTTTCAATGGCCGGGCATGTCGCTCAGCATCGGCGCGTTACAGCTGAGCCTCAATGTGGTGTTGGCAATAGTGGTCGTGCTGGCTGGTTTGGTGGGTGTTGCGCGCTTGATGTTGGAGGCGCATACGCCGGTGGATTTGTGGCGAGGCTATGCGGCAGGGGTGGTGGCGGTATTACTGGCGAATATAATTTTGTAAGGTATGGCCCCCAAAATGCTACTGTCTTTGACTTAGCAATTTTGACCGCAGTAATACCGCGCATTTCTCAAATAAACAAATGTCCAACAAAGAATCTGATACAGTGCCGTCGTCAAAATCGCTTAGCCAACGACATTCGTGTGCAATCGCAACCCAGAAGGGGCTTTTATACACTTCAATAAGCGTACAAAAGCCCCTTCTGGGCAGGTATACATTATGGTATGTCACATTGGGCGAGGCTCAATTCAAGTGATTCCGCCACTTCAGGGCTAGGTTCTATTTATCGAGCATAAGCGACAGCCCGTTTTTCCCTGATAACCGTGACGCGTATTTGTCCTGGATACTGCATTTCGTCCTGAATTTTCTGTGAAATCATAAACGACAGATCGTCAGCATATTGGTCGGTCACTTTATCGGCCTCCACAATGACGCGGAGTTCGCGACCAGCTTGCATGGCGAATGCCTTGGAAACGCCATCGTAGCTCATGGCAATGTCTTCGAGTTCGCTGATACGCTTGAGATAGTTTTCCAAAATTTCGCGGCGAGCACCTGGACGCGCACCTGAGATGGCGTCACAAGCCTGGATGATGGGCGAAATGATGTTGTTCATCTCAATTTCATCATGGTGGGCACCCACTGCATTGGTGATAACGGGATGTTCGCCGTATTCTTCGCACATTTTCATGCCGACCAAGGCGTGGGAAAGTTCGGTTTCTTCTTCTGCAACTTTACCGATGTCGTGCAAGAGTCCGGCGCGTTTGGCCATTTTGATCTGCTTGGCATTCAGGCCTAATTCAGCCGCCATGATGGAGCACAACTCGGCAGTCTCAATACTGTGTTTCAGCAGGTTTTGTCCGTAAGAAGAACGGAAGCGCATGCGGCCTACCATGCGCACGAGGGCTGGATTGAGGCCGTGGATGCCTTGCTCGATTACCGTGCGCTCACCGATTTCGATGATTTGCTCTTCGAGTTGCTTCTGCACTTTGGCGACAACTTCCTCAATACGCTGCGGGTGAATACGGCCATCGGCAACAAGGCGTTGCAACGACAGGCGCGCTATCTCGCGGCGAATGGGGTCGAAAGAAGAAATCACAATAGCTTCCGGCGTATCATCCACAATGACTTCGACACCTGTTGCGGCTTCGAGGGCGCGGATATTCCTGCCTTCGCGGCCTATGATCTGGCCTTTCATCTCGTCACTTTCGAGGTTGAACACCGATACAGTATTTTCAATCGTAAATTCGGCAGCCATCCGCTGGATGGTCTGGATGACGATCTTTTTGGCCTCTTTGTTGGCAGTGACTTTCGCCTGGGTCACCGCATCGCGAACGATGGATTGTGCTTCCGTTTCGCTTTTGGCGCGAACCTGCTCCAGCAACTGGTCTTTTGCATCCTGTTGGCTGAGTTTCGCAATGGTTTCAAGGGCTTTGATCCGCTCTTCGTTGGCGGCCTCCAGTTCTTCTTTTTTCTTTTGAACGATTTTTACCTGTTTGTCTAAAGAATCGCGGACAATTGCGACTTCGCTTTCCCGGTTGTCTAGTTCACCTTTGCGGTTTTCAAGTTCCGTAAAGCGGGCGTTGATGGCATCCGTTTCAACTTTCAGGTCTTTTTGCTTGGAAGCAATATCCAGTTCCAGGTCCTTTAATTCCAGTTGGCGCTGCATTTTTTCCGCCTCTACTTCCTGGCGCATTTGTGCATAGCGCTCTTTTGCTTCCTGAATTTTTTGCTGTTTGATGCGTTCATTCTCAGCTTCTGCTTTTGACAACAGTTTTTCTGCTTTGAGCGCGGCTTCGTCTTCGACACGTTTGGCACTGAGGCGGGCTTCCTTTACGACCATGTCGGCCTGGCTATTCGCCTCTTCCACTGCCTTCGAGCTGCTTTTTTTCATCGTTAGACTGGCAATCACAAAGGCAGCGATGCCTCCGATGACTAGTCCTATTATAATGCTTGTAGGTTCCATATTAAATTGTTTGCAATGATTCAGTTATTTTATGTAAGCCACTATTAATGGCAGTATTCTTTTAATTAGCCTTCAATTAGGCTGAATATAGAAAGAAGAGAGGCATCAAAAATATCGTCTTGATATGCGTCAAGCCCCAAGTCACAAACTACTTTTAGATAGTTCATCTCTTGTAAAAGGGTCCGTTCGTCAACAATATAGGATAATGCTTTCTCTTTGAAAGTTAATATTTGGTCATCATAGGCATTAAGAATCTTGTCCTGTTCATTCTTCAAAATTTCAATTTGGCTTGGAAGATCATTCGAAATTTTCAGTTCCCCCAATAAATATGAAATCTTGATTTTTAGAATGATGTTGAACATCCTTATTAAATAACTGCTTTTACGATCTGTTTCGTAACAATAGTAATTGAATAGCAAAAGATCGACTAATGAAGTAATCCGAAGAATCCTCCATGAGCCATTTGTGGCTTCCAATTCATCTTTAAACTCTTTTCTAGCACCTTTAAATACCTTTTCCATAGTCTTTTATTAATGTTCCGATCCCACAAAAGCATGCTTAGACGCGTCCAAAACTATATATTTAGCTATATCCTTCTGCGTTACAATTTGAACATGAGGCGAGAGCGCTACCGCTACGACATTATTTTTATCTTCATACTGGCTTTTTGCGCGCTCGTAATATTCATTAACTAGCTCTGAAGGGCCTGGAGAAAACACTATCATGAAATCTGACATCTGATAAAGTTGCGGGACACTTTGCATAATTACATCGTAGCGCTGGGTTTCATTGATAAGCAGTGCTGTTCCACTTTGTACGATATTCCCCGGCATTTCATATGTCAATTCATAGCAATCTAGGTGAGTCCATGGCAATTTTTCGCCCACTGAATATCCCAGTTTTTTTACGTAATCCAAAAACAAGGAACCTAAATGGTCAAAAGATAAGGTACCTACCCGGCTGTCTATTTCTTTGAAAATATCTGACTCTGATTTTAAAAGCGTTGAATCAGGAACGTTTTTGTCAAAAAAATCCTCTAAAAAATTATCAATTGAATAGTCAATTTTCCCATTCAGTGTAAAAATATTAGGTGGAATCAATTCATAGGACAATGTGGGTTGTTCAGGCTTCCATTCAGGTGCAATAGCATAGATTTTCTGGATGATAGCACTGACTACTTCAACTATACGACCACTTCCATCAATTTCTATGATGGTATCGTTGTTGTGTTCCTTTAAAAAAGAAATAGCTTCAAGATATTTTCTCCGCGAATCAGACAAGTTTCTTTCAAAAAGCTCTTTAGGTTGATTTCTAATTTTCATCCTTTCATAACAAACCTTATCACTGACGTTGATAAAAAATATAACATCAGGTTTTCTGGCCTTTTCATTCAGACTTAAAACTGCGCCATAGGGAAAATCGTCGCTACTTTGGTAAACCAGCGATGAGAGATAATACCTGTCGCAGATCACGATTCGGTTTTTCCCTTCGTCAAGCCAGGGATTAATCTCTCTATCACAGTGGTCTAGTCTGTTAGCAGCGAATGTTAAAGGGAGAATTCTCGGAGAAAAATCTCTGATTTTTTTCATCAGTACTTGCCGGATAAAAAGTCCAGCACAAGATGGGTCATGTGGTTCAAATGTTAATTTAACCAAGCCACCTTTATGAGAATAATCAAGCACATTCGCTAATTGACGGGCAACAGAAGTTTTTCCTGAACCGTCAAGGCCTTCTATTGCTATGAATAACGATCTTTTTGCCATAATGAAAACATAGTCGTAAGTTTACTTTCTGATCTGCGCGCCCAGTTTCCCTTCGAAAACACTGGTCAGTTGACCCATCAGCGCGTCGATCTCTTTTTCTTGTAATGTTTTTTCCGGGTCTTCGAAGGTGAAACTCACCGCATAGGATTTTTTGCCTGTGCCGAGTTTGTTTTCATCTTCAAATACGTCGAACAAATTGACCTCGCGCAGCATTTTTTTAGCTGTTTTAGCGGCCAATTGGCGGATATCGGCAAAAGCAACTCCTTTGTCGATCACCAGCGCTAGGTCGCGGCGAACGCTTGGGAATCTGTTCAG
>Ga0163144_10021064_pt1 | contig 12985 bp, 11 predicted proteins | sample OliLak19BULKMAT1_FD_123175 | JGI IMG/M metagenome (GOLD analysis project Ga0163144, IMG submission 123175) | Freshwater microbial mat bacterial communities from Lake Vanda, McMurdo Dry Valleys, Antarctica - Oligotrophic Lake LV.19.BULKMAT1 | ecosystem: Environmental > Aquatic > Freshwater >...
ACGCAAAGCCTCCACCCACCCTACAAGAAATTCACACGCTCTCCGTAGCTCAAGTGTTGACAACTCGCCGCAGTCGTGTTAGTGTATTAGAAGACCGATACACCATGTCTGATGTTGGGTTATGGCCTTTCAGGTCCAGCCGGATTCGCCGGTCCCGATTTACGAGCAGATCGCCACGCAGATTGTGTTTGGCGTTGCGGCCGGCGATCCGCCTCCCGGGGAGTTAATCCCGAGTGTTCGCGATCTGGCACAACGATTGTTGGTCAATCCGAATACCGTGGCTCGTGCTTATCAGGATCTTGAACGGCTTGGAATTCTCGAATCGAAACGTGGCCGGGGGATGGAAGTCACGGCCAAGGCCCCGGACCTCTGTGATGTTCGCCGGCGCGAGATTATCCGGGCAAGATTGCGCGAGACTCTTCGCCAGGCAGCTTCGGGCGGCTTGACGGCAGAGGACATTCACGAGCTGATCGAGGAAGAGTGGACACGGTTGAACGGTCGAGGACGTCGACGAGGCCGAGGGGAACCATCATGAGCGCGGTCATTTCCATTCGTGGACTCACCAAGCGATTTGGCAGCAAGACCGTTGTCGATCGACTTGACCTTGAGGTGCCTCAAGGGGCCATTTATGCATTTCTTGGGGACAACGGCGCGGGCAAAACCTCGACGATCAAAGTCCTGGTTGGCATGCATCCTCCGGATGGCGGAACTGCCAAAATCCTCGGGCAAGATTGCTGGTCGAAAGCCATCTCATTGAGGCATCGAGTGGGCTACGTGCCGGAAAGGCCGCGATTCTACGAGTGGATGACCGTCGCTGAAATCGGTTGGTTCACTTCCACTTTTCATCGCAACGGGTTTCTCGGCAAGTTCAAGGAGGCCGTCGCATATCTCGGTCTGGATGCCAAGAAACGCCTCCGCGATCTATCGAAAGGGGGCTATGCACGCGTTGCCTTGGCATTAGCCCTCGCGGCCGATCCGGAAGTTCTGATAATGGATGAGCCAACTTCCGGGCTAGACCTTCTCACACGCAGAGACTTTCTCGCTAGTCTCGTGGATCGCGCCGCGGAGGGTCGCACCGTGTTCATCTCGAGTCATGGAATCGCCGAGTTGGAGCGCGTGGCGAGCCATGTTGGACTTTTGAACAACGGGAAACTCATCATGTCGGGCACCGTCGAGGAAGTGAAAAGCCACTTCACTCGCCTGCTTTTCCGTGTTCAAGGCGATGCCCCCGATCTCACGAATCTCGGTGTGGTGCTGCACCGGCAGAATCTCGGCAAGCAAGTGGAAATCTTGATTCAATCACCAATAAATGGAATCGCGGAAAAGGTTCGAAATTATCCCGGTGTAACTGACCTGGAGGAATCCGTGCCGAGCCTCGAAGACATTTACGCGGCCGTCATGCGGCACGTTGGGCTCGCATCAAAGGGGGCCTCGCAATGATACCGGCCATCATGTGGAAAGAATGGCGCGACCAGCGTGCAATCGCCTGTACCATACTGGCGTTTGGGATGTTGGCATTGGGACTGACCGCCCAATTCGTCGCCGGCTCGTCCGGCCAGAACATTATGGAAAGTGCTGGTGCCCGCGAACTGATGGCTCTTGCCGTGGCCTATCTTGCCGGCAGCGTCTGCGGCTCGATGTTGCTGGCAGACGATAAAGAGGTCGGCACGAGTGACTTTCTGGATGGCTTGCCGTGCTCGCGTCGAAGCCTATGGTTCGGAAAAACAACCTACGGTTTGTCCTTCACTTTTGCCATGTGTGCCATTATTGCCAGCATGGCGATCGCGTTCGATTGCATCGACTCCCGCGTTTCGGCGTGGGCCTATGCTTTGTTCATTCTGATGACGGGCCTGCACGGTTTTTCGTGGGGAATGTTCGGAGGGGCCCTGGCTCGATCGACGTTGGGTGCGGTATTTCAGGGTGCGGTTGGCTCGTTCGTGGTGGGAGTCGCCGTGGCGATCCCCTTTGCCTTGGTTGTCGGACCCATGGGATTTGGGCGAACCTTCAGCACGTCGTTATTCCTGTACTTCGCGGTATGGATGTTGTCCGGCCTGGTACTATCCGCCCTGGTATTCACCTCAATCGACCGGAAACGACAGGCGTTTGGCTCCTACGAACCAACGGGAAAGTACGTGCATCTGCCCCTGCCGAAACGGTCGTGGCAACCTCGATTCCTCTCCCTGGTTTGGCTCGCGGCTCGACAAGGAGTTTGGGTCACTCTCGGTGCCTGGGCTGCCGGCTTGATTTTCGGTGCCGCAATGATTTCACCCGACATGGTTCCGATGATTGTCTGGCCGCCCGCAACTCTGCTTCTCGGAGTCCTGGCCGGGGTGACGACGATGAGTGAAGAACAAACGAAAGGTGTCGCTCGATTCTGGGTCGAGCATCGACTTCCGCTCGGCCGCCTGTGGCTGACCAAGGTGGCATTCCATTTTCTCTTGGCAGCCGGGGCGGCGCTCGTGATGTCGCTTCCGCTGTTTGCGTCGTCCCTCCCTTCACCTTTTCGCACGAGGCTGCTTCAGCAGTTCGAGATGGGGCTTCGATCCAATTTGGGGATGTTCCTTTGGTTTGGGCTCATTTACGGATTTGTTCTCGGGCATCTGTCCGGAATGTTGTTCCGAAAGACGATTGTTGCCGGCTTGTTTGCCCTGCTTTCGGCGGTGATCTTGGCTGGATTTCTCGTACCCTCGCTCATCGGCGGTGGAATCAATCGATGGCAAATGTGGCTTCCCGCCTTCCTGTTGTTGCTCACAGCGCGTGGCATGCTCTATCCTTGGGCAACGGAGCGAGTTGCTTTTCGTGGCCCGCTGATTCGAGTGTCTACAGGCATTGCTTTGTCGCTGTTGGCTCTGGTCGCTGGAATTGCCTACCGCGTCTATGAGATTCCCGATTCGCCGGATCTGCTGGAAGAATCCGGCTACGTGGAAAGCCTGCCGCCTTTCGACCCAAACGATCCAGGGCGCATGACCCGCGCCATCGCCGGGCAATACCGAAAGGCCTCCGATGATGCGCAAGAGAAGTTTCCCTCCAAGCCAACTGGTGGAGCGTCCAACTCGTTGCCGGGTGGCGATCGCACGCTACTTGAACGATCTTCCATCGTCAACTGGACGCCGGCAGCCCAGGTTCTCAAACCCTGGCTCGATCAAGTCTTTGCCGAAGATTGGCCGAATCGATTGGTCGAACTCGATCAAAGGCCGGCGGGTTTGTTCGAGGATCCTCGAGTGTTGGATCACTTCAGCCCCTTGGACGATGTAAAGAATTTACGCGAAATGTTGTTGGCGATTCGCCTTCGTGGTATTCAGCGTCAGGCGGAAGGGGACCCGGATACTTATGCTCGCCTACTGAAAGGTGGATTGGCTGCCGTGCGAAATGCACGGTATCGCGGTACATGGCGGACCCCCGAGCTTGCACTGGAGTGCGAGGAAATATTGCTCGGGGCTCTGTTCAACTGGCTGGGAAAATTGGAAGACCGGCCGGATCTGGTTCGCGATGTACTGGCGACACTCATTCGGCACGAACGCGACATGCACAACGGCGTCGAAGATGTTTTTTGGGCGGAACGCGTGGTCCTCGCCAATACTTATCAACGCATTAGTACGTGGTTGCCGACACAGTTGGATCGCAAGCAGCCAAGTCGTTCAGTCGGTAAGCCACCCTCTGAGACCGAAGCTGAGGTCGTGTCCGTTGCGTGGAGCATCCCCTGGGAGCGTGGCCGACGCGAACGCTTGCTTCGCTTGAACATGGACACCGGGAGAACTATATATTATTCTTGGATGTCGGGCCTGCACCTCAAACATCTCTGGCGGCTCGAACGATTCGGGCGACTTCGTGAAACCGACCGGCGTGGCTTAACCGGACGGCGATTTGCTTGTATTCGGATGGCTCTACATCTCTTCGCGTTGGAACGTGGCAATTCGGCCGAGAACCTGAATCAACTCGTTCCAGAATACCTGCCGGCCATACCCGGCGATCCAATGTCATCCGGTCACTTCGGCTATCGCCTATCACAGGGTGAAATCATCGAATACGATTTCCGGCTTCGTCTCGATTCGATTTCGAGGCCCGACCTGGTATTAAGTGACTTTGCACCTGCTCTCGTTCACTTCGAGAAACTCGTCACGGCGTTACCAGAATTAATTCGAGCTTCACAACCCACGCAAGCGATCGCGCGTGTCGGAGAAGGGCTATCGAACGACTCCATTGCCATTCCGGTCAGGCGAATCGTGGCAAGCGGAACTGGAATTCTGTGGAGTTCGGGAGTCGACGGGATCGATCACGGCGGAAAACGCAACGGCCCCTTTGGTTGGGGGGAGGGTCAGAACGCCGATTGGATCTTGCTGATTCCGCCGGCCAAGATAACCATGACCCGGCCATGACAATGCCCCGTCTCAAAGCAAGCAGGCGAGCGGCGCGGCGTAAGCCCGCCGTGCTACGCTAGAATTGCACGGCGGGCTTACGCCGCGCCGCTCGCCGGGAATCGAATCTCTAGCCGGCTCCCAGAGACCTGGACATGAGTTCATTGATCCGCCGCGCGAAAGCCGCTGGGTCTTTGACCTTGGAGCCCTCAGCAATCACGGCCTGATCGTAAAGCAATCGCCCATAGTTTTCGATTCTCGGGTCCGCCGGATCTTTCGCGTAGAGCCATTTTAATGCAGCCACTGCGGGGTGCGAGGCATTGACCTCAAGCACGCGTTTCGATTCTTCTTCCACTCGGCCCATTTTCATCATCAGGCGTTCGTAATGGGCCGTCATTCCTTCCTTGTCCGCAACCAGGCAAGAGGCACTTTCCTTGAGTCGCTTGGATAGCCGCACGTCGCTGACCTCGGGAAGCTTCGACTTGAGTGTCCCCAAGAAATCTTTGTATTCCGCGTCTTCCGGCGTTGATTCCTCTGCTGGGACGTCAGTATCCGCATGATCGGCGGGGCTAAGCGATTTGCCGCGATATTCGTGAAGCGAGGGAAACAAAAACTCGTCCATCGGTTCAGTCAGCAGCAGAACTTCCCAGCCCTTTGCCCGAAATGCTTCCAGCAACGGCGACGTTTCGATCATCTCGCGGCTCTCGCCGATGAGATAGATGATGTCCTTTTGCTCGGCCGGCATGCGCGAGACGTAGTCGGCCAGCGTCGTGTATTTTCCTGCTTCGGTGTTCGTCGATTGGAACAGCAACAGCTCGACGAGTTTTTCCTTGTTGGCCCAGTCGCGGGCGGCCCCGTCCTTGAGCATGACTCCCAGATCCTCGAAAAACGCCACGTACTTGTCGTACTCCAGGTTCTTCATCGCCTCCAGCGCTTCGATCACATTGCGAACCACGTTCTTCTGAATCTTTTCCAGAAGCGGGTTCTTCTGAAGCAACTCGCGCGAAATGTTCAGTGGCAAGTCGGAGGAATCGACGATGCCGCGCACGAAACGAAGATAGGGGGGCAGCAGGCCCTCGCACGAGTCCGTGATCAGCACTCGTTGAATGTAAAGCTTGAGGCCCTTTGGTTCTTCCCACGTCAGCGAGAACGGCTTGCGACTCGGGATAAAAGCGAGGACGCGAAACTCGTTGTTTCCCTCGGCCGTATAGTGAATCACCCGGCCTGGCTTGGCCGTGTCGTTCGAGATTTGCTGGTAAAATGCCTCGTATTCTTCCGGCTTCACCTCGATCTTATTCCGAAGCCAAAGGGCCGTGCGGGTGTTGAGTTCATCTTCAACCACTTCCTTTTTGTCATCTTCCTCATGCTCGACGTCCATCACAACCGGGTGCTCGAGGAAGTCCGAGTACTTCTTCACAAGAGAGCGGAGCGACCAAGGTTTCAAATATTCCTTCGCATCCTCCTTCAAGTGGAGGATCACATCAGTGCCCCGTGTGGCCTTTTCGCAGGGCTCGACCGAATAGTCCCCCTGGCCATCCGATTCCCATTTCACGCCATCAGCAGGTGAGCCGGCGGTCCGCGAAACAACGACCACCTTGTCGGCCACCATAAAGGACGAATAGAAACCGACGCCGAACTGCCCGATTAAATCGGGGCGGAGTTTCACGTCCTGTTCCTTGAGGGAATCCAGAAACGCTCGCGTGCCCGATTTCGCGATGGTCCCGAGATGATCGACAATCGCGTCGCGATTCATGCCGATGCCGTTGTCGGAGATCGTCAGCGTACCAGCCTTCTCGTCGGGCACGAGTTTGATCTTCCAGTCCTTGTTCCCTTCGAGGCGATCATCGTTCGAGAGCGAATCGAATCGGACTTTGTTGATGGCATCCGACGCGTTGCTAATCAACTCGCGCAGGAAGATCTCGCGGTTTGAATACAGCGAATGCGTGATCAGGTGCAAAAGCTGCTTAAGTTCGGTTTTGAATTCCATCTTCTCGGCGGACATTGTGCTTTCTCTCAGATTAAGGGGCCACGGACATTGCGCAAAGATAGGACGATTGCCGCCGGCGGCAATCGTCGAGTTTTGAAGCATGAAAGATCGAGTAGTCAGGGGTTTCGCAAAATTATGCTAGTTCGGAGTTCTTTTCAACCGTTCGGATTCCATCACCTCCTTGGCGAGTTTGCGAACCAAACTGACGGAAAGCTTCGTTTCCGAAACGACTTCGGAAACGGGCGTACCGCCTCGCAACATTTGCTCGGCGCACTGGCTGGCGATCTTGAGTCTGGCCACATCGATCGTTCGCAGGGCTACCTGTAGTTGTCCGATGAGATAGCCTTGGGCATACGCCTCTTGGTAGACCCGCGTCTTCCGAACATCGAGTTCTATAGTCATGTTGACACCCCCAAGGCAGCTACGGCTCTCGAACTGGGATCACACAGATTTGTCTGGCGAATCGATACGCTCACTGTGAGCGGTCGTCGCCGGAACGGGCACGACCGATTCTATCCATCGCCCTTCCGCAAGGACAATCTCAAGCAACTCCATGCAACTGTGCTAGCATCGGATCACTCCTTCAGCTTTTTGGCAAGCTTGCGGACCTGCGTGGTTGGTAAGCCGCTGATCTCGGCAATCTCGTCCACCGGCAGGCCTTTTATGAGTAGCCGCGTTGCCACTGCTTCACGTTCGAGTTGACGACCTTCCACAAGAGCATCCTGGTAAACACGTGTCTTCTGTGCATCGGTAACTTGCAACATATTTTCGATCTCCTCGCGGGTCCACGTTGGGAACTGATGAACGATCACGGTTTCTATCAATTGTATCATCTGATCCTGAATCTTGCCCAGTCGCTTCGATGCCCGGACGCGAGGGACCAGCTCCTTGGCTTTCTCAAGGGCCGCTTGCGGCTTCGACGCGATCAGTTGAAGAATTCCCAGTCCAAACTCATCCGGCCCGGCCGGTGCAAGTTCATCCAGATAGATGCATTTGAGCTGGTCCGAATTGATTAAACAGCGGTAGGGCTTTTGACATTTCTGTTCGAGCGAGCGGCTCGGGTAAATCACTACTGCTACCCAATCTTGCTCCGGATTTCCGTGCTCCAAGAAGCGGCCAATTTTCGACAGCAGATTGGCGTACACCTTCTCGGAGCGGTGGAACTGTGCTTCCCACAAGTAGGCGGGCTCAGTCGAGTCTGGTTTTGGCCGGAACAGTCCATCTAGCCGCACGGCTGTAGCTTTATACTCCACGGCTTCCAACCGGTACTCGTCTGCGAGCGATTCCGATCGTCCGAGCAATTGAAAGAAACAGCTAGGAATGTCCTTGAAGAGTTGGAACATCAGCGGATCGCTGTGCATGGTGGTGTTCCGGAATTTTTTATCTGCGCCTTAGGGCTTACAATACGGTATGCGAACCTTGAACAATCTACATTTCGATAACTCCTACGCCCGGCTGCCAGACGCGTTTCATCAGCGTGTGCAGCCCACGCCGGTGCCGAGCCCCTATCTCGTCGCCTTCAATCCGGACGCGGCCCAACTGCTTGATCTCGATCCGTCGATTGCACAATCGCCGGAATTCGTCGAAGCCTTCGCGGGCAATCGGCTTTTGCCTGGCAGCGATCCCGTGGCGATGAAATATGCAGGACATCAGTTTGGCTCCTACGTACCTCAACTTGGCGATGGCCGGGCGATCTTGCTCGGCGAGGTTCGCAATCAGGCCGGCGAGAAATGGGATCTGCACTTGAAAGGGGCAGGCAAAACCGCCTTCTCCCGTTTCGGCGATGGCCGGGCTGTGTTGCGTTCTAGCATCCGCGAATATCTCGCCAGCGAGGCGATGCATGCCCTTGGAGTTCCGACCACGCGCGCCCTCTGTGTGATCGGCACGGATCTCGAAATCTACCGCGAAGGAGTCGAGACCGGGGCACTTGTTCTTCGCATGGCCCCGAGCCATGTTCGCTTCGGTTCGTTCGAGGTCTTTGCCCATCGCGAACAATTCGATCGCGTTCAACAACTAGCCGATTACACGATCGAGCAGTGTTATCCACACTTGAAGGAACGCAAGGACAGGTACGTTGCCTTCTTGAAGGAAGTCACCGAACGCACGGCTCGTCTCGCTGCTCATTGGCAAGCGGTTGGCTTCGCGCATGGTGTGCTCAACACGGACAACATGTCGATCCTGGGTATCACGCTCGACTATGGGCCCTATGGCTTCATGGAGGACTTCGATCCGGGCTTCATCTGCAACCATTCGGACGAAGGCGGTCGATATGCGTTCGATCAGCAGCCAAGGATTGCCTACTGGAACCTGTCGGCCCTCGCCCAATCGCTTTTGTCTTTGATGAGCGTGGACGACGCGAAGGCGGCCTTGAATGTGTACCCAGACGTATTTAATGGCCACATGCACCGATTGATGTGCGCAAAGCTAGGGCTGACTTCCGTGGTCGAAGAAGACATGCCGTTGTGGACTTCGTTACTCGATTTGCTCGCTGAAGGGAGAGTAGACTACACGATGTTCTTTCGGGAACTTGGCAACTTTGCTACCGGAATCCGAAACGAACGCCTGCGTGGATTGTTTGCAACGCCGGCCAAGATTGACGAGTGGGCCGAGCGCTATCGCGAAAGATTAGAGCGAGAGGACTCGAACGACTCAGATCGAAAGTCCCGGATGGATCGCGTGAATCCCAAATTCATTCTGCGAAATTATCTCGCTCAAATCGCGATCCAGAAGGCTGACTTGAAAGACTACTCCGAAGTCGATCGGCTGCGAGGCGTTTTGCGATTTCCGTTTGACGAACAGCCGGAGATGGAACACTATGCGAAACCCGCCCCGGAATGGGGCAAGCGATTGGTGGTAAGTTGTTCGTCTTAAGGCGAGCGGAGGACCGTGAGGTCCCCGATGCTGATTAATGTCTGTGTGACATCATCGGGGACCTTACGGTCCTCCGCTCGCCAGTGTCTACTTCTTCTCGACGATCCAAATATTGCGATATTGCAGCGGGTTGCCGTGGCCTTGCAACTGGATCGGGCCCGGGGTGCCTTCCGGATCGTTGCGTGCTCCGCCGGTCTTGCCCTTAATTTCGAGATCGTCTTGAACGACCACGCCATTGAGCTTGAGCGTCAACCTGGAGTTCTTCACCACCTTGCCACCTTCGTTAACTGCGTTGGTGAACTCAGCATCGTATGTCTGCCAAACGAGTGGCGGCAGGCACATGTTGACCTTCGAGTCGGCCTTCTGGTAGACGCCGCCGCATTCGTTGTTCTTCCCATCGAGTCCGAACGAATCGAGAATCTGGACCTCGTACATCAGCACTTGATAGAAGCCACTGTTCCCGCGACCCTGTCCACGAGCATCCGGGCGATAGGGCAGCATGAACTCGAGATGCATCGTGTAATTGTTGAACTTCTTCTTGGTGTTGATGTCCCCGCCATCGGTGTTGAGGAACTTGGTTGTGTCATCCACTCGGCCCGCCGTCCACTCGTCCTTGTTGGTGCCATCGAACAAGACCAGCGCCCCATCGGGAGCCTTCGCACCCAGCGTTGGGCTCTTGCGTTGCACCTTTTTCAATTCCACGGCTTCGCCAATTCCCCCGAGCGAAAATATCGTGCCATTCGCAGTGCCCGTGTACGCCTCTTCATGGCCCATTGGAGGGTACTTGGAGGTTGCCGAGAATTCTTCCGGCTTCTGAGCCAGATATTTTCGCTTCCCGTCGGCGGCCTTGAACTTGGCAACCTCCCCGTCCAACATGCCGGCCAACAAGCTCTTGTTTTTGCCGTCCCAACCGGCACCTGGAAGACCGCCGCGCAGCACCACCGCCTGGAACTCGCCTTTGCCAAGTGCAATCACTTGCACGCCCAGATTAGTTGCGGCATATTCGCCCTGAATCTTGAAGTCGATCGGCAGTGTCGAGTCGGCCGGGTCGGTCCAGACTTCCTTGGGTTTGTCCTTCTGTTGAGCCAGCAGTGCCGGGCTCGCAAAACCAAACGCGGCCAATAGACACGCGTAAGAAACCATCCGCATGGGATAACTCCGAGTTGCATGAGAGAGTGAACGCCGGGCGGTGGGAATGTCCCCGGCTATGAGGAAGTGTATTCATCGCGGGCTGGCCCAGCGTTGCTTCGCCATAGAATTTGTTTAGCGAATCGTGTGCGTGGCCTTCAACGAGAGAACTCATGACGAAATTCACCTTCCTCGCAGTCGCGGTCATGATTGGCTGCGTGTGCGGCGATACAGCCGCCCAGGATAAGGCCCCCAACTGGATCAAGGTCACGGACAAAGCCGGCTGGCAGCCTCGCGATTCACAAGGAGAGGTCGTGTTCAAAGATCAACTCTGGATCTTCGGCGGCTGGTTCCAGTCGTTCGAGGCACCGCCACGCGATGTGTGGAGTTCGCCCGACGGCAAAACCTGGAAGCAAGTCACCAAGGATGCACCGTGGAAACACAGCGATCTGCCGATGACGTTGGTTCACAACGACAAGATGTGGATGATGGGCGGCTGGTATAACGGCCGGCTCAAAGGGCACTCGGCGAGTAATGAAGTTTGGTCCTCGGCCGACGGCGAGAAATGGGAGCAGGTGAACAAGAACGCCGGCTGGACCCCGCGCATCGCCGCCGGGGCCGTCGTCTTCAAGGACAAGATGTGGATTCTCGGCGGCACCGAGAACTATTACTTCGGCGACAAGAAGAGCCTGAAGAACGATGTCTGGTCCTCGGCCGACGGAAAGGAATGGAAACTCGCCACGGCCAACGCGGGGTGGTCGCCGCGTGCGTACCACCAGGCCGTGGTCCACGCCGGCAAGATCTGGGTTTTCGGCGGGGGGAATTATGTGCCTGAATATTCCGCGACGAACGACGTCTGGAACAGCGAGGACGGAGTGAAGTGGACCGAGGTCACACCGAAGGCAGCCTGGTCGCCGCGATTGTGGTTCTCGGCCGTCACCTATCGCGATCGCATGTGGGTGCTAGGCGGCTGGTCGAACAACCCGCACAAAAACTGGGGCGACGTGTGGCACTCCAATGACGGCAAGGACTGGCAACAACTGAAAACCGAAACGTGCTGGAAAGAACGTCACGAACATTCCGCGTTCGTGTTTCAGGATAAACTCTGGATCGCCGGGGGACATGCCACGCCATTGAGCAGCGAGGTGTGGTCGCTGGAGGTGCCGAAGAAGTTTTTCGGGAACTGAAAGCATGACCGGCCGCTGAAGGGCTTAGCTTAAGGCGATCAGCTTCTCAATAGTGTCAATTGTGCCTGGCATCTGGAAAACGATGCCAAGCACGCCAAGCAACTCTTCCTCATTCGCCGCGCGAAGAGTGTCGGGCATTTTGTCCGCAATCAACTCGACAGGGTAGCCATCAACAATCGGAAAACGCACCTTGAGAAACGGGTACATGTAGGAGAGTGTGGGTGAATATAGCTTGCACTCAAGAGACGCGAATCCCTCCGAGATCCGCGTCTTGCCAACATAAAACTGAAGGATGCCCTTGGTTTTTTTCTCCAGGCCGGCACCTGCTTGCTCAATGATTTTTTTCGGTGTCGACTTGGTGGCGACATCGAATTCAGGCCATAGATCCGTCGTCATTGGATGCCCCTTCATTGTCAGTACGCAGTTCCAGATCGAAGACGATTGGGAAATGATCGGAACCTTTTTTCCGGTCGGGCCGTCCGCGCACTGTAGCCAGATTTCCGCTCGGTCCGGAGGTAATAATTCGCAAACCCTTTAGTGGCAGCCGAGGAATCAGGGCCGGCCGCACCAGAACCTGATCCAGCATGTGCCAATACCACTCGTGCGGCTGACCCCCGTCGTAATAATATGTTCCCCCTGGCTGTCCGTCTTGTCTATCCCCATAGAGAGTCCACATTGGGTTGTAGAAAAACCCGTATTCGTTGGCTAATAATCGCCTCGGTTCCTGGGACGCCAGATCGCTGGTCATGACAGCGTGCATGCCAGACGTGCTGCCGAGTTCGGACTCAAATGGATTCGCATTGAAATCGCCCGCGACAACAGTTCGATCGTGCCCGATTTGTTTTTCAGCCCAGGACACTTGCGACACTACTTGACTAAGGAAGAGTTCTCGCTTCGCAGTTCCATTGTTCCGCCTGTCAAGCCCGTGGACAAGTGCAACGATGGCGTCTTTTTGAAGGGGTAACTCAAGATGCCACAAGCCAAGACGATCGCTCATAACCGGGGCGGCTATCGGTTTCATGTACGCGGGTGGAAACCGTGCAAACACGCGGAACCGTTCCGGTCCGGGAATCGAGAAATATTCGGGCTCTTGCGGCAGGAAGGGCAAGATTTGTGAAGCAGGGATGGAGCATTCAACCAACAGCAGCACGTCGATAGAATTATCGGAAGCGAGTCCAGCGAGCAACTTCCCAAACGGTCGGACCTCCTCCTCAACTCCACGCGCCGCGTCCATGTTCCAGAGCAGAAATCGCGGCATGGTCAAAAAGCCCCAAAGTCGTTACGGCCAATAGCCCTACATAGAGATGCTACAAAATGGCGGTCCCGCGTGAATTGGCCACTGTGGTTTAGACCAACCCCCCTATCGGCGTCCCCGTCTCGATGGCCGCCTTCACTTCACGCGAAAGATCCGTTCGCAATCGCAGTTTCGGCACGTCGAATAGATAATTCATCACAGT
>Ga0163144_10021065_pt1 | contig 12984 bp, 7 predicted proteins | sample OliLak19BULKMAT1_FD_123175 | JGI IMG/M metagenome (GOLD analysis project Ga0163144, IMG submission 123175) | Freshwater microbial mat bacterial communities from Lake Vanda, McMurdo Dry Valleys, Antarctica - Oligotrophic Lake LV.19.BULKMAT1 | ecosystem: Environmental > Aquatic > Freshwater > Lake...
AGGTCGCCGTGCAGCGCCTTCCACACGTAGTCGGCGTACTGCACCGGCAGCGGCCGGTCGAGGCCGAACTCGTGGATCAGCCGCTGGTAGCGCTCCTCGGTCATGCCGCGCTCGCCCGAGAGCGCCTCGACCGGATCGCCCGGCACCAGGCGGATCAGGGCGAAGACGAGCAGGGTGATGCCGAGGAAGGTCGGGACGACGAGGGCGAGGCGCTTGAGGACGAAGGTGACCATGCGGACCTACTGGCCCGTGATGTCCACCTTGTGGAAGTAGTGGTGCGCGGTCGCGTCCATCCTGTAGCCGATCACTTCCTTCCGCACCGGGTCGAAGCGCACCGAGTGGGCGATCGGGATCCACGGGGCTTCCTCGTTGGCGATGACCTGGGCCTTGGCGTAGAAGCCGGCGCGGTCGGTCTGGCGCGTCGCCAGCTTGGCCATCTGGATCAGGTTCTCGAAGGTCTTGTCGCACCAGCGAGAGACGTTGCCGCCGCCCTTGACGGCGGCGCAGCCGAGCAGCGGCACGAAGAAGTTGTCCGGGTCGCCGTTGTCGCCCGACCAGCCGAACATCATCGCGTGCTGCTCCCCGGTCTTGCTGCGCTTCCTGTATTCGCCCCATTCGTAGGTGACCAGCTTGGTCTTGACGCCGACCTTCTCCCAGTCGGCCTGGATCAGCTCGGCCATGCGCTTGCCGTCCGGGTTGTACGGCCGGGTCACGGGCAGGTACCAGAGCTCGACCTCGGCGCCGTTCGGATAGCCCGCCTGCGCAAGCAGCGCCTTCGCCTTGACCGGGTCGTACGGGTAATCGTTCACCCGGTCGTTGTAGCCCCAGAGGGTGGGCGGGATCGGGTTCTTGGCGACCTGGCCGGCGCCCTGGAACACCGAGTCGAGGATCGCCTTCTTGTTCACCGCCATGTTGAGCGCCTGGCGGACGAGCTTGGAGTCGAACGGCTTCTTCTCGACGTTGAAGGCGATGTAGCCGACGTTGAGGCCCTGCTGCTGGTGCAGGGTGATGTTCGGGTCGCTCTTCATCAGCGCCACGTCGGCCGGCTTCGGGAACGCCATCACGTGGCACTCGCCGGTCTTCAGCTTGGCGTAGCGGACCGAGGCGTCGGTGGTGATCGCATAGACCAGGTTGTCGATCTTCGGCCGGCCGTTCCAGTGCTGGTCGAAGGCCTTGTAGCGGATCACCGCGTCCTTCTGGTAGCTCACGAACTGGAACGGCCCGGTGCCGATCGGCTCCTTGTCGACCACGTCGGGCGTCTTCGCCTGCAGCATCCTGTCGGCGTACTCGGCCGAGAGGATCGAGGCGAAGTCCATCGCCATGTCGGCCATGAACGGCGCCTCGGGCTTCTTCAGCACGAAGCGCACCGTCATCGGGTCGACCTTCTCGACCCGGGCGACGATGTCGTTCATCGCCATGTCCTCGAAGTACGCATAGGTCTGGCCCGGCGTCACCTTGGCGTAGGGATGGTTCGGGTCGGCCTGGCGGTTGTACGAGAACAGCACGTCGTCGGCGTTGAAGTCGCGGGTCGGCGTGAACTTCGAGTTGCTGTGGAACTTCACGCCCTTGCGCAGGCTGAAGGTATAGGACAGGCCGTCCGGTGTGGCCACCCAGCTCTCGGCCAGGCCCGGGACGAGGTTGGTCGTGCCGAGCTCGAACTCGACCAGCCGGTTGTAGATCGGCACCGAGGAGGCGTCGAGCGTTGTGCCGGTCGTGAAGAACTGCGGATTGAAGCCTTCGGGGCTTCCCTCGGAGCAGTAGACGAGTGTCTTGGCGGCAAACGCGGGGCTGCCGGCAACGCCGGCCGCGGCGATGAAGGCGAGCGCCGCAGCGCGCCGGAGGAGGGAGTGGGTCATGGGGCAGCGATCCTCGAGAGTGGTGCGCGCGGGCGCGGTCGGCTGCGGCCCGCGTAGAGACGCGATGATAGGTTGGCCGTCGCGTCGTCAGGCCGCCCGGCCGAGCCCGAGATAGCACTCCTGCACCGGCTTGGCGAGGCCCGCCCAGCCGGGCACCGCGGCGGCCGGCCGGTGCCCCTCCGGCGCCAGCGCGTAGAGAGCGGCCAGGCGGTTGGCCTCGCGCAGGGCGATGCCGAGCGGCGAGCGCACCGCGTCGAGACCGAGCCGGCCGACCTCGTCGGCCAGCGCGTCGATCCCCGGGCCCAGGCGCCAGGGGCCGACGATGGCGCCGAACAGCGCATCGCGCCGGCGCAGCAGCGGCGGCACCGCCGCGGCATGGACGAGGTCGACGCCGCTGACGAGCAGGTCCTCGAAGCCGTCGATGGCGCGCAGGGCGGCGGTCCAGCCGGAGTTGTGCAGGAGGCCGGCGAGGTAGCCGTCGAACGGATCGAGCGACTGCGCCCCGGCGAGCGCGGCGCCGAGCCGCGCCTTGCGGTCGGCGTCGCGCCAGATCCGGACGGCGGCCTTGGCCGAGAGGGTGTCGCCGCCGGCGTCGAAGATCGGTCGCAGCACGACGCTGGCGATCGCCCGGCGCAGGCCGGCGGTGCCGATCATCGCCACCGCCCGGGCGAGGTCGATCTCGCCCTCGTCGTCCTCCTTGGCGCGGTAGGCGCCAGTGGCGTTGCGGATCACCTCGGCGCTGAGGACGACGTCGCGCGAGATCCGGCTGGCGACGTCGACCGACGAGTAGCTCTCGTCGCGCAGCGTCTTCATCAACTGCGGCACGACGTGCGGGGCGCGCGGCAGGAGGCCGGCGCGCAGGCTGTCGGAGGCGATCACCTCGTCGAGCCGCTCGAGCAGCGGTTCGATCACCGCGGCGGTCGGCTCCTCAGGCCCCGGCGCGGCGGCGGCGGAGACACCGACCAGCCAGCAGAAGAAGCGGACATGGCGCTCGTCGTGCCGCTCCGCAGTGGCGGCGGGGTTCGACGTGCCGTTGAGGGCGACCGGCGGGGGCGGCTGCGGCGCCGGCGCGGCCGGCCGAAGCGCGACCGGCGGAGGCGAGACCGTCGCCGCCGCCGAGGCGGGACGCCGAGACATGAACCGAGCCCACAAACCGGACAGCGACATCGAGTCCTCGGCGCGCCGAACTGGCAACCCGCCGAGTATCGCCAAAGACCCTGGCGGCGACAATGTTCTTTGGCCGATCAGCCGATCGCCTGCAGCACCGCGATCCAGAGTGGCGCGGTCGCGACGAAGGCCAGGGTCGAAACGACGATCGACGTGCTCACTTCGCCGGGCAGCGTCTGGTAGCGCTGGGCGAAGATCAGGGCATTGCTGCCGACCGGCAGCGCCGCCATCATGACGACGATCGCCAGCGGCACGCCGGACAGGCCGAGGCCGAACCGGGCGAAGGCCAGGACCGCGAGCGGCTGCAGCACGAGCTTGACCAGGCTCAGGGCCACCGCGCCGCGCATCGCCCCTTGCACACCGTAGTGGGCCAGCGAGACGCCGATCAGCACCAGGCAGATCGGCACCACTGCCTGGCCGAGGGTCTGCAGGATCTCGTCGGCGAAGCCGGGGATCGCCAGCCCGGATGCGTTCCAGGCGAGCCCGGCGAGCACCGGCAGGATCACCGGATGGACGACGGTGTTGCGCACCGTGGTCGCGAGCGTGCGCAGGAGTCGCGGACCGCCGGCGTCGGCGCGACGTTCGGCCCGGGCGATGTCGAGCTCGACCATCGCCGTGAGCACGGTCAGGAGGATCAGCGCATGCAGGCTGACCAGGGTGATGTGCAGGGCGAGGCCGGCTTCGCCGTAGAGCGCGGCCGCCAGCGGAATGCCGACCTGGACGGCGTTGCCGAACGATGCGGTGATCGCCCGCACGCTCGGTGCCGCCGGTTCGCTGCTGCCGCTCGGTCGCAGGCGCAGGAACAGGTAGACCGCGCCCACTACGGCGAGCGTCGGCACGAAGAAGGCGAGCAGGACGCGGGCATCGAGCCGCTCGAATTCGATCCGCGCCGAGGTGCGGAACAGCAGTGCCGGCACGAAGACGTAGAACGCGGCGCCGGCGAGGACGCGGGCCGGGTCGCCGCTGCCGAGCCGGCCGCTGCGCGCCGCGCCCCAACCGATCGCCACCACCGCGAAGATCGCGAACAGCTTGACGAAGACCAGCGATGACATCCCGGGCGGCTCAGGCCCGGGCCAGCGACCGCAGGGCGGGAAGCGTCGCGGCGAGCTCGACCGCCAGCGCGTCGATGGCCGCACCCTCTGCCGGCAGCCCGCCGAGCTCGAGCCCGCGCGCCAGCGCCGCCAGCCGCATCGCGCCGAAGGTCAGGCTGTTGCTCTTGAGCGAATGGGCGGCGCGCCGGAAGCGGTCGACCGCGCCCGCGGCGAAGGCGCTGCGCAGCTCGCCGACGAGTCCCGGCGCCTCGTCGGCGAAGGTTTCGACCAGCTCGGCGACGAATTCGGCGCCGGCATGGGCTCGCAGCTCGTCGAACGTGGCCGGGTCGATGACGGGACCGGTCATGGCGATGCCGGCCCGACCGCGAAGACGTCGACGGCAGCCCCCTTGCCCTTGAGGCCGACGAGGCCGAGCGCCTCGAGCGCCACCGAGGGCGGCAGCGCCTCGCGCGTCGCGGCATCGATCAGGATGCCGCGACCGGCCGTCTTGGTGTGCGTCTCGAGCCGCGCCGCGATGTTGACGGTGTCGCCGATGCAGGTGTAGGTGGCGCGCTGCTCGGTGCCGGTATAGCCGGCCACCATGTCGCCGGTGGCGATGCCGATGCCGATGCGGATCGCCGGCTTGCCCGTGCCGGCCCGTTCAGCGTTGAAAAGCTCCATGGTCTCGCTCATGTCGATCGCCGCGAGCACGGCCCGGTGGGCGTGGTCGGCCAGCGGCAGCGGCGCGCCGAAGATCGCCATCAGGCCGTCGCCGATCATCTGGTTGACGACGCCGCCGCGGCCGTGGATGGCGTCGAACATCAGCATGTAGTAGGTGTTGAGCAGCTCGATCGTCTCCTCCGGCGGCAGCGTCTCGACCAGCCCCGTGAAGCCGCGGATGTCCGAGAACATCACGGTTGCGCGGACGCGCCGTCCGCCCAGCGCAAAGCCGGAACGGTGCAGGTCCTCGATGACCTCGGGCGTGGCGAAGCGGCGCACCAGCTCCTGCTGGGCGCGGCGCAGGCGCTGCTTCTCCAGGCTCGAGCCGATGCGCGCGTGCAGCAGCACCGGGTTCACCGGCTTGGGCAGGTAGTCTTCGGCGCCGAGCTCGATGCAGCGGACGACGTGGTCGAGGCCTTCGAGCGAGGAGGTGACGAGCACCGGCAGATCGACGAGCTTCGCATCGGCGGCCAGCGCCTCCAGGACCTCGAAGCCGTTCAGGTCGGGCATCTCTATGTCGAGCAGGAGCAGATCGAAGGCTTCGGCGCGCAGCATCGCCAGCGCGACGCGGCCGTTCTCGGCGCAGCTGACGCGGTGGCCCTTGAGCTCGAGCGTGCGTGCCAGGAGCAGGCGATTGACCTTGTTGTCGTCGGCGACGAGCAGCCGGGCGATCACTGGGCTACCCTTCGTGCTGCGCACTCCGGGATGAGCGCTTCGGAGCGGCCGGGCGCGCTCATGGAGGCACTCCGCGGCGCGGCGTGGCCACAAGCGCCTGCACCAGCGCGTCGACGCGGATCGGCTTGACCACGTAGTCGTCCATGCCCGCGGCCAGGCAGGCCTCGCGGTCGCCCTGCATGGCATTGGCGGTCATGGCGACGATGCGCGGCCTCGCGGCGCCGACCCAGCGGCCGACGATGCGGCGCGTGGCTTCCAGGCCGTCCATCTCGGGCATCTGCACGTCCATCAGCACGAGGTCGTAGGGTTGGCGCTCGATCGACTCGATCGCCTCGAAGCCGTTGCTCGCGAGGTCGGCACGGTAGCCCATCTGCTGCAGAAGGCGCAGCGCCAGCTTCTGGTTGACGACGTTGTCCTCGGCGAGAAGGATGCGCAACGGGTGGCGCTCGGCCAGGCCGGGATCGAGCGGTGTCCTCCCTTCGGCCCTGGCCGGCGTCGGTTGCGGCGCAGCGTCGTCGCCGAGCAGGCCGACCAGCGTGTCGAAGAGCTGCGACTGGCGCAGCGGCTTGCTCAGGTAGGCGTCGAAGAGCCCTTCGGTGTCGCCCGCCTCGCGCCGACCAAGCGAGCTGAGGAGCACCAGCGGCAACCGCGGCCGCAGGCGTCGGATGTCGGCGGCCAGTGTCAGGCCGTTCATGTCCGGCATGTGCATGTCGAGCACGGCGAGATCGAAGGCAGCGCCGTCCTGCAGCCAGGCCAGCGCCTCGGCCGGAGCGCCGGTGTCGCGCGGCAGCATGCCCCATTTGCCGGCCTGCAGCCCGAGCACCTTGCGGTTGGTGGCGTTGTCGTCGACGACGAGCATGCGCCGGCCGGCGAGTACCGCCTGCGGACCGAGCAGCTCGCGCCGGTTCGCCTGCGGCGGCTCGGCGAGCGCCGCCCGGATCGTGAAATGGAAGGTCGATCCCTGGCCCGGCCCCGCGCTTTCCGCCCACATCGTGCCGCCCATCAGCTCGGCCAGCCGCTTGCTGATCGCCAGGCCCAGGCCGGTGCCGCCGTAGCGGCGCGTCGTCGACGAATCGGCCTGCGAGAACGACTGGAACAGGCGCTGCATGGCCGGCGCGTCGAGGCCGATGCCGGTGTCGCGGACCGAGAAGGTCAGCTCGGCGCCCTCGTCGTGCGGCCGGGCGGCGACCGTCAGCACCACCTCGCCGCTCGCCGTGAACTTGACGGCGTTGGCGAGCAGGTTGAGCAGCACCTGGCGCAGCCGCGTGACGTCGCCGTCGAGGGCGGCGGGTACGTCGCCTTCGAAGAGGTAGGCGAGGTCGAGGTGCTTCACGGCGGCGCGCCCGCCGATCAGGTCGAGCGCCGACTCGACGCATTCGCGCAGGTCGAACGGATGCCGCTCGACGTCCATCCGGCCGGCCTCGATCTTCGAGAAATCGAGGATGTCGTTGATGATCGTGAGCAACGCGTCGCCGCTGTCGCGGATGGTGCCGGCGAAGTCGCGCTGCTCGGCGTTCAGCGGCGTGTCGAGGAGCAGGCCGCTCATGCCGATCACGGCGTTCATCGGCGTGCGGATCTCGTGGCTCATGGTCGCGAGGAACGAGCTCTTGGCGTCGTTGGCGGTCTCGGCCGCGGCGCGGGCGTCCTGCGCCTGCTTGAACAGGCGCGCGTTCTGGATTGCGATTACCGCCTGGTCGGTGAAGGTGCGCAGCAGTCGCTGCTCCTTCTCGTCGAACGCCCTCAGTTCGGGGCGGTCGACCATGATCGACCCGATCGCCTGGCCCTCCCACAACATCGGCGCGATCGCTAGCGAGTAGCTCTCGCCGAACTGCACGGCGATGCGACGCAGGCCCTCGGGAACGTCGGGGTCGTGCAGGACATCGCCGTAAGTCACGAGTCGGCGCTCGCGGAGCGCCTGCTCGGTGGCGGTGCCCGCGAGGGGCACCGGAAAAATCCGGCGCGTGCGTTCGAGCCGTTCCGGATCCGGCCCGCGGATCGCGCCGATCGCGAGGCGGCCTTCTTCGTCGATGACGAAGACCACCACCCCCTTGCCGTTGAAAAGTCGCTCGCAGGCGGCAAGGATCCTGTCGAAGACCGGCGCGGTGTCGGCGACCGAGTTGCTGATCGCCTGCAGGACATCGGCGGTCGCGATCTGCTGCTCGAGCGCCTCCTTCGTCTCGTTGAACAGGCGCGCGTTCTGGATCGCGATGACGGCCTGGTCGGTGAAGGTCTTGAGGAGGCTTGTTTCCTTCTCGGTGAAGGGCACCGGCGGCGTCCGCACGACATGGATCGTGCCGATGCCCCGACCCTCCCACATCATCGGCGCGATCAGCATCGAGAAGTTCCTGAAGTCGCGCGCCATCCGGCGCATGCCCTCGGGCACGCCGGGGCCGTTCAGGACGTCGGGGTAGTGCACCGGCCGCTTCTTTCGGATCGGGTAGCTCTGATACGCCTCGCGGAGAGGCCGCGGAAAGCCGCGGTTGAGCAGATCGGGCGCGGACTTGTCGCGCCCGCCGATGGCGGCGTGGTGCACCATGCCGTCGTCGCCGACCAGCGAGACGATCGCATGCGAGACGACCGCATGCGAGCCTGCGAACAGGCGCTCGCAGCTCTGCACGATGGCCTCGAACACCGGCGCCGCATCGGCCACCGAACGGCCGATCACCTGCAGCACCTCGGCCGAGGCCGTCTGCTGCTCGAGCGACTCCTGCGTCTCGCGCATCAGCCGCGCGTTCTTCATCGCGATCTGCGCCTGGGCGGCAAACGATTGCACCAGCGATATTTGCGGTCCGGTGAACGGGCGCACCTTGGTGCGGACCAGCGTGAACACGCCGATCACCGCAGCGCTCTCATCGACGAGCGGCACGATGAGTGAAGTGCGAATGCCGCCGAGCACGGCCATGGCGACGATGAACGGCACCTGCCGGCGGTAGCCGTCGAGATCCAGGATGTCGGGAATATGCTGGTAGCCACCCGGCGCCGCGTCGCGGCCGAGGAGAAAGGCCACCGGCACGCCGTCCGGCAGCGCGGCCATGTACTCGACGAAAGCCGGCGGGACCTTGTGCTGCCCGCCGCTGAAGCGGGCCCGGCCGTCGGCGACCAGCCAGAGCCCGCCGAAATCTGCATCGCACAGGCGCGAAGCGCGATCGATGATGGCGTCGAACACCGGAACAAGGTCGCCCGGAGATGCGTTGATGACCTGCAGCACCTCGGTCGTCGCCGTCTGCCGCTCCAGGGCTTCCCGGGTGTCATTGAACATCTTCGCGTTCTGGATCGCGATCACCGCCTGGTCGGCGAAGGTCTTCAGCAGCGCGATCTCCTTGTCGGTGAACGGCCTGGGCGGAAAGCGCGCCGCGCCGATGGCGCCGATGCCTTTGCCTTCCCACGCCAGGGGCACAAGCAACTGCGAGCAGTTGCCGTACGGCCGCTGACCTTCACGCACGGCATCGGGCACATCCTCGCCGTGCATCGTGTCCGGGAAATGGACGACCTTCCGCTTGTGCGCCACATAGCCGTGCATGGAGTCGCGTGCGGGCCGCGGGTGCGAGTCTCTCAGCACCCGGATCACCGCGCGGTAGTGGTCGTCGACCGCGAACTCGGGCTCGTCGGTCACCTTCATGTGCGCCAGGCCGTCGTCGCCGATGAGCGCCAGGTTGACGAAGTTGGTGCCCAGCAATCGCTGGCCGCTGCGCAGGATCTTGTCGAACACCGGCTGCGTGTCGGCCATCGAATTGCTGATGACCTGCAGCACCTCGGCGGTGGCGGTCTGCTGCTCGAGCGCCTCGCTGACCTCGCGGTTGCGCGCCTCCAGCGCGTTGAACATCTGCGCGTTCCGGATCGCGATCACGGCCTGATCGGCGAAAGTCTTGAGGAGGCGGACATCTCTTTCGCTGAACGGCGCCGGCGGTATGCGGTGGACCGCGATGGCACCGATGCCCTTGCCTTCCCAGGACATGGGCGCGTACATGGCCGAGTAATTGCGCCGTGCTGCCGATTCGCGCAGGCCCCTGGGCACGTCGACGCCGTTCGCGACATCCGGGAAGTTCAGCACCTGGGCCTTGTGGATCGCGTAACCGTGGATCGAGTCGCGCACCGGCCGCGGAAATTGCGCTTGGGTCCAGGTCAGCGCCTGCTTGGAATCGCCTCCGTCGTCCCAGGCACCTGTCCCTTCCTGGGTCAGGTGGATCAGCCCGTCCTGGCCGATCAGGGCCAGGTTGGTGTAGTTCGCATGCAGGAGCTTCTCGCAGCTCGCGATGATGGTCGCGAAAACCGGCGTCGCGTCAGCCACCGAATTGCTGATGACCTGCAGGATCTCGGCCGTGGCCGTCTGCTGCGCCAGTGCCTGCTGGGTCTCTTCCACCAGCCGGGCGTTCTCGAGCGCCAGGCCCATGCTCGCTGCGATCGTCTGCAGCAGCCGCACCTCGGCCTCGCCGTAGGCATGTTCGCGCTCGTGGTTCTGCAGATTGACGAGGCCGAGCACGCGGTCGCTGCCGATGATCGGCACGGCCATCATCGAGCGGCACCAGTCGGTGCCCGGCTGCGGCATGATGCCCACGGCCAGCATCTCGGCGCGCGTGTTCAGCACGCCGACGCGCCGATCGTTCAGCACGTGGTAGCCGCCCCAGTCCGGCGTCAGCTTGCGCGGTGGCGGCAAGGGGAGCGCGGCGCCGTGCTCGTAGCGGTAGAGCACGCGGACGAGGTCGGTGTCGTGGTCCCACCAGGCGATGCCCGCGTCGCCGGTCGCGAACACCTCGCGCAGCTTGTCGCCGACCAGCTCGACGATGGCCTGGAAATCGAGCTGCCCGGCGACGCCGCGCTGGATCGCGCCGATCACCGCGAGCTCGGCGTTGCGCTGCTCGAGCTCACGCGTCAGCCCGGCCAGGGTCGGCCGGCGCCGACCGGCGGCCGCCGGGCCCGGGCTGGAGGAGTGCTGGCGGGTACCCATGTGCCGCAGGTCGTGGCTCTCATGTCCGGCTCGGCCGGGGTGGCCGATTGTTGGCGATGACAGCTCGGCCGGGCGAGGGGGTTTTTCTCTGAAAGCCCCGATCCGGCGGCCACGCCGCGATCGGCGACAGAATCGGCCGTTGCGACGGCGCGCGCATCGTCTGTCGCCGGTCAGGCACCGGTACCGACGGCGCGACCCTGCGGCGCTACCTCGAACGCTTCGAAGCCGATCGGGACCGGCAGGGCGTCGAGACGCAAAAAAGCGCTCGGGCCGCTGATCGCGGCAGCCGAGCGCATCGTCGGGATTCGCGGCCGGACCCGCCGCAAACGCCCGACGGTGGTCACGTGATCCCGGGTCGGATCAGGTCGTCCTCGGCTCGCCCTTGTTGTTCACGGTGATCGTGCGCCCCGGGGGCGAGGCCATCTGCACCCGGTGCTCGACGCCGCGGTACTGGTAAGTCACGTCGTAGAACTGGGGCGGACCGCTCGCGGCGGTGGTCTCGCAGCGGCGGACGTCGCGCGTGCTGTATCCCGATGAAGACGAACTGCTGTTGACGTGGGCGCCGAGCGCCGCGCCGCCGACCGCGCCGCCGACCGTGGCGATGGTCCTGCCGCTGCCGCCGCCGATCTGGTGGCCGAGGATGCCGCCGAGGACGCCGCCGATGACCGCGCCCGGCACGTTGTAGTCGCGGCGCTCGGGTTCGGCAGCCACCTGCTGGCGCTCGACCCAGCAACGTTGCTCCGGCGGGCCGACGACGGCGCGCACCGAGGTCACCGGCACCTCGGTCAGTCGCTCGCTCGGCCGGCGGCGGAATTCATAGGGGGTGTCCATCACCGGCTGCGGCTCGTTCTCGTACTGTCGGTTCCTCTGGACCGGCCGCACCGACGAGATCCGGTTCTCGAGGCCCATGTTGCGCAGCGAGTCGTAGCTGCCGCGACGCAGCACGACGCAACGTCCGCGGAACTTCGTGCCGTCGCAGACTTCCCAGCGACCGCGCTCGACCACCACCGAAGAGGCCTGGTCGTTGAAGCCGGCGCGCTTGAAGTTCGAGACCGACTGGCCGGTCGCGAAGGTCTGCCCGCGGAAGTGGTCTCTTTCGTAGAAGGTGATCTGCGCCGCGGCATGCGAGCAGACCGCGACGGCGGCGAGGCCGATCAGGGGCTTGAAGTTCATGGGGGTCTTTCGCTGTGAGTCTTCACCCTGAATGGATGCGCCGATGCGACGCGCGACAGGGCCTTCCCGCACCGTAGACGGATCGCCTGCAGCGAACAAGGGAACAACGGTGCCGAACGCTGTAAGGAGCTTCCTACGCCGGTCGCGCCGGCAGCAGTGCGGTGTCACTCCGCCGGCCGCACTCCCAGCACATCGGCGGCCACGCCTTCGTAGGCGCGCGCCAGCCGCAGCAGCTTCATCTCGCCGCGCGGCCGGCCGATCAGCTGCATGCCCATCGGCAGGCCGGCGGCGTTGAAGCCGACCGGCACGCTGATGCACGGCAGACCGGCGAAGGTGGCGATCGCCACCACCTCCATCCAGCGGTGATAGGTGTCCATGGCGCGGCCGGCGATCTCCTTCGGCCAGCGCCACTCGACCGGGAACGGCCAGACCTGCGCCGTCGGCAGGGCGAGCACGTCGAAGCGATCGAACAGGCTGAGCATCTGCTGATAGAAAGCGCTGCGGTCGACGCTCGCGGTCATCACCTGCGCGGCCGTGAGCTGCGCGCCGTTGTCGTGCTCCCAGAGCGCCTCGGGCTTGATCCTGGCGCGGTTCGCCGGATCGACGAGATGCGGCGAGAGGCGCCCGTAGAGGATCCACCAGCGCCACCTGAGCCAGGCGTCCCACAGTCGCTCGGGCGAGAAGCCGAGCGCGGTCGGCTCGACCACGCAGCCTGCGCCCTCGAGCCGGGAGAGGCCGGCGCGGCAGACGTCGAGGATGCCGGCCTCCATCGCCAGATGGCCGTCGAGGTCGCCGAGCCAGCCGATCCGCGTCGCCGGCGGCTTGCGCTCGCCGACGCCGGCCTCGAGCCGCGCGGCGAACGACGGCTCGGTGGCGAGCGACAGCGGCACGCGGGCGTCGTAGCCGGCCTGGACGTCGAGCAGCAGGGCGAGGTCGCGGACGTTCCTCGCCATCGGTCCCTCGATGCCGAGATGGCTGACCCAGACGTCCTGCGCCGGCCAGTTCGGCACCCGGCCCTGGCTGGGGCGAAAGCCGAACACGTTGTTCCACGCCGCCGGGTTGCGCAGGCTGCCCATCGAGTCGCTGCCGTCGGCCACCGGCAGCATCCGGGTGGCGAGCGCGACCGCAGCGCCACCGCTGCTGCCGCCCGCCGAGCGGGTCGGATCGAAGGCGTTGCGGGTGGCGCCGAAGACCTCGTTGAAGGTGTGCGAGCCGAGGCCGAACTCGGGCGTGTTGGTCTTGCCGATGACGATGCAGCCGGCCGCCTTCATCCGCTGCACCAGCAGCGAATCGGCGGCCGGCACGAAGTCCCGGAGCAGCGGCGAGCCCGAGGTGCTGCGGATGCCGGCGGTCGGCACCATGTCCTTGATCGCCTGCGGCAGGCCGAACAGGAACGGCCGCGGCACGTCGTCGGCGC
>Ga0163144_10021067_pt1 | contig 12984 bp, 2 predicted proteins | sample OliLak19BULKMAT1_FD_123175 | JGI IMG/M metagenome (GOLD analysis project Ga0163144, IMG submission 123175) | Freshwater microbial mat bacterial communities from Lake Vanda, McMurdo Dry Valleys, Antarctica - Oligotrophic Lake LV.19.BULKMAT1 | ecosystem: Environmental > Aquatic > Freshwater > Lake...
GATCGTCGCACGCGTGCTGCCCGACACCAGCGCGAGGATGCGGTCGCCTTCGCGCAAGCGCGTGGTCTCAGGGTTGATTTCCTTCTGGCGTTTCACCCAACCGTCGGCGGTGACGAGGATGTGATTGTCCTCGGCGACGATGAAATCTTCTGCGGTGTATTCGGTCTCCTCGGCTTGCTCGATCAGCGTGCGGCGCTTGTTTTTGGCGTCCTTGCCGTACGTGCGGGCGAGTTCTTCGATCTCGCTTTTCACGATGCCCCAGCGACCCTTGGCAGTCTCCTCGTCCAGCAGTCGGCGGATCTCCTTGGCGCGTTTCTCACGCTCAGCCAGCTCTTCCTTGATCAAATTGATCTCGAGGCGGGCCAGGCGATAGAGCTTTAACTCGAGGATGTCGTCGACCTGCTCGGGGTCGAGGCCATCGTCCTTTGGTTTGCGTGGCCCGTGCGGGTCGACACCGTACTTTTTCAGAATCTTTGCAGCGGCATCGGCCTTACCATCACTGGCGCGGATGATCTTGATCAGGTCGTCAAGAATATCGAACGCGAATGCAAACCCTTCCAGCGTGTGGATGCGGTTCTTGAGTTGTTGCAGTTCATGACCAAGACGCCTTGTGACCACTTCCAGGCGGAAGTGCAGGAAGTGCCAGAGGATTGCTTTAAGGCCCAGGCGCTCGGGTCGACCGACCTCGGGGTTGTCGGTTGGGATGAGGCAGGTCAGGTTGACGTTGAAATTTGTCTGCAGCAGCGTGTGCTTGAAGAGGTACGCCATGACCTTGTCGGTCTCGGCGTCTTTTTTCAGTTGCAGTTCGATACGCACGTCGTCGGTGCTGATGTCCTTCACATCCAGCAGCAGGGGCATCTTGCGGTCGATGACGATCTGCGCGATGGCTTCGATCAACTCGGATTTGTTGACGCCGTAGGGAATGCTGGTGATGTACAGCACCTGCGCCGTGCGGGTGGCAGCGGCTTTTTCCCAGGTGCAGCGCATGCGGATCGCGCCCTGGCCGGTCTTGTAGATTTCGCGCAGCTCGTCGCGCGTGTTGAGGACCTGACCACCGGTGGGAAAGTCCGGCCCACGGACGGCGTCATTGGCGACAAGCTGGTATTCCTTGATTTCCGGGTCGTCCAGCACCTTCAGCAGCGCGTTGCAGACCTCACCCAGGTTGTGAGGTGGGCAGTTGGTCGCCATGCCGACGGCGATGCCAGATGAACCGTTGACCAGCAGGTTTGGCGTCTTGCTCGGCAGGACGACCGGTTCTTCGCGCGTGCCGTCATAGTTGGGGCGGAAGTGGACGGTGCCCTGGCCGATCTCACTGAGGGTCTCGGCGGCGATGGGGGTCAGGCGACACTCGGTGTATCGCATGGCGGCGGCGGGGTCACCGTCCATCGAGCCGAAGTTGCCACTGCCGTCGATGAGCGTCGCGCGCATCATGAACGGTTGGGCCATGCGCACGAGCGCTTCGTAGATCGAACCGTCCCCGTGCGGGTGATAGCGGCCCATCACATCACCAACGACCGTGGCGCACTTGCGGTGCTTTACGTCGGCCCGGAGGCCGTTCTGCCACATGGTGTAGATAATTCGGCGATGCACGGGCTTCATACCGTCCCGCACGTCTGGCAGGGCGCGACTGGTGATGACGGACAGGGCGTAATTCAGGTAACGCGTCTGAGCAATTTCGTGCAGGTTGGCTTGGTCTTCACCACCCGGGGGCATCGACGTGCCACCCGAGCCGGCACCACCGCCATCTGAACCGTCACCGCTGACAACTTTCTTGCCTGTATCAGCAAACAGTCCGTCGTCGTCCTTTTGCGTCTTGCCCTTAACCGCCATGCATTTCTCCTCGACCGTCTCGGATGCTGGCGACCTCATCCTCAGATGGAAGTCACCGGGCTCCTGTACCCCGAGTTATCGGCACCCCGAGCCGAAAACCTCCACTCTAAAAGTTAGGTTATTGTACGGTTTTCGGGTCGTTAGATCAACCGTTTCTCGTAGCGAAGTGCGCCTTTATAGGGCGTCGTCGGGTGGGGTCAATGGGAGAGCGCCGATGTCTTCACGCCGATGGGTGAATCAGGGATGACGCGCAGGCCCCGACAGATTGCAAGACCGTAGCCGCGCCTGCCGAGCTTCTCCAAGCGGGCGTCTCGAACGATCTCGATCGAATCGAAGCAATATCCCAGGCGCTTCGGCAGGTCGTCGGCGGACTCGGTCGCGATGTAAATGCAATCCGATCCCAGCCATCGTTGGGGTGGCACCCAATACTCAAACCCGAGTCCTTCACCCCCCACGATCCACTGGCTGGTCGTAAAACGGGCGGCATCGACCTTGGTCTCGAGCGGTGTGCGGTAGAACGCCAGCACGCTCGCCAGGCGGTATTTTCCTTCCGCGACGATCAACGGCTCCTTGCCGGTGTCGGCCTCTAGCTTCTCTTCATACTCCTCGACGATCGCAGCCAACTCCTTCCACGGGCCGAATTGGGGTGACTGGCCCAGCCTCGATTGAACGAGCGCGAAGACCATCATGCCGATGTTGAGCACGCAGCAGATCGCGGCCGTCCAAACCCAGGGTCGCAGGCAGTCTCGCCGCGCGCGATCGTCGGGCGCTCGCCGCAGGTAAGCACCTGCCCACGCTGCCAGCGCGGGAAAGAGGGCGAGGAACGCGGGCAGCGTCCAGTTCATGTGCACGTCGTACCGAATCGCCTTGTACGCCGTCACGAGCAACAGGGGCATTGTGAAGCAGATCGTGACCCATGACTTGGGTCGCAACCAACGCCAGCGATGCCCGAACCGCCACATCAGCATGAACAGGCCAATCAACGGCACCGGTGTGAGCGCCATCGCTTGAAAGCCAGCGAACGTCAGGAAGTGGCGCACGTCAAAACTCGACTCTGCATAGCGATCGACAAACTGAAAGCGGAAGCTCGCCCAGTCGTGCTGATAATTCCAGATCAACACCGGTGAGAACGCCACGACCGCTATTAGCGCGCCGAGATATGGATGCGGACTCAGAAACCAGCGTCGCCACGGTCGATGACCAGCAACGGCGAGCACAAACCCGAACCCGAGGAAAACCCCGGTGTACTTGCTGAGCATCGCGCCACCCACCGCGAGCCCGGCGACGTACCATCCCCATGCTTTGCCTTGTCGGACTGCGACGCTGAACGCCAACATGCCCAGCGCCCAGAAAGCGATCAGAGCCCCGTCCATCATGGCGAAAAATCCCACCCCGAAAAACACCGGCAGCACATGCAACGACAACGCAGCGATCAGTCCTACGCCGTGTGAAAACCAGAGTCGGCCATACCCGTACAATGCCGCGCTGGCGACGAGCATCAAGAGGGTGTTGACGATCCGAACGCCGAACTCCGTGTCGCCGAACACCTGCGTGCCCAGCGCGATGATCCAGGCAACCATAGGTGGGTGGTCGAAATAGCTGAGGCTTGGATTCTGCGCGTACAGCCAGTAGTACGCTTCTTCCGGAATGAGCGGCGCGATGCCCAGCGTGACAAGCCGAATTGTCGCTGCCGCGATCAGCAGCGTGAGGATGATTCGTACGGCATTGCGACTCTTGACGTCCTGCATTGAGCGATACAACAGCGTTGGACTGATCTCCTGCCGCGGGTTTGGTTCGATCATCGTCGTCGCGGTGTTCGTCAGCATGCGTTGATTGTAGTCCGATTTCACCAGCGCGCCGAACAGAGGATTTCCCTGTGGATTGCAGTCGTGTCATACACACGCAACGTGACTCGCGCAAAACGGCCTGATTCATTATCAGGTCGACGCTTGTTTCAATTGCTTCTGCAGTGTGACGCATTGACCGCATAGATCGTTACGGCTTGCCTACCTCAACCTCCGCATGATGCTCTTGGCGATCGTCGCGCAGGGGGATCTTCTTTTCAGGCTGTTCGACTCCGTCCAGGGTCACTCGGTGGATGTCGTTACCCTTGCCGGTTCTGCGCACGTGGATGTGGTGGAACGTGTCACGATAGCGGTAGTTCACGTTGAACTCCTGCCAGTCGGCGGGGAAGATCGGCTCGACACGCAACTGGTCGACCTCCAGTTGCAGGCCCAGCAGCGACTCGACGATCAGTCGATACATCCAGCCGGCCGAACCGGTGTACCACGTCCATCCACCTCGGCCGGCATGCTGGGGATTGGTGTAGACGTCGGCAGCGACGACGTACGGCTCGACCTTGTAGGTCGCGATCGACGCTTCGCTATCGCCGTGATTGACGGGGTTGATCAACCGGAACAATTCCCACGCACGGGCGTTGTCCCCCGCAGCGGCGAACGCCATCACCGCCCAGACGGCGGCGTGAGTGTATTGGCCACCGTTCTCGCGGACGCCGGGGACGTAGCCCTTGATATATCCGGGGTTCTGGTGTGACTTGTCGAACGGTGGGTCGAACAACTGAATCAAGCCCAGGTCGCGCTTGACGAGATGCTTGTCCAGCGCGTTGAGCGCCAACGGAGTGCGCTCTGGATTGCCCGCGCCGGACAGGACCGCCCAACTCTGCGGAAGCGAGTCGATCTTGCACTCGGAGTTGGACGCCGACCCCATGGGTTCACCGTTGTCGAAATAGGCCCGGCGATACCACTCGCCGTCCCATGCGTGCTGCTCGATGTTCTGCCGCAGCTTCACCGCTTCGTTGGCGCACAGGTCGGCGAACACTTCATCCCCGCGCCGCCTGGCGAACGGTTCGAAGCGCATGAGAACGTCATACAGGAAGAACGCCAGCCAGACGCTCTCACCTTTCCCGTGCTCACCGACGAGGTTCATGCCGTCGTTCCAATCGCCACAACCCATCAGCGGTAAGCCGTGGTCACCGAAGCGCAGACCATTACGGATCGCGCGGATGCAATGCTCGTAGAGCGTGGCGGTCTCCTCGGTTCGCGAGGGAAGGTCGTAGTAGCTTTCCTCGTCGGGCTTCACCGGCCGGCCATCCAGGAAGTTGACGTTTTCGTCGAGCACGCCCGTGTCACCGGTCGCGGTCACGTATCGACAGGCAGCCAGGGGAAGGAACAGGTAGTCGTCCGAGATGCGCGTACGCACCCCGCGCCCACTGGGTGGGTGCCACCAGTGCTGAACATCACCCTCTTTGAATTGGTGGGCCGCCGATCGTAAGAGCTGTTCGCGCAGGATCGCTGGTTCCGTGTGGACCAAAGCCATGACATCCTGCAACTGGTCGCGGAACCCGAAGGCGCCACCGGATTGATAGAAGCCACTGCGTGCCCACAACCGGCAAGCGAGGACCTGGTAAAGCAGCCAGCCATTGGCGAGGAAGTTGACCGATGCGTCCGGTGTCTGCACGTAGACGGCGCCGAGCGCGCGGTTCCAGTATTGCCAGACTTGTTCGAGCGCCGATCGCGCCACACCGGTGCCGCGGAATCGACCGACGAGTGTGCGGGCATCACCCAGGTCGCGACCCGAGCCGAACGTGAAGACGACGTCACGTTCCTGACCATCGGCGAGTTCGACCATGACCTGCATCGCCATGCACGGGTCGAGGCCAGCACCCACCCGGCCGGATAGTCGCGAGCGGTACATGCTGGCTGGGTCGCTCGCCGCCCCGTTGCGACCGATGAACTCGGTGCGGTCACCGGTGACGGTCCGCTGGGCTTCACTGACGTCCAGGAACGCGACGCGCTCACCGAACTCACCGTTGTAAGCGTTGCGGGCAAACACGGCACTGGTCTTGGGGTCGACTTCCGTGACGACATGCGGCATGTTCGCGGCCCGGTGCGTGCCCAGCACCAGTTCGAACAAACCGGTGACGCTCAACCGTCGGCTCGAGCCACTGCGGTTGCGCAGTTTCACCACGACGAACTTCACCGGCGCATCGGTCGCGACGTAGGTCCACAACTCGGTCGAGACGCCTTCCTCGGTGTACGCGAACGTGCTGTAACCAAACCCGTGCCGAGTGGTGTAGGGCATTGGTCCGCGCGCAGGCAACGGCGTGGGAGACCAGAATCGGCCGGTGTCCTCGTCGCGCACGTAAAACGCTTCACCACTGGCGTCACCGACCGGGTCGTTGTGCCAGGGTGTCAGTCGATAGGCGTGCGCATTTTCGCACCAGGTGTAGGCGCCACCACTTTCACTGACAACCGTGCCGAACCACTTGTTGGCAATGACGTTCACCCAGGGCGCGGGCGTCGTGGAATCCGCGGTGGTGGTGATCACGTACTCGCGACCATCGCGCGTGAACCCACCGATCCCGTTGAACGCGGCCAAATCGTGCTGTGGGACCTCGACGGCGATCGGCGCTTCAGTGCGACGCTGGCGCAATGGACTGAACCTCGGGACCGGTGTTCCGCTGCGGGCGCGGCGTTCCACCTGCTCGGCGAGCGTACCACCCGTGTCGCTGAGGATTACGCGCGCCACCGACTGCATCAGCACCTTGTCCTCTTCCGACATCTGCTCGATCCTGCGGACGAAGATGCCACCCTGACGGTCGAGCAGGTTTGCCTCCGCCCGCGACGCGATCACGCTCATGATCTGGTCCTGAAGGATCTGCCGATATCCCGACTGGTCTTCGTTCCAGATGACCAAGTCGACCGTCAACCCCTTCACACGCCAATACGCATGCGCCTGCACGAGTTGACGAACGAGCTGCATGTGGGAAACGTCACCGATGCGCAGGAGCACGATGGGAGCGTCCCCTGAAATGCCGTAGCCCCACAGCCCGGATTGGCCGCGCTTGTTGCGCGCGATGACGCTGCCCGGCGCGCGGTGCACGGGGTTGGCGTACAGGATGCTGCTGGCCAGTCGACCGTAGAGCTGCGTGTCGGCTTCGGTGGCATCCAGTTGGCGCAGTACGACCTGACTATGCGTCCAAGCCAGTTCAAACACGCGGTCGGCCAGGTGCCGATCGTGGTACTTCTCGATAAGGCCCATCGCGCCGTCGCGTGTCTCGGCCATGCCGGTGACGAGGTGGACACGAGCGGTTTCGTTCGGTCCGATGATGACCGTCGTGCGGATCGCGACGACGGGGTCGAGCACCGACCCTTCACTGTCACCGAGCTTTTTGCGATACATCGCAATGGGGTCGGCGACGCTTCGGCCGCGCCCGATGAACTCGGCCCGGCCGGTCTCGTAGCTTGCGTAACCGACGGCGGTCCCGTGAACCGTCATCAGGTGCATCATTGATGGGGGACGTTCACCCCCCGAGCGCGGGCGGCGCGTGCAGAGGATCGCCTGGCGGGCGCGAACCAGTTGCGTCTGCACGAACAGGTTGCTGAACGCCGGGTGCGCCGCGTCGGCGGCGGGGTTGGCGAGCACGACCTCGGCGTAGCTCGTCAGCTCGATCGTGCGCGGTGTCTTCCCGCGATTGGTGATGCTGATGCGGCGCAGCTCGATGTCGTCCTCAGGTGACACGCCGATCTCAACGTGCGTTTCGATGGTGCCGGCACTGTCGGAACGACGGAACTCGGCGCGTCCCTGCGAGTATATCGCTTCGTAGCTCGTCGCTTTCTTGAGCGTCGGTTGATGCGCGGTCGACCAGAACTCACCCGTCTCGGCGTCGCGCACGTAGCAGAACGTGCCCCAGCAGTCGCGCGTCGGGTCCTCGTGCCAGCGCGTGACGGCCAAGTCGCGCCAACGGCTGTAACCACCACCTGCAGCGGTCACCGCGACGTGATACCGGCCGTTGGACAGCAGGTGCACTTCCGGTGTCGGTGTGCGCGGTGTCGTGAACAAGCGATAGTTGGCCTCGACCTCGGTGGGCGTCGCGCGCGCCGCCGACACTTCTGCCGGGTGCGGGTAGATGCTGGGCGTCTTGGGGACGCGCTCCTGCAGCAGCAGGTCTGTCGCTTGAAACGCAGGGTCGGACGTGAACCGCTTTTGCATCGGCCGATCGAGCAGCAGATACGCCAGTGACAGGAACGCCATGCCCTGGTGGTGGACCATGAACGACCGCACGGTCACGCTCACTTGCCCGCGCGGCAAGCGGGACGCCGTGTAGTCGATCGCCTCGTAGAATCCGTATGCTCCCAGGTGCCCGTCGGCAGCGAGACGTTTCAGGTTCGCGCACGAGGCTTCGGGATCGACCATCAGCCCCATCGCGCTGGCGTACGGCGCGATGACGACGTCGTCAGATAACCCGCGCTTGAAACCAAGGCCAGGCACACCGAACGCGTGGTACTGGTAGTTCAGGTGCGCATCGGTCTTACTGTACCCGGATTCAGAGACGCCCCACGGCACACCGCGCTCGCGGCCGTAGGCAATCTGCCGGTCGACGACGGCGTGGTAGGTTTCGTCAAGCAACGTGCGGTCATAGGTCGGCATGACGAGCAGTGGCATCAGGTACTCGAACATCGACCCGCTCCACGAGAGCAGTGTCGGTCGGCCACCCGAGGTCGTCAGCAGTCGACCCAGCCCGAACCAGTGTTCCTGAGGAAGCTTGCCTTGCGCGATCGCGACGAAACTCGCCAACCGCGCTTCGGACGCCAGCAGGTCATAGAAGCTGGCATCGAGTCGGCGGTCACCGACGTTGTAGCCGATCGCCAGCAGGTGACGGTCGCGATCGTAGAGAAACTCGTAGTCGATGTCGGCCAGCTCGGTGCACCGCGCCGCCAGTGAGCGCAACTCGGCGATGCGATGCGCAGACCGCTCGGTGGCCTGCACGCATGTCGCGCGCAATCGGTCGAGCCAATCACGCGCCTCGGGTGGCATGATCTCGGCATCGGTCGATGGGGGGAACAGCAGGGCGTCGACGACGGGCAGAATCGTCAACTCCATCCGCGCGACGTCCGTTAACGTCGGCACCTGGTCCAGCCGCTGAAGCAGATCGCGCAGTTCGGCGAGCCGACGGACCTGCTCGACGCTGCTTTGGCGCCACATCACCTCCGGTGGGGCGACCACCTCGATCCATGGCACCTGGTGCTTCAGTTCCTCAAGAGCGTAGCGGCACTGGTCTTCAAGCGATCTCACCCACCACTTCACTTCACTACTTGCGCCACGGGCATCGGTGGTGCCGACGGCGTCACCGGCGGCGTTCATGAGGCGCTGCAGTAGATGGCACGACCCAGCCAGTGTGTGGGGGACGTTGTCCAACATGTCATGCACGCGCGACAGCTTTGTGACCACTTCGCTTGGCGCAGCGTGTGAACCGGCGGAGAGTTTGGCTTCCTCGATCGCGACGTCCAGCGTTTCCCTCAGCCCTGAAAACACAGCAGGGCGGAAGATGGGTTCGGATCCGATCCCGTTCAACCCCGCTGCGAGCGTGAGCAGGTGACCGGCCAGGTTCCCACTGTCGACCGCCGACACGTACAACGGGCGCAGGGGTTCGAGCGTGCGCGTGTCGTACCAGTTGAACAGGTGCCCACGATACCGCTGCAAACGATCGACCGACGCCAATGTGCGCGACGTGCGCCCCATGACTTCACCGGCGGTGATGTAACCGAAGTCGTACGCGCACAGGTTCGACAGCAACGCAAGCCCGATGTTGGTTGGTGACGTGCGATGGGCCGGACCGATTGGTGGGTCTTCCTGCACGTTGTCGGGTGGCAGGTGGTTGTCGGCCGGTCCGACGAACGTCTCGAAGAACCGCCACGTGCGCCGGGCAACCCCGCGCAGGAAGACGTGGTCGGACCCTGAGAGGCGCGGCGTTGTCGGACGCACCGGGCGACTAAGCCACCACGCCGCCAGGGGAGAAAGCAACCACATCGCCAGCACGGGACCGACGACAACCCCGGTCAAACCCGCGCGGTGGGGTGGAAACAGCGCAAAGCCAAGCACGACGATCGCGATCGTCGCGAGAACGGGCCACATCGAGGTGTAATAGCCACCGATCCCCGCGCGGGCCGATCGCTGAGCATCGGCCGCGGTACGCCATTCGAGCAGCTTCTTGCGGGTCACGAGAACGCGCGAAATCGTGCGGACGATCGCCTCAATGCTGATGAACGCGTCGTACGGCAGTGTGGCCAGTGAGAACAGTTCGCGATAGACCTGCCGGGCAAACGTCTGACCGACCATGCGCCCATGCTGCATGTACGGCATGTCCGCCGGCCGACGCGCCAAATCGGTCAAGGCCGTCAAAAGTGAAGGCACAACCAGAATGCCCAGCACGATCAACGTGAACGGCAGCGCCGCGCCGGGTACGAACCAGCCGATCAACAGAAGCAGCAGCAATGCAACGGGCACGAGGCTTCGGCGGATGTTGTCGAAGATCTTGCAACGCGACAACGCCGACAGTGGGTTAGCGGTTCTAGCGTCGGCCACCTGACCGACCGGTACGCGTGGGAGCAACCACGGTGCAATCTGCCAGTCACCCCGAATCCAGCGATAGCGCCGACTCATGTCCGCCGAGTACGCCGACGGGTAGTCCTCGAACAGCATGACGTCACTGACCAACCCCGAACGCCCGTAAGCGCCTTCGAGCAGGTCGTGACTGAGGACTCGGTTCTCCGGGAAACGACCACCGATCGCACGCTGCAGCGAGTCGACGTCGTAGATGCCCTTGCCGATGAATGAGCCTTCGTGGAACAGGTCCTGGTAGACGTCCGAAACGGCACGCGTGTACGGATCGATGCCCGCGTCACCGGCAAAGAGCGTCGCGAAGCGCGAGCGAGCGGCGCTGGGCATGCTGATGCCGACGCGCGGTTGAAGGATGCTGTAACCTGCAGTTACACGACCCAGCTTTTCGTCGTAGCACGGACGGTTGAGCGGATGGGCGAGTGTGCCAGCGAGTTGGCGGGCCGAGTCGCGCGGCAGTTGTGTGTCACTGTCGAGCGCGATCACGTACCGCACGGCAGCGAGCAGTTCCGGCTCTGCCGGACCGACAATCGTGTCGAACCCGGATCGATCGCCACGAAGGGCTGTGTTGAACTGTTCGAGCTTGCCACGCTTACGCTCCCATCCCATCCAGACGTCTTCACTGGCATTCCATTGACGGGCACGGTGAAAGAGGAAGAAGCAGCCACGCTGGCGACTGCCACCGTGTGGATGCGGTTCGGAAGGCTCGTCGGGCGTGCCGGAACCGTATCGCTCGTTGAGTGCTGTGATCCCGTTGCGAGCCCGCAGAAGCAGATCTGCATCGGTCGGTGTGGTCTCGGTCGCTGCGTCGCGGAAGTCGGTCAGGAGCGCAAACGAGAGGTTCTCGTCGCGATTGGCCAGGAAGCGCACCTCGATCGCTTCCAGCAGGTCGTCGATCTCTCGCGCGTCTGTTAACAGGGTCGGGACCGCGACCATCGTGCGATGCTGAGCGGGAATGCCCTTAGCGAAGTTCATGCGCGGCAGGATGCGCGGATGGGCCAGCAGGATCGCCACCCAGTGCACGAGCGCCACGGCCAATTGACTGAACGCGACGACGAGCAGGACGCCGACGATCGTCAGCGTCCAGGGACGCATCCCAAGTCGTGCGCCGACATAGAGCGCCAAGGTCGACAGTACGAGCGTGATGAGCGCGATCGGTCCGAGATAAGCGATCAGTGGGAAACCGGCCGCCGAGCGGTGCAGGATCAGCTTCAACGACAGTCGCACACCGGCGGCCCGTTCGAGCGAGCGGCGACCTTTGTCGACGAGGAAGTAGCCCACGTGGCGCTGGCGGTCGGCAATGGAACCACTCTGGCCATTGGTCGACGCGTTGGCGGCCAGTTCGACGGCTTTGCGCGCCACGTCGTACTCGCTCAGTCGCCCACGTTTGGCGACCCGTTCGACGGCGTGACGGTAGTAGTCGCGCGTCGCGAAGTCCATGTGCGTGTAGATTCCCGCCGGGTCGGCGCGCAACGCCTGGTCGACTACGCTCATCAACTCGACGAAGTCCCTCCACTCGGCGGCGCCCAGAAACCGCAGGCTGCCGATGCTGTTGCCGATCGAAACCTGATGCGCTGCCTGGTCCTGACTGGCCTGCTGGAAGACCTGCTCGATCGTACGACCTTGCTCGGCCAATCGTTGTTCGAGCCACGTGACAGCAAAGACCAATGCAGGGCCCTGTCCTTGCAATCGACTGGCGAACTCGGCGACGAACGGGATGGTCAGGGGTGGGTTTTCACGCACCATCTCCGCCAGCACAAGCACAACCTTCGCCGGCGCTGTCGTGGAGACTTCGAGCATGCGCTCGACCCAGAACTCGGCCCGCTCGCGCTCACGGCGAGCCGTCATGATGTGGAACGCGACACGCCTTAGGTTTTCCAGCAGCGCCAGGCGCAGCATGATCGGGATGGCCCAGAGTTCACCCAAGCGCAAGGGTCGAACGGACTGATAGGCCGCGACGAACGCGCGCAGGCTGTCACCGTCCACGCGACCGTCGGCATGGGCAATCAGTTCCAGCGCGATCCCGTAGACCCGTGGGCGCCCGATGGATGGGCCGGTGGTCAGTCGAGGCAATTCACGGCTATACCCCTTGGGCAGGTGCCGACGGGCCGTGCGGATCTGCTCTTCGACGAGGTGGTAGTTGTCCAGGAACCACTCAGCCGCCGGGGTGATACGTCGACCGCGCTTCACCGCGTCGGCAACTACCTCGTACGCTTCGCGCAGTAACTTTTCGTTGGCCCGGAGACGGGGAAGGAGCTGATCCGGTTCGCGCCGATGTGCCGCGTCCCCCACATCGTGCCAGCCGGCAAGGGCTTTGGCGTGCTCTTCCAACTGGCTGACGCTGAACAGCTCGGCCCGAAGTGGTTGTTCATCCAACCCTTTACGTTCATCGTTGTCAGATCGACGGTCCAGGAGCTTAGTCAGGGGGAACGGAACTCGCGCAAAAAGGTGAATAGCCACTGGATTGCACGGTAACGGGCATGGACGAACTACGCTACTCATGATCGGACGCATGTGGGATTGCTCCTCGTGAAAATTGGGGTTGTCAGACGCGAACGCGCCGTCCGATCACCGAGCCGACGCGGGTCGCAACGGCCATTGCGGCCAGCGCGAATCTTGACTACGATTCCGGCGGTTCGTGGAGTGACAGCCAATCCCCGCGAGCGCATGAACAGGCCCGACGACGGGCACCACGGCCTCGTGGCGGAATTGGCAGACGCAGTGGACTCAAAATCC
>Ga0163144_10021068_pt1 | contig 12984 bp, 10 predicted proteins | sample OliLak19BULKMAT1_FD_123175 | JGI IMG/M metagenome (GOLD analysis project Ga0163144, IMG submission 123175) | Freshwater microbial mat bacterial communities from Lake Vanda, McMurdo Dry Valleys, Antarctica - Oligotrophic Lake LV.19.BULKMAT1 | ecosystem: Environmental > Aquatic > Freshwater >...
CCAAGCGGCCGGGCGCGTGTTGACGAGTTCGAGGTTTACGGCCGAGTGGCTTCGGCGCGCGTACGGAGTGCAGGCGGGAGTGCTTGCGCCGGGGATAAATACGGCGCTCTTCTCTCCTGACCCAGCCGTGCCGCGCCGGCCGATTGTGCTGAGTGTGGGGCGCCTCGCGGCGGCGAAGGGGCACGATTTCGTTCTCCGCGTGATTGCCGGGTTGCCGGCGGCGGAGCGGCCCGCGCTGCATATCGTTTGCGATGATGCGCCGGCGGCGGAGCGCCAGAATCTTGAGGCGCAGGCGGCGCAGGCGAACGTCTCAGTGGTCGTTCACCACCGAATTGATGAGGCGGCGCTCGTGGATCTGTATCGGAGCGCACGCGCGGTGCTCTGTGCGGCGCATCGCGAGCCCTTCGGCCTCGCGCCGCCGGAGGCGATGGCCTGCGGCACGCCGGTGATTGCCGTCCGCGAAGGGGGATTTGTCGAGACCGTGGACGATGGCGTGACCGGGTACCTGCTGCCGCGCGACCCCGTCCAGTGGCAGCACGCGCTCCGAGGGTTGCTGCAGGACGACCAGCGCGTGGCTTTGCTCGGCGCGCAAGGAGTGGCGCGGGTGCGTGCGCACTGGAGTGCGGAGGGCTGGGTGGCGCGTGCCGCCACCACCACGGGACTCGCCCTCTGAGTATGCGGTGCGGTATCTTCCGGCGGTGAGACACTCCTTCGTGCTCGTCCTGCTCTCGGCGATGCTCGCGCTGCCCCTCTCGGGGCAGCGCGCAGCGTCCGATATGCCGTTGCGGGCCGGCGACTTGGTTGAGGTCTTCCACTGGCGCGACGCCGCTCTGCGCGGAGCCTTCCCCGTGGAGGAAGATGGGAGCGTCGTGTTGCCGCTCCTCGGCCGTCGCGCCGTCACCGCGGCCCCGTGGACCACGGTGCGTGATTCACTGGCCGCGGCCTTCGCCCGGGAGTTACGGACGGCCGACGTGCGCCTCATTCCCCGCCGCCGCGTCTTTGTGCTCGGATTCGTGGAGAATCCCGGGGTGCAGTTCACGGACCCTACGATTTCGCTCGCTGGCGCGATCGCGCTCGCTGGCGGCGCCGCGGCCGACGGAGATCTCACGCGCCTGCGCGTGGTGCGGAACGATGCGGTGCTGCTGGAGCGGGTGGGGATCGACTCGCCGCTCGTGGGCCAAGCAGCGATGAGCGGCGATCAGATTTTCGTTGGGCGCCGCGGATGGTTCGACCGCAACTCCGCGTTCATGGTCTCGGCGATTGTCGGGCTCGCCGGAATCATTGTGACGCTGATTGTGGCGAACTGACGCCACCCAACGCGCGGCCGACTTACCAACCGCGCCAGAGAAGTTGCACCGACAGATCAAAGACATCGCGCCCGCGCTCCAAGTTGCGGTTGAGCGTCCAATTCGGTGCCACGCTCACCCCGATTTCACCGTCGCCGCGGAATCGCACCAACTCGCCCCGCAGGCCATAGCGCACCTCGGCCCAGCGCACTCCGGCGGTGGGCATCCCGCGGCCCCAATCGCGGACGAGCGCGCGTTCGGCAATGAAAGAGCGGCGTCCCCGCGCGTCACGACGGTCCCATGCAATGCTACCTCCGGCGCCACCATATGCCTCGGGCGAACCGAGAAGTTGACCGCGATTCGTGAGTCCCTGGCGCGTGCGTCCGTGCGTGTAGGGAGGAATGGGACGAGTCAGCAGGCGGCCGAGGCGTTCCTGATGTGAGGTCTCGCCATTCACGAGTTCCATGCGCAGGGTATGCAGTGCGCCGTCGCCAGCGAGGCGCGTGCGCGCGAGCCCCAATACGTACTCCATGAGATCGTCGGGCTGCATCCAGAGCCAGCGCCAGTTCCCCGCGAAGTCCTCTCGCGTGACCTCGCCATACGCTTCGAATCCGCTGCCCGGCGGCGCCATGCGAATGAACAGCGCGGCAAACTGATTCTCGTTGTTCATGTTGATGGAGCTGATGTTGTCGCTGATGACTCCCTGAAAGACCCGCGTGGCTTCGCCAAAGCCAATGCCTCCTTCGGGCCAGGGGCCATTCACGATGCGAACCGCCCCCGCCTCGAGCCCTGGAAATCCACGCGGAGTGAAGCTGCCGATGAATCCGGTGAAGAAGCGCGCGGTCTCGCCGGTCTGCACAGACGAATAGGGCGATTGCTCGAGGCGACCGGTGATGAGCTGGGCGTGGACGCGCCCGATCCCGACATTCACGGGTCGATCGGTACCAATGAAGCCGTGCGCGAAGCCGCCGCTGTTGGTGCCGAGCACGAGGGGATACCGTCGCGCGGGGCCCCAGTGCACGCGCGCATTGGAGAGTCCCGCGGTCAGGCCGAATCCACTCGCCTCAATGAAGGAGTCGCCGAGATCGATCCGGCCGTAGGCGGATTCGCCGAAGCGCTGGGGGAGGTCGATGTTCGTGGGGAATCGCGGGTCGCCAAATGCGCCGAGTCCGGTGCGTCCGGTTGGCGCCATCGCGAAGGCAGCGTTCTCGGCGCGGAATACGACGGGCGCGAGCTGTCCGCGAATCCACCGCCACTCAAAGGCCGCGCCCGCTTGCACGGCAAGCGTCGTGCCGCGTCCGGTCCAGACCACGCCATCGGGGAGGGTGGTGGGGAGCCCGGAACTGTAGCGCATCTGTACGTCGGGGCGGAGCAGCTGCAGGCGGAGCGCGCCCAACGCCCGCGTCCGCGACCGCTCCGGAGCGGCGCTGACAAAGCGACCAGCCCAGGGATGGTTCGTGCGATCGGTCACGTCGCGCCACGCCTGCTCGGCGCGCGGGCCCAGCGGCTGAATGAGCAGCGAGGCGCGGCGCGCGGTATCGAGGAGCGAGAGATCGCGCAGGTAGCGGAGCTCGTCGCCATTGGCGAGCAGGGCCCCGCCGAGATCGAGTCGGGTGGTGCGAACAGCCGATGTGGCTGGGGCGTCCTGTGCGAGTCCTCGCGCAGGATCTGCTGCGCCAAGCGATGCAATCAGGAGCACGCCGAGCGTTTGCCGCCACAGTCGTCTTGATTCGAGCCGCAACATTCGGGTAAGGTTACCCACCGTGACCAACTCTCGGCCACCCCTGCTGGCATCTATTGCGCCCCCCGCGCGCCCCGCGTCGCGTCGCGTCGTTGAGCAGCGCTTGGCGACTCCTCGCGGCGGAACGCGTCGCGGCGTGCCATGGCGCTCCCCGTCTCGCGCCCTTCGCGTTGCCGCGATGTCCTTGGCCGCGAGCCTCGGGCTCGCGGCGAGTGCGGGGCCCCTCGCCGCGCAGAGCGCGGTCATCGCGGCTCTCCCCCTGCCGGGCTCCGAAACCGAAGCGGTGCTCCGGTTGCAACAGTTGCTGGGTCGCGAGTCCGCCGATGGCATGCTGTTGCGCACGGTCGGCAATCGGATTGACGCATTGCGCACCGGCCGCGACACGGTGGTGCTGTTTGGGGCCGAAGGGTATTTCGGCTACAACTCCGCGCATCCCTGGGGCTTCAACGATGGCCCGCTCCGAGCGGGGCGGGGCTCGAACTTTCTCGTGCGCGCGGGTGTCGCGGCGCGACGGTCGCGCCTCACACTCGTGGTGATTCCGCAGGTGATCCACGAGTCGAATCTGGCGTTTCAAACCATTCCCTGGCCGCAGCCCGCGGTCCCCACGCGCAATGTGTGGGCGAATCCCTTTTATCCGTTGCCGACTTCGCTCGACGCTCCGCAGCGTTTTGGTGCGGAGGTGCGCAACGAAGTCCGGTTGCAGGGACGCATCGCGCTTGACGTGACGCGCGCCGTGCGCATTGGCGCGGGGAACGAGAACCGGTGGTGGGGCCCCGGGGTGCGCAATGGACTCCTGTTGAGCGCCAACGCCGGCGGTTTCGCGCATCTCTTTGTGGAGGCGCCCGCGCCGATCGAGACAAGGATCGGCCGCTGGGAATATCAGTACCTGCTTGGGCGCCTTGATGAATCGGCGTTCTTTGACTTCGACGACGCGAACAATGGCCGCTCACTCAGCGCCGCCGCGGTGACATGGCAGGCGCCGGAGCGCTTCGGCGAGTGGCCAACGCTCGGGGTGTCGCGCGCGGTGATGTCGCGCACGGGGCCGGGACTCGCCACGGTGCTCGACTTCGCACGCGATGTCGGACGACCCTGGTCGCGACCCGCGGACTCCAGCGGGGGACGCGATCAAGTCCTCGCGCTCTTCATGCGCTGGCGCTTTCCCCAGCAGGGCGTCGAGACCTACGCCGAGTGGGCGCGTTACGAGCAACCGGCGTCGGTCCGTGAGTTCATGGAGCAGCCGGGCCATATGCAGGGTTACACGGTGGGGGCGCAGTGGGCGCGCCCGGTGCTCACGGGAACGTTGCAGTTTCAGACCGAACTCACGTATCTCGAACCAAGTGCGAGTGTGCGGTATCGGCCCATTGGGACGACCTACACGAGTCCCGCGGTGCCGCAAGGCTGGACGCACGATGGTCAGATGATTGGTCCGAGTATCGGGCCCGGCGCGTCGAGTCAGTACGTCGCGGCAGATCTCTGGATGCCCAAGTGGCGCGCCGGGCTCTCGCTGGGCCGCTGGCGTCGTGATGCGAACTATCGCTTTCTGAATCCGCTGCCTCCCAAGCGCGAAGATCTCTCGCTCTGGGCCTCCTTTCGGGGGGGAATGACGCTGGGTCTGCTGGATGTCCTCGTGGAGTTCACGGACGGGGTGCGTCTGAACCATCTTTATCAGGCGTACGAGTTCAACACCCCCGATGGTCGAACCGAAGGGGTCGATCTCCTCAACCGATCGTTTTCCGTGACCCTGATGCCGCGTCTTCCTCGGGTGGTCCATTGATGCGTCGTGCGCTGCCGTGGGCCGTCGGCGGGGGATTGTTCGCGCTCGTCATGGCGTGGACCCTCGTCGTGACGCCGCTCTACCGGAGCGAGGCGCTCCTGCAGATTGAGTCGGAGCCGCAAATGCCGGGGCTGGCCGATGCGGTCTCTTCGATGCCGGCCGCGCCACTGCTCGGGCTTGGCCGCGACGAACTGGAGACGCGGATTGGCGTGCTGCGGAGTCGTCGGGTGGTAGACGCGGTTGTCGATTCGCTGGCGCTCACCGTGCGTGTGGTGGAGCCGCGCGTGGCGCGCGCCTCGCTCGCGCAGGTGATGCAGGTGCAGTCCGAGACGTCGAGTGAAGTGGAGGGCACGGTCACCTTCACGCGTGCAGACAACGGATGGGCACTCGCGGGCGAAGACCTCTCCGATGGTCTGTCACTCCCCCCCGGGCTCAGCGCGGGCGACACGCTCGCGCTCGGGGCGTTGCGCATCGTTCCGCAGGTGCGGGACGCAGCGGTTCGTCGATTCGTGCTTGAGCTGCGTCCGCGGTATGTCGCGCGCCGCGAGCTGTTGGATCGGCTGGAGGTGCGCCGGCAGAGTGCCGGGGCGCAACTCATCACGCTCACCTACGACGATCCTGATCCCGCGCTGGCGGCGGTGATCCTGGAGCGCGTGCTCGCGGAATTCCTGGGCTACACCGTGGGCACGGCGCGCGGCGATGCGGGCACGACCGCCGCCGAACTGCAACGCCAGATCGACGAACAGCGCACGCAGTTGACGGCGGCCGAGGAAGCGCAGCGCGCGTATCAGGAGCGCACCGGTGTCGTGATGCCGAGCGAGCAGGGGGCGGCGGAGGTGGAGCGCTATGCGAACCTGCGGACCGCGCTCGACCAGCAGGAGGTCGAGCGCGAGTCGCTCGCGCGGTTGCTCCGGTTGGTCGACACGCGCACAGACGATTCGGCGGCGACGGCGGGATTCCGCCAACTCGCGACCTTTCCCTCGCTGATTTCGAACCGGGCGATTCAAGATCTGCTCGTGACGCTCACGTCGCTCGAGAACGATCGGAGCGTGCTCCGGTTGGCGCGCAGCGATGCCAACGCTGATGTCCGCCAGGTGACGGAGCGGATCGGTGAGGTCGAACGGCAGTTGCAGACGCTTGGACGTCAGTATCTCGAGAGTCTCGACGAGCAGATTGCGTCGGCCAAAGGCGCCATCACCGCGATCGACCGTGCGATCGCGGCGCTGCCAGAGCGCGAGTTGCGCTTCGTGCGTTTGGCGCGCACGAGTGCGGTGCTCAACGAAGGCTACATGCTCCTCTTGAAGCAGCTGCGGCAGACCGAGTTGCAGGATGCGTTGCGCCTCGATGCCGTGCGCATCGTGGATGCGCCCAGTGTGGCGGATGCCGACGATCCCTATTTCCCGCGTCCGTTGGTGAACCTCGTGCTCGGGCTGGTGCTCGCGGCGGCGGGCGGGGGCGCGGTGGCGGCGGCGCAGTCAGCGCGTGGCGCGGAGCGTGGGCTCGAGCGTGGCGCGATGGGTGAGTGACAGCCCGTCCTGAAAGCCGAGTCCGCGCGCGAAGATCACGGTGTAGCCCGGGATGCCGCTGGCAAACACGCCCCAGTTGTCGCAGGGGATATTCGCAAAGGTGACGCGGCCGGCGAGGTCCGTGGTGACCGCGGGTCGGCTCTCGCCCCCTCGGTAGAGCGTCACGGGCATCCCGGGAACCGGAAGCCCGTCTTGGTCGAGTACGCGCGGACGAATGGTCCCAAAGCATCGCGTCGCCACTATCTGCGGCCGCGCAATCACCTCGGCGTCTACCGGCACGCCGTCGCGGAAGATTGTCGGTGCGTTCTTCACGCCAAAAGAATCGGGAGGCGCGAGAAAGACGCCGTACTGGCCGAAGGGCACCGCGGTGAATCGGGCAATCCCAAGCGTGTCGCTCCGCACGGATCGGAGAATCATCGGGCCGCGGTACAGGGTCACGAGCTGGCCGGAGAGTCGCGTGCCTTCTTGATCGTTCACCTCAGCCTCAATCGTGCCGTCGCCGACGCGCGCAAAGACGAAGGCCAGCGTGGTGTCCACGCCGTCATCCACATTGAGCCCGTCCATCCGTTCACCGGGCGCGCCGCCGATCAGTTGCGACACGAGCGCATAGCCGGCCGGCACCGTCAGGACGACACCGTACTGCGCTCGCGGCACCCGCGCAAACGTCGTGCGTCCGGAGTCGTTGGTGACGCCATACCCCACCGGTCGGAAGCTGGTGTACAGCTCCGTGCGCACGCCGGGAATCGGCGCGCCACCGCGTGACCGCGCCTCGACGCGCACGGTGCCATACGGCGTCGGCGAGGTCAGTAACTGTTCGCATCCGCTCACCGCGACGCTCACCGCGACGCTCGCCGCGACGGGTCCCGCGACGCGCGCGAGCACCAGCAGGAATTGGCGCAGGGTCATAGGGGCATTCGCATCGGGGACCTTGGAGACGTCGTGAGCACCTGGGGAGCCATCCACGTCAACGCGAGTGCCACCCACAAGAGCGGTTCGCTCAGCCCATTGTAAAAGCCGTTGTAGAGCACGAGCCCCGCGAGGAGTCCTCGCAGTGGCCCCGCCTGCTGCCACGCCCCGACCAACACGAGCAGCGCAACAATCACCGAGAGGATGCCGCTTTCCACCCACAGCGTCAGCCACGTGGAATGAAAGTTACCGTAGCGATTGCCAGCGAAGAAATCGGCGAGTTCGCGAAAGCTCGTCCCGAAGCCGATGCCGAGCAGCGTGCCCGCAGCGCTGCGCGTGGCGACCTCCCCCGCGCGCGCGAACAGCGCAACGTGCGACTGCGCGGAGCCTTCGCGGATCGACACGCGATCCGCTAAGGGCGCGAGCGCCCGCCCGGTGCCCTCGCGCAGACCGGGCTGCAGGAGGGCGAACGCGCCCATCGCGATGGCGGTGCAGAGCAGCACCACGCCGCGCGCGGTCACGACGCGGCCTCGGCTTTGAAAATATCCCATGGCAACAATCGGCACCGCGGCGAGAAGAACAGAGCGCGAGAGCGAGCCCAGTACGAGCACGGCTCCCAATGCCACCCACGCCCGCCGCTCGCGTATCTGAGCCGGCGCGAGCGCAATCAGCACGGTGTGAATCAGTGCCATGAGGCCGCCGCGGTTCATATCGAGCGCCCCGCCGCCGAGTCGCGGCATCGCTCCGTACACACTCGGCGTGAGATCCACCGACACCAGGCCAAGTGTGACACCCTTCGGAATCGCCCCGAGGAGCGCGAGCACACACAAGGCGTTGAAGAGCACCGCCACCGCGAGGCCGACCTGCGCGCCGCGGGCCAATGTCTGGCCGAACGCGTCGCGGTTGGCAGCCCCCCCCAGGGCGAGCGGAACGCCCACTGCCGTCGCGGCAAAGAGCAGGGCGCGGCCAAGTGAGGTGCTGACATCGGCGCTCCGGAGAATGCTCAGCGAAATCAGCGCGAGCAGGCACAACAGGAGCGCGGCGAAGCGCTTGGTGGCCGCGGTCGGGACCGGCAGGCGTCCTGCGCGCAGCCGCCGCCCCCACTCCGCGAGCACGACGACCGCGGTGAGAATCTGAAATGGGAGCAGCACAATCGGACCTCCTCCGCCGAGGAGATCGATCCGATCGACCCCCAAAAGGGCGACCCAGAGCACGAGGAGCAGTCGGTCCATGGCGGCAAAAGCTATGCGCGGATGAGCGGGGCGTCACCCGCCCCGTTGAAAATCACTGGGACGTCGGTTCTCTTTCCGCGATCATGGCCGCTCGCCTCCGCCACAGTGCCATCCGCGGCGGCGCCTTTGTCGCCGGCCGACAGGCCGCCACGCTCGTGGTTGGCCTCGCGGGCACTATTGCCCTCACGCGCTTGCTGGGGCCAGCGGGCTATGGCCAGTTCGCCGCCGCGTTGGCGCTCGTGACCTATGCGGGGAGCGTGGCGCAGTTAGGGCTGAACGCGTGGCTGGTGCGTCGCGAGGCGGGGGAGACGATGCCGCGGGCCCTCGCGACCGCGCGGACCCTCTTGGCCGGCTCTGCGGTTTGCGTGGCAGCTATCGGCGCGCTCGTGCTGCCATTGATTGAACAGTGGCTCGGCGGCGTCGGCGTACGGCCACTCGCCCTTGGGCTCCTCGCGGTGTTGCCGCTGCAAATGCTCTTGCTCGTGCCGTTGGCGTCGCTTGAGCGCGCGCTGCGATTTCGCGAGGTCGCGTTTGCCGAGTTGGTCGGCCAGTTCGTGCTGTACGGAATCGGCGTTTCGCTCGCGGCGGCGGGGGCGGGGCCGGTGGGGCTTGTGGTCGGATTGGCGGCGCAGCAGCTCTGGTTGCTCACGCGGCTACAGTCGGTGAGCGGTCTTCCCTTTGCGTTTGGGCTCGATGCCGGGATGGCGCGCGAAGGGCTGCGCTACGGCGTCACGTACGCGGCGACCATCTGGGTGTGGCAACTGCGCGAGCTCGTGAACCCGTTGATCGTGGGGCGCTGGTTCGGCGTCGCGGGGGTGGGGCAGGTCGCCCTCGCGGTCCGGCTCGTGGATGCCGCCGGCTTCATGAAGGCAGCCGCCTGGCGGCTGTCTTTGCCCGCGCTGGCGCGATTGCAGCGCGAACCGGCTCGGCTCGCGGGGGCCGTGCGCGATGGGATGCGTCTGCAGTTGCTGACTGTGGGGCCCGCCTTTCTGGCGCTCGTGCTCGTCGGACCGCACGTCATTCCCTACTTGTTCGGTGCCCGATGGGACGGAGTGCGCGACGTCTTGCCATATATTGCCGCCGGCGGGCTCGCCAACGCGACCTACAACTTGCACTCCTCAGCGCTCTATGCGCTCGGGCGCAATGGAAAGGTGACGCTCTTTCATCTTGTGCACGTTGCGCTTTTTGTCGCGGGGGCCACGGTGCTCGTTCCTCGGTTCGGTGTGGTGGGAGTTGGATTCGCGGAGATGCTGGCACTGCCCTCGTATTTCGTCATATATGCGTGCTTTCGCGACGCCGTGCGTTCGGCCGATGGGACGATGCCGGCTCCCGAAGGTCTCGAGCGGCTCCTCGGCGCCTGTTTGGTGGTCGCCGTTGCGGGGTGCGCCTGGACCCCTTGGGCGGCGCTGATTGCCGGGGTCCCGTTTTTGTGGACTGCCGTGCGGACCGCGTCGCGCGAGAGTGCGATGCAGGTGCGCGATGCGCTGCTAGCGCGGGAGTCGGATTGAGCTCGGGACTGGCGAGTGAGTCGGGGTCCACCCCGGCAAAGGTGCCGCGCACCGTGGCGATCGTGCTCAACTATGAGCGCGAGGAATTGACGGCGCAGTGCGTGGCGGCGCTCGATCGAAGCAACACGGCCGTGCAGGTGCTCATTGTGGATAATGCCTCGCCGAACGGGAGCGGAGCGCGACTGCAGGCGCGATTCCCGCAGCACGCGTTTTTGCAGACGGGAGAGAATCTCGGCTATGCCGGCGGCAATGCGCGGGGGATTGCGTGGGCGCTCGCGGCGGGTGCGGAGCGGGTCTTTGTGGTGAACGATGATGCAGAGCCCGCGCCGGACTGTTTGGCCGAGCTACACGCCGGCCTCGACGCAGATCTCGGGGCGGCGGCGGCCTCTCCGCTGATGTTGCACGGCACCCCGGCGGGGGTGGTGTGGTGGGCGGGGGGGCGATTCCGCGCGAGTCGGGTGATGGGGACGCACGAGGGAGCGGGGATGACGCTGGCGGAGCTTCCAGGAGCCGAGGGACCAGCACGCCCTGTGGAAGTCCTGTGTGGGTGCGCGATGCTCGTGACGAGTGAGGCGCTCCGCACGCTGGGAGGCTTCCGCGAGGAGTTCTGGGCCTACGCCGAGGACTTGGAGTTGTCCGTGCGGTACAGGCGTGCGGGGCGACGGCTCCTGCTTGTGCCGCGCGCGCGCTTGGTGCACCATGTGGCGTTTCCGGAGTCGCCGGCATCGGGATGGAAGATCGCGCATCGGGATCGAAATCGGCGGCGCATCGCACGGCTACATCTCAGCGGGCCTGAGCGACTGCGGTTCCTGTTGTTTTTTGTGCCCTCGCGGGTGGCACTGCTGGTGCGCTATCTGGCCGCGGGTGATGGTGATCGAGCGCGGGGCATAGTGAGGGGATTGATTGGGCCGCTGTGAGCGCCGCTGTGGCAAGACTGCTTGAGGAGCGAATGACTGTGCGGAATGTCACAATGAAAAACGGCCGAGCGATGGAACGCTCGGCCGTTTGGGCGGAACAGTTTGGTGAGGTGCAGTGGGCGCGGAGGGGCTCGAACCCCCGACCTCTGCTGTGTGAAAGCAGCGCTCTAACCAGCTGAGCTACGCGCCCGAAGGAAGGCGAAACGTAACGGGCTGAAGGTTCTGGAAGAAGGGGGTGGAGGCGACTCCCGAGGCGGCGCTGGATGTCACGAGAGACGATGGGCCTAGCAGGATTCGAACCTGCGCACTTCGGATTATGAGTCCGCCGCTCTAACCGCTGAGCTATAGGCCCGAGGTAACGCTGGGGAAAATGGTGGAGGAACTCTCTTGACACCACCCCGCCGCAGAAGGACATTACGCTTGAATGATTGCCTCGGGTCCCGGGGCACTCGCTGTGGCCCCCTGATTCCCTGATCGGAGACTCCCGATGCAGCTTCGCTCGTCTGCTCCTCTTTTCGCACTCGCCGCGTTGCTCGCGCTCCCCGGCGTGTCGCAGGCCCAGGGGCGTGATGTGTACAAGCTCTACATCCCGACCGACATGGAAGCGGTTTCCCCCGTGATGGGTCGGGCGCAGCCCGGCGTGGCGGCGTCTTCCCCGCTCGGATTCGGTCCTGGCCGCGGCGATGCCTTCGCTGGCTTCGGGTACCAGAACTCCACGGCGACCGGTGGCAACGGTGACGGTGCGGCCTCGGTCGGCATCGGTCTCCTCTCCGGGAGCGAGACGGTCGGCGTTGAGCTTGTGCTGACCTCGCTCTCGACGGTGCGCTCGGGCTTCGGTTCGCGCATGGTCGGCGGCATGAAGGTCCACAAGACGCTGCAGAATGGCCTGGGTGTCGCCCTCGGCGTGGAAGGCACGCGCATCTCCGGCGATGAATTCGATACCAAGGAGTCCTTCTACGTCGTTGCGACGCAGGTTCGCTCGTTGCGCGAGTCGGACACGTTCAACTCGGTGACGCTGAACTTTGGTCTCGGCAATGGTCGCTTCCAGAGCAGCGATAACTTTGTGGCTGGCAAGTCCGGCATCGGCGTCTTCGCCTCGGCTGGTCTGCGCGTGAACAACTACTCGGCGGCGATTCTCGACTTCACGGGCGCGCAGCTCAACGCGGCGCTCTCGTTCGCGCCATTCGCGACCCTCCCGATCGTCGTCACACCGTCGATCAACGATGTCACCGGCTCGGCCGGCCAGGCGGGGCGCTTGTCGCTCGCGGCTGGCTTGTCGTGGAAGTACTAACCCAGGGGTTCTGACACCATGACCAACTTCAAGACGCTCTTCACTGCTCTCGCGTTCCTCGCGATCGGTTCGACTGTTGCGACCGCGCAGACTGACTTCGGCTCCCCGATTGGTGCGGGAGCCGGCATGGGCGGAGCGACTGCGCCGTTCCTGCCAAGCGGGATTGTCCGGAGCGGCCGCGGGGGTGCAGCGGCTCGCCAGGTCCCCCCGGGAATCGCGGCTAGGATTGCCGGGGTCCGCGGTATCCTGAGCGGCTCGCCCTCCTCGGGCGTTCGCGTTGCGAGCCCGGCTGGCGGCACGGTGGTGTTGTCGCAGAGCATCTCGCAGGCGCTTGGTGGCGTGCTCGGCGGTTCACCGACGGCCGCGCAGACGTCCGCGCTGAGCGCCGGACTTGCTGGCGTTCCCGCTGGTGCAGTTGCAACGCTGATGACCGCGCTCCAGGTTTTCGGGTCCTCCGGTACCAGGGGCAGTCGTTCCGCAGCGGCCAGCGCGTACAATGCCGCTGTTGATGCGGTGCCAGCTGGGCAGCCGATTCCGCCGGCGCTCCTCGCGATTCGTGCGGCGCTTGCTGGTGCGGTCCCGCGCCCTGCTTGATCTCGACATGCAGTGAAACGGGGGCGCGGCCAACTGGCCGCGCCCCCGTTTGCTATCTAGCGACTCCCCGCTCGGGTGCCCAAGCCGTCCTACCGCTCCTGGTTGTCGCGTTCGGCACGTCGGCGCACGCCGATCGAGATCGCCAGGAGGCTCCCCCCCTGCGCCGCGGTGACGTTCCCGAGATAGCGCACCTCGAGTGACATCTCGCG
>Ga0163144_10021070_pt1 | contig 12983 bp, 8 predicted proteins | sample OliLak19BULKMAT1_FD_123175 | JGI IMG/M metagenome (GOLD analysis project Ga0163144, IMG submission 123175) | Freshwater microbial mat bacterial communities from Lake Vanda, McMurdo Dry Valleys, Antarctica - Oligotrophic Lake LV.19.BULKMAT1 | ecosystem: Environmental > Aquatic > Freshwater > Lake...
CCCAACCCGGTGCCCAACCCGGTGCTCGGCGCGGCGCGGCCGCGGGCGTCATCGCCAAGGCGCTGACCCTCCTCCTGCTGGGCGTGGGCGTCGGGGCGTATCACTCCATCCGTACTCCCATCACGCTGCGGATGACTCAGGTTGAGCCAACAACGGTTCCATTGCCCACGTCGGGATCCGGCAGCAGCGTGGGTGCCCCCGCGGGCGAGCCCCCGGCTGGTGAGGCGAACGCCCAAGCCCCGCCCACGGTGGCTGGCGGGACCGAAGCGACCCCATCGGGCGGCGCGGACCCTGGCCCCGGCGGTACCGCATCACTGGTCCTTGGTGAGTACATCGATCTCGACACCGCGCGCCAACTTTGGGAGCACCAGCTCGCCGAGTTCATCGATGCCCGCCACCTGGACGAATACGTGTCCGGCCACATCACCCGAGCGCAATGGTCGGACCCACGCACCGTCCGCTCGACCTATCCCGAGTGGGCCAACTACATGGACCCGGAGTCATCGATCATCGTGATCTACTGCGAGGGCGGCACATGCGACGCCTCCCAGATCGCCGGGCAGCAGCTGCAGGCCTACGGGTTCAAGCGCGTCCACATCATGCGGGAGGGTTTCCTGGCCTGGAAGGCCGCGGGCCTCGCGGTCAGCGTCGGACAGCCGGGCGCGGATGAACCAGCCGAGCCCGAGCACGCCGGGCAGGGAGGCTGACGTGCGTCAAATTGAGCGAGTGATCCTGCTCGTGCTGCGCCTGGCCTTGGGCGGCGTCTTCCTCTGGGCGGCGTACGTCAAACTCTGGCCCCCGGCCAGCGGGCCGCAAGCCTTTGCCGATTCCATCAAGGGCTTCAAACTGCTGCCGCCCGAGGGCGACCACCTGGTCACGCTGGCGACCTTCGCGGTGCCCTGGGTCGAGGGACTGGCGGGCGCGGTGCTGGTGCTCGGGTTGTGGAGCCGGGCGGCGGCCCTGGTGCTTCTGCTCAACCTGCTGGCCTTCATCGCGGCCATCGTCTGGGTCCTGGAGCGGGGGATCAGCACAAAGTGCGGGTGCTTCGGCAAGTTCTCGCCCTTCTGCCCGGAGCAGATCACGACCTGCAACATCGTGCAGAACGCGGTCCTCGGGGGCGTGGCGCTGGTGATCGTGCTGCGCGGAGGCGGGCTGCTGTCGCTGGATCGGGAGGCCTCACGGCGTGCGCGACGCGCGAGCAAGCGGGATGGCGAGCTGGCGGTGCTTGAGGCGAAGTGAGCCTGTTTCGGCTGGCCGGCGGGCCACGCAGAACTCTCGCGGCACCCGACAGGCTTGAGGCGGGGGACGCCGCAACGTGTTCAGCGTGAGTTGGCCGAGGCCGGCGCCCATCGCAGGCACTGACTTACTGAAGCTGCCGGGAGAGCGGCTTGCGATCTGGTCGCTCGTGCGTCCCGTTCGCTTGGGTTCGGCAAAAACCACAACGCCCACGGTGAGGCACCGTGGGCGTTGGCGAAAGCAAACAGTCGGGAGGTCTTGGGTCCGCGTTGCCGCGGACGTATCCAATCTTGCTGAAACCACCGAGCGACCAACTTGGTTCATGGCTGCGTGAACAGCCGTGATGGGTTGATCGAGGGCGGAGTCGGCGGGAGAGTGGACGAGAGTGCGCTCACGAACCAGTTCCAGATCGCTCTGGAGGTCTGGTCTAAGGAAATCCCTTAGAAAGGAGGTGATCCAGCCGCAGGTTCTCCTACGGCTACCTTGTTACGACTTCGTCCCAGTCACCCGTCTTGCCGTAGGCACCACTGAGGCGTGGTGACTTCGGGCACTCCGGGCTCCCATGACGTGACGGGCGGTGTGTACAAGGCTCAGGAACGTATTCACCGGAGCGTAGCTGATCTCCGATTACTAGCGATTCCGACTTCATGCAGGCGAGTTGCAGCCTGCAATCCGAACTGGGGCGCGTTTTTTGCGATTTCCTCCACCTCGCGGTCTTGGGTCGCTTTGTGCGCGCCATTGTAGCACGTTTGCATCCCTGGATGTAAGGGCCATGAGGACTTGACGTCATCCCCACCTTCCTCCGGTTTGACACCGGCAGTCTCGCTAGAGTCCTCGGCATTACCCGTTAGTAACTAACGACAGGGGTTGCGCTCGTTAAGGGACTTAACCCGACACTTCACAGCACGAGCTGACGACAGCCATGCAGCACCTGTGCACGTTCCACCCTTGCGGGTGTGGCTCGGCTTTCACCGAGTTAATCCGTGCATGTCAAACCCAGGTAAGGTTCTTCGCGTTGCCTCGAATTAAGCAACATGCTCCACCGCTTGTGTGAGCCCCCGTCAATTTCTTTGAGTTTTAGTCTTGCGACCGTACTCCCCAGGCGGCACACTTAATGGTTTTCCTGCGACCAGAGGGGCGTGAGAGCCTCTCCGATCTAGTGTGCATCGTTTACGGCGTGGACTACCTGGGTATCTAATCCTGTTTGCTCCCCACGCTTTCGTGCATGAGCGTCAGAAAAGGCCCAGCCGACTGTCTTCACCATTGGCGTTCCGAACGATATCTACGCATTTCACCGCTCCACCGTTCGTTCCGTCGGCCCCTACCTCTCTCAAGACCCGCAGTCCACCCCGCAGTTCCCCGGTTGAGCCGGGGGATTTCACGAAATGCTTGCGGACCCGCCTGCGCACCCTTTAAGCCCAGTAATTCCGATTAACGCTCGCACCACTCGTATTACCGCGGCTGCTGGCACGAGTTTAGCCGGTGCTTCCTCTGGGGGCGGTCAGTGTTCCTGCCCCCTGACAGTGGTTTACACAGCGAAGCTGCTTCATCCCACACGCGGCATTGCTCCGTCAGGCTTTCGCCCATTGCGGAAGATTCGTCGCTGCAGCCTCCCGTAGGAGTCCGGGCAGTGTCTCAGTCCCGATGCGGCGGGTCGTGCTCTCACACCCGCTACCCGTCTTCGGCTTGGTGGGCCGTTACCCCACCAACTACCTGATAGGACGATCGCCGATCCCAAGGTGCATTGCTGCTTTTCTCCGTAGAGCACATCAAGTATTACCCGCAGTTTCCCACGGCTATCCCTGACCTCGGGGCACGTTCGATCGTATTCCTCGCCCTTCCGCCACTGGTCTTGCGACCCGTTCGACTTGCATGCTTTAACCATGCCGCCAGCGTTCAATCTGAGCCAGAATCAAACTCTTCAGTTGAGGTTCATTGTCCGCTTTGGCCCCTTGCGGAACCGCAGCGGTTTCATTCAACCCGGTTTGACCTGGAACCCCATCCTTGCGGATGAGGTCGGTCGGCCAGCACCCCCACTGCCCTCGGTTTGACCCGAAGACAACGGCTGCACTGACCTGCCATCCACAACTTCCGTCGAGGATGGCTCCAACATTCCTTAGTATGGCCTGACCTCCGCCTTTCGGCTTCGATCAGGCCGGGCTCTGCTCGCGCCCTCAAGAACCGCCTTGCGGCGAGCTTGAAGGTCGAGCTAAAACTTTTTACGCTGTCGCACGAGAATGTTGGTCCACCATCGTGCTGTGAACACGTGGTGGGCCATTTTGGGATGGATCGACTGACCCGGCTAGGTCGCGGCGTACACCGCTGTCGATCCGTCACACTCTCGTGACTCTCCCGACTGTTCACATGTCAAAGATTGGTGCGAAACCCAAGGCATCACGCCCTGAATCCCGCGGCGGGAGTTCGTCCCTTCTTGATCTCTCAAGTCGGCGCGATGCCCGCGTGCCCCGTTGCTGGTGAGCGACGTGGCAGGGGAGATGGTACCCCCGCCCGGGTTTGAGTCAAGCATCCCGCCCATCTTCTCGTCGAATCTGGTGGCGTCCGGGCTGGCAACTCCAGTTTTTTCAGGCGATTAGACTTTCGTCACCTTCGCGCGAATCCTGCTCGCCTTCAGAGTTCGTCCCACGCAGCGGCCGTCGTTCGTTCGGCGTGACCACCGCGAGAGTGGCGACCCAGACCTGGTTCGCGCCGAGTCTACCCCCCAGCCGGCGTTCACGGGCTTGGATTGCACGACAGGCCGCTCTGAGCGTGGCGCCGGTGGTCCGGACGTCGTCCAGGACGATCAGCGCGGCATACCCGGCCACGGGTTCCCCCGATCGGGGGAGGAAGGAGCCTCGCGCGTTGGCCTCCCGCCCGGATTCGGGGAGAGACGCCTGCGCGGGTCGGTGGCGCCGGCGCAGGGGGCGGCGAATCTGACTGGCAGTGACGGCCCGGACACCCCGGGCGATGGCGAGGGTGTGGTCCAGACCTCGGGTCCAGCGGCGTTGGAGGGACATGGGGATGGGGAGGAGGGCGGCGTCGGCCGGGTTGAGGTCGGCGGCGCGGAGGTGTCGGGCGAGGGTGTGGCCGAGCTGGATGCCCAGGTCGAAGGCGAGACGGCGGGAGCGCGCGTACTTGGCTTCGAGGATGGCGGTGCGGAGGGGGCCGGTCCATGCACCGAGGCGGACGGCGTGGGACCAAGGGAGGCGGGCGTCGCGGCAGGCGGAGCAGGCGGGTGGGTTGCCCGCAACTTCGTGGGGACCAACTTGAGCGGCGCAGCGGGCGCAGTAGGCCGAGTCGGGGTCGGGGCGCCAGTTGGCGTCGGCAGCGCGGATGGGCCAGGGGGCTGAGAGGAGGCCCAGGAAGGTGCGTTCGAAGGCGAGGCGGGGAGAGGGGGCGGCGGGCGGGGTTTGGGCGTCGACGGCTGAGGGTCGCTCGGGTTTGAACTCGGGGATCTCGTCGTCGTCTGCTGGCGGGCCGCTGGCTGGGGAGGGCGTGACCGGGGGCGCGGGGGGCTCGGTTCTCGACCGAGGGGGCCAAGCGAAGCGGGATTCGTCGGATGCGGCGGGCACCGATCCAGAGTACCAGGTGGGGGGTGACGAGCCCGTATGCTGGGCCCGTGAATGTGAGGCGAGCGACACGGCGGGTTGGTGGGTGTGTGCCGTTGATCGCGGCGATCGCACTCGCGGGAGCGGCGGTGGGGGTGCCGTGTGTTTCGGCGTTGTGGCGGGTGTCGGAGGGGTTGAACACGGCGGAGGGGCGGGAGTCGGCGGCGGCGAGTGCGACGCTGAACGGGGCGGGGTGGTGGCGGCTGGGATTGACCGTGGGCGTGGCGGTCGTGATCGGGGTGCTGGCAATGGGGCTGGCGGCGGGGCCGGCGTGGCTCGTGGCGCGGGGGAGGTGGGTGTGGGGGGGGTTGTGCCTGGCGCCGCTGTTGTTGCCCGGATTTCTGGCGTATTCGGGGTGGAGCGTGCTGCGCGGACCCCGGACGGCGGTGGCGCGGTGGCTGGAGGGGCCGGCGAGTCAGGTTGTGACCGATGCACCGGTGCTGGCGGGGCAGGTGATCGCGGTGTTTGGCCTGGCGTTATGGGCGTGGCCGTTGGCGATGCTGGGGGCGGTGCCCGCGTGGTCGCGGATCGATGAGGATGTGCTGGATGAGGCGAGGCTGAGCGTGCGGGGGTGGCGGGCGGGGCGGTTGCGGCTGAGGCTGGCGCGGGGCGGGCTTGTGATGGGAGTGGCGGTGGTCGGGCTGGTGATGATCGGGTCGGCGGTGCCGTTGCACTTGGCGCAGATCGAGACGGATGCAATCCGGGTCTGGCGGCTGCTGGACCAGACGAGCGCGGCCAATCGGTGGACGGCGTGGGTCGGGGCGTGGCCGACGCTGGTGCTGGCGATGGTTGGGGGGCTGGTGTTGTGGCGGGTCGTTGTGGCGAGCGGGGTGGGGGAACTGGGGAGGGCGGGACCTGGGGGAGGCAGTGGGCGTGTGATGCGGGGTCCGGGGTGGGGGCGGCTGGCGTGGGTGATTGGGGTGTGGGGCGTGAGTGTGCTAGGGCCGGTGGTGCTGTTTGCGGGATCGGTCACGGACGGTGGGCTGTGGGGCGGGTTCTGGCGGGACACTGGGGAGGGGGTGCGGGACAGTGCGGTGGTGGCGGGGTGGGTTGGTGTGGTTGGGGCGGGGATGGTCTTGGTGATTGGGCATGGGCTGAGTGGTGAGGGTGTGCGTGAACCGAGGAGGCGTCGGACCACCCCCCACCCGCGCGTCTCCCCATTGCGCAACGCCGGAATGGGGGGAGGGGGGGCGTGTGGTTTGATGGTGGGCATGTGGGTGGTGGCGGCGCTGGTGCCGGGGGTGATGGTGGGCAGCGCGACGCTGGATGCGTGGACGCGGATCGGAGCGGGGTGGGTGACGGAGACGAGCGTGATTGTGGTGCTGACGCACCTGTGCCGGTTCGGGGCGGTGGCGGCGGTGGCGGGTGTGTGGGTGGCGCGGAGCGAGGGGAGGGAGGTGAGAGGGCTGCGTGGGCTGGATGGGGCGACGGGGTTTGTGGGTTGGGTGCGGACGAGCGGGGGATCGACGTGGATGGCGGCGTGCGGGACGGGGGTTGCGATGGGGCTGCTGAGTTTGTACGAGATCGAGTCTTCGGTCATCGTGCAGCCGCCGGGGGTGGAGAATCTGTCGAGGCGGCTGCTGTCGCTGCTGCACTTCTCGCGGGATGAGCAGTTGTCGGCGGCCGCGGTTTGGCTGGTGGGGATGGGGCTTGTACCGGCGGTGGGCGCGGGGGTTGCGCTGGCGTGGGGATTGTCCAGACGAAGGGGTGCGCGGGCAGAGAGTTGAGTTTGCGGGCGTGCAACCGAGGGGGTGCGTGCCGAGAGGTGACGTGGGATGGATTTGTCCGGCAGGTCGAACCCGGCGCACGCGGTGGGCGGTAGTTCTTTATCATGCTGCTTCGCATGGAATGGCGGACGCGGAGATTTTGTGGTGGATGGGCCGCGGGCGAGGGGGCGCGGGCGGGGGTGGCGCGCGCGAGTGGAGGCGGAGCGGGGAGAGGAGTTTGTCGCGTGCTTGGGCACGCGGCTGTGCTTTGCGCGCTGGTGGGTTGCGGCGAGCGGGAGGGGTTGCCTGGGGAGGCGATCCGGGTGCGGGTGACGCTGGGTGAGGTTGGGAGTTCGCCGGGGCAGTTCTCGTATCCGCGGGCTATGGATGCGCAGGTGGATGAGAGCGGTGAGTGGTTGTGGGTGGTGGACAAGTTGGGGCGGGTGCAGAAACTGGATGCGCAGACGGGTGTGTGCGCGGGGTGGTGGCGGATGCCTGAGATCGTGCTGGGCAAGCCGACGGGGATCACGGTGGGACCGGCTTGCGGTCCTGGGTTAGGCGAGGGCGATGCGGGGCGGGAGGCGGTGTGGCTTGCGGATACGCACTACCACCAGATTCTGGTGTACGACGCGGCGGATGTGACGGATGGGGTGGGCGGTGATCTGGGCACGCCGCGCGAGCCGCGGGTGCTGGGCAGGTTCGGGAGTTACGGTGAGGAGCTGGGGCAGCTCGTGTATCCCACGGATGTGGCGCTTTTGAAGGATGCGGCTGGGCGTGTGGAGCGGGTGTATGTGTCGGAGTATGGCGGGAACGACCGGGTGACCTGCTTTGATTCGGAGTTCAACGCGTTGTTCTCGTTTGGGGAGTTCGGGTCGTCGGCGACGGGTGAGCAGATTGAGTTCAACAGGCCGCAGGCGATCGGGATCGACGAGGCGCGGCGTGAGTTGATCGTGGTGGATGCGTGCAACCACCGGATCGGGCGGTTCACGCTGGAGGGGGAGTTGATCGCGTGGATCGGTTCGCCGGAGACGGCTGGGGATGGGCTGGGGCAGTTCCGCTATCCGTGGGGGCTGTTTTTGGGGGGCGATGGGACCGCGCTGGTGGTGGAGCAGCAGGGGTCGCGGGTGCAGCATGTTGATCTGGGGACGGGTGAGTCGCTGGGGGTGTATGGGCGCGTGGGGTATGGGGAGGGGGAGTTGATCACGCCGTGGGCGGTGACGATGGTTGAGGACCGGGTGTTTGTGCTGGACAGCGGGAACAACCGTGTGATCGGGTTTGAGGGGGTGAGTATGCGGGCGGGGCGGGTGGCGGCGAAGAAGGGACGCGGGGGCGGGGGACTTATGCCGGATGGAGCCGAGTGCGCGAGCATTCGGGCAGGCATCGATTGCACGAGACGCATCGGGACCCCGGGCGGTTGCCCGACTGCTCGCGCAGTCGGCTCTGTTGGGTCTGTGCCCCCGCGGCCCGGGTCGCAGAGCATCGCGGGCACCTCCGTCGCACGCGGGGGAGGCGGCACATGGTGATGCCCCCACTGCTCACGCTCGCATCGCTGACAATTGGGCCGATCCAGATGGATCGGCCTGAGTGGTTGATTCTGCTCGTGCCGTTGCTCGCGGGGGTGCTGTGGATCGGGCGGAAGTCGATCGCGGGGCTGGGCGGGGCGTCGCGGTTGGCGGCGCTCATCATCCGCGTTGTGGTCGTCACGCTGCTGGTGGTGGTGATGGCGGAGCCTTCGTGGCGGGAGGAGTCGGAGGATGTGGCGGTGGCGCTGGTGCTGGACGCCAGCCGGTCGATGCCGCAGGAGGTCCAGAGGCGGGCGCGGGAATGGGCGGGGGAGGCGTCGGCGGCGGGAGGCGGGGCTGGGCAGAGGCCTGGCGATCGCATGGGGTTCCTGACGGTGGCGCGGGATGCGTACATCCAGCAGTTGCCAAGCACATACAACCGCGCGCCGGAGACGACGACGACGATCGGGGCGAGTGATGGGACGAATCTGGCGCAGGCGATCCAGCTCGCGCTGGCCGTGATGCCTCGGGACGCCGCGAACCGGATGGTGCTGGTGTCGGACGGCAACGAGACGGACGGGAGCATTTTGCAGGCGGCGGAGCAGGCGCGTGCGGCGGGGGTGCCGATCGACGTGGCGCCCGCGCAGTATCGGTACGCGAGCGAGGTGATCGTCGATCGGCTGATCGTGCCGGCGACGACGCGGATGGGCGAGACGATCAACGTGCGGGTGTTTCTGGACGCGACGCGGGCGACGAGCGGGCGACTCACCCTGCTGCGCAATGGCGAGGCGGTGGACCTGGACCTGGGTTCGGCCAGCACGGGGATGATGGTGAACCTGATGCCTGGGCTGAACCCGCTGACGGTGCCGGTGGCGGACGCGGGGGCTGGGCGGCAGGAGTTCCGCGCGGTGTTCGAGCCGCTGGTCGAGGGCGGGGTGGTGATCGGGGACAACATCCTGGAGAACAACACGTCGGTGGGCGTGACGTTCGTGGCTGGGCAGGGGCGGGTGCTGGTGATCAGCGATACCAGTGAGGAAGCGGAGGAGCTTCTTGGGGTGATGCGTCGGGCGCGGATCGAGTCTGTCCTGCGGACACCGGAGGAGTCGTTTGCCGACCTGGGCGAACTGTCCGGATACGACGCGGTGCTGATGCTGAACCAAGATACCTACGGGTTCAGCGAGGGTCAGCAGGAGGACCTGCGGCGGTATGTACACGACACGGGGGGTGGGCTGCTGATGATCGGCGGGCCGGACTCGTTCGGGGCGGGCGGGTGGATGGGATCGCCGCTGGAGGATGCGTTGCCGATTCGGCTTGATCCGCCGCAGCGGAGGCAGATGCCGCGAGGGGCGCTCGTGATGGTGATCCACTCGGTGGAGTTTCCGAATGGCCCGTACTGGGGCAAGCAGGTGAGCCAGGCGGCGGCGGATGCGCTGAGCAGGCAGGATTTGGCGGGGATTGTGGAGGTGGACTGGCAGGCGTCGCCGCGGTGGGTGCATCGTCTGCAGCCGCTGGGGGACCGGACGGGGATCACGCGTGCGATCAACGCGCTGCAGTTCGGGGACATGCAGGACTTCACGCCGAGTCTGCAGATGGCGTGGCAGTCGCTGAGCCAGGTGGATGCGGGGCAGAAGCACATGATCATCGTGAGCGACGGGGACCCAAGCCCGCCGCCGCAGGCGTTGCTTCAGAGGTTCCGGGACTCGAACATCACGATCAGCACGGTGGGGCTGGGTGTGCACAACTCCGGTGATTCGGCGCGGATGGGGCTGATCGCGCAGGCGACCGGGGGCAAGCACTACGACATCCAGCCCAGCACGATCACGACGCTGCCGCAGATCTTCATCAAGGAGGCGCAGACGATCCGGCGTTCGATGATCTGGGAGGGGACGCCGTTTGCGCCGACGGTGACGGCGGCGGGGTCGGAGCCGATGCGGGGGATCATGGGGGTGCCTCCGATCGGGGGGTATGTGATCGCGGCCGACCGCGAGGGGCTGTCGATGGTGACGATGCGGGGCGGGGCGGAGAACGACCCGATCGCGGCCCACTGGCAGTATGGGCTGGGCAAGGCGGTGGCGTATCTGAGCGACGCGACGACGCGGTGGGGCGCGTCGTGGGTGGCGTGGGATGACTATCAGCGGTTCTGGGAGCAGCACATCCGGTGGACGATGCGGCCAAGCGGGAACGCGGACGTGCGTGTGGCGACGGAGAACCGGGGGGACCGAACGATCGTGACGGTGGACGCGATGAGCGAGGCGGGGGAGCCTCTGAACTTCGCGGACTTCACGTCGAGGGTGGCGGGGCCGGATGGGCAGGCGCGGGATGTGACGCTGCGGCAGGTGGCGCCGGGGCGTTATCAGGGGGAGTTTGAGTCGAGCCAGCCTGGGTCGTACATTCTGGGGATGACGTACGGCGCGCCCGGGGCCGATGGGGTGGTTGTGCAGGGCGCGGCCCAAGCGGCGGTGAACCGGCCTTATGCGGATGAGTTTCGCGCGCTGGAGGACAACTCGGCGCTCTTGGCGCAGGTGGCGGCGATGACGGGCGGGCGGGTGCTGTCACTGGACTCGCCGGGCGAGCAGGCAAACCTGTGGGATCGCGGTGGGCTGACGATGCCGGTGGCGACGCAGTCGATCTGGCTGGCGCTGGCGATGCTGGGGATCGGGCTGTTCCTTCTGGACGTGGCGGTGCGGCGCGTGCGGCTCGATGTTGTCGGGTGGGTGCGGTCGCTGGTGCGTGGGATGAAGGGCGGGGCGGCGGTGGCGGGGGCGCAGATGGGGTCGCTGCAGGAGGCGAGGAAGAAGGCGCGAGAGGGGATGGAGCGTCGCGGGTCGGGAGGGTCGATGGGGACGGGCGATGGCGGCGGGCCGATCGTGACCGGGACGGCCCCCCCACCACCGGTGCGGGATGCTGCGACGGCGAAGCGGAAGTTTGAGGCGACGGCGGAGCTGGGCAAGTCGGCCGGGCCGGTGGCGCTCACGCCCGAGCAGTTGGCGGGGCCCGCGAAGAAGGAGCGGCCGGGCGGGGCGACGGCGGGTGGACCTGGAACGCCCAAGGCGCCAGGTGCGGATGAGGGGATGTCGAGGCTGCTCAAGGCGAAGCAGAAGGCGCGGGATGAGATGTCGGATGGGGAGACGGACAAGAGTTAGGAAGGGGACCAGGCACTGGGCGATGGGCCCTCGTGAGGAAGGGTGAGGAAAGGTGAGGATTCGGGGTTCGCGTTCATTCAGTACGAAGCACGACTGGAGCATTGTCATGGCTGAGGCTCAGATGGAGAAGACCCCCGCGGAAGTCCGTGAGAAGTGCGAGGCGTTCCGCGCGACGTTCAACTCGCTCAAGAGCGAGGTGGGAAAGGTGGTGGTCGGGCACACCGAGGTGGTGGAAGCGGTGCTGACCAGCCTGTTCTGCGGCGGCAACGTGCTGCTGGAGGGTGTGCCGGGGCTGGGTAAAACCCTGCTTGTGCGGACGCTGTCGCAGACGTTGAACCTGCCGTTCAGCCGTATTCAGTTCACGCCCGACCTGATGCCAGCGGACGTGATCGGGACGAACATCGTGATGGAGGACCCGGACACGGGTCGGCGGAAGTTCGAGTTCCAGCGCGGGCCGATCTTTGCGCAAGTTGTGCTTGCCGACGAGATCAACCGGGCGACGCCCAAGACGCAGTCTGCGCTGCTGGAGGCGATGCAGGAGCGGAGCGTGACGGTGGCGGGGCAGACGTACAAGCTGGAGCTGCCGTTCATCGTGCTGGCGACGCAGAACCCGATCGAGCAGGAGGGGACGTACCCCTTGCCCGAGGCGCAGATGGACCGGTTCATCTTCAAGATCAACGTGGGGTACAGCCAGCTGGACGATCTGATGACGATCCTGGACCGCACGACGGGCGATGCGACGCCCGAGGTGAAGAAGGTGATGGATGGGCCGGCGATCCTGGCGGCGCAGCGTCTGATCCGCGGGGTGGTGGTCGCGCCGCACGTGAAGGAGTATGCCGCGCGGCTGTGCCTGGCGACGCACCCGGACGGGGCGTTCGCGGCGGGCGGGGCGAGCGGTCCGACGAACAAGTATGTGCGGTGCGGAGCGTCGCCTCGCGCGGCCCAGGCGCTGGTGCTGGGTGCGAAGGTCAGGGCGGTGACCGATGGGCGGTACCACGTGTCGTACGCGGACATCAAGGCGATGGCGCTCTTGTGCCTGCGGCATCGGGTGATCCTGAACTTCGAGGCCGAGGCGGACCGGGTGACGCAGGATGACGTGGTGCGTCAGGTGTTGGAGCTGACGCCGACGGAACCGGTGAAGGTGGCGGGGGTGAGGTAGGTGGGCCGTGTGGGCGAGATCGGGTTGAACGCGAGGGTCGCAAGGGACGCGAGGTTCGCGTTGAGCGTGATGAAGGGAGTTGGGATGGGTTCAGCACGATGGATGGCGATTTGGACCTGCGGGGCGATGGCGATCGGTGGCACGGCGTTGTCGGGCTGTGGGATGTCGCGCAACGGGCACTCGCGGATGTCAGCGGCGCAGATCGAGGCGCGGGTGGAGGAGGAGTTCCCGATCGGCACGCCGCAGGATGCGGTGATGACGAGGCTGCGGCGTGAGGGGGCGCGGTATGAGCCTCCGTTGCCGATGGAGGAGCCGGTGGGTTGGTCGACGCTGCGTGTCCACATGGACCAGCCGTGGTGGGGCCCTCTGGAGTGGGCGGGGACGTACACCAAGACGCAGGCGTGGGCGGACCTGCTGTTTGACTCTGAGAACGTGCTGAGAGAAGTCAAGGGCGAGGCGAGGGAGCGGACATGGTGATCCGGGTTTATCGAGTTGAACGCGAAGTACGCGAAGGACGCAAAGGATGAGGGGAGCGATGGCGGGCAATCCCGGGCAAGCGTTTGCGGCGCGGCCGTCGGATGTGGAGGCGCTCGCCCACCGTGTGATCGGGCTTGCGCTGGAGGTGCATTCCG
>Ga0163144_10021072_pt1 | contig 12983 bp, 10 predicted proteins | sample OliLak19BULKMAT1_FD_123175 | JGI IMG/M metagenome (GOLD analysis project Ga0163144, IMG submission 123175) | Freshwater microbial mat bacterial communities from Lake Vanda, McMurdo Dry Valleys, Antarctica - Oligotrophic Lake LV.19.BULKMAT1 | ecosystem: Environmental > Aquatic > Freshwater >...
GAATTGGAAACTCAGGTCAAGCGCTTGCCCTCCCTGGAAAAGTGGTTTGTCGAAATCTCACCAGCCACCCTGGTTTCGGATGCTTGATTCTTTCTAGTTCCCTAGGGATTAATCCGCGTCATCGGTAGGCTCATCATGAGTGGCAGTGAAAGTATATCCCGCCTTTGGGCGATGGCGGCGGCCACGCATGAGGACAAAGAAGGCGGCTCCCACAGTGACCACGCCGAGCAGCAGGCCGGCAACCACGACCCACGGGAAAGCGAGCGGTGCGGCGGGCGCGACGGCGAACTGAAAGCTGCCCGTCACGGAGTGGCCGTCGGCGCTGATGGCCGTCCACTGCACGGTGTAGCCGCCGGCAGCGAGCGCGGGCAAAACATCGGCCCAGAGCTGGCCGTTGGCGACGTAGCTGGTGACGCCGGCCACCGGCTGAAAGACGCCGGTATAGAGGGCGATGGTGCTGCCGGGCGCGGGCGCTTCGTTGAAGACCAGGATGAGGCGCGCGAGGCCCGGCGGCACAGTGCTGCCGGCGACCGGCTCGGACGCGACTAACTCGGCGTGGGCCAGGGCCAGGCCACGCAGGGCCAAGAGGGCGGCCAGCGCCACGCAGAGGGCCAGGCCGGCGCGTAGACGAGGTGGCATGGCGCGGCTAGGGCAAGAGCGGCGCCAGCACTGCTTCTAGCTCGGCGGGCGACACGGGGCCGCCCAAGCGCCCGACCACCTTACCCTGCGCGTCGAGCACGAAGGTCCACGGCTCGCTGGGGATGTGCCACTCAGCCATCTGGGGCGAGTAAGTAAAGGTCGTGAAGTCAGCAAAAATCTCGAGGTGGATGTAGTTGGCCTGGGTGGGATAGGCGGTGTGGACGGCCTTGAGGCTATCCACGACCGGGGCGCACAGGCGGCTGGTGCAGAAGCCGGGGGTAGCAAAGGTGACGACGGTGGGTTTGCCGCTGGTCAGCGCGGCGGCGATGGTGGTGGTGTAGAGCGCCGGGTCGGGATGTGGATCGGAGGTCAGTTTGGCAAGATCGGGCTGGTCGGCGGAAGTAAGGTTGTGGCTGGCGGGCGGCACTTCGCCCACGGCGGGCGCGGACGGGTCGGCGACGGTTTGAATGGTCAGTTGGGCAGGCTGGGTGGTGCCGTCGGCGAAGGTGACGACAACACCCAGGCCCCAGTTGCCGGCGGTGGGCAGGTCAGGGTAGATGACCCAGTAGGGGATGGCGTAGTCGCTATAGGACTGCGCCAGGCCGGTCCAGCTCTGGGTGGGCGTGCCGCTGCTGAGGTCGAAGGCGATGACCTGCACCGACTGGGCGGAGGTGATGGGTGTTGAGCCAATCAGGAGCACGAGCGGCACGCGGCTGACGCCGATGGGAAAGTCGTTGGAGGCCACGGCCACGGTGAGCGCCGACGGCCCGGACACAATGGCCGTGGTGGTGGGCGGCACCAGGGGCGTGGTGGTGGGCATGGCGGTGCAGGCGGCGAGGCCGAGCGCGAGGGCGAAGAGTGCGACACGTTTGAACATCAAGTACCGTTACCTTCCAACAACCCCTATGGTAGAGAGGCGGACATTATACATTGCTGATTTTTGACACGCACCTGGCGGTAGTGCAGGTGTTGCTGATTGGTGACTGGAGTCTCAGCGCAGGAGAGGGTGAGGGGAGAGGCGGTTGGACGACCTCATCTCCGGCCCATCCCGTGCTGAGTACAGCATTCGCGGGGAAGGGTGCCTTTGTGACGAGGGAGTGATCGCAAGAGGGTGCACCGCTGTGACCGGCGCCCGGTGAATCTCACTTGTCGTCATCGGTGTCTATTTTGTCGTCAGCGTTGGCGGACTGGGCCGAAGACAAACCGGCGGGAGTGTCACTGTGAGCACTCCCGCCGGTCGCTGGCCGGTGGGCGGTTAGCCGCCGCCGCGCTGGTAGTTGGGGGCCTCGCGCGTGATGGTGACGTCGTGCGGGTGGCTCTCGATCAGGCCGGCGCTGGTGATGCGCGTTAGGCGGGTCTGGGTGCGCAATTCTTCCAGCGTAGCCGCGCCGGCATAGCCCATGCCCGAGCGCAGGCCGCCGATAAGCTGGTAGACATAGTCGTGCAGCAGGCCCTTGTAGGCCACGCGGCCCTCAATGCCCTCGGGCACGAGCTTGCCGGCCGTGCCCTGGCCGGTGCCGTAGCGGTCTTTGCCGTGGCCTTGCAGCGCGCCCAGGCTGCCCATACCGCGATATTGCTTGAAGCGCCGGCCCTCGTAGACCTCGACCTCGCCGGGGGCCTCGTCTAGCCCGGCCAGCAGGCTGCCGACCATCACCAGGTCGGCCCCGGCCACGATGGCCTTGACGATGTCGCCGCTGTACTTGATGCCGCCGTCGGCGATGACGGTGACGCCGTGGTCGTGCGCGGTTTGCGCGCACTCGAAGATGGCCGAGACCTGGGGCATGCCCGCGCCAGAGATGATGCGGGTGGTGCAGATGGAGCCGGCCCCGACGCCGACCTTGACGGCATCCACGCCGGCGTCAATTAGCGCCAGGGTGCCCTCGGCCGTGACGACGTTGCCGGCCACCACCGGCAGCGTGGGCCAGCGGGCCTTGATGCGCTGCACGGCCCGAATGACGCCGGCCGAGTGGCCGTGGGCGGTATCCACCACCACGACATCCAGCCCCTTGCTGACGAGCGCGGCCACGCGGTCTTCCAGGTCCGCGCCGACGCCCACGGCCGCGCCGGCCAACAGCCGGCCGCGCGCATCGGTGGCGGCGGCGGGATAGTCGCGCTTCTTCTGAATGTCTTTGACCGTAATCAGACCCTTGAGGCAGCCGTTGGCGTCCACCAGGGGCAGCTTCTCGATGCGGTGCTGTTGGAGCAGCGCCTTGGCCTGGTCGAGCGTAGTGCCGACCGGCGCGGTGACCAGGCCGGTGGCGGTCATGAACTCGGACACGGGCTGGTCGAAATCGTCTAGCTCGACAAAGCGGATGTCGCGGTTGGTGAGGATGCCGACGAGCTTGCCGCCGTTGCCGTTATCGGTGACGGGCACGCCGCTGATGCGAAAGCGGCTCATCAGGTCGGCGGCCTGCTGGAGCGTGGCGGTGGGCGGCAGGGTGAGCGGGTCTACGATCATGCCGGACTCGGAGCGCTTGACCTTTTCAACTTCGTCGGCCTGGGCGTCAATTGAGAGGTTGCGGTGCAGGATGCCCAGGCCGCCCTCGCGCGCCAGGGCGATGGCGAGGCGCGCCTCGGTGACGGTATCCATGGCGGCCGACAGCAGCGGGATGCTGAGGCGCAGGCCGGGCGTGAGCGCCGCGCGCACGTCGGTGGCGTCCGGCAGCACTTCGGTGTAGCCCGGCACGATCAGCACATCATCAAAGGTCAGCGACTCAAAGCGGTTGAAGAGTTCTTCGTTCATGGGCGGGGGTCTCCTTGGCCTTGACGCACCAGGCGGGCCACAGTCGTTACCAATAGCTCGTGCTCGGCGGCGTGGACGCGGGCTTCGAGGCCGGCCAGCGTGTCGCCGGGCCGGATGGGCACGGTCGTCTGCGCCAACACTGGCCCAGAGTCTACACCCTCATCGGGCACCAGGTGAACCATGACGCCGGTTTCGGTTAACTCGCCGCGCTGGAAGGCGGCGTAGGCGCGGGCGATGGCGTCCACGCCCGGAAACGCGCCGGGCAGCGCCGGATGCAGGTTGACCACGCGCTGTGGAAACTGATTGAGGAAGGCGGTGGTCAGCAGCCGCATCCACCCGGCCAGGATGACGAAGTCGGGCGCGTAGGCGGCCACGGTTTGCGCCAACGCGGCGTCATAGGCACGGCGCGTTTGGGAGGGAGTCTTTGCAAGAACCAGGGCAGGCAGGCCGGCCTGGCGCGCGCGTTCGAGGCCGTAGGCGCCCGGTTGGTTGGACACGACCGCGACGACCTGCGCCGGCAGCCGACCACTCGTGGCGGCATCGAGCAAGGCTTGTAGGTTGCTGCCGTGACCCGAGAGCAGGACGACGAGGCGGGCGATGCTCAACGGCGGTACTTCCATATGGTGATGGCGAAGATCGAGAGGCCTGCGCGGCCGGCCGCGCCCGGCGATTGAAATCGCGGGCAACACATGGCGAAACCCGCCTGCGCGGGTTGGGATTGGAAGCCAAGCGTAGCCGCAAACAACAAGACTATCTGCACCTGTTTCATTCCACCAATTGCACGGTGCGGTCGCCGGGAACGAGGACGCCGAGGACGGTGCTAGGCTCCGGCAGGAGCGCCTGGACGGCAGCAACGTCGGATGGGGCGACGACGAGGATCAGGCCGAAGCCCATGTTAAACACGCGGAACATTTCTTCGGTGGCGAGGCCGCCGCGCCGCTGCATGAGCGCAAAGAGCGGCGGCACCGGCCACTGGCTCAACTGTACGGCAGCGCTCAGGTCAGCCGGCAATACGCGCGGCAGGTTCTCGATCAGCCCGCCGCCGGTGAGGTGCGCCAGGGCCTTGAGGCGGCGGGCCGGGTCGGCCAGCAGCGGCTCGAGCACGCGCAGGTAGGAGCGGTGCGGCGCGAGCAGCGCGTCGGCTAGCGGTAGGCCAAGCTCGGGCAGGACGGTGTCGAGCGGCACGTCCGCAAACAGGCGGCGGATGAGCGAGTAGCCGTTGGTGTGCGGGCCGGAGCTGGCGAGGCCGAGCAGCACGTCGCCGGCGGCCAGGTCAGTACGCGGAAGCCGCTGGTCACGCTCGACGACGCCGACGATGGTGCCGGCCACGTCGAACTCGCCGGGGGCGTAGACGCCGGGCATCTCGGCCGTCTCGCCGCCCAACAAGGCGCAGCCGGCGGCGCGGCAAGCGGCGGCCATGCCGGCCACCATCTGCGCCACCTGCTCCGGGTCGAGCCGCGCGCTGGCGACGTAGTCGAGAAAGAACAGCGGGCGCGCGCCCTGCACCAAGATGTCGTTGAGGCAGTGGTTGACGATGTCGTGGCCGATGGACTCGTAGCGGCCGGCCTGCGCGGCCAGGCGCACCTTGGTGCCGACGCCATCGGTGGAGGCCACCAGCACTGGGGCGGTCATGGCCTTTAGGCCGCCGGCGTCGAACAGACCGCCGAACGCGCCCACGCCCGCCAGCACTTCGGGGCCGTAGGTGGATTGGACCGCGGCCGTCATCAGCGCGACGGCGCGGTTGCCGGCGTCAATATCCACCCCGCTGGCGGCGTAGGCTGACGTCATGCCCCCACCCCGCGCAGCGCCCGGCCGCCGATGTCGCGGCGGTACTGCTGGCCGTCAAAGTGAATGTGGTCTACGGCTTGATAGGCGTGGGCCAGCGCGGCGGGCAGGTCGGCCCCCCAGCCGGTGACGCCGAGCACACGCCCGCCGGCCGTGACCACCTGCTCGCCATCGGCCTGCGTGCCGGCGTGAAAGACGGCCGCTTGTTCAAACGGGCTAGATAAACCTGTGATGGGCAGGCCCGTGGGATAGTGGCCGGGGTAGCCGGGCGCGGCCAGGACGACACAGGCCGCCGCGCCCGGCTTCCAGCGCACGTCCACCGCGGCCAGGCGGCCTTCGGTGCAGGCGAGGAGGATTTCCAGCAGATCGCTGTCGAGCAGCGGCAGGATGGCCTGCGTCTCGGGATCGCCAAAGCGGCAGTTAAACTCCAGCAGCTTCGGGCCGGCGGCGGTGAGCATGAAGCCCGCGTAGAGCACGCCGACAAACGGGCGGCCCTCGGCGGCCAACCCGGCGATGGCGGGGACGAGAATGTCGGCGGTGAGAGTCGCCACCAGATCAGGCGGGCAGACCGGCGCGGGGGCATACGCGCCCATGCCGCCGGTGTTGGGGCCGAGGTCGCCGTCGCCCAGGCGCTTGTGGTCTTGCGCGGGTAGCAGCGGGCGAACGGTCACGCCGTCGCTAAAGGCCAGCAGCGAGACCTCTTCACCTTCCAGGCGCTCCTCGATCACGACCTGATCGCCGGCCGCGCCAAAGGCGCGATCGAGCATGATGTCGCGCAGGGCGGCCTCGGCGTCGTCGGCGCAGTCGGGCACGATGACGCCCTTGCCGGCAGCCAGGCCGGAGGCCTTGATGACGACGCCACCGTGGTCGAAATCCACGCCGAGCAGGTGGCCGACGGCGGCGTAGAAGTCGGTGTAGGTGGTGTACGCGGCCGTCGGCAGCCCGTGGCGGCGCATGAAGTCTTTGGCGAAGGCCTTAGACGACTCGATCTCGGCGGCGGCTTGCGACGGGCCGAAGACCGCAATCCCGGCGGCGCGGAGCGCGTCGGCCAGGCCGGCGGCGAGCGCGACCTCCGGACCGACGATGACGAAGTCAATGGCGTGCGCCACCGACCAGGCGGTCAGGCCGGGCACGTCGTCGGCAGCCAGGGGCACGTTCTCGGCCAGGGCGGCGGTGCCGGCGTTGCCGGGCGCGACGAACAGGCGGCCCAGCAGCGGCGAGGGCGCGATCTTCCAGGCCAGCGCGTGCTCGCGCCCGCCCGACCCGACGATCAGGACTCGCAGCGCGAGAGCCATCTAAGCAATCGCTTTCTCAAAGCCGGTCTTGCTCGACTCGACGTCGAACTCCAGCGGGTACACGCCGGTGAAGCAGGCATTGCAGTAGTCCGACTGGCGGTCAATCGCGGCCATCATGCCGTCGAGCGAGAGGAAGTGCAGCGTGTCGCAGTCGAAGTGTTCGCGCATCTCGTCGATGGTCTTGTGGTGGGCGATCAACTCGTCGTACTGGCCCATGTCTACCCCCATGAAGCACGGGTGGGCAATCGGCGGGCAGGTGATGCGCATGTGGACCTCGCGCGCGCCGGCGTCGCGGATGAGCTTGACCAGCGGGCCGGCGGTGTTGCCGCGCACGATGCTGTCGTCAATCACCACCACGCGCTGGCCGCGCAAATTCTCGGCCAGGGTGTTGTACTTGAGCGCCACGCCCTGCCGCCGGAGCGAGTCGGTGGGCTGGATGAAGGTGCGGCCGATGTAGCGGTTCTTGATGAAGCCGTCATTGTAGGGCAAGCCGGTCTCGCGCGCGTAGCCGATGGCGGCCGGCACCGACGAGTCCGGCACGGCGATGACGACATCCGCCGGCACCGGGGCCTCGCGCGCCAGGGCGACGCCGAGACGTTGGCGCACCTGGTGGACATGCAGGCCGTCCCAGAAGCTGTCCGGCCGCGAGAAGTAAATGTGCTCAAAGGTGCAGCGCGCCAACTGCGGGGCCGGCGGCCGGGCCTGGCGCACGCGCAGCGCGGTGTTGCTGAGGGTGACGATCTCGCCCGGCTTGACCTCGCGGATGGCCTCGCAGCCGAGGGTGCGCAGCGCGCCGGTCTCGGAGGCGGCGGCGTGCCCCCCACCCGGCAGCCGGCCGACGCTAAGGGGCCGGAAACCCCACGGATCGCGCACGGCAAAGACGCTGTCGCGCACCAGGATGACGAGCGAGAATGCGCCGCGCCACTGGCTCATGGCGGCCTCGATGCGGTCTTCCCAGGTGTCGCCCCGCGCGCCGGCCAGCGACATGGTGATGGCCTCGCTGTCGGACGAGGACGAGAGGCCCACACCGCGCCGCAGCAGGCCGCTGCGCAGTTCGGCGGTGTTGAGCAAATTGCCGTTGTGGGCCACGGCCAGCGGGCCGTTAAGCGTCTCGATCAGAAAGGGTTGGGCGTTGCGGGCCGAGGACGAGCCGGTGGTGGAGTAGCGCGTGTGGCCGATGGCGTAGTGGCCGCCGGCCAGCGGCGCGAGGGTCGCCGGCGTGAAGACCTGCGCCACCAGGCCCACATCCTTGTGCAGGCGGGCCACCTGGCCGTCAGACACGGCGATGCCGGCCGCCTCCTGGCCGCGATGCTGGAGGGCGTGCAGGCCGAAGTAGGCCATGCGGGCCACGTCCTCGTTCGGGGCGTAGACGCCGATCAGGCCGCACTCGTCGTGGGGCACGTCATCGTCCGGATCGCGGTCGTCAAAAGCGCGGGGGAAGGATGTCATAACGGTACCTCAGCTTTGGGCAGCGGCGGGCGCGAGCAGGCCGGCGCGGCGCAGGTTGGCGGCGAGACGCGGGCCGAGGGGATACTCGCCCGGCACAAACGGCTGGCCGGTGAGCATGGCATACAGTTGCATGTAGCGCTGGCTGGCCGCGATCCACAGGTCGGTGGGCATGGCCGGCGGCTCGCCCTCGCCCCGGTAGCCCTGGGCGGCGTAGGCCAGGCGCACAAACTCTTTGTCGAAGTTCTCCGGCTCGGCCCCGGCCGCAAAGCTGGCGGCGTAACTCGCGGCGCGCCAGAAGCGGGACGAGTCGGGCGTGTGGACTTCGTCAATCAGGCACAGGTGGCCGGCGGCGTCGCGGCCGAACTCGTACTTGGTGTCCACCAGGATCAGACCGGCCCGCTGCGCCACGGACTGGCCCTCGCGGAAGAGCGCCAGCGCGGCGGCCTGAACCGCGTCCCAGGTGGCGGCGTCGAGCAGGCCGCGGGTGACGACCTCGGCGCAGGTCAGGCGCTCGTCGTGGCCGGTGGGGCCGCCCTTGGTGGTGGGCGTGATGATGGGCTGCGGCAGGGCTTGGTTTTTACGTAAACCATCCGGCAAATGCCAGCCGTAAATCTCGCGCTCGCCCAGCGCGTAGCGGTACCACAGCGCGGTGGTGGTGACGCCGGTGATGTAGCCGCGCACGATGACCTCGACCGGGAAGGGCGTGGCCTCGCGCACCAGGGCGGCGTTGGGGTCGGGCAGCGACAGCAGGTGGTTGGGGATGATATCGGCGGTGCGGGCGAACCACCAAGCCGCCAGTTGGTTGAGCACCTGGCCCTTGTAGGGCACGGCCGCGAGGATGCGGTCAAAGGCCGAGAGCCGGTCGGTGGTGATGAGCACGCGGCGGCCGTCGCCGAGCGAGTACCACTCGCGCACCTTGCCAGCCTCCATGCCGGGCAGCGGCAGATTGGCGCGGTCAAACGCCAGGGGCAGGACGGCGCGAATATCGGCGTCGGTGAGCGTCATACCGCCTCCGCCGCGTAGGCCACGCCGGCTTGGAACAGCGGCAGGCCGAGGCCGCGCGTGGGGCCGCGCGTCCAGCGTGGGTGCTGCCAGGAAAAGAGGTGATCCTCCGGGTGCGGCATGAGGCCGAGCACGTTGCCGGCGGCGTTGCAGATGCCGGCGATGTCGGCCACCGAGCCGTTGGGGTTTTCGGGATACGCGCCCTCAGCGGGGCGGCCATCACCAAAGACGTAGGTCAGCACGATGTGACCGGCGGCCTGGAGGCGGGCGGCGGCGGCCGGGTCGCTGAGGCGGAACTGGCCCTCGCCGTGCGCGACCGGGCATTCAATCGGCTCGGTCAGGCCGGCGGTCCACACGCACGGGCCAGGCTGGGGTAATAACGTAACCCAGCGGCACTCGAAGCGGCCGGAGGCGTTGAAGGTGAGGGTAGCGTCGTTGAGCGGCGAGGCGGCAGGCGCGCCGGGGAGCAGCCCGGCCTTCACCAGCGATTGAAAGCCGTTGCAGATGCCGATGACGGGCCGGCCGCTGGCGACGAAGGCTTGGGCAGCGTCGGCGAAGTAGGCGGTGAGGTCGAGCGCCATGAGCTTGCCCGCACCCAGGGCATCGCCATACGAGAAGCCGCCGGGGAGCACCAGGAGTTGATAGTCGGCCCACTTCCGCCCGCTGCCACGCAGCACGCTCAGAGGGACGATCTCGGCGGCGGCCCCGGCCATCTCCATCGCCTGGGCGGCCTCGTGGTCGCGATTGGTGCCGTTGGCGTGCAGGATCAGCGCGGTCGGCTTCATGCCCCCTCCCCGGCCGGCGTGTTCCAGGCGGTGACGAGGCCGGCGACTGGCAGCGAGAACAGCGGGCCGGCGGGCGCGGCAACCGTTAGCTGCTGGTCGTCGGTGACTGCGCCGAGGCGCTGAATGGGCAGACCGGCGAGAGCCGCCTCAAACGGGGCAGCGTTGGTAAACGTGACTTCGACGAGCAGCGTGCCGTTGCACTCGCCGAACAACTGGCGCAGCGGGTCGCCGGTGGGCAGCACAAGCGCGAGACCGAGCCGCCCACCCAAGCACATCTCGGCGGCGGCGACGGCCAGGCCGCCCTCGCTCAGGTCGTGGCAGGCGCGGACGAGGCCGGCTTGCATGGCGGCGTGGAGCGCGCTGTAGAGGGCCGGCGCGGTGGCCGGCAAGCCCGGCACGGGCGCGGCGTCGGCGAGCGCGGTGAGTTCCGGCAGGCCGAGCAGTCCGAGGTGGCTGCCGCCAAACTCGCCCGCCGCCTCGCCGACGAGGTAGACCACGTCACCGGCGGCCTTGAGGTCGGTGGTGACGGCGCGCTGCACATCCTCGATCTGGCCGAGGGCCGAGATCAGCAGCGTGGGCGGGATGGCGTGGCGCAGGCCGTCCGCGCCCAGAAATTCGTTGTTGAGCGAGTCCTTGCCGGAGACGAACGGCGCTTGGTAGTGCAGCGCGGCGTCGTAGCAGCCCTGGGCCGCCGCCACCAGCGCGCCAAGCGTGGCGGACCGCAGCGGGTCGCCCCAGCAGAAGTTGTCGAGCAGCGCGATGCGGGCCGGGTCCGCGCCGGTGGCGACGGCGTTGCGCACGGCCTCGTCCACCACGCTGACGGCCATGCGGTACGGGTCGCGCTTGCCGTATTCTGGATTCAGCCCGGCCGAGAGCACGATGCCGCGCATGCCGGCCGTGCCAATAGGCCGCAGCACACAGGCGTCGGACGGGCCGTCGTTGAGCGCGCCGGTGAGCGGCTTGACGACCGTGCCGCCCTGCACCTCGTGATCGTAGCTGCGAATGACGTCGGCCTTGGAGGCGATGTTGGGGTGCGCCAGGAGGCGGAGGAGCACCTCGCTGTAATCCACAACCGGCGAGGGTAAGGGCGCAGCAGTTGAGGCGGCGGGCGGCAGCGTGGCCGACAGATGCCGCTGGGGGAGGCCGCCGTGCAGAAAGTCGTTCGTCAGGTCGAGCACCAGCCGGTCGCCCGCTTTCACGCGCAGCCGGTCGCCGCCGGTGAATAAACCGATGTCGGTCAACTCGACGGCAAAGACATCGCACAGGGCTTGCAGCTCGGGCAGCGCGGCGGTTGGCACAGCCAGCACCATGCGCTCCTGCGCTTCCGAGAGCCAGATTTCCCACGGGGCCAGCCCGGCGTACTTGAGCCGCACCCGCGCCAGATCAACCTCAGCGCCGACCTCGCTCGCCATCTCGCCCACGGCCGATGACAGGCCGCCCGCGCCGCAGTCCGTGATAGCGTGATACAGGCGGGCCGCCCGCGCGCGGGTGATAACTTCGACCAGGCCCTTCTCGGTGATCGGGTCGCCGATCTGCACCGACGCGCCGGCCACCTCACCGGTGTGGGCGTCCATCGCCATCGAGGAGAAGGTCGCGCCGCGCAGCCCATCGCGGCCGGTGCGCCCGCCGAGCACGATCACGCGGTCGCCCGGCTCAGGCTGATGTGGGAACGCGCCGGCCGGGAGCAGGCCGACGCAGCCGCAAAAGACCAGCGGGTTGGCGGTATAGCCAGGGTCGTACCAGATGGCCCCGCTGACGGTGGGTAGACCAATTTTGTTGCCGTAGTCGCGCACACCGGCCACGACGCCGGAGCGCACGCGGCGCGGCGGCAGCACGCCCTCGGGCAGCGCGGCGGCCAGGGCGGCGGCCTGCGGGCCGAAGCACAGCACATCAGTGGCGGCAATCGGTTTGGCCGAGACGCCCAGCACGTCACGGATGACGCCGCCGACGCCGGTGTTGGCCCCGCCGAACGGCTCGATGGCCGAGGGATGATTGTGCGTCTCGACCTTGAAGGCCACATCAAAGTCGGCGTCGAAGGCCAAAATGCCGGCGTTATCCACAAAGGCCGAGCGCACCCACGGCGCGGCAATCGCCTCAGTGGCGGCGCGAATGTAGGTGCGCAGCAGGCCGTTGATTTCCAGCGGCGCGGCGGCGGGCGTCTCGGCCGTGATGAGGGCCTTGAAGGTCTTGTGAACGCAGTGCTCGCTCCACGTCTGGGCGACGGTCTCAAACTCCACGTCGGTCGGGTCGCGGCCCTCGGCCCGGAAGTAGGTCTGCACGGCCTGCATCTCGGCCAGGTCGAGCGCGGCGCGGCGCTCACGCGAGAGGGCCAGCAGTTCGGCGTCGTCCAACTCGCGCAGCGCGATGGGTTCCACACTGCCGGAGGCGGCCACAGCCTGGGGCAAGCTGGGCGTGATCGGGCCAAAGGTGTACTGGTGGATCACCGGATTCGCCAGCAAGCGAGCGGCCAGGCTATGCAGGTCGGCCTCGGTCAGCGGGCCGTGCAGCACAAACCGCTGGCCGGTAGCGGCGCGGGTGACGCCCGGGATGCCGAGCACAGCCGCGTAATGTACGATCTGCTCGGCCACCGGGTCGGTCACGCCGGGGCGCAGGGCCGTCTCGATGATGTGCGCTGCAGGCGCATTAAACAATTCGACCCCGTTCCCTTCCCCACTCCGCCAGGCGGAGGTTTGGGCAACGGGGTCGCTGAGGAGTTCAGCGGCCAGGCGCCGGCGCTGGTCTGCGCCGAGCTGGCCTTCAAGAAAGTAGAGCGTAAAACACTCAAGCTGGGTCAGGTGCTGGAGGCCGAGGGCGTGCGCGTCGGCCAGCAAGCCCGCCGCCTGGGGGTCGGCGCTGGCCGACCCGGCATGGGCGCGGGCTCCGACGATCAGGCAGTGAATGGGTAACGACATGGTTGGGTGTACGTGTTGCCCCGTATTGCTTAAGGGTAATAGAGAGGGGGCCTCCGCGTCAAGTGTTTTTGGCAGGGAGTATTACTGATTCCCTGTGCGCCGCCGTTGTGCAACCTGACACGCGTGGCAACGGATTTTGTACCCGCTGCGCGTGAAACGGATATGCTGCGTTGTAGTGGGGCCAACGGATACGGGCGGCATGGTTTCACGGTGGCTGGAATGACGGCTAGGGGTGTTTGCCGTTGGCCGCCGCGCCGGCCAGGAGCTTTTGAAAAACCGCGTCCACTTCGGCCGGGCTGATGCCGACCAGCGAGATGAGTTTGCGTTCGGAGGTCGCGCCGGCAATGATGTCAATCTGGCGGGCGGGCAGGCA
>Ga0163144_10021073_pt1 | contig 12982 bp, 11 predicted proteins | sample OliLak19BULKMAT1_FD_123175 | JGI IMG/M metagenome (GOLD analysis project Ga0163144, IMG submission 123175) | Freshwater microbial mat bacterial communities from Lake Vanda, McMurdo Dry Valleys, Antarctica - Oligotrophic Lake LV.19.BULKMAT1 | ecosystem: Environmental > Aquatic > Freshwater >...
CCACCCATTCCCATACCGCCCATACCCATACCACCCATTCCCATACCGCCCATACCCATACCACCCATTCCCATACCGCCCATTCCCATGCCTCCCATACCCATACCGCCCATACCCATACCGCCCATGCCGCGATAAAAATTGGCACCATTGGTAGGCAATCCATACGGATAGGGATTTGGGAAAGGGTTATACCACGCTCCCTGTTGCTGACTTTTGGGAGAGACGTGGTTAGAGTTTGCAAACTGTGCCGTTGCGTTTTCCGTTGTGGTGGTGGGGGTGTTCGGCTGTTGCGGTTGCCCTGCACTTCCTACACTTCGTGGCCTTGCGCTTGGAAAAACAGGAGTGTTTGTTGTATTTGGTTCAGAAGACACAACAGACGGTTGCGCTGGCATCGGAGATGATGCAGCAGGCAATGCGCTATTCATGGATGTGCCGTTGTTCGACATCGTCATGGGTCTGTGTTCCTCTTTTATGCAGGGCTTGTCCTATGCGCCTACATTGAATATCTATATCTGTAAGCATAAAACCCTAGTGTCATGGCCTTTGTGTTATGCCTGTAACATTCTTATAGAGCTAACGTCTAAAACAATGAAACACTTTACTTCTTACTCCCTCTCCCTTAGGGGGCACGCCTCGCCATTGGCGGGAGAGCCTCTCCCAACCTTTCCTTTTTCAGAGATTCCTTAAAGCATCACTGCCAATAGGATGGTGTTATAGATCAGCGTGAAAATAAAGACACCAAAGACAATCGGGAGCTGGGTTAAAAAGTGGGACATCACATCACACCCCGATCCCTGCGCCGAGACAATCGTCGTATCGGAAATCAGGCTGCATTGATCTGCCTGAACTGACGTTACCAAAATCGTACTAATTACCGCTTGAACGAGCACCCCCGTCTGTGCAGTATCGAGCCCCGCACTTAGGGCAAGGCTCGCAACGACAGGCGCAGCCAAAGGGAGCATGATCTTATAGGTCCCGAAACTGGTTCCACTGGCGTAGGCGATAATAAAGGTAAAACTGCCCATTAACAATGGGGCCAGCATGAGCGGTACGCTATGAAGGGTATCCACCATGTATTCAGGGAATCCTGAGACCTTCAGAAAGAGTCCGACAAAGCTGGCGAAGAAGAGAATCAATAAAACAGGAACGCTTTCTTTCAAGCCGTTTTCCAGAGCCTCTACCACTGCGGTAATGGCCTGCTTGCTTGATTCTTTTTGCACGAGTAAGAGTGCCATCGATGAAACGAGTCCAAGGCCAAAACTTAGAAGCAAGGCCATTTGAAAGCCTAAAAATGCGGAGCCTATGAAGAGACTTCCAATACACAAAAGGGCGATACTGGCCTGAACAGCCTGCATGGATTGCTGAGCAGGGGGGATGACATAAGGTGCATTTGACTCCTGTTCTTCCAGCGTTGTTTCCTTATTGATGTAGAGCTTTTTTGTCTTGATGGCAAGTTTGAAACGCTTCGATAATAAAAAATGTGGAAACGCATCCAGCGATAACAGTAGTGCTATTCCAAGCATAAGGTAATTTGCTGCTAGCCAAGGACTCCATACTAAAGTGTTTAAAAAGGAGCTACTTTGTTCAAGGGTGCTAAGAAAGGGGATGGATTCAGACACAAGCAGTGGTGCGAGAAAGATGCCCCAATAGCTAAAGCGCTGAAAAATTAACGCAACAGGGGACGAGGTCATATCCACCAGAGCAGACAGTTCTTCAGGCGAAATATAACGCAGTGCGATGGGTCGCATAACGGTGGAGACAGACGCGCTGGAAGGGGTTCCGCCCACGTAGAAGATCATCCCCAGTAAGAATGTTGTGACTTTAGCAGACTTGGGACCCACGACTAAGCGCAGCGTGATCCACCGTACAAGGGCTTCTAAAGCTCCGCAGGATTTCAGCAGTTCAAAGAGAATGAATAATCCCCCAAAGCTAAAAATAAGAGAGAGGGGAATCTGATTGATAATGAGTGAGGGGTAATCTGTTAGACTGGCATCTGATAAAAATGAAAGTAGTTGAGCCAACGGGAACATCGCAAACCCAGAGAGGGTGCCCAAACCCAGCCCGGCAACTGCATTTTTATAACGCAGACACCCGTAGAAAATCCCCATAATTAGCAGCCCCGCTTCTAGCAGAGGTTTGGGAAGGGTACTGACGCTAGAAAGCGTCCCTGAATAGAGGCTCATCAGGATCAGAAGAAAAAGAGGCAGGAAGTGGCGAATAAGGCGTTTCATGTCTATATTCTATCGGACAATGAGGCTTTCGGGTCTGTGTCGGTCACTAATTCCCACCACTTGGATAATGAGGTATCGCATAGAGCATTTATATTTGTAACACTTCGTAACAAAAGAACAAAATGTTTCAGGATGTAACGTTTATTAAGGAAACAGATGAAGGGCATCATTTGATTTTGAGGCGTCCATTGCTTTCTTACTGGTAGGACGCATATAGGCTCGATGAACATTGCTGAAACAACACCACAACGAGCCTTTTTCATAAAGGGGGAAGTGACGATGAGTCTAACACGTCACCCTGAATCACCACGTACAAACCTTTACCTCGAAGCGATCACACTGCGTGATGTGCAACGTACCGAGGAATCCAAGTGTCTCGCACTGGAAGGGTTCGCCTGCGAACAAGCACATTACGTTAAATCGTTGCAGGAACGCATCACGCAATCCCTCATGCATAATGTGTCTAAGCATCCGCTTAAGATGACATCGTTGAGCCATGAACTCTCAGAAGATGCGCATTACCTGCTAGATTAAGTAGCCGTCAAAGGTTCTGTTTCCTCTCCCTCAGGGAGAGGATTAAGATTACAATGCCTAGCTCTCGGTTGGCAGTACGCGGAACCAGCGGAATTCGTAGGGAGACATCCGCAGTTGCGACCCTTCGATTTCTTCATCGCTAACCACATCCACAAGCATCTGGCCTTCAGGCAACACGCGGTTCATCCAGAGATAGCGAACATCTGCATTCAAATTGATAATGACCCAGACCCGTTCATCGGTTTCCGCATGGTAACGCTCATACGCAAGAACCCCATCCGTTGTTAAGTTTTCTATGGGTGTAAGCGTGCCGCGTCTCAAGGCAGGGCTTTCAAGACGCGCCTGAATAATCGCCTGCATCTGTTGAAAGAGAACGCCTCGCAAGCTTTGACGCTTGCGTAAGATACGCTTGAGGTATTTGGCACTCAACGGTGCTCGGTTAATATCACGGCTATCGTAAGTATTGGTCAGGCTGGCATTTTGGCCACCATCTTCAAGCATAAGCATCCGCTGACTGGACGCTTCTTTGGCAAACAGGTCGTTATTATACTCACCCAGTTCATCGCCGTAATAAATAATGGGTAAGCCTGGAAGGCTGAGCAACAGTGCATAAGCCATAATAATGCGTCGGGGGTCTTCATCTAAAAAGCTGGCGAGCCTTCCGCTTACGCCCAATCCGTTACGGAAAGGTTGGCCTTTACTGACCAGCGCATTATAAATGGCTGATCGGGAATCGAGATCGGTCATTTCGAGTGTGAGTTCATCATGGACACGCAAAAACACGGCCCATGCAGACGTTTCAGGAATTGCCGGTGTCTCTGCAAGCGCATCCCAAAATACACCCGTGTTCGCCTCCAGTAAACAGCGCCAAATCGCGGGCATAATCGGAAAGTGGTAGCAAACCTGCACTTCAGAACTTCGTTTATCAGGCGCTGCTTTATCGCCAAAGTAAGGAATAATATCCTTGGGCCATTGGCACGCTTCGGCTTGAAGGATGCTTGAGGGGCTTAGCAATTGAGTAAAGCAACTCATTATTTCCACAATGGCATGAGTCTTGGGACGGTTTTCTCCATCCGTACCAAAATCTTTAATGAGATAGGGAATCGCATCGAGACGGAAGACATCAATGCCTTCGTTGGCCCAGAACGCCACAACATCCAGCACATCCATTAGGACATTAGGGTTTTCCCAATTAAGGTCCATCTGAAAAGGATAGAACGTATGGTAGAAGTAGTAATCCGTTCCTTTAATCATTACATTGCGGTAATGACAGGTCACGGAATCAGGAAACATTAGGCGTCTTGAAGACACTTGCCCATCAGGTTCAAAATAATCACAGACAATCCCGCGTTGCTCGTCTTTATACCGCTGGTACACAGGTTCCTGTAAGCGATAAACAAAGTAACTAAGCTTGTCTTTATCGCCTTCAAGGGCGGCTTGAAACCACTTGTGCTGATCGCTAATATGGTTCAGAATGAGATCGGCTTTAAGCTTGAACCCGAGTTCAATCGCACGGTTACGGAAGCGCCGAAAGGCCGCCATGCCGCCAAGGTCTTCACGAACATCGGTATAATCAGACACATCAAAGCCTGCATCCCCTAAAGGAGACGAGACAAAGGGCAGAATATAAAGCGTCGTCACACCGAGTTCTTTGAGGTAGGGAAGGTGGTCACAGATTGCGTCAAAATCTCCCCATGACTTGTTTTCAGGCACACCAAACCGCTCAGGGTAAAGCATGTACACCACTTCATCCTTAACCCAGTCCACGCTGCGGGAATTGTCTAAATGCTGACGGTGAAACGGACGCTGTAATCGTGCTTTTTGCAAACTCTGGAAAATAGCACTCACCAGCGATTCAGCCTTGACATCTCCAAAGACCATTTGAAGGGCGGCGTGCATACGCTTAAAAACAGTTGCGGGCTTTCCGTGAATATTCGTGACGTGATGCGTATACGCCCACCACTGTTTGTATCGGGTTTTCTGGGTGTTTGAAGGTCTGGCCAATTGTATGCGCTTGATCGCGGTAGTAAGCATAGATGAGGGTCTTTCACTAGACGGGATATCGAGCAGTTGAGCGTGCATGGAAGCAAATTTTCCGTTTGTACTATAGTGTAAATGAAGTGGGTGGGGTTGGCTATCCTCTAGTTATACCAGAGCTATCATAAAGGACAAGCAGTTTTAATGATCGTGATGATTGACGCAGGAAATACCGCCATCAAAGCGATTCTCCTCCACGATGATGCAGTCTCGTCTATTGCTTCTATTGTGTATGCATCCCTTGATATTGGTCACAAACGAGATGCTGGGAAACGCCTCGTTGCAGCGTGTTTGAAGCAAGGTCTACCCCTCGATGCTATTGCGTTTGTATCGTCATTACCGCAGGATCAGCAACTCGCCTTGGCAGATTCATTAGATGCTCAGCTACCACAGCCCATGCGACGCATCACCAAGGCGGATTGCCTGCCACACCTTAAGGCATGGCACTACGACACACATGACCTTGGTTTGGATCGTATGATGAACCTAGTTGCCACCCATACACTTTACCCCGATGAAACGGTTGTCATCATTAATGCTGGAACAGCGTTGTGTGTGGATTTGTTGCATAAGGGTGAACACATCGGTGGGTGGATTCAACCTGGCTTTCGCGCATGGTGCTCGCTCTTGCAGGAGAAGGCGCCTCATTTACCAGCGGTGAACCCTGATGAGATGAATACGCCTGAGACATGGCCCCGATCAACGAAAGAGGCGCTTGCCTTTGGGCTACATAACCCCTACATGCTAGGGGTGATCCATGCGGTTCACTTCGCTTTAAACGCCACACCTTGTACTTCTCCCGATAAACTAATCCTAACAGGTGGGGATGCAGAAACCATTGCCGCCGCCTTTAAATGCTCTAGCACGTTTAAAGATGTTCGCGTGATTAAGATGCTCGCGGTGTATGCTAACGTTTAACGGCTCGCATTCCGCCGCTTTGTTTCCCAATGCGAGGCGTTTTTGCCCATGAGAGTCCTGCGGCGTTCAGGGCATCTTTTACCAACCGTGCCATCGAATAGGTGAGGACAACTCCTTCATCATGCAACACATTGACATACGTTTGAAATAACGATACATCCCAAAGGTGAGGCACATGCCTAGGGGAAAAGGCATCATGAAATACGGCATCTACCTGCGTTTTCTGCAGGGCTTCCCAGTGAGGCAAAAGAGTAAGCGCATCTCCGATATAGATTACCAGTGTCAACGTGGGGTCTTGCGCTGCAAAGGGCAGCCATGTATACGTGATCGTCTTACACGAGCAAAGTTCACTATACTCATCCACAATCGTGGGAACATCGTAGTATTGCCTTAATGTTTCGTAATGCGACAAGTCTAATACATCTCTCCACATGGGGCGTAAGGTAGCATCCATTTCAACCGCGTTAATCGTGACATGACGAAGCTCTGGAAGTGTCGCGCGTTCATGCACCAGCGTATTCAGCGCGGTGAAGCTGTTATACCCGAGTCCAAAACACACATCCCACAGAAAAAGAGTTGTGGGTGATGACCCATAGTGTTTGACAGACCCTAGTAATTCACTGGCATACAACCGATAAGATTCGGTGTAAGCACCAATGCAATTATGGTAATGCTCGTCAATATCAGGTTGGCGCAGCGTGAAAGAACCATCATCTAAAAGGAGGCGTTCATAGGTTAAAGCATTCATACAACATATCCTTTACAACGTGTCGAGAGAAGACCTCTATACAGTAACACCCTCACTAAAAATAGTAAGGGCGTTAATAAAAGATTTAAGTTTACGTTTAAGCGATGAGGTTTAACCTTCCACCCGCTAAACCAGATTGGGCAGCTAGATTCATCTGTAATTGTGAACTTAGTTGAGGAACAAGATGGGTTGCTCCAGCACCGGAATCAATAGTTGCTCCATTTACACCTGCAAAGCGTCCAGATGGAGGCAATGAAGCACCCGCAACAGGATTGATTAATCCAGTAGGTGGCGCTTGCACTTGAGGCAACTGAAATGCGTTTGGCTGAGTAGTAGCACCTTCTCTTGCTTGCGCTTGGCGCTGTTGAAGTAGGTTCAGGTTATTAAATTGAGAGCCGGAAGGGAATCCTGGAATAGCCATTTAGAATGGTTACCTTACATTGTCTATAAGTATTGCTGTACAAAGGAATAAAGTCACGACAGAGAGATAAATTGCGCGATTGTATCAAAATGTAACGATCGAGATAGTTTGCATACCGTCGTTACGATACCACTATTGTACAAGAATCATTTATAAATGCAAAGAGATTGTCATGGCTGAAACCCACCACCACAACATGCGGGAATTACTCGACGATGAATCGCTTACTACGCGTCAACAGCGCACAGTGAGCATGATGTATCAGTATTACGGCAAGCGTATGTCCAGCTATATGTTACTTTTTATTTTTTTAGGGTGGCTTGGTGCGCACCGCTTTTACCTCAATAAAGATACGCTGGGCGGATTGTTAGGCCCCATAGGGCTAGTAGTGTTATTTCTAATGCCCTACGCACTTCTCTCGGGGTCAGAAGAGGTCATTATGATCGCGGGCATTGCCCTAGGCATCCTCTACGGGATTGCACTTCTGGAAGTGCCCTTCCACCTGATGAGCATTAAGAAACAGAATTGTGCACTGCTCGGGTTTTTAGAAGAACGCGTAAGAACGTAACGCTTACCGCTGTAAATAAGATGCGGTAATACTTTCCTTGCAATTGATGAGATCATCGTAGGTGCCTTCAACAACCACGTGCCCTCCGCCTGTATCGGCTTCGGGGCCGATATCTATGAACCAGTCTCCTGCAAGGGTAAGGAAATCGGTGTTGTGTTCGATGACAATGACTGTATGGCCTGCAAGCGTAAGCCGTTTGAGGGCTTTCACGAGAATGGGAATATCCGTAATGTGCAAGCCCCGCGTGGGTTCATCAAAAATAAAGAGACAGGGTTTGGACGCTACTTTGTTATCTTTTGGAAGATAGGGAGCGAGCTTTAATCGCTGAGCTTCCCCGCCTGATAACGTTGCCGTGGCCTGCCCCATCGGCAAATACCCTAAGCCAAGGTCTAGTAACGGCAATAGTTTCGAGCGTACTTTTTCAGCCGTTTTAAAGAATTGCATGGCTTCTTGCACCGTCATCTTTAAGACATCGTCAATGTTTTTCCCAAATAATTCAATGGAGAGAACAGCATCCTGAAAACGCTTGCCTGAACAATCGGGGCAGGTCATGTGCATATCGGCCATAAACTGCATATCCACCGTAATATAGCCAAGCCCTTCACAGGTATCGCAGCGTCCGCCCTTGCTGTTAAAAGAGAAGTGTCCAGGGGAAATGCCTAGTGCCTGAGCCTTTGCAGCCCCTGCGAAGAGTTTGCGAATTTCATCATATGCCTTCACCACGGTGGCAGGATTTGATCGGCTTGAACGCGATGGCGGCGTTTGATCTACCAGAATAACGCCGCCTGTAAAGGTATCGATTCCTTCGATGCCCTTACACGGCAGGACTTCAAAGGAAGGTAATTCGCTTTGTGAACTGAGGTAGTGACCATAGAGGGTTTGTAGAATCAAGCTACTTTTCCCTGCCCCGCTCACACCACTGATACACGTCAACTGACCCAACGGAAACGAGACAGAAATATGCTTCAGATTGTAGCCCGATGCCTGATAGAGGCGCAGCCACTTTTGAGAACTCAAGTGCACATCAGATTCATTTTCTCGCTTCAGAGGTGTCGTCAATCCTTGAGCCGTTTGCGTATTGGATTCCAGCAATTGCTCAAACGTTCCCTGATAAACAAGCTCTCCCCCTAATGATCCACTGCCTGGGCCAAGATCAATAACGCTATCCGCCGCCCGCATCACGTCGGCATCATGCTCGACCATGACCACTGTATTGCCAAGTTTTCGAAGTTCCTGCAAAACATTGATGAGATGTTCCGTATCGCGAGGGTGCAGGCCTACCGTGGGTTCATCGAGCACATAGAGCGTTTCGGTCAACTCGCTCCCAATAGACGAAATGAGCTGCACACGTTGGGCTTCTCCTGATGACAAGGTGCGAATAGGGCGTAATAAAGGCAGGTAGCCCAAGCCAACTTTCCCTAACCATTCCAGCCGTTGGATCAAAAAATCCCACGCATCTTTCCCGAGTCTGGAATCACGCGTTAATTCTATGGCTTCGGTCTCGTGATCTTTCAGAAATGCGAGCAGTTCTTTAGCGGGGAGCTGGAGCCATTGGTCGAGAGAGCGGTTGAAGGCGACCGTTGCTCTTGCCTGAGGGATTAAACGAGACCCGTTACACGTTTGACAGGTAAAATAGCCACGATACCTCGCCAACAACATGCGCACATGCATCTTGTATTTTTTGCTTTCAAGATATTTAAAGAAGGGGCGAACACCCATCCATCCTGAAAAGCCATCCCATACCTTTGTTTGATCCGCCACCTTGAGAGCATCCCACGGCAAATCTAAAGGGATTCCCTCACGACGGCAGGCATCTTCTAAATCAAATTGAAATTCTGTATAAGAAGGTGTGCTAAAACAGTGAAGCGCTCCTTCACGAAGTGTAGCCTTAGGGTTCGGAATAACGCGCTGTTCATCAAGGCCCATCGTGCGGCCGAATCCTTCGCAAGCATCACACGCCCCTTGCGGGGTCATGTAGTGGAAGTGCTGAACCTGCATCCGCTCAAACGGGGTATGGCAACTAAAGCAAATACTCCCCATGGGTAAACGAATGGTGGACGTGGTATCGCCTGATTTATTGAGTGCTACGAAATGAGCATCATCGATATGTTCGAGTTCATGCTTCACACGTTCTAACCGAAAATAGGCTTCCCGAAAACGTTGATTTAAAACGTCCTGCTTACTCTCGCTGTATTTAAAACGATCCAGTAGAAACAGGATGCGTAGATCATCATGGACAAGATTCTTGGAAAACGTAGGGAGCTCTGCGCTCAACGAAACAGGTTTAAGATCACTATCAATAAGACGATCAAAGCCTTGTGAAATTAAATAATCATACTGCTTCTTTACATGTTTACGCGGCATGGACAAACACAAATAAACAGTATCGCCATCGGTTAATTCATCAAAGAAGTAGGTGAGCAATGTATCAGGATCGCCATCCAAGATGTCGGTTGATCCACAACTTGCGCAATGACGTTCTCCTACAGAATAGAAAAATTGTGCGAGGTAATCCACCGCTTCGATGTTCGCCCCAACAGTCGCGCGGGCATTGGTGACAGGGTTATGTTGAGAAAGGCCAATCGCAGGAGGGATATTGGTGATTTCATCGACCTGCGCTTTTTGAAATTGCTCCATAAACTGTCGCGCATAAGACGACAAGGATTCCATAAAGCGCCGCTTGCCTTCAGCATGAAGCGTATCAAAAGCTAAAGACGATTTTCCACACCCCGATGGCCCTGTAATGACAGTGAGCTCATTCAGCGGGATATCCACATCCAGCGATTTTAAATTGTGTTCATTAGCCCCACGGATTTGAATGCTGGGTGAACTCATACGGATGATTGCCTCACGAAATTATAATTCTAGAGTTTAGCACACGGCATCTCATCACCTTATGGGAACGCTCAATTTACGAGGCAAAACACCTACTCTTCGTAGCGCTTTACAATCAAGCTACTATTATGCCCACCAAATCCAAAGGAGTTGGACATGGCGTAATCAAATTTATCCAGTTTGCGCGCTTTGTTTGCGGTGTAATCCAAATCGCACTGCTCATCCTGATTTTCCAGGTTAATCGTAGGCGGAGAGGTCTTGTTCAAGATTGCTTGAATCGAAATAATCGCTTCGATTGCACCTGTAGCACCGAGCATGTGTCCGTGCATACTTTTAGTAGAAGAAACCACCAGTCCATTTTTAGCGTAATCGCCAAAGGTACGTTTAATGGCAACCGTTTCAGCAATATCACCTAAGGGAGTAGATGTTCCGTGAGCATTGATATAATCAATCTGTTCGGGCTTAATGTTAGCTGAACGCAAGGCAGATGCCATCGCGCGAGACGCACCATCGCCTTCACTGTGTGGCATAACAATATCATAGGCATCAGAAGAGCGACCATACCCAGCAATTTCAGCATAAATATGCGCACCGCGCGCTTTAGCATGTTCCAACTCTTCAATAACCAGAATGCCTGAACCTTCAGCAATCACGAAGCCATCGCGGTCTTTATCAAACGGACGGCTTGCCGCTTGAGGGTCATGATTACGACCTGTCAACGCACGCATATTGTTAAAGCCAGCGACTGCAGCAGCCGTTATAGGGGCTTCTGCACCCCCAACCACCACAGCATCACATTCATCAGTCTGGATCATTTTCATCCCCTGACCAATGCAATCGGTTCCTGTAGCGCAGGCCGTTACCAAACAAAGATTAGGGCCTTTAATCCCCAATTCAATGGAGATGCGACCAGATGCCATATCAGGAATCATCATCGGCACCATGAAGGGAGAACACTTGTTGTACCCTTTGGTCAACCCTGTCTCGACATTTACTTCCATAGTACTTAAACCACCAGACCCTGAACCCACAACGACGGCTATTCGCGTAGGCTCAATCTTGCCATCGATTCCTGAATCCGAATACGCCTGTTTTGCCGCTGCTAAACCAAGTTGAGCAAAGCGATCCATGCGTTTAGAAAGTTTTTTATCCATGTGGTCTTCAGGCTTGAAGTTAGGAACTTCCCCCCCCACATGGCACGTGCGACGATCCTCAGGAATCAGGGTGATAAAGCCTATTCCACTATTTCCAGCCTCAATGTTTTGCCACAGTTCGTCAATAGTACTACCCATGGGGCAAATTGCTCCCATGCCAGTAACCACAACTCGTTTTAGTGACATCATAGTAAAACCCACACAACATTCAGAACAATATTAAGGAAAGAGGGTGAGGCATCACGCATCGCGAAGATGCCTCTTTCAAAACGCATTACTTATTGATTTGATTCAATGTAAGAAACGGCATCTCTAACGGTGATGATTTTTTCTGCTTCTTCATCAGGGATTTCGCAGCCAAATTCTTCTTCCAACGCCATAACCAGCTCCACAGTGTCCAAAGAATCAGCCCCTAAATCTTGCTGAAAGTTTGCTTCAGGCTTGACTTGATCTTCTTCGACATTTAACTGTTCGATGACAACTTTTTTGACGCGGTCCATTACAGTAGACATTATAATTAATTATCTCCAATTGTTTTGGGGCACATGCCCATCATACTATCATGACGAAAAAATGTTAAAAGACAAGTCCACCATCTACACCGATGACTTGCCCCGTGATGTATTTGCCTTTATCAGCAAGGAAAAGAGCCATATTGGCAATATCTTCAGGCTGACCAAATCGCTTGAGGGGAATCGCCTTTAGCAGCTCTTCCTTATGGTTAAGATCATGGGTCATGTCTGTTTCGATAAATCCTGGAGCAATCGCATTACACGTCACGCCCCGCGGCCCGAGTTCCTTAGCAATCGTTTTAGTCATACCCAACAGCCCCGATTTAGCGGCTGCGTAGTTGACTTGTCCTGCATTTCCATAAACGCCCACAACACTGGATATATTGATAATGGCACCAGATCGCTGTTTCATCATCACTTTAGCTGCTGCGCGGCACGTATGAAAAACACCGCTTAGATTGGTTTGAATCACGTCATCCCATTGCTCATCCGACATACGGATCATCAAAGTATCACGAGTAATCCCTGCGTTATTCACAACAACATCCAAACGACCAAAATCATTTATCGTAGATTCAATCAATGCTTTACAGGCTATTGCATCACCCGCATCGGATTTGTAACCCTTGAGAGAAACGCCTGTTTCAGAGGACAAGGAAGTAGCAAGTTCATCTGCTTTTGCAACGCTGGAATGGTAGCTAAAGGCCACATCATACCCTTCACGAGCAAAGGCTTCAACGCAGGCTTTACCGATTCCGCGCGTGCCCCCTGTTACAAGGGCTACTTTTTTTTCACTCATCATGATGAAGCTCCTACTGAGGTTGAGGAAGGCTGAAATGCAGCAACAGTGGCCTCTAAACTGGGGATGTCGTGTATATTATAAATCTCAATAGCAGGGTGCGATTTTTTCATCATACCCCCAAGTACTTTTCCTGGCCCGAACTCTATCACGGCATCTATTTTTAGATCATTGACCAAAACTGCCATTGTGCGCGTCCATTGAACACTCGATGTCATTTGC
>Ga0163144_10021074_pt1 | contig 12982 bp, 10 predicted proteins | sample OliLak19BULKMAT1_FD_123175 | JGI IMG/M metagenome (GOLD analysis project Ga0163144, IMG submission 123175) | Freshwater microbial mat bacterial communities from Lake Vanda, McMurdo Dry Valleys, Antarctica - Oligotrophic Lake LV.19.BULKMAT1 | ecosystem: Environmental > Aquatic > Freshwater >...
AGTAGTCCTTGATCTTTATCCTTGCCCCCCGTAGCAAAAAATACTGGCACTGTAGGTAACTGATCGGCGGGCTTACCCTGGGAGGTAAGGATAGTGCGAGCAGAATCAACACTGGCTTTGGAAGGCACGATTTGGAAAGCAACCTTTTTATTCGATTCATTCTGCTTGATTACCTTGTAGGCATCATTCATCGAGCGAATTATAATCCTGGCTTTACCGCCCACGTCAGGATTATTTTGCTTAATCTTGTTCAACATTCCTTGGGCATCATTAGGATCAAGGAAAAATAAGAGAAGTTGGTCGGGCTGACTGGCGGCATTTGCTGGTTTGTTTGGCAGGGAGCCAAGTAGAGGATTGCCTTTGTCATCTGTGATTGTGAATACAGGCACACCGTTTAGGCGCTCAAGTACTTGGGGCTCAGTCAGGGCATGGGCTGCAGCAAGAGGCATGGCGATAATTGCAGAGGCGATACCGAAGCTGGCAAGTTTGGTTAGAGGGTTCATCATCTTGTCCGATGGTTAGTTTGGCTGATTTAGTTATAGCTAAAGTGTAAGAAATCTGGGTACAAAAAAAGTTCCGACAAGATTTTAGCCTAGTTCCTCAGATCTGACTTACATAATTAAAGTAGTCTTTCCAATTTCATCTTAACGCGATCGCTAACTCAGTCCAAATCCCGTTAAAAATACAGAATTTCTTAAGAATACAGTTAGGGGCAACTAACAAGCCTCATATCCTTCCAATGGCTACGCAAAGATGGTTTATGATCAAATTAAATCCGAATTCAATGTTTTACTAACCATGATTGAGCTAAAAAACATCTATTCCCTGACAGACTTTAAGCGTAATGCCAAAGAATTTGTTGAACGCATTAGAGCTACCCAAGCGCCAATAGTCCTAACCGTCAATGGCAAGGCGGAAGTAGTAGTTCAGGATGCTCAGGCTTTTCAGACACTTTGCGATCGCGTCCAAAAAGCAGAGGAGGAGATTCGTAGCCTAAGACTTACCACCCTAAAACAAGATGTTGAGCTTGGAGTTAAGCAACTAAAAAATGGCGACTATACGGAATACGGTTTAGATGATCTACCTAAGTTGCTAGAAAACATTAAATCTCGCAACCATGAATCGCTTTAGAATTTCTCGACAGGCAGATAAAGATCTTGAGGATATATGGATTTACTTGGCTCAAATCGATCCAATAGCAGCCGATATCTTAATCGCAAAATTGCTGAATAGATTTCCGATGCTGGCAAAGTTTCCAGAAATGGGCAAAAGTAGAAATGAACTTTTGTTGGAGCTACGCAGTTTCCCTGTAAAGCCATACATTATTTTTTATCGATGGTCAGAACAGTTGATCGAAATTGTGCGAGTTTTACATCAATCCAGAGATATTGAAAACCAATTTTAATTTTTTGATTCTTATTCGTAGAGGAATAAATAGTTGAACCAAACTGATTATGAGCAGATGCAGGCGGAACTCAACTATCGCCAGGCCCAAAAATTACTGCGACAAATGATCGCAAAGCTAGACTTGACTGCCAGGGAGCGCAGTGGCTTAGAGCCAGAACTTGCTGAGCTAGAGCAGATGCTTGAAAAGCTTGATCAACAGCTAATTCAAATCGCTGTGTTTGGCATGGTGGGGCGGGGTAAATCTTCGGTATTAAATGCCTTGCTAGGTAAAAGTATTTTTAAGACTGGGGCATTGCATGGTGTAACCAGAGATCGGCAGGGAGAACTATGGCAAGAGGGGCAGGTAAAGTTAGTTGATACCCCAGGCATTGATGAAGTGGATGGTGAGACTAGAACCGCGATCGCCGCAAATGTAGCTAAACAGTCTGATTTGATCTTGTTTGTGATCTCTGGCGACATTACCCAGGTCGAATATGAAGCATTTTTGGCTCTAAGGCAGGCGAGTAAGCCAATTTTGTTGGTATTTAATAAGATTGATCAGTTCTCGAAGCGCGATCGCCAGGAAATCCTCGCAAAAGTCTGTGGTGAGCGACTGGAAAATTTAATTTCACCTGAAGATGTAGTGTTGGCGGCGGCTTCTCCGCTAGTGGCGCGGGCAGTGCAGCAACCCGATGGCTCAATGGAGGTGGAGATGGTGGCAGGTAGACCTCAAGTGGAGGAGTTGAAGCTACGCATTCTAGAGGTACTAGATCGGGAAGGCAAAGCTATAGTAGCGCTGAATACGGTGCTGTTTGCCGATGCGGTGCAAGAGCGGGTAGTAGAGCGCAAGATGTTTATTCGCGATCGCCGTGCCAATCAAATTATCTGGAATGGGGTGATGATTCAAGCAGTAGCAATGGCGCTAAACCCGATTACCGTACTGGATGTGGTTAGCTCCACTGTAATTGATATTTCGATGATTATTGCTCTTTCAAATCTCTATGGATTACCGATGACCAATCAGGGGGCGTTGGGCTTAATTCAAAAAATTGCCTTGGGTATGGGTGGGATTGCCCTGGCAGATCTGGTAACTACCTTGGGCTTAGGCTCACTTAAAAGTCTATTTGGAGTCACCGCCCCTGTAACAGGTGGGGCAAGCTTGGTTGCATATATGAGTGTAGCGATCGCCCAAGCATCGGTGGCGGGTGTATCTACCTACGCAATCGGCATGGTGACTAAAACCTACTTAGCGAATGGCGCAACCTGGGGCGAAGAAGGCACAAAAGCTATGGTCAATCGGATTTTGACGGGAATTGATCGAGATTCAATTTTGGCGCGGATTAAAGCAGATCTGACCGTAAAGCTAGACTTAAGCCGGTTAGCGACCTAATCACCAACTTGCTCAATTATTAAAAAAATCTTAAGATCTACAGAACATAAGTATTCTTTAAGACTTACGCACGCTAAATATGGATACCTCTCAGTAGTGGGAGTTTGAGGGCTTCGCTCCAAATCCCCTATCTAAAATATTTTATTTATATTTCGTATAAGTTCTATTTGTACCACGATATGCTGATTACGCTGGTTTTAGCCTGAAACTAGCAAGTTAAGACAGTTTGCTTAAGTCCCATAGTCAAAGCTCCAAAAAACATGAACTCTAAACATACTGACGCTTGCCGCATTGAAAAAGACTCGATGGGGGAAATGTCCTTGCCGCAGTCTGCCTATTACGGAATTCAAACTGCTAGGGCTGCTGCTAACTTTACAATCAGTGGAATCAAGCCCCTGCCGATTTATGTGGATGCCTGTATGCTGATCAAGAAAGCTACGGCGCTGGTAAATGCAGAATTGGCTTGCATCACCCAAGAAATGGGAATGGCGATCGCTTTAGCTTGTGATGAGGTTTTGGAGCAGAAATTTCGCGATCAATTCATTGTGGATATTTATCAGGCAGGAGCAGGTACTTCTCACCACATGAATGTAAATGAAGTATTAGCGAATCGGGCTTTAGAGATTCTAGGAGAAGCGAAAGGAAACTATGCTCGTATCAGTCCCAATGACCATGTCAACTATGGACAATCCACTAATGATGTGATTCCCACCGCGATTCGATTGGGTGCAATACTGGCTTTGGAACGCTATTTATTTCCCGCTTTGGCTAGTCTCAGCGTAGAATTGCGCCTAAAAGCAAAAGAATTTGAAAGCATAATTAAATCTGGACGAACTCACTTACAAGATGCTGTACCCGTGCGTTTGGGCGATGAATTTCAAGCCTATGCCCAAATTATCTCTGACCATGTGCGGCGTTTGCGTCAGGCTTCAGCAGAGTTGCAGGTCTTAGGTATCGGTGGCAGTGCCGCAGGAACAGGCTTAAATACTCATCCTGATTATCGCGATCGCGTGTGCGAAAGATTAAGTGATTTCACGGGATTCAAATTCCAATCTGCTCCCAATTTAATGGCGGCAATGCAGAGTATGGCTCCCTTTGTGCAGGTTTCGGGTACAATTCGTAACTTAGCTCAAGATGTGAGTAAAATTGCCAACGATTTGCGCTTAATGGATTCTGGACCAAAAACAGGTTTGCGGGAAATTCAATTACCACCAGTACAACCAGGTTCTTCGATTATGCCTGGCAAATATAATCCTGTAATTGCCGAAATGACGAATATGGTTTGCTTCCAGGTGATTGGCTTTGATACGGCGATTACGCTTGCTGCCCAAGCAGGACAATTGGAATTGAATGTGATGATGCCGCTAATTGCCTACGATTTGTTGCATAGTATTGAGATTTTGGGTAATGCAATTGACACTCTCGCACGCAAATGTGTAGCAGGAATTACGGCAAATAGCGATCGCTGTTTGGCTTATGCAGAAGGAAGTCTCTCTCTGGTTACGGCTTTAAATTTAGAGCTTGGCTATTTAGTTAGTGCCGAAGTAGCGAAAGAATCCCTGGCAACGGGAAAATCAATTAGAGAGATTGTTTTAGAACGGGGCTTAATGGATGAGAAACTATTATCGAAAGTATTAGACTTAGAGAAGATGAGTTGTGGCGATCGCTTAGAATCAAGTAATTAAAGGGAAATTTGATGATTATTACAGAAGTTGCACCAGAAATTTGGACAACCGCCGACTTGGAGTTGCTACCCGAAAGCTCAAATCGCTATGAGACGATCAATGGAGAACTGTTTGTGACTAGAGCACCTAATTGGCGACATCAGGCTATATGCGACTTGATTTGCCGGGAATTGAGCATCTGGTCTCAAAGATCTAGATTGGGAAGACCGATCAGTGCGGTGGGGATTGTATTCAGTGAAGTGGACAATGTAATTCCCGATTTGATTTGGATTAGTAATGAGAGATTAAGAGCTTGCGAAGATCAAAGTGGGCATTTTACTGAAGCACCTGAATTAGTGGTAGAAGTGCTATCAGCCAGTGGAGACAAGCGAGATACCCTAGTCAAACTGAAGCTATATTCCTGCCAAGGCGTTAGCGAATATTGGCTAGTTGATCGGTTTTTAGGACAAATACAAATCTATCGCCGCGAAAATGCGAAGCTGACTTTAGCCGCAACTTTGATCGGAACCGATAACCTGACATCTCCACTTTTAGCAGAATTCTCTTGCAATTTATCCTCAATATTTAATTCGATAAATTAAGGATTGTGCAAAAAAAGATTGAGAATATATTCTAAATACTTCATAAATTTGCGAAATTATCTTACTTTGATGTAACGCCCACCTATTTAACCAAAAGACTTGATTGATTAAAAGACTTGGCGATCGCTACTAATTTTTTCCCTTTTTCGCCCACTTCTTCATAGTCCAATTGCCCTAGATACTGCTGAGAATATTGCTCTGGATCAGGCATCAAAGCCGTAGAAACTCCCAAAGCGATCGCCCCAGCTTTTAACATTTCCAAAGCATTCTCCAGATTTACTCCACCCGTTGGAATTAATGGAATTTGTGGGAATACCGAACGCAGACAGTCCAAATATTTTGCGCCGCCGACACATTTAATTGGAAATACTTTGATTGCCGTTGCGCCTAAGTTCCAGGCAGTAAGAATTTCCGTAGGTGTGAACGCACCACAGACAACTGGGATTTGAGCAGTTTGACAGAGCTTAATGATTTCTGGGTCAATATGGGGCGTAAATATAAATTTTGTGCCACAAGCGATCGCTTCCTTCGCCATAGTTAGATCCAAAATTGTACCTGCACCAATTTCACAGTCGCTTAATTCTTGGGAAAATTGCACCATGATTTCTTCAGCATTTGGCGTATTCCAAGCAATTTCAATCAACCTTATACCTGCTTGAGCGATCGCCATTACACTTTGGCAAGCAATATCTTTTTGCTTACTCCGAACCAAGGCAATTAGTCTTTCTTCTTGCAATTTTGCCAGCCAATTCTGCATACTTTAGTCCTGATTTTGCTGGTCGATTTTGTGGCAGAAATATTAGAATAGCGATTATGTTGCAGTCAAATCTTACTAAAAATCATTATCAAACGCTCTGTGTGGATCAGCGCGCGCCCCATACTGAGATCAAAATTGCCTACCGTAAATTAGCAAAAAAGTTTCATCCTGACTGTAATCCCAGCCCTGGTAGTCATGAGCGCATTACTGCCTTAAATCTTGCCTACGAAGTATTGAGCAATCCCCAAAGCCGTGCCAACTATGATCGTAGCTTAGGGATTAATACTCAGCGCTCCCAGTCTTCAGCTCAAGCTCATTCTTCAGCCCAAGCTCAAACTCAATCTAAGCCTCGGCGATCGCGCCAAACCTCTCAAGACGAAGATCTTAAATTTGACCATTGGTTTAGGCAAGTTTACGAGCCAATTATAGAGATGACCGCCGGCATTTTAGAAGATCTGGACTTGCAAATTGAGCAGTTGGCAGATGATCCTTTTGATGATCAGTTAATGGAAGATTTTGAAGATTATTTAGATCAATGTCGGCGATCGCTGCAATATGCTCAGACTATATTTCATAATCTGCCCAATCCCAAATCAGCAGCAGGAGTAGCAGAGTATATTTACTACGCCCTTAACCATTTAAGCGATGGCATGGATGAATTAAACTACTTTACTCAAAATTTTGATGATCGTCATTTACATACTGGTAGGGAAATGTGGCGGTTGGTTGATGAAATGTGCTACCGTGCCCAGTCAGCCATGGCGAGTATCCTACCTTAATTTATGAATCCCAAAAAATATGAGTTCCTGCGACGGGAAGCAAGTGCGCCTTATCGCAGTTTGCGCAAGTTTATCTACTTGGCTTTCGGTGGCTCAGCTAGCTTAGGTGGCTTTGTCTTTATGCTGCAAATCTTGGCAGGGAAGGGCAATATCAATCAGACATTACCCAACCTTGGGATTCAACTGGCAGTAATCGGTTTGATGGTTTGGCTATTTCGCTTAGAAAAGTAAGCTAATTTTTGGTCTAAGCATTCACCAAGAAAATATCTGCCTGGGATACAGAGCCAGTATCAAGCGTAGCAATCACACTCAGTCCCCCAGCCGTAGTCCCGTTACTATCAAACAATAGGCGCTTGGTAGAAGCTTCATAAATAATCGCTGAAGATGAGCCACTGGGAGCCAAAGCATCGCTATAGCTTGTTACAGAAGCAAAGCGGTTGACTGGGATTGAACCGACCGCAGAACCCGTAAAACCAAAAGCAAGAATATCAAAGCCAAAGCGATCGCTACCACTAACAAAATCGGTTACCTGATCGCCTAACTCGGTTGGAGCAGTGTAGAGAAATAGATCATTACCAGCCCCACCAATCAATAGATCACTAGCAGCCCCACCAATTAAGGTGTCGTTGCCAGCCAAACCAATTAGAGTATCATTGCCAGCCAAGCCATTGAATAGGTCATTTCCATCTCCGCCTTGTAGTTGGTCGCTGCTGGAAGTAGCATCATTGTCGCCAATAGTCACAGTTGCCGAGTTAGCAGAACCGCTGTTATAGCCCACTCCACTAGCCAGAGTGAGAATTACGGTTTCATTGCCTTCGGTAATACTGTCATCAATTGGCAGAAGATTGAGCGTAACTGAGCTAGAACCGACAGGAATAACGATTGAACCAGTTACAGCAGAACCACTAGAAATACTAGCCAACAGCGCTGCATAGTCTGCTCCACCAGCAGTACCAGAAACTTGGTAATTGACCGTCAGCGGCGTAGTGGTAGAGCCTGAACGGCTGAAAGTGTAAGTACCAGTATCAGTGTTGGATTCAGCGGCATTGGCATCGGTAGCGGCAATGGTAACCGTGGTAGAGTCGTTATCCAAAATAGTTAAGGTAGCGCTACTCTGACTGCCAATATTTGCTCCTCCTGTCGGATTAGTTAAGGTAAGATTTACGGTCTCATCTGATTCAGCGATCGCATCATCCAAAATCGGCACAGTAATTACCTTACTGGTTTCCCCACTGGCAAAACTAAGGTTAATAGCGGCATTGCTGTAATCATTTGGAAACACTAAAGGCGTAGAGCCACCTGTAGCTGTACCATTAGCTAGATTAATAGTTGCACCTACACCGCCAGTGCTGCTGCCAGAGCGCGTAACTATAACCGCATTCACGGCTACGCCATCTTCATTCACGCTAAAGCCAGAGCGGCTAAAGGAAAGAGTTCCAGCATTGGCGGTGTCATTATCGATGATAGTTACCGAAGCAGTACTTTGCGCACCAACTAATACGCCTACAGTTATTGGAGCGAGTTGCAGAGTAAGAGTTTCGTTTGACTCCACAATTGAGTCATCGAGGATGGGGACAGTTACAGTTTTGGTAGTTTCACCATCGCCAAACACCAGGGTGATCGAAGTGTTGTTAAAGTCGGTAGGAAGAGCTATTGGTGGAATTCCTCCCGTAGCTGTGCCATCAATCAGCGTAATCAAAACACTCGCAGAGCCAGTGGCGCTACCTGTACGATTTACGGTAATTGCATTTACGGCTGTGCCATTTTCATTCAAGCTAAAAGTAGAGGCACTAAAAGCAAAAGTGCCTGACCCAGTCGGCGGCGCTGGAATATTGGATTGAATAAAGTCTGAACTAGCGAGATTACTGGCTGTCACGCCCAAAAGGGTGGCAATCACTGTGCCACTTGTAGTAATTGTGGTGATGTTACTGGTAGTAGTAGCAATAATTAGATCGTTGATACTCAATCCTCCACCCAAGCCAATTAAATCGCTGCCCTTGGTGAAGTCGATAATCGTATCTGCTCCAGTGCCACGACCAATTACAAATAGATCGCTACCATCGCCACCTGTTAGCAGATCATTACCTAAACCGCCAATTAGCGTGTCGTTGCCCGTATCGCCATTGAGGGAGAGAGAGACATTGACGGGACTGGTGCCACCATTGATCAGGTCATTACCACTGCCACTATTGATAAAGACTTGCTCTACGGAGGTTAAATTTAAGCTGAAAGGGGTGAGGTTAGTGCGGCTAATAATTATTTGATTAGCTTGGGGCGCGATCGCTAATTGATCTGCATCGGTCGAGAGATTTACAGTCAATTGATCGTTGTCCTCGCCACCATCAATCGTATCGCTGCCGTCACCATTGTTCCAAATAAAGACATCGCTGCCAGCACCGCCTAATAGATTGTCATTGCCTAAACCGCCAATCAGTGTGTCATTGCCTGAGCCACCTTGAATGCTGTCATTACCAGCTAAGCCTGAAATTAAATCATTACCGCCACTACCGTCGATGGTGTCATTTAGGCTAGTAGAAATATTTTGAGGATTACCAATTACCCCGCTAGAGGAGATATCGGTAATCGTGTCGTTGCCACTTGTGCCAGAGATTGCATTACCAATGGTGGTTGTCGTAGGTGCAACTGTGGGAGAAATAAGAGTACGGGTAAAATTACTGCTGCTAATCGTGCTGGAACTGACATTTAGCAATATTGCAATCACGCGATCGCCTACCAAGATATTAGTATTTGTACCCGCGCTAGTGAGTATGACTGAAGTACTAGTGGTGCTGCCTGGAGGCTGAAGATCACCATCAAGGGCGATAAAGTCTTGGTTGGGTACAAAGTCGGTAATTACGGCTACGCGATTGTCTCGGCTGTCGATTACAAATGCGTCAAAACCTTCACCCCCTGTGAGCGTGTCATTCCCAACATCGCCGTAGAGTAAATCGTTTCCTACATCACCACTTACTAAGTCATTCCCTTGTCCACCGCGCGCCGTATCATTGCCCTGTCCACCAAAAACTAGATCATCACCTAGGTTACCATTTACCAAATCATTGCCAATATTGCCGTTCAGGGTATCGTTACCCTGTCCACCGACTATGGTATCATCGCCCTGCCCGCCGAATACCTGATCGCTGCCTAGGTTACCGCTAACAAAATCATTGCCAAGATTGCCATAAACGGTGTCATCCCCACCCAAGCCAATAACTGTGTCATTTCCTTCTAAACCGCGAAAATCCTCGGCAGAGTCATTGCCAAATAAGAAATCTGAACTGTTCGTTCCCAAAAAAATAGCCATAACAAGTTTCCCAATTGTTCCCTAGAGTTAGAGTTTATAAAAGCTAGTGGACACACTTTAATTAAAAAAGTTCAAACTAACTATAAGTTTTTATTTGCATTTCTTGCAGGGCTTGCTCAAAGTCAGATTGATTAATGCGTAGGTCAGCGATCGCTTTGTCAACTTCTAACTGATGGCGGCGAATCGCAAAAATAGCGGCACGGTTGCTTAAAAATGCTAGATCTGCACCACTAAAATTCTCGGTTTGGTCTGCCCAGTAGTCTAGGTCTAAGGCAGCATCTAAGGGGCGATCGCGATTATGCACAGCTAAAATGGCACGGCGACTAGATCGATCTGGTAAGTCCAGATGGATATGCAACTCGATCCGACCCGACCGAATCAAGGCAGGATCTATACTTTCTTTGCGGTTAGTAGCAGCGATCACAATTAGATTTTGATTAACTCTAATGCCATCAATCTCAGTCAGTAACTGCCCAATTACGCGATCGCTTACGCCTTGATCGCTACCATAGGTTCCCCTAGCAGGAGCCAAAGTATCAATTTCATCAATAAAAACCACACAGGGAGAAGCCTGCCGCGCTTGGGCAAAGAGTTGACGGATCGCCAGTTCCGATTCACCCACCCATTTGCTCAGAAGTTCTGCACCATTGACCGCAATAAAATTTGCCTTTGCTTCCGTCGCTACTGCCTTTGCTAGTAAGGTCTTACCTGTGCCTGGTGCGCCGCATAATAAAATCCCCTTAGCAGCTTGAGCGCCAGTATGGAGATATAGTTCAGGATTGAGCATTGCACCAGCGATCGCTTCCTGTAAATTTTGCTTGACTGAGTCAAGTCCACCAATTTCAGACCATAAAACCTGGGGAGACTGAATTACCAGCGATCGCAATACGGCAGGTTTAACTTGTTGCAAGGCAAATTCAAAATCTGCTTGGGTAACTTGCAGGTTTTCTGGTACTTGAGTTAAATCTGTCACTTGGGACTTGAGCGCTTGAAAGGCTGCGGTTTGGCATAATCCTTTAAGATCTGCGCCTACAAAGCCATGAGCCCGATCAGCGATCGCGTCCAAATCCACCTTAGCCAAAGGCATGGAGGCGGTATGAATCGCTAAAATTTCTCGCCTAGCTTGGCGATTGGGCACAGGGAAGAGGATCTCACGGTCAAATCTGCCAGGACGACGCAGGGCTGGATCGAGGGCATCTGGTCGGTTGGTAGCGGCTAATACAATTACACCTTTACTGGCAGCAAAGCCATCCATTAAGCCCAATAACTGAGCCACTAGTCGCTTTTCCACTTCACCTTCCACTTTGGCGCGGTTGGGAACTAAAGCATCAATTTCATCAATAAAAATCAAACAAGGCGCAGATTTTGCCGCTTGGTCAAACAATTCTCTCAGTCTTGCTTCTGCCTCGCCATAATATTTACCGATCAGTTCGGGGGCAACCACAGCTAGATAATTTACACCGAGAGTTTGGGCAAGCGATCGCGCGGTCAAAGTTTTACCTGTGCCTGGAGCGCCGACTAGCAATACGCCTTTGGGGGGTTCTAATCCTAATTTTTCTAAAATATCGGGACGCTTGAGCGGAATTTCAACCAAGTCTCTTAGTTGCGCTAACACCGACTCCAAACCACCTATTAATTGTGAAATTGGCTGGGGCTTAGCTGAACTATCAGAAACAGGTGGCGGCGTAACAATAAATTCTGGCTTAGCTGGCTCGGAGCTAGATTTAGGCGAATATGGACTAGGAGGATCGGGAATGCTACTTCGGCGGGGAATATTGGTGAGCGATCGCCTAGTTACTTGAGTAGATACCTGCGCTTGAAATTGACCAGGATTTTGCTCCAATTTTTCTGCCAGATTTACTAATTGCTCAAAGCTCAGAAGTTGTTGCACTTCATTTACTAGAGATTCAAGCCCCGCAAACTTAAATCCTGAAACTCCTTTACCATCCTCTGTCATAATTTTTCCAGTTTACTTAGCGCCAATATCAACATGGTAGCTTTTGAATTAGCTAGGGACTTGCGAATAACTTAGACGTTCTTGATCTAAGCTCAAATACTTGTAAATCCAACAAATTGTATATAAATGTATCAAATGCTATGATCAGCTTAAATAAGCGCAATAGGGAACCGAATTTCTATGGGTATGAAGTCTGTGTCACCGCTTGTTTTGGTTATTTTAGACGGCTGGGGCTATCGAGAAGAAACTGATGGCAACGCGATCGCTGCTGCTCATACTCCCGTGATGGATAGTTTTTGGCGAGCATATCCCAACACGTTACTCCAGGCTTCGGGCAAAGATGTAGGTCTACCCAAAGATCAAATGGGTAACTCAGAGGTAGGGCACTTAAATATTGGTGCGGGTCGGATTGTGCCCCAAGAGTTGGTCAGGATCTCGGATGCCGTAGAAGATGGCTCTATTTTAACTAATCCTGCTTTAGTAAAAGTTTGTGAAAAGACTAAGTTAAATAACGGTAAATTGCACTTAATTGCCCTTTGTTCCGACGGCGGCGTTCATGCCCATATTAATCATCTGGTAGCGATGTTGCATCTGGCAAAGCAACAACAAATTAGCCAGGTATGTATTCACGCTATTACCGATGGCCGAGATACCCTACCCCATAGCGGGATCAAATATATCCAAGCTTTAGAAGCTCAAATCGCTACGCTGGGGATCGGACAGATTGTGACTGTCTCTGGGCGCTACTTTGCGATGGATCGTGACAAGCGCTGGGATCGGGTGCAAAAGGCTTATGAGGTGATGGTAGATGACCGCGAGATTTCGGCTCAATCGGCATTGGAAGTACTAGAAAAGGCTTACCACCAAAACCTAACCGATGAATTTATTCCACCTGTGAGAATTGCACCTGGGGCGATCGCTACCCATGATGCGGTAATTTTCTGCAACTTTCGACCAGATCGGGCAAGGGAACTGACCCAGGCTATTATTTCTAGAGACTTCAAGGGTTTTAAACGGACTTTGATCCCAAATCTGCACTTTGCTTCTTTTACTCAATATGACTCTAGTCTGCCCCATACTGAGATTGCTTTCCCGCCCCAAAATCTCAACAATTTACTAGGTCAAGTAATTGCTGCCCAAGGA
>Ga0163144_10021076_pt1 | contig 12979 bp, 8 predicted proteins | sample OliLak19BULKMAT1_FD_123175 | JGI IMG/M metagenome (GOLD analysis project Ga0163144, IMG submission 123175) | Freshwater microbial mat bacterial communities from Lake Vanda, McMurdo Dry Valleys, Antarctica - Oligotrophic Lake LV.19.BULKMAT1 | ecosystem: Environmental > Aquatic > Freshwater > Lake...
AATACATGACCCTTATCTATATCTATGTAAATGATAATGAAAAAGCAAGGGAAAGCATGGTCAAGTTCATGAAATCTCAGCTGAAAAATAACCCTGAGTATGACCCACGTAATTCACGTTCTACACCTGAATCTAAAGTGCCAGAGTTTCTTGAACTGTATTATGAGTTACAGGCACTACCAATTTATTATTTAGGATTAAGGGTAGGTGCTAATTTTGCCCAAGTAGAAACCACAACCAACTTTAGCATTGACCAATCTAATATCGCAAGAGGTAGCTATCAATCACAACTAGGTTATGAAGTAGCTCTCGCCTTAGAGTTTCCTTTTGGAGGACAAAAGCGTTCGTTTTCGCTTGTTACCGAGCTAGTATATAGGCAACAAGGGTATCAGTTCAGTGATCAGATATTAGATTTCGCTAATATTACTTTTACCGAAACTCAAAATCAACTTTCGTTGCCTATCCTACTTAAATATTATTTCAAAAGAAAAGGATATAAAGTAGATAAAGAAAGCCCTGAAAATCCCGCTGAATCAAAAGTAAACAAAGAACTTATCAAAAATAAAATCCAACCTTTTCTCGTCTTAGGAGGTGCTGTAAACTATGTAATGTCAGCACAAACTGACTTAAGCAGGATAGATGTCTTAGGAGATATTGCTGGTGGAGGTAGCAGAGACCCCATCACTGGCACGTATGATTTACTTGCTTTTGAGCAAAGAGAAAAACTACAATATAGCCTTGTAGCAGGAGGAGGATTTAGATTTCGTAATTTTCTGAAATCAGGCAGTGATGTTATTCTTGAAGGGAGATTTAACTGGGGGCTTACCCAACAAGTTATTGGAGAAAATAGAGGTGTAAATGATGATTTAATTTATAAATTTGGATACATAGATAGCGATTTTAAACTTCATAATTTCTCTATCAATATTAGTTATATGATTCCTAAATATAACCCCAAAGCCAAAAAAGGAAAAAAATCTAATCAACCTTACCAGTTCCAATTTGATTAAATTAATTAGTTGGATATGCAGTATGAACTTAGTATAGATTTTCTATTCCTATGTCGCAAAATTTACAGATTAAAATAGAGATTTTATCTTTCAATAGTTTATTCTCAAAAAATAAAATCTTAATTCATCGCAAACACTTTCGTGTTTGTTATATTCCAAAAAAGAAGTAATTACAGGAAACCTTCTCAGCTATAATTCGATTAAAGAAACAGGTAATTCTAATCAAGTATTCTTTATGCGTATATTCAAGCATTTATCATTTATCATCAAAGGTTTATATTTAAAGATTGCATTCTTTTTATGGATTCTAGGGCTAAGTTTTTTAAATAGAAGTGTAGCACAGGAAGCCCACGAAGCCAACCCTCAAATAGACTCTCTCGAAGAAAATTGTGCCAGTCTTGGCTTTACGTATGTATTTCAAGAAAAAGGAAGTTTCCACCCTGTCAGCCTTAAAGACCCTATTTTTATTCAACTCTATGAGGTCAAAACAAAAAAACTGTGGGCTCCTCCATTAAGAGATACCCAACTAAAGACCTCTGGTTTTGGGCCTAGACAAGGGCATTTTCATCACGGAATTGATTTAGCACTAAGAATGGGAGAGCCTGTTTTTGTAGTTTTTGATGGTTATGTAAAGCTTTCTACGTATGGTGGCGGGTATGGTAACTATGTCATTATCAAGCATGACAATGGCTTAGAGACACTTTACGCTCATTTATCAAAGCGAAAAGTAAATGTAGGACAACAAGTAAAAGCAGGACAATTATTAGGTCTAGGAGGAAGTACAGGGTATAGTACTGGACCTCACCTACATTTTGAGGTGAGATACCAAGGATATACTATCAACCCACAACTTATATATGATTTCAAACAAAAAAATCAAATCCGCTCAGATATATTCTTCATCAAACCTCACCATTTTAGGCATTATGGCAATGCTACTCCCAAGCAAGGATACCTTTTTCATGAAGTAGGCCAAAACGAAACACTCGTAGTCATTGCTAGTAAATATGAAGTCAAACCCGAAGAAATCATCCGTCTCAATGGGTTAAGACAAGCAACACTCAACTCAGGGCAGATGCTTCGTATCCGATAAGTTTTCTGATACTCTCCAAAAACTTAATAATTATTTAACCTAAGTTTATACTCCTCAATTTCGCATTTTTAAGTAAAAGCACTAATTTAAGGGAATGAAATATTTTATTAGTCTTCTCATTATTTGGAGTATTTCCTTAAGTGCTTTTGCCCAACTCCAAGATAATTTTTTGGATGGAAATTTCACTCAAAATCCAACTTGGAGTGGTGATGCGAGTGAATTCATAATAGACAATGCCCAGCTTAGAAGTGCAGGGCCTAGTGCTACAGCTATACTTTCACTGAGTACTCCTAATGCTCAGATAAATGATAAAGAATGGCGATTTCTGATAGACTTGCGTTTTGCTCCTTCTGGCAGTAATCAGCTTAGAGTCTATTTGGTTTCTAATCAAAGTAATCTCAAAGGCAATCTCAACGGGTATTACCTCGAGATAGGGCAAACAGGCAATGATTTTATTAGAATTTTTCGCCAGAATGGAGCTAACTCTACCTTGCTTTTTACAGGTAGTACAGCCTTCTCCAGTACCGTAAAAGTACGTATCAAAATAGTAAGAGATGCTTTGGGAAATTGGGAAATATTTACTGACCCTACTGGAGGAGAGTTATTTAATTCAGAGGGGAATCCTTTTTTAGACAATACATATAACTCTACTCAGTTCTTTGGGATAGTTTGTAATCATACATCTTCCAACAGAAATAATTTTTTCTTAGATGATTTTTATATTGGTGATGAGATTATAGACAATGAGTCTCCTACCCTTCTTAATATTTTAGTAGAGTCCACTCAAAGACTTACCCTTCAATTTAGTGAGGCGATGAACAGCCTTTCAGCCCAAAGCGTAGCAAATTATACTGTCAATAATGGCTTAGGAATACCTCTCACTGCACAAATAAATACTTCAAATCCTAGTCAAGTTTTTTTAGAGTTTACTAATTCCTTTATAAGTGGAATTAGCAATACATTGACTATCAGTGGATTACAAGATTTATCTGGAAATCCTCTAAGCCCCAATCCCACTCAAGCGACATTTGTCTATAACGCCCCTCCTCAATACCATGAGTTTATCATTACCGAAATCATGGCAGACCCTACAGGAGATGCTGCACCTCTCAATGGCTTGCCTGAGGCAGAATTTATCGAGATTTATAACCGTTCTAACCGAAGTCTTAATCTCAAAGATGTAGTATTAAAAGACAATGGGGGGAGTTTTACATTGCCTGATTATGTGCTTGCTTCGGGTGCTTATGTGGTGCTTTGTGGGCAATCAAGTCTAAGTGGTTTTCAGCTATATGGGAGTGCCATTGCTATTCCAACCTTTCCTTCACTTACCAATAGTGGTGAACTGCTCAAGCTAGAAAGTGCTACTGGAAATCTCATCTTTGCAGTAGAATATTCTGATAGCTGGTATCAAAACTCAAGCAAAGCTGAGGGAGGATGGACTCTTGAGATGATTGATACAGAAAATCCTTGTGTAGCCCGCAAAAACTGGATTGCTTCCGAATCTAACAATGGTGGCACACCGAGCCGAGTAAACTCTGTAGCTGATACTCGCCCAGATTTGACTGCTCCTGAACTTTGGCGTAGTGAGGCTTTAAATACACAAACATTACGACTTACCTTTAATGAGTCTATGAATCAAACTAGCTTACAAAATGGCACATATTCTCTTAGCAATGGATTAAATGTAGTGAGTGTCGTTCCCGTAGCTCCATTTTTTAGACAAGTCTTATTACAAGTTAGCCCTGGAATAAGTCCTAATCAAAGCTATCAAGTAAGTGTAGAAGGTCTTACCGATTGCAATGGTAATTTGATTAGAAATGCTAATCAAGGGGTTTTTGGGCTTGCAATTGAGAGTGATTTTATGGATGTAATCTTAAATGAAATTTTATTTAACCCCCGAACAGCAGGGAATGATTTTATAGAAATTTATAACCATTCTTCTAAATTTATCAATCTAAAAGACTGGAAGCTTGCCAATCTAAGCAATGAAATCATCGCCAATCAACGAATGATTACGACAGAAGATTACATATTAGCTCCCAAAAGCTATCTTTTGCTAAGTGCTAATACGGATAATATCCAAGATAACTACCCTCTTGCCGTAACCCGTACTTTTTTACAGATGAGTAGTTTGCCTAGTTTTAATGATGATGATGGCACTGTATTTCTTATCAATAGTCAAGACATACTTATAGAGCGTTTTGATTATAATGAGGATTTTCATTTTCCATTGTTAGATGATAAAGAAGGAGTGTCTTTGGAAAGAATTTCTTTTGAAGTGCCTACTAACCAGAGAGATAGTTGGAAATCAGCTTCTGCCAATGTGGGTTTTGCTACCCCTGGCTATCTAAACTCACAGCAAGTCAATGCTAATCAGCCTTCGGCTAAGATTACAATTAACCCTACTGTATTTACGCCTGATGGTGATGGACAAAGTGATTTTACTCAGATTCAATACCTTTTTGACAGAGGAAGTTATGTAGTAGATATTTTTATCTATGACCGCAATGGACGAGAAATAAAAAGAATCGCTGAAAGGAACTTACTTGGCACAGAAGCAGGGTTTTTTACTTGGGATGGCACTGATAATTCGGGAGTAATCGCACGAATGGGTTATTATATGGTCTTGGTTAAAGCATTAGACTTAAATGGAAAGACACAAGTTTACAAAGAAAAAGTAGTAGTTGGCAAGAGATTTTAAGTATTTTAAAGGGTAGTTTTTGAATATTAGTTTATTAAGTATAATATTTGTAAGATTATTAATGAAACCTAAACTACAAAACTATGCAAAATAAAATCTATCTATTATTACTTATTTTTATCTCTTCAAGCTGTGCCTTGATGGCTCAAACACCAAATGACACAAGAGTCATTGAAAACCTTACCAAACTAAATTTTAAATATGATGTCAAAGATGATGGCACATTTTTATTTACAGTACCAGTAGGATCTCGTACTCAGATGGTCTTTGTTCATTCTGCTACTAGCCAATATGACCAAATGGAAATTAGAGAAGTTTTTTCGGTGATTTATCAATCTAACCAAAGACCGACAGAGACACAACTTGCCAAACTACTGACAGATAATAGCCAAAAAAAGCTAGGAGCTTGGGAAATGATTGTAGAAAACAGTCAAGTATTTTTAGTATTTACTGCTAAAATACCTGCAAATCAAAGTGAAAAAGATTTTCGCTCTACCATAGATATAGTAGCTACTTCTTCGGATGCGATGGAGCAATTACTTTTTAGTACAGATAATTGGTAACAGAATAAGAAACAAGAATTAGTTTTATGAGTTGTTTTAAGACTTTTTCTTGTTTTCCTTACAGCTTTTTTGGTTGAGATTTTGATGATAGAAAACCTTGTGAATAAATTAAGGTATTAGGAGTATAAATCACATTCTTCCTCATAGTATTAATTCCATCTTACAATAACAGAAAAACTGTTATTTTAAATTTATTCACACTTATTAAGGGTCTTTATGAACAAGATATTTGGAGCAAATTATGCTGCTGTATTTATTAACAAGGAAGAGAAAAAAATTAAAATAGTTTGGAAGAGTTTCTTAACTACTCTTCAATACAAGATTGTATTAGATTTAGTGGCAGAGCAAGCCTGTAAATATGATATAGGTATGATAGCTGAGGATCGGACTAAACTAAGATTTCAAAACTCAGAAGAGATTGAACATTGGTTTTCAAGCTATTTTGTGCCTAAAATATCAATGGTGAAAAATTACTTCATCAAAGAACATATTTCTAGTAACTTTAAAGAAACCATACAATATAAAAACAGCTTGACAGATAAAGAACTTGAATATAAGATATTTTCTAATTATCAAGAGTTTGAAAGTACGTTTTTGGATGCATACTGAAAAGGAATTGTAAAATTTAAAAAACAAAAGAGTATATAAATTAAGATAGTATTTTTATTTATTTTAAGGAGCGTACCTTTTTAAAAAAAACAAGTCAAAAAAATGATTTTTATGCGAAACCCTACTTAGTTTTTTCTTGAAAAAACAAACTTATTACAATTTATTTTTCAAACTATTTTTATTCAGATGATGTTATATATTTTAAGATTTATTTGTTAAAAACAACTATATTATAAATAACTTTATTACATTGGTAAACAAATATCCAAATAGGTTTTTAGATTTTGATTAATAATATTTGCATTCTTTGTTTAGTAGAATGATATTTGCCATTTACACACTCAATAAACAAAACTAGGTAATTGCCTTGGAAAAAGTACAAAACCAACTTTCGCAACTTAGCCAAATAGGCTTGGTAATTACTTCGCAACCTAACCTTAAGCGTCTTCTCAATATTTCTTTCCAGTTATTACAAGACTTCATGCCTATTAGTGTATTAGCTATTGGCACTTATGAGAGTTCCAAGCAAAGCTTAAGTTTTTTAATCAAAAATACTGATAGAGACGGCATTGAAACAGACACTATTACTCCCAAAAATAATACTCATCTTTCAAGAGTCTGCCTCGAGAATCAATCATCATTATTAGAATCTGACGTTTCTGATTATTCTCTGAAAGCCTCTCTTGGTAACAAAAAGGATTGTAAATCAGTTATTTATGTACCTATTAATCAATCCAATAAAAAACTAGGTGTAGTAACAGTACAAAGCATAGACTCAGACGCTTATGAACTTACAGATATGTATGTGCTTCAAAACTTTGCAGTTTTTATTGGTATTGCTATTGAAAATGCACAGGTTTATAAAAAAATGAAAAACCAGAATGAGGAGATTATGAGGCAATCTCGAGAGTATCAATCTCTCATTAAAGCTATGCCACAAAGCCTCTTTCGTACAGACATAGAAGGAAATATTACTTTTGCTAACCAAGCTTTCTTAAAACAACTAGGAATTAAACTTGAAAATCTAATAGGTCGCAAGACTTATGAATTTTATGTCAAAGAAGTAACTGATATTCTTCGTGGCGATGACGCTTTGGTTATTGAAACTGAGAGTGATTTAGAAGCTATCAGAGTACTTAAATCCTCTCCTTTGATAGAGGCTACTGTAGTGCAGATGATTAAATCTCCTATCTTTGATATGGAAAACCGTGTGATTGGGATTCAGACTACTTTCTGGGATATTACCGAAAAGCAAAAAAACCAAGATCAACTTCGCCTTCAAAAAGTAGAAATTAGAAAACAGGCTAGAGAACTTACCAAAATCAACCGTGAGTTAGAAAAAAAACAAGCTGATATTCAAATTATCAATGCTCGTCTTGAGACTGAAATTCAGAGACGGACTCTAGAAATACGCCAAACCAAAGAAGAGTTAGATCTTTTTCTTTATCGTGCATCCCATGATTTACGCCGTCCACTCACTACGCTGATGGGTCTTACCCAAGTAGCCATTCTTTCTCTTGATAGCCCAGATGCTATCAAATTATTTGAGAAGGTCAATACTACTGCTCATTTTATGGATAAGATGCTTATGAAACTCTTAATGATTAATGAAATCCATGAAGCAACAGATTCTAAAGTAAAATTGGTTGATTTCGAGAGTATTTTAGATTCTATTCATAAGCAGTATTTACTACAGTTAGAGAGTAAATCTATCCGTTGGGAACAAGAGATTAAGCAAGATATTGAATTTAAGAGTTTACCTAAACTTATAGAAATCATACTCCAAAATCTTATAGAAAATGCCATTAATTTTTCTAGTGCTAATTTAGAAGAAGAATCTTTTTTAAAGATTAGTATATTCCAGAAAGAAGATGTCTTGAACATTACTATCAATGACAATGGGCAAGGCATAGCCTCTGAGTATCACTCCAAGGTATTTAAAATGTACATGAGAGCAAATCACTCTTCACAAGGCAATGGACTAGGACTCTATGTAGTCAAAAAAGCACTAGACGCACTTGGTGGTCAGATTTCACTTTCTAGTAAAGAGGATGAGTTCTCTCGATTTCATATTATCTTACCACCCTTTAAGAATATTCCTGAAATTAGTCCTGTATCGGCTACGTTTGATACCAAAGGTACTACACTGCCCTCTGAAAATAATAGTGTAGAAAAAGCAAAACTACAGATGCAAGTAGAAGCATTAGAATCTGAGAAGAGCATACTACAATCTCTCAACAATACCAAAGACCAGTTTTTGAAGATTTTATCTCAAGACTTCAAACGTCCTCTTAAATCTTTATTTCAGTTTGCAAACCAGATTAGCACACAATATGATACCCTCTCCTCAGAAGAAATTAAAGCACTAGGTTCAGAATTAGAGCATGCTACCAAAGAGTTTAATAAGATGGTAGATAATCTTTTCTTAATGACTATCCTACAATTGGATAATTGGCAAATTTCATTAGAAAGGTTGGATATTCAAGAGATGGTAAATAGTGTTGTGAGTAACTTAGAAGTACAAATCAGAGAAAAGGAAATCGATTTATTAGTAGAAGTTTCTTATTTATGTATGGATACAGACCGCTCTGCATTAGGGAATGTACTTCAAAATCTGATTTCTAATGCCATTCGTTTTACTCCCAAAAAGGGTAAAATTCGTGTCTATTCTGAGCATACTCCTGAGCATTGTGTGGTGCATGTGCAAGATTCAGGAATAGGCATTCCTGATGAACACCAAAGTCATATTTTTAACCCTGAACAAAAAGTCTCTCTCCCTGATACCGAGGGTAAAGAGGGTAATGGATGGGGGCTTTCTTTGAGCCAAGATTTTATCAAAAAATTAGGTGGGAAAATCTGGTTTAAAAGCGAAGTGGACAAAGGCAGTACTTTTTCTTTTCATATTCCTCTCAAACCCTCAGTAAATAATAACTCAAAAAATAAAGATTCAGGCATATAGCCGAGATTAGATTAAGCATCATCGTAGATTTAAAATTAGCAGCTCTTTCATCAAACCATACTTTATAAAACCAGCTAAAAAAATAAATCAATACTGGAAGTAAAGCCAACTCAAAACCCACAGCCCAATACAAACTCTGATAATGCCAAAAATAAAAGAAATAAGCCGCTGCTACACCCCCAAATACTAAATTAGTAAACAGAAATGTTCCCCGAACGCCTAAGATTAGACTGAGCGTTTTATCACCACGTTTAGAATCTTCAGAATGCTGATAAACTTGGGTCATAGGGTAAGAACCCAAAAGCATCACCGTACTTAACAAAGCCGCCATAGCTACTTTTCCCTCTGATAAACTTGCCCAAGTAGGCTCAGCATCAACACCCCAATAAATCATCCAAAATGTAAATGCTCCTTGAAAAACACCTATCGTAATCCAGCTAATGAAAGGGTACTTTTTAAGTCTAATCTTATCATAACTATATGCCTTAGATATCAAACCATATACTAGCACTGCCAAAGCAAAATATAAATCAATAAATAAGCTCAGCCCTACTGCAACCACATCCATCAAAATAGAAACTCTCCACAGTTCTGGGCTTACAGGAGGGGGATTCTCTACTCCTCCTATACTTTCTTCATCCTTATCATAGTAGGAGTTATAGCCATTGCTGGCAGGGTAAACCAAGAAATGAAGTATAAAAAACACTAAAGCTACTTGCCACCCAACAGGCTCAGGTACTACGCCTAGTGCAAATAAAAATACAGGCATCAAAAAAAAAGAGAATGGAAACCTTAAATGTATCCAGGTAGATTGTTTCATGATTGTATGTCTTGGTCTATTTCTATGGTTTTGAGTAAATTTTCATTTTCAACATCTACACAACAAAGATATTCTCCTGCTGATAAATGCTTGATTTGGTGATTGAGTTTATAGTATCCTTTTTTGCAGTCTTGCTGTTGCCAAGCATAGATTTCTTCTCCTTTCATATCAAATAAGCGAATATGAAGGTTTCTTGAATAATCTGCCAGATGATACTCCATTTTAAGAGTGTTGGGAGAAATCAGTTCTATCTTGAAACCTAAGAGATGTGTTGTATCATTGCTAAATGAATGAGGAAGCATAGATTTGGTGCTTAAAAATACTAGGCTATGTGGAGGTACAACCACTTTATGAAACCCTTGTGTTTTTTTAGTTGAGAGTTGAGGTTTTTCTTGTTCAACAGCAGAAATTGTAAATACCTCTTGAAAAAAGAAAGATGGGAACAAATCTGCAGTATGTATTCTTTGAGTTTCATTTCCTAGGTTAATCAAAATCACTCCTGTTTCCCAGTTTTTTTGCCAGTACCACCCTTGTAAGTGGACATTGGTGATAGTAGCCTCTGCTTTAAATTGTAAATTTTGTAGGCGAGGTACTCTCCATAGTATTCTAGAAAGAAGCATCTCTGTAGAGATAAGAGATTCCTCTGATTTTTCATCTTGGTAGGAAAGGTATGCTAGTGGCAGTTGCAGAATACTATTTAAGATAAATAGACTGCTAGAAAAGCCGTTAGAGAGTTCTAAATCTTTATTTTTTAGATGAAGAGAGAGTAGTCTTGCTCTGTTTTGGGGATGTGAAAGATTTGACTTTATCTTCAAAAGTGCTTGAAAAGTCTGTAAATTAAGTGTATCAATCACCAGTGTGTATCCTTGCAGATTATTTTGCTGACTTGCTAAAAGATGATTCCATATTTGCTGTGTAGTGTGAGTAGGTTTTTGGAATGCACCCCAAGCAAAAAACTGAGTTCTAGGAAATTCTCTTCTAATCTCCCCGACTAATTCACCAAATTCACTTACATATTCCGAAATCAAACTTTCTTGCCATTCTCTTGAGAAAGTGTTGGGTATAGTTGCACCAAACTCCCAATAACTGATGGGCAAATCCTTAAAATGTTGAAATTGGTTTATGCTTTCTTGCCAATTGTGCATGAACACAGGGTAAATTACTATCAAAGATTGATTTCTTTGTTTTAGGTCTGTTTTAAATTGTAGTAAGGCATCTTCAGAAAGATTTATTAGTTCTTGCCAAGAAACAATCAGCAAAGGAGGAGGATATTTTTGATTATTTTTAGAAGAAGGTAAAAAAGCAAAACCTGCCCACCCAAAGAAAGTAGTGAACTGAGGTAAAACTTCCAGTTTAATTTTAAAGGACTTATACTCTCCTGATTGTATAAATAAAAAAGCCAAGCCTACAAATAAAAGTAAAATTCGATAAAAAAGAATATCCATCTGTGAGGCTTTGAATGTATTAAAATGGTGTAAAAAGTACTACCAATTTGCATTTATACTAACTGAGAAGGAAGACACGTCTTATAATCTATATCTCCTTTAGCATTCTTTATTTTTAGTATCCAAAGGTAAGAGAACCCCAGTAACTTTGCCAATCTGCCTCTTCGGCCTTGCTCTCAACCATCGTTACGATGCTAATCATCCACTCTCCTTTTGGCTCTACCAAAAATCGCACTTTCCCACTTGCATCAGAGATTTGAGTATTTAGTGTTACACTCTCACCTTCTTGATGCCAAGCTTTTACGATGGCTTTTTCTAGAGGTTTGCCTTGAAATAAGACTTCAAAATCTAGATATTGTGCTTTTTTGAGTTCATAAGGGTTTTGTGAAGGTAAGATTTCTAGAGACATACCCGTATTGATTCGGTAGCTATTACTGGTTTTATTACCTACATTTAAGAGCATTTTGATATTTCGGGTATAATGCTCTTTGGCACTTTTTTCTAGTAAACCTTCTTCATTGCGGTATTCTAAGGCATTAAATAAGCCATCTTCTAAGAGATAAGAGTTAAACTTTTTTCCCTCCAATTCTATAAAAAAATTATTAGTTTCTAAAGCAATTAGCTTAGTACCGGACTTTTCAAAAGAAAGAGTTAAATTATTTCCCTTCCCTACCTGTGTTTGAATACTTAAATCTTTTGATACTTGACTATCCTCAAAAAGTGAGAATTTTTTGATTTTAGTCGTTTGATAGTCCCATAACTCCCCTTCAAAACCCTCTCCTACTCTAAGGTCTATAAGACATTTTTCATTGGTCTTGAGTGTATATTTATTGGCTTGAAGCCAAAACTCATGTGATTGGAATACTACACTAAGTACTATTAATCCTAATATTATCCAATTTTTTTTCATCTTAATGCTTTATTTATTTGCTTTACTAACTAACTATTTTTATAAATAAAATCTTTAGAATCTACTTAGCCTACCATCACGTGTGCAGTAGGATATTGATAAGAAGTACTTAGTACTTTTTTACTCAATGCAAGGGCTAGTGTAAGTGTGCCCACTCTCCCTACATACATAGTAATAATGAGGATAACCTGACTATATTCATTGAGAGAACTTGTAATTCCTGTACTCAACCCTACGGTAGCAAAAGCAGAAATCAGCTCGAAAAACAACTCACGAATATCTGCATCGGGCTGTACTATCAATAACACAAAGATACATATCGCATTATAAGTAATGGCAAATGCTACAATAGAAAAAGCCCTATTGATGGTATCATTGGCTATAGAGCGGTTGTTCAGTTCTACTGTCTTTTTACCACGAATACTGGCTACTGCAGATACTGCCAAGAGCAGGAACGTAGAGGTTTTGATACCTCCCCCTGTAGAACCAGAGGCAGCTCCTACAAACATCAAAAATATAAACATGATATAAGTAGGCTGTGAGATATCAGAGATTCCTAGACTTACTGTATTGAAGCCTGCTGTACGAGTAGTTACGGATTGAAAAAAAGAAATAATAATAGACTCATATATATTTTTACCTACCAATGTATGATTTTCCCCTTGCTCTAAAAAGAAAAAACCAACAGTTCCCGCTATTACAAACAATATAGTCATATTTATTGCGATTTGAGTTCCCATTGACCAGCTTTTCCAGGGCATGCTAAGTCGTTCTCTCATTTTTCTAGGAGAGAATACATCTTGAATCGTAGTAAAACCTAGACTACCAAAAATAATAATAAATGCTAATACAATGTGTGCAACATAACT
>Ga0163144_10021078_pt1 | contig 12978 bp, 22 predicted proteins | sample OliLak19BULKMAT1_FD_123175 | JGI IMG/M metagenome (GOLD analysis project Ga0163144, IMG submission 123175) | Freshwater microbial mat bacterial communities from Lake Vanda, McMurdo Dry Valleys, Antarctica - Oligotrophic Lake LV.19.BULKMAT1 | ecosystem: Environmental > Aquatic > Freshwater >...
AAAGGATTTCAAGGAGTAGTTAAAAGATGGGGATTTGCAGGAGGCCCTAAAACTCACGGTCAGTCAGATCGATGGCGAGCACCAGGATCCATAGGACAGACCACAACCCCAGGAAGAGTCTACAAAGGAAAAAAGATGGCAGGAAGAATGGGAAATGACACCGTAACTGTAAAGGGACTGATGGTTGTAGGAGTCTCGGACGACCAGATGGTTGTCAAGGGACTGGTTCCTGGAGCAAGAACGGCGTTTATAAGTATCGTATCAACATCATAATATGGAAAAAACTACAAAGTCTGTAAAGTCTGTAAAGTCTGTAAAGTCCCCCACTTCGCTAAAGCTTCGCGGGGCTAGCATAAAGTCGGAGACAAAACCAACTGCAAAGCCCGCCATTGGTTTGACTATATCTCTTGTTGATAAGGCAGGAAAAGAAGCGGGAACAGCTCAGCTTCCTAAGGAGCTCTTTGGTGCTAAGATAAATGTTGCGCTGATGAATCAGTACGTGCACATCTACCTTACGAATCAAAGACAGGGAACCGTCTCAACCAAAACACGTAGTGAGGTAAGAGGTTCAACTAGAAAAATTTATCGTCAGAAAGGAACTGGACGAGCAAGACACGGAGCAAAGAAGGCTCCTATTTTTGTTGGTGGAGGAATTACCTTCGGACCAAAGCCACGAATCTTTGCCTTAAGCATGAATAAAAAACAGAAAAAGCTTGCACTTGCGAGTGCACTATCTTATGCACTTAAGGAGAAAAAGGTAAGTGGTGTTCAGGACAGTGTTCTTGTAATACAACCTAAGACAAAGGTCTATGCACAGTTTCTAAAAAATGCCGGGCTTGCTGACAAAGGAGTTCTGTTTATTATGCCAGCTGACAAGACCGAAGGATTCATGCGCGCATCAAGAAATGTTCAGTCAGCGTCATGTATTGAGGCAAAGTCACTAAACGCATATGAGGTTTTGCGAGCAAGAAAAATCGTATTGTTTGAGTCTTCTTTAAAAACATTGGTTGATCATTTTTATCCTAAAGAATCATGAAACAAGTATTAATCAGACCGCTCATAACCGAAAAATCAACGCAGATGACTAAGTCCAAGGTCTACTCATTTGTCGTAGATCAGTACTCAAACAAACATTCGGTAAAGGAATCTATAGAGTCAATATACGGAGTTAAGGTTGCTAAGGTTCGTGTTTCGGTGAGAAAAGGAAAAGAAAGAAGAGTGGGTAAAAAAATGCAGACCATTTCAATGCCAGATTATAAAATAGCGCTAGTTACCTTGAAAGAGGGAGCGATTGATATTTTTCCTAAGGCGTAATTACTATGAAACCAGCAAAACATCTAACAGAAATTTTGAAGAAGCACTCTGGACGTGACTCGACAGGATCAATCTCTGTTCGTCATCAAGGAGGAAGACATAAGAGATACTACCGTTTTATCGATTTTAAGAGAGATAAGTTTGATGTTGAGGGGAAGGTTCTAACCATTGAGTACGATCCAAACAGAAACTCAAGAATAAGCTTAGTTGAGTACGCAGACGGAGAAACAAGATACATTCTTCAACCGCATGATTTGAAGGTTGGCGATACTGTTTTGTCATCGGACACGGCAGAGATCAAGGTTGGAAATGCAGTTCCTCTAAAAAACATCCCTATCGGAACCGAGGTTCACAACATTGAGCTTCAACCTGGTCAAGGTGGTAAGATGGCGCGTGGAGCAGGTGGAGCGGCTGTGGTTTTGGCTAAGGATGATAATTACGTACAGGTTAAGTTGCCGTCCGGTACCGTACGACTTTTCTTGCATAACTGTCGCGCAACAATCGGCATGGTCGGAAACATCGAGCATAAAGATGAGCAAATCGGTACAGCAGGAAGAAAAAGACGAATGGGTATCAGACCTACTGTTCGAGGAGTTGCACAGAATCCAAGAAGTCATCCTCACGGAGGAGGAGAGGGTAAGTCTGGAGAAGGTATGCATCCAAAGACTCCATGGGGTAAATCTGCACGAGGTACTAGAACTAGAAAAAAGTATAAGTGGAGCAATCGTTACATCGTTAAGAGAAGAGCTATATAAAAACATATGAGTGAATTTAAGGTTTATATAAAAAATGTGAAAATATCGCCCAAAAAGTTGCGATTTTTAGTTAGCGATATGAAGAAACAAAGCCCAGTACAGGCCGTTCATACGCTAATGTACACACAAAAAAAAGGAGCAACATTTTTGAGAAAAGCTATTAGTTCAGCCCTTTCTAACGCTAAGAACACTATGAATATTGACGAAGGTTTGTTACAATTTAAGTCGGTCTCAATTGAGGAAGGACTGCGACTGAAAAGATTTAGAGCTGGCTCAAAAGGTATGGCCAAGCCCTACGTACATAAGTACTCTCACATCAGATTAGTGCTTGTGACTAAAGATGCTATGAAGTTGTCCGAAAGTGTAGAGGTTAAAACGGAGAGTGAAAAGCCACAACTTAAAGCGCAAAACAAGAATTCAGAAAAAGAAGTGAAATCGAAAAAAGTTGCAAAATCTAGCAAAAAATAAATATGGGACAAAAAGTTAATCCAAAAGGTTTGCGAACAGGAGTTATTTATAACTGGGATTCCAGATGGTTTTTTAGTAAGCGTAAAACGTTCAAGGATACGCTCATTTCCGATATCAAGATAAGAGATACAATCTATGAAAAATTTAACTTTGCGTCGGTGACCAGCATCATAATAGAGCGAGCAATCAATAAAATAACGGTCATCATACATGCAGTGAAACCAGGAATGATTATTGGTCGTGGTGGTAAAGGACTAGAGGATGTTAAGAAGGTAATAATGCAGTATCTAAACGAGTCTACAACTAAAAAAAATAAGGAAACTAAGGTTGATCTAAGAATTGAGCCAGTTAAAAAACCATACTTAAGCGCACGATATGTTGCTCAGTCAATTGCAGAGAAACTGGTGAAGAGCTTTCCACATCGTGGAGTTGTTCACAACACAATGAGCAGAGTAATGGAATCGGGAGCTAAAGGAGTCAAGATTCAGCTTGGTGGAAGAATTCAAGGAGCCGAGATTTCACGACGTGAAAAATATTTCTTAGGTACAGTTCCAACTTCGACCATTAGAGAAGATGTTGACTTTATCGCATATCCCGCACTGACAAAATCAGGTTACATTGGAGTAAAAGTTTGGATCTGTAAGTGAGTTATAAAGTTACAAGTTTATAAAGTTTATAAAGAAAAAGAAAAAGTAGTAAAAACACTTTAAAACTTTTCACTTTACAAACTTTAAACTATCACATGTTAGCGCCAAAAAGACAAAAATACCGAAAACAGTTTAGAGGAACCTGGAGGCGAATTGCCGTTAAGGGTGGAACCCTTAACTTTGGTTCAGCAGGACTCAAATCACTAGATGCCGCATGGATTAAGGACAGAGAGATTGAGTCCTGCAGAGTTGTTTTGGCACGCGCAACACGAAAAGCCGGAAAATTCTGGATAAGAATTTTTCCTGATAAGCCATTTACTAAAAAACCCCCAGAGGTAACGATGGGATCTGGAAAAGGAGATGTTTCGCATTTTGTGGCATCTGTTACCCCAGGAAGAATGCTTTTTGAGCTGGATGGTTTATCTGAGGTGGAGGCAAGAGATGTCTTTCGCGTTGTCTCATCGAAGCTATCGGTAGATACGAAGTTTATATCAAAGGAATCTTAAGTATGACCCATTCGATTATACTCAGGGTAATATTGAGCAAAGTCGAAATATGACCCTTCGGTTAATTCAGGGTTAAAATAAAAATATGAAACAATCAGTTACTAAAACAGCACAGAAGTCAGAGGCAGAGCTACACAAAGAGCTCAGTCAACTAAGAAAAGAAATAACTAAGTCGAACTTAGAGAGAATGATGTCTCCACAAAAAGACACTAACGTCAATAAGAAAAAACGAAAGCAAATAGCGGTGATATTAACAGTTCTAAATAATAAAAAACGATAATCGATATACGATAATAGTAATTCGTAATCCGTAATTAATAATTCAAAAGATATATGGCACAGAGTTTAACCGGCACAGTCACCTCCGTTAAGATGAATAAAACCATCGTTGTGGAGGTAGTTAGCAGATTGAGACATCGTATATACAAAAAAGTCATTACAAAGCACAGCACATATAAGGCTCGCAATGATTCTATGGATCTGAAATTAGGAGATACTGTTGAGATAGTCGAAACAAGGCCGGTCTCAAAAACAGTACATTTTAAGGTAAGCAAAAAAATATGATACAGCTAAGAACAATGTTGCAGGTAGCCGATAATACCGGCGCAAAGTTAGTCCAGATGATCGGACTACCACAAAAAGGTAATTTATTAAAAGCCTCAATTGGCGATGTAATAGTGGTGGTCATAAAGTCGGCAATCCCTTATGCACAGGTAAAAAAGGGAGAGATTGTTCCTGCTGTAATTGTTAGAACCAGAAAAGAAAAGCGAAGAAGTGACGGAAGTTACATAAGATTTGATGAAAATGCATGCGTAATTCTTGTTGCAAAGGAGACGCCAGATCCAAGAGGTACTCGTATTTTCGGACCTATTGCAAAGGAGATTAAGGATAGAGGATTTAGTAAGATTGCAAGTTTGGCAGAGGAGATATACTAGCGAGTGATAAGTTATAAAGTTCATAAAGTTATAAAGAAAATACACATATGAAGATACGAAAAGGAGATAAGGTAAAAATCATGGTTGGTAAGGATAAAGGAAAAGAAGGAGTTATTGATCGTGTATATCCTAAGCAAGAAAAGATTTTGATTCAAGGAATGAACTTAATAAAAAGACATGTCAAAAAAAATCAAGAAATGCCACAGGGAGGCATCATTGATGTTCCTAAGCCGATAAGAGTTTCGTCAGTAATGCTCATCTGCCCTAAGTGCGGAAAAAATGTTCGCGTTGGATATAAAGTTGATAAAAATAAAATAGTTAGAATTTGTAGGAAATGTAAGGAAACATTTAAATAATTTTAAAATTTCCCGGCCTGCAGTCGGGATTCACGATGCTGAGGCATCGGAACAAATTGCTATATGGAATTAAAAGAAAAATATAATAAAGAGATAAAGGCTAAACTTCAGAAGGATCTGGAGATAGCTAATGTAATGGCTGTGCCAAAAATAACCAAGGTCGTTATTAACGTGGGAGCTGGTGAGGCCGTGACAAATAAGAACGTTCTTGATAAAATACAGGAGCAAATAGGGTGGATAAGTGGTCAAAAGCCAATTATCACAAAAGCGCGTAAATCAGTTTCTGCCTTTAAGATTCGAAAAGGATTGCCAATCGGAGCAAAGGTTACTCTACGTGGATCCGCAATGTATGAGTTTTTGCAGAAGTTGATCAGCATCGTTATGCCACGGATGAGAGATTTTCGAGGAATTGATGATAGCGTCATTGATCCTTACGGCAATATGAATCTTGGTTTTACGGAGCAGACCTTATTTCCAGAGATAGAGTTTGATCGAATCGATAAAGCTAGAGGTTTGCAGGTGACGATTGTTACAACCGCCACAACTAAAGTACAGGGTAAGAAGTTATTCGAAGCATTTGGGATTCCGTTCAAAAAGAGCTAAGAATTATGAATTAAGAATTATGAATTACCCGTTCGACAAGCTCAGGGTAAAAAATACGCAATGCGCCTGCCCCTCGTAGCCTTGGCGAAGTGGGGCAATGCGTAATAAACAATAAGTAATAAAAAAATATATATATGGCAAAGACATCATCAGTAGTTAAGTTTTTACACAAGCAAAAATTTGCGGTACGACATGTCACACGCTGTGCATTATGTGGACGAGCAAGAGGATATATGAGAAGATTTGGACTATGTAGAATTTGTTTCCGACAGAGAGCATTAGCGGGAGAGATCCCAGGAGTTAAAAAAGTTTCATGGTAAGTAAATAACTGATAACTAATATGGAATATCTAATAACAAAAATAAATAACGAATATGATTATAAGCTATCAGTTATTGCTATTACTTATTAACTATTAACTATTAGCTATTAGTTAAATATTATGTCACGATCATCAAAAAAAGGACCATACATTGACGAAAACTTAATGAAGAGAGTTACTACCCAGAAAAATTCTGGAGAGAGAACTCCGATTAAGACGTGGGCAAGAAGCTCCGTTATTGCTCCTGATTTTGTAGGACATAGAATTGGAATTCATAATGGACGAAAGTTCATTGAGGTATTAATTTCAGAGTCAATGATCGGTCACAGACTGGGTGAGTTTTCCCTTACCAGAACATTTAGAAGCCATGGTAAAGTTACAAAGAAAGTTATTTCAGCGACCTAATATTTAGAATATTGAATATAGAATATAGAATATTGATTTAAATATAAACGAATATGAATAGTGGAATTATAGATTTAATAATCAGAATTAAAAACGGCTATCTCGCTAAGCGGGATGTAATTTCTTCACCACACTCCAAACTAAAGGAGCAGGTGGTCAAGAAGTTGAAGGCGCTTGGATTTATTGAGAACTATAGCATCGAGTCTGAGGGCCCAAAAAAAGAAATCACCATTGTCTTGAAGTATAAACACGGTGTGCCTATTTTCACCGACTTAACGATTCGATCCAAACCTGGTCAGAGATGGTACATCACAGTCGGCGCAATCAAGCCGGTAATGAGCGGTACTGGATACATGATAATCTCAACATCAAAAGGGCTGATGACAAATGTTGAAGCAAGAAAAGCGAAATTAGGTGGAGAGCTATTATTCGAGATCTGGTAATAGGTTAAAAATTCAAATGTCAAAATCCAAATATCAAATCAAGTACAAAGTCAAAAATTTAAATTCGAATTTTATATTTTGGATTTTGTTTGATATTTGAGCTTTAGCATTTGAATTTTAAATATATATGTCTAAAATAGGAGAGAAAAAAATTAAGGTAGAAGCCGGAGTTACGGTTGAGATTCAAGGAAACTCGATTCATGTAAAGGGAGCAAAGGGAGAGCTAAAAATAGAGGCGCCTATGGTTCTTAAGGTGGTTCAGGAAGGAGATATGCTTTCTGTAACTAGAGTTAGGGATGACAAAAAAGCCAAGTCATTACACGGACTTTTCAGAAGCTTAATCTCAAATGCTGTAGAAGGAGTTCAGAAGCCTTGGGAGAAAAAGCTAGAGGTCGTTGGTACTGGATTTAACGTGAAGATGGACGGTCAGAATTTAGCACTAAAAACCGGATTCTCACATCCCGTAGTTTTTCCTTCTAGAGAAGGTGTGACCTTCAGCGTTGAAGGTACTAATCTAATTACTGTTTCGGGAGTTGATAAGCAGTTAGTGGGTGAGGTCGCGCATCTGATAAGGATAGTTAGAAAACCGGATCCTTATAAAGGAAAGGGAATTAGATATGCTGGAGAGTACTTAAAACTTAAGCCTGGTAAGAAAGCAAAGGCAGCGGGCGCCGCTTAACAAACATATGAATAAAACAAACAGAGTATTGAGAAAAATAAAAAGAGTACGAGCCAAGTTAAAGGGTACCGCTGACAGGCCTCGTGTTAGCGTGTTCCGATCGAATAAATTTATGTATGGTCAGGCGATTGACGATGTGAAAAGAGTCACCATTGCAGCTACCAAAGGCACAGATCCTAAGGCAATTGGAGTTGAGCTGGCAGCAAAGTTGAAAAAGTCAAAGGTAGAAAAAGCATTGTTTGATCGAGGTAGATATTTATATCACGGTCGAGTCAAAACATTTGCAGAAAGTTTGAGAGAGAATGGAATAACAATTTAAATAAATAAAATATGTATAACAACAACAGAATGCCAAACAATAACAGAAGATTTGAAGAACCTAAGGACAAGGAGTTTGAGGAAAGAGTTTTGCTTATTCGAAGAGTTGTCAAAAAGACAACCGGAGGAAATAAGGTTACGTTCTCATCTTTAGTTGTACTTGGAAATAAAAAAGGTAAGGTCGGAGTAGGGCTCGGTAGCTCTGCGGAGGTTCCAGCAGCTATTAAGAAAGCTATATCAGCTGCACATAAAAACATAATAGATGTTCCTTTGTACAAATCATCCATTCCACATATGATACTTTTGAAGTACAAGGCGGCAAAAATATTGCTTAAGCCCGCACCAATGGGAACAGGACTTAAGGTTGGTAGTGTCACACGAGCGATTTTAGAGCTTGCTGGTGTTGAAAACGCCTCAGGTAAAATTATTCGCTCAAGAAATAAAATTGCAAACACCTACGCGACAATAGAGGCCCTAAAAAAATTAAAACCTAGGATTACCTCAAAAAAAACATTATGAGCTTTTTATCAAACTTAACCAGCATCGGAGCTAAGAAAGCCAAAAGACTAGGTCGTGGTTACGGTAGTGGAAAAGGTGCCAAATCAACCAGAGGCATCACCAGACATCAAAAAGCCAGAACAGACATCCCACTATTTTTTGAGGGAGGTCAGGCGAGACTTGTAAAGAAGTACCCACTACTTAGGGGAAAAGGAAAAAACAACTCGCATCGAGCACAGACTTTTCCAGTTGCTGTAGAAAAACTTCAGAGTTTACGAGATAATGATGTTGTAACAGAGTCCAGCTTGGTCGAAGCTAAAATCATAGTTAAGAGCGACACAAGAAACATTATAAAGATTGTTGGCAAGGGTACTCTCAGCAAAAAACTGACAGTAAAATTACCAGTTACACAATCTGCAAAAGCGGTTATAGAAAAGGCTGGCGGAACTGTTGAATCTCATGCGTCAAATAACCGATAAACTAAAGCTTCTCATCAAAGATCCGCAGCTAAGGCGTAAGACCTACTTCACCTTATTTATATTTTTCATATTTAGAGTTTTTGCTTTTCTACCCGTTCCCTCAATTGACTTAATCAAGCTAAAGGCGCTGTTTAGCCAAAATCAATTTCTATCTCTTCTTGATATGTTTTCCGGAGGAACGTTAGTTAATTTTTCGGTTATGGCATTGGGTCTAAATCCTTATATCAATGCCTCTATTATTTTTCAACTACTGACCGTGGTGGTACCAAGATTTGAGCAACTAGCAAAGGAGGGCGAGTATGGGAGATTCAAGATAAATCAGTACACGAGACTTTTGACGGTACCGTTAACAATTATTCAGGCAGTTGGAATTTACTTCTTACTTAAAAACCAAAATATCATTGCGAATCTAAGTCCTATCGAATTTTTTTCATTCATCTTTACTTTGGTCGCGGGAACCTTCATCCTCGTATGGTTTGGTGAGTTGCTCACCGAGTACGGACTAGGGCAGGGCATTTCTCTTCTGATTTTTGCAGGTATCGTCGGGCGTGCACCGGTTATATTTCAGCAAGTTTTGGGTACCGTGACCGCTGAAACCACACTAAATCTTGTTATTTTTCTCGCTCTATCAATTCTGGTCGTCGCAGGTGTTGTGTTTATTAATGAGGCAATTCGTAAGATTCCCGTTTACTATGCTAAACGCGTCAAAGGAAATAAAATGTATCAGTCCGCGAGTAACTTCCTACCTCTCAAACTAAATCAAGCTGGAGTGATCCCAATCATCTTTGCCGTTTCGTTTGTGTTACTCCCTCAGTTACTAGGAAATTTTCTAGGTCAGGTCGATAATAAGGCGGTTGCTTCTGTGGCTTTAGGGCTGGCATCTTTGTTTGATCCCAATGGATTTGTGTACAACTCTGTCTACTTTTTACTGGTGGTTGGGTTCACATTCTTTTACACTTTGGTTGTTTTCAATCCTCAAAAGATCTCGGATGAGATTCAAAAAGCAGGTGGATTTATTCCAGGTATTCGTCCAGGATCCGCCACGAGAGACTATCTATCTGGGATAATTTATAAAATCACTAGTGTTGGAGCATTATTTTTAGGTATAATAGCTATCTTGCCTGCAATCTTATCATTGGTGACAGGCATCACCAGCTTGGTGATAGGGGGAACAGCAATTTTGATAGTAGTTTCGGTAGTTTTGGAAACCTTTAAGAACGTAGAGTCGCAGATGGTTATGAAGAATTACGATAGATACGCCCGATAAATCGGAAGATACAAGAAACAGTAAACAAGAAACAAGAGAAATAGATTTTGTATCTTGTTGGTTGTATCTTAATTATTATTTAAACAAAAAATATTTATGGCACGAAAAGGATCGAGAGTTTTAGTCGGACTGGTCTGTGAAGTCTGTGGTTCACAAAACTACACAACGCAAAAAAATAAGGTAAACACGACCGAACCACTGAAACTAAACAAATACTGCAGAGCATGTCGCAAGAGAGCTTCTCACAAAGAGAAGAAGAAACTCTCATAATAAGTCAAAAGTCTGTAAGGTCTATAAAGTCTAAAGTCTATAATGTCAAAACAAAATTTTGAACCAACGCGCTTTAAGGACCTTAATGACCTTAAGGACTTTAAGGACCTTATGGACTTTATAGACATTACGACCTTATAGACAAACAATGAAACTAGTATTAATGGGTATTCAGGGTTCTGGAAAATCCACTCAAGGCAATCTGCTCGTAAAGCAATTAGGTCTCCCATATCTTTCAACCGGTCACATCTTTCGTAAAATAGCCCGTGAAAAAACCAAACTTGGACTTTATATTAAGACCGTTATGAACTCTGGAGTACTTATTCCAGATGATAAGACCATCAAGATAGTGAATACGTATCTCGCACGCAAACAGTATGCGCGTGGTTACATCCTGGACGGCTTTCCCCGTACGCTAGCTCAGGCAAGAAAATTTATCAACCACGTGGACAAGGTTGTCAATGTGAATATTCCGGATAAGGAAGCGCTGTGGAGACTGGCTTACAGAAAGGATAGTGACCGACTGGACAACACAATTCAAGCCCTTAAGAAAAGAATTGAGATGTTTAAAAAACTTACCAACCCCGTTCTTGAGTACTACCGCGATAAGGGAATACTTGTTGAGATCGATGGTACCCAAACCGTGCAGGAAGTAAATCAGGAGATTCTCAAGAGTCTCGGTAAGCAAATTGTAGAAAATAAGTTGGCACCATGGAAGCAAAATAAGAAAGCAATCATCGCAATAGTTGGACTTCCAGGAGCAGGAAAAACCGAGGCGGCGGCACATTTCAACTCAAGAAAAGTTCCCGTGATTCATTTTGGTAAGGTTGTAACAGACGAGGTTGAGAAAAGGTACGGCGCACAAAAGGAAGAGTATCATAAAATAGTTAGAGAGGAGCTCCGAAGAGTGCACGGCATGGAGGCAATAGCAAAGATCAATCTAGAAAAAATAAAAAAAGCCCTGGTTAAGAACAATATTGTTGTTATCGATGGAATGAGATCTTGGGATGAGTACGATTATCTTACTAAGGAGCTAACCGATACCGAGATACATATTGTGGCATTGTTTGCGGACAAGCATCTCCGTTACGCTAGATTGGGTTCGCGTCTGCAGGACAGGCCTGGTCTGGGTGGCAAGGAGAGGGATGTCAATGAGCTTTTTGGGACCAATATGGGACCAACAATTGCTTTTGCAGACTTTATGGTCAAAAACAACTTCTCTAAGGAGGAGTTTCAGGATAAACTAAATGATGTATATGATACTGTCTACTTTACCTAACCTTCTCCAGCTATGATCAACTACAAAACTCCCGATGAAATCAGGACGATGCAAAAAGGTGGAGAAATTCTAAAGGAGGTCATGGCTGAGGTAGTCCCACAGATAAAGACCGGAATGACAACCTTAAAGATAGATGAGTTGGTGCAAAAAGGAATAAAGGCGCGCGGAGGAGACCTTTCATTTAACAAGGTTGATAACTATAGTTGGGCAATTTGTACCTCTGTAAATGCCCAGATTGTGCACACTCCGCCCTCATCTTACGTTCTAAAGGACGGCGACGTGCTGACGATTGACATAGGCGTGTACTACGGGGGATTTCATACAGATCACGCTATAACCTTTGTTGTTGGATCTAAGCACGATGAAAAAGTAGATAGATTCCTAGCTGTCGGTAAAGAAACTTTGGAAAAAGCTCTAAAAGAGGCGATGGTTGGGAACTACATCTATGACATTTCAAAGGTGCTTCAGGATGGTATTGAGTCGGCGGGATATAGCATTGTAAGACAGCTAACCGGGCACGGACTGGGCAAACAGCTTCACGAAGAGCCGTATGTACCTTGTTTTGTTAATGGGCCACGAGAGAAGACCGTTCAGATTAAACCTGGGCTGGTCATAGCCGTTGAGGTTATGTACGCAATGGGGTCAGGCGAGATGATTCATGAACCTGGCAATAGCTGGAGTCTCATAACCAAGGACGGATCGTTATCCGCTCAGTTTGAACACAGTCTCGCTGTTTTGGACAAAAACACGCTCATTTTGACATAATTTGTGCTATAATTTTAGCTTGATGGCAAGTGATTTTATTGTGGTTGAGGGTGAGGTTATTGAGAACCTACCAAACACGCTTTTTCGTGTTAAGGTCAAGGACTCCGACAAAATGATACTTTGTTATTTATCGGGGAAGATGCGCAAGCACTATATCAAGATTCTTCCAGGTGACAAGGTGCGTATTGAGATTACTCCTTACGACCTAGACCGAGGAAGAATAGTTTACAGAATATAAATATGAAGGTTAGATCATCGGTTAAAAAAATGTGTCCCAAATGCCAGCTCGTAAAAAGAAAAGGGAGCTTATATATTATCTGTGTAAATCCAAAACACAAACAAAGACAAGGCTAAGTTAGTTCTTAGTTCTTATTTCTAAGTTCTAAAACAACTAAGAAAAAATTATTAAGAACTAAGAACTAAAAATTAAGAAATTATATTATGGCTAGACTTTTAGGATTAATATTACCGGACACAGCCCGAATAGAGTATGCGCTAACTTTGTTCTACGGAATAGGGTGGGACGGGTCTGGTAAAATCCTTAAGAACACAGGAATTGACAAACAAAAAAGAGTTAAGGAGTTAACTGAGGATGAGCTTAAGATGGTGAGTGCCGAAATAGAAAAGCTATACGTTGTAGAAGGAAACTTGAGAGAGCAGGTCAACAAT
>Ga0163144_10021080_pt1 | contig 12977 bp, 8 predicted proteins | sample OliLak19BULKMAT1_FD_123175 | JGI IMG/M metagenome (GOLD analysis project Ga0163144, IMG submission 123175) | Freshwater microbial mat bacterial communities from Lake Vanda, McMurdo Dry Valleys, Antarctica - Oligotrophic Lake LV.19.BULKMAT1 | ecosystem: Environmental > Aquatic > Freshwater > Lake...
CTCGATATGGAGGATCTTCATGCGGGCACGCCCGCCTTCAGGACCTGCCGGCAGGCCTCATGCACCTGCTCCACCGTCAAGAGGCGGGAGGCGAAGCGATGGCCGATCACGCTCACGTTCTGGCCCCAGAGCTTGAGGGCGTTGCCAAAGGTGACCTGCTGCGCGGTCTCGAGGCCGCCGGGGGTCGAGAACTCGCTCTGGTACACGAGATAGAAGCCGTCCGTGCCCTCGCCGACCTCCACCATCTTCGTGCCGGGCAGAAGCTGGGAGAGCGCCCGCGGGTCCTTCATGATCTGCTCGCGCAGGCCCGCGAGGTCGCGCGCGGCGGAGTCCGCGGAGAGCGCGCCGAACAGCTGGGTGAGGAAGCGCTCGAACTGCGACTTCGGGATCACCATCGTCTGGGGGCCGCCGCGGTTCTCGGCGAGCCACGCGGGGCCGGCGCGGCCGATGGCGGTGACGCGGGCGGCGACCTCCGGGGAAAGACGGCCCAGATCGCCGATGGGCTCGAGCGACTTGTCGAGGGCGGCGCGCTCCGCGGTGAGGGCTTTTAACGTGTCCGCGACGGCCTTCGAGGCCGCGTCGCGGGAGCGCTCGGCGCGGCGGGCGTCGATGTTCGTCTCGAGGACGGCCTTCGTGCGATCCTGGATCGAGGAGATGTTCTGCGCGACGCGGGAGAGGGCGGACTCGTTGGGGTTGTCGAGCTGGCCGAGCCAGCCGAGCACCGTCGTGCGCTGCTCGACGATGCCGGCGCGGGACTTCGCGAGCGCGGTCTTGAACTCAAGGGCGGCGGTGCGCTCCGCGTCCAACGCCTCATTCCCGGACGTGTAGACTTCGCCCAGGGAGTCGTAGTACGTCTGGACGCGGGAGACCGTACCGACGCCCTCGGCGCTCCAAGACGCTTTTTGGCCGAAGAGGTCGGCGCCTTCGCGGGCGACGGCGGAAAGCTTCGAGTAGGCGGAGACCTTTCTGTCCAAGACGAGCTCGCCGCCGGAGAGGTCGCCGCCGACCCAGGCGAGGTCGAGGTCCAGATCGGACAAGCCCTCGTCGAGGCCAATGCTCGCGCGCGCGAGGAACGCTTCGAAGACGGGGATACGATCCTTTAAGTAAGCGTCGGAGGACGTCACGAGAGCGTCGGCGAAGAGGAAGCGGGCGAGGCACTCCGCGTAGGAGTCGCCGGTCGCGGGGGAGGACGTCGTGGGAACGAGGCGCTTGATCGCCTCGAGGCCGACGAGGGCGATTCTCTGATTGCGGGAGATATCGAGAGGGGGCTGGGTTCCGGTGGGGATGCCGGCGCCGCCGCCGACGGTGATATCAGCGCCGCCTCCCGCGGCGAGGGCCGCGTCCGCGACCACCTTGATGGCCGATGCCATGGTCTGTAACGTGCGGGCATCGGCCATAGATGTGAGGCGAGAGCCTGTGGACGGCGACTCGGGGTCGAGGTCGACGGGGAGCTTGTACTTGACGGCAAAAGAATGGGAATTCGAGGTGAGGACGTCGAGCTCGGACAGAATTTGATTAACGACAACGGCGGAGGCGTTCATTTTGACGGCCCTTATGCGACGCTCGTCGCGGTAAACGGCGGCGCGCTTCGAGAGGGAGTAGGGGACCCGCTCGCCGTAAAGATCTTCCATTTCGGCATTCGACGGATCTTTACGGCGTCGCATTGAGTCTTGATAATCGACGACGATTTTTTTGTAGTCGGAGTACTGCGTTCTGACCTGGCCGATACCTGCGCGGGCTGCGCCCGCGTCGTATGCTTGGGCGCCGTTAGAGGCCAAGCCCCACGGCAAAGCCTTCCTTAATCCGTCCGCTACGCGGACGTAGAGATTTTTCTTTTCCTTGTATAGGGTCGCGTAACCATCATCGTTTCCATTCGGATCGCTTTGAGCGATCCGATCGCGCTGGAAGGGAATAAGGGTGTTGTCCAACAGATCCTGGAGCTCAACGAGCATGGGCTTCAACGTCGTGTTGACGAGGGCGCGCTTCCTATTGATGAGCGCTTGAGCTTGACTCGTGGGCACGCCCGCGTTGATCCAGGCTTCGTCGGCCGAGATGTCGTCGAGGATCGCCTGGAACGCCGCGACGGAGCGGGTGAACGCTTGTTTTGCCTTCGGCAAAACGTCGCTGAGGGGTTTTTCGAGCGCTTTGGCGGTCGCTTTCGCTTCCAGGCGCCTCACCGTGAGGTCGCCCAGGAAAGGCATGAGGCGCGAGAGGTCGATCTTTTTCGTCTTCGCGTCGAAGCCCGCGTCGGTATCCGGGAACGACATCGCGTCCAAGCGATCCAAAAGGTCAGGCAACAGCGTGCGTAATTCATCGGCAGACCGGCCTTTCAACTTGGGCAAGGCGGCGCCTGCGGCGCCGTTTTCGATCAATGCCGAGAGCTCATCCGCGTCTGACGCGAGCGTGTCGCTCGCCGAAGCCAGGCGCGCCTCGAGCGCGAGCTGCTGGGCGCGCCACGCCGCCAGCGATTCCAGACGATAACCGCCGAAGTCGTCCGCCACCGTTTCGGTCGCGTTTTCGTCGAGCGAGCGCTCGACGGCGGACAGCAATTTGGAGTGCTCGTCAAACTGCCCCTTCCAGAAGCCCCGGCGCCGTGCGAGCAGAGCGAGAGTCGCTTCGCGACTCGGATTGACCACGTTTTCGGCCGGAACGCCGGGAACGGCGATCACCAACACCCCGGCGAACTCGATCGGCACTGAACCGATTCGCGCGTCCGCCTCCGCGATCTTCGCGCGATTGTCCGCGACCTCCGCGGACTTGTCCTGCAGGTAATCGAGCGACATATCCGAGACGCCGGACGGATTGGGCGACCCATGCTTGAGGGTCTCTATGAGGGAAGGCAGGAGCGCCAAGCGGCGATCGTATTCCGCGATCGCGGTCGCGCTCCGGCCGCGGTCGCGCGCGTCGATCGACCCGATCAGCCCCGAGACCTCCGCACGGAAGCGCGCCACCGCGGCGGACAGGCCGCTCACGCGGACCGCGAGGGAGGCGAAGTCGTCGCGCTGCTTGAGGTCGGTCGCCGCCTGCGCCTCGGCCTCCTTTTTCCACTCCTCGGTCCGGCGCGCCTGATCGCCCGCGCCCGCGGCCGCGCCGCCGTTGGACGAGCGCTTCTTCTCGATCGCGTCGAGCTTCTTGTCGATCAGCGCCTCCATCTTCCCGAGCGCCGCGTCCGCCGAGTTGAGCAGGCTCAGGCTGTAGGAGAGGTCCATGACCATCGCGAGGCGCGCGAAGTTCTTGCGGAACTCGAGCGTGTCGCGGCCGCCGCGGCGCTCGCGCAGGGCCTCGGCGCGCGCCTTGTCCTTGAGGGCGAGCAGGCCCTCCGCGGCGTCGCGCTGGGTGATGTCGATCTGCAGCCGCGCGTTCAGCTCCTCGACGCGCGCGAGCTGCTTTGCGACATCGTCCTCGAGGTCCGAGCCCGCGAGGTCCGGCTTGACCGCGGGCGAGGCTCCGGGCGTCGTGGTCGCGTCGTCGAACATGCGGCGCAGCGCGTCGAGGGAGGCCCACTTCGACTCGCGCGAGTCGTCGACGCCGTTGTCGTCGCCCGGCAGCAGAGGCTCGACGCGCTCGAGCAGGCGGTCGAGGCGCGCGAGCGCGTCCCCGTCCGCCGAGCCGCCCGCCAGGTCGCCGCTCTGGCCCAGGCGCTCGCGCAGCTCCGCCTCGGCCAGCGTGGCCGGCGGCAGCGCGGGATAGCTGATGTTCAGCGGCAGGGCCTGAACGGACCTCGACGCGCCGAAATCGGGAAGCGCGAGCGCCGAGACCCGGCCCGCCGCGAGGCCGTGCGCCGCCTTTTTCGGCTCCGGGGCCCGCGCCGTCAACCCAAGAAGGTCCGCAAGCTCCGGAAGGGCCGCGCGCGCGCCCGCCGCCGAGCCGCCGTGCTTAGCGGCCCAGGCGCGCGCGGTCGCGAGCCGGGCCGCGGGCGCCAACTCCGCCGCGCCGCGCGCGGCGCCGCGGCGCTCGGCCTCGGAGTGCGCGCGGCCGAGCACCGCGACGAGCGCGTCGAACGCGGCCTGCGGCGCGGTGGCCGGCGCGAGGCGCGGGGCCGGGACGGGGACCGGGGCCAGCTCGGCGGGCGCCGGCGCCCAGCCCAAGGCGGTGACCGCGTCGCGAAGGGCCTCGGCGGGGGGGAGGATCGAGGCGGGAAGGATCGCCGCTTTAGGCCGAAGCGTCGCCGAGACGGCCGCGAGGGCGGGAGCGCTTCCCTGCAATACGAGCGCCAGGGATAGGACGCACGCCGTCAGACGGCGCGTCGTCCCGGGACGGGATTCTCGGCGAGAGGGGTATCCCATTGGACCTAAGTGTACGCTCCAAAGACCTAGATGAACAGGAGCGAGGGGCCTATCCTAGCATGGGTCCTTCGTCCCTGTCAAGTGCCTGATGTTAAGCGTGCATTCTCCGTCGGCATTCAATCTTTTAATGCCTGGCACGATATGTCAAACGTGTTAATATCCCCGGAGTTATCCACCTATTCACATGGACGCTTCCACCGTCTCAAAACCGGCCGCTTCTATCGCGCTTTAAAATAATGGTAGACTTCGGACCCATGGAAACCCCGGCCCCGGCCGAATCCGTCGAACGCCTCTGGAAGACCGCGCGCTACCTGCCGCAGACCGTGCGGCTGCTCGGCACGCGCTACCGGACCTTGTTTCTCGCCCACGCCCAGCGCTGCAAGCCCCGCGGCGAAGCCGCGGTCGTCGCGGACGCGCTGGCGTTCGCGGACTATCTGGGGAAGCAGGAGCGCGTCGGGCTGCTCGAGCCGGAGCGCACCGCCCTGCGCCGCGACCAGCGGGTCCTGCGACGCCGTTTCCGCCTGCGCCGTGAAGGCGACGCGGTCGAAGCGATCGAAAAGTGGAAGATCCTGCAGTGGCTGCGGCTCTGAGCTGACCGATGCCCGTCGCGACGCACCGCAAGGGCGCGGCCGAGGTCAAGAAGACCGAGCAGCCCGCCGACACCGACAGCCCTCCCGGCTGGAACGTCATCCTGTTCAACTGCGACTGCCACTCGTTCGAGGACGTGGAGGATATCCTCTTGAAGGCGGTGCGCTGCGGGCTGGCCCAGGCGCGCGCTTACTCGTGGGAAATCCACACGAAAGGCTCAGCCGTCGTTTTCCAGGGCTCCCTCGAACGCTGCGAGGACGTGGCCGACCGGATCGCCTCGATCGGCCTGCAAGTGAAAATATCGCAGTGATTCCCGATTTGCTAGATTAATGGCAATGAAGGCGAGCGAAGCGTCCCTCAAGCTGCCGCACCGGCCGATGGGCAAGACCGGGCTGTCGGTCTCCGAGATCGGGTTCGGCGGCTGGGGCATCGGCAAGACGATGTGGGGGCCCACGGACGACAACGAGTCCATGCAGGCCCTGCGCGCCGCGCTCGACTCGGGCATCAACTATTTCGACACCGCCTACGCCTACGGCCACGGCCACTCCGAGCGCCTGATCGCGCGTCTCTTCAAGGAAGCGGGCCGCCGCGCGGTCGTCTCGACCAAGGTGCCCCCGAAGAACATGGAGTGGCCCGGGCATCCGCGCGCGAAGCTGGCCCTCGTGTTCCCGCCCGACTGGGTGCGGCTGAGCGTCGAGCGCTCCCTGCGCAACCTCGGCACCGACGCCCTCGACATTTACCAATTCCACGTCTGGCACGACAGCTGGCTCAAGGACCCCCTGTGGCCCGCGCTCGCTTCGGAGATGGGCCGCCTCAAGGCCGAGGGCAAGGTCCGCAACTGGGGCGTCTCGATCAATAACGACGACCCCGACTCGGCCTCCGAGCTCGTGCGGACGGGGCTCGTGAGCGTGGCGCAGGTGCTGTTCAACATGTTCGACCAGCGCGCCGCCGACAGCCTGCTGCCGCTGTGCCGCGAGAAGGGCGTCGGAGTGATCGTGCGCTGCCCGTTCGACGAGGGCGGCCTGACCGGCATGCTCACGCCCGACACGCGCTTCGCTCCCGAGGACTTCCGCTCCCACTATTTCGGGGGGGAGCGTCTGCCGGAGACCTGCCGCCGCGCGGACCAGCTCGCCCGCGTCGTGATCGGCCCCAAGGCGGAGACGCTCGCGGCCGCCGCGCTCAAGTACTGCCTGAGCTTCGATTCGGTGTCGACCGTGATCCCCGGGATGAGGCGCGTCTCGCACGTGACATTCAACGCGCGCGCCGCCGACGGAAAATACTTCGACGCCGCCGAGCTCGCTGCGATTTCCAAGCACCGCTGGGCGCGCGACTTCTACCTTTAAAAGGCCGAAGTTAGCCTTGAATTTGTAACACGTTCCCTGTATTCTCCTCTTGTTGAAGCCCATTCGACTCCTCGCGACGGCCGTCTGCGCCCTCGCCTTGCTCGCTGCGCCCCTCCGGGCGGCCGATAAAGGCGCGGCGCGCCGCTTGCTCAGCGCGTCGCAGACGCTGTACGAGCACGGGGAGTTCAAGGACTCGATGCGCTCGATCAACGAGGCTCTGCTCGCCGACGCCCGCAACGGCGAGGCCTACGAGCTCCGCGCGAGGCTGTGGCACGTGGCCGGAGACCTCACGCGGCAGAAGGCGGACGCGACGCGCGCCCTCGACCTGCTCGGCTCGGGCCTCGGCTCGCTCGACGTCGACGAGCTCATCGCGCAGGGCGGCGCGCAGCTGCTGCTCGGGCGCGTCGACAAGGCCCTCGAGAGCGTCAACGCCGCCCTCAAGGTCGACCGCAAGACGCCCGCCGGGCTCTACGCCCGCTCACGCGTCTGGCGCGAGAAGGGGGACTGGGGCAAGGCGATCGCGGATCTCGACGCCGCGCTCAAGGCCCAGCCGAAGAAGGCGCTGTGGCTCTACTCCCGCGGCCGCGCGCATTACGACAAGGGCGACGACGCGAAGGCCGTCGCGGACCTGACGGCGTCTCTTCGGTCGAACAAGAATTTCACGTTGGCGTTCGCGCTCGTGGGCTCGGCGATGGCCCGCCAGGGCGACCTGAAGCGGGCGGCGAAGGCGTACGACCGCGCCATCACGATCGATCCCGAGTACTCCTACGCGTACCTGGGCCGCGCGGCGCTGGCGGCGCGGCGCGGCGACGAGGCAGCGGCGCTCAAGGATTATGAGGAGGCCGTCCGTGCGGACGCGCAGGACTACGCCCCCTACCTGAACCGCGGCGAGATGCACTGGCGCGCGAGCCGGCGGGAGCAGGCGCTCGACGATTTCCACAACGCGATGACCTCGCAGAAGCTCACGCCCGAGGCCGCGCTCGCGATCGGCGACCGCTACCTGTCGCTCCAGCTCTGGAAGGACGCCGCGGGCGCCTACGGACGCGCCCGCCAGCTCGGCTCCGGCGCGCCGGCGCTCGTCCGCCGCGCGCGCGCGCACGAATCCGACAAGGACATGAAGAGCGCGCTCTCCGACCTCGACGCGGCCGTCAAGCTCGAGCCCGAGAATCCGGCCCTGCTCGCGGCGCGCGGCGCCCTGCTCTCGCGCATGAACCAGGACAAGCTCGCGATCGCGGACCTCAATCGCGCGGTGCGGCTGGCCCCAGACGACACGGGAATACTCGTGTCGCGCGCGAGCTTCTACGCGCGCGTCGAGAAGCCCACGCTCGCGCTCCAGGACTTCACGAAAGCGATCGACGTCGATCCGAAGTACGCCGAGGCCTACAACGGCCGCGGCGCGCTCTACGCCAACGCCCTCAAGGAGCCCGAGAAGGCCATCCGCGACGTGATGAAGGCCGTCGAGCTCAGGCCGCGCGAGCCGGGCTACCATTTCAACCTCGGCTCGCTGCGCCTGCGCAGCCGGCTCTACTTCAAAGCTCTCGACTCCTTCAACACGGCGCTCGCGCTGAAGGGCCCCGCGGCGCGCATCCTCGAGCGCCGCGCCGACACCGAGTTCCAGGTCGGCGACCATACCGGCGCCATGCGGGATATCGAGGCCGCGCTCGAGAAGGACCCGCGCAACGCCCAGATCTACGACACGCTCGGCCATATTCGCCTGCGCGCGCGCGACTACGAGCAGGCCGTCCGGGACCTGAGCCAGGCGCTCCAACTCGACGGCAGGCTCGCGAGCGCGTACCAGCACCGCGGCCTCGCCTACGGCTCCCTGAACCAGCTCAAGAACGCCCAGGCCGACTTCAAGCGGGCCCTCGAGCTCGAGCCCCGCTCCAAGGACACCTGGACGTACCTATGCCAGGCCCGCCGCCTCGCGAAGGACCCGCGAGACGCCCTGAAGGCCTGCGAGCGCGCCATCGAGCTCGACAGCCAGCACGGCCCCGCCTACCTGCAGCGCGCGCTCGCGAAGTTCGCACTCAAGCAGTATCCGCGCGCGATCGAGGACATCGACACGGCCTGGCAGCTCGGCACGCGCCGCGCCGAGGCCCTCATCGCGAAGTCCATCTCGCACGCCGCCGGCCGCCAGTACAAAGAGGCGCATCGAACCTATCTGCAGGCGATCGGCATGGACGCCTACGTCCGCAGCCCCTACATCGGCTTCGCGGCGGGCCACCCCGAAGGGGACGACTTCCTCTCCGCGATCGTGGACCTCGACAACGTGATGATGAAGGATCTCGGAGACCCGTACGTGTTCGTGCTGCGCGCCGACTCGCTCCACAACTCCGAGCAGTTCGACAAGGCCGTGCTCGAGTACACCAAGGCCATGGAGATCGACGGCTCCGTCGCCGACGCCTACGTCGGCCGCGGCGTCGCGCTGACCGCCCAGGACGCCCTTGAGGCGGCGCAGCAGGACTTCGTGCGCGCCCTGGAACTCGAGCCCAACGACGCGAACGCGCGGGTGAAGCTAGCGATCGTCCTCACGATGCGCCGAAACTACAAGCCCGCCCTGACCGAGCTCGGCAAGGCGCTCAAGGCCGATCCGAAAAACGCCGAGGCCTACATGCGCGCGGGCAACGTCCATTATTTCCTCAAGGAATACCCGAAGGCGCTCGAGAACTACACCCTCGCCGTGAAGGCCGACCCGCTCGATCCGAACGCGCTCAACGGCCTTGGGCTCGGCTACTTCGCCCTGCGCCGCCAGGAAGAGGCGCTCGAGGCCTTCTCCCGCGCGATTGCGGTCAACTCCCTCGTCGACCGCTACTACCGCAACCGCGCTTCGGTCTGGACCTCCACCCAGAAGTTCGGCAACGCGGCCGGCGACTTCAAGACCGCGAGCATGGTCAACACCGACCCGACCGTGATCGACGAGTACAAGCGGCTCATCGAGGAATCAGAATCCCGGTCGGCCAAGGGCAGATCCTCTTAGGCCCGGAGTTACGCAATACGCAGGGCCTGGCCCCTTGATTCGCGTCGTCACATAGCCTCAATAAACGCGGCGCAAGTCCGACATTTGGTAATATCCGGCGGTGCAAGACATCGCTGAGCTCTTCGGCAAGGGACGCCCGCTTTTCTCCTTCGAGTTCTTCCTGCCGAAGGCCCCCGAGGACCTCGACAAGTTCATCGCCGACGTCAAGGCGCTCAAGGAGCTCAAGCCCGACTACGTCTCGCTGACGTACGGCGCGGGCGGGTCGGGGCGCGGGCGCACCGTCGAGGCCGCGGGCCGCATTCAGAACGAGACGGGCCTCACGACGGCCTGCCACCTGACCTGCATCGCGCACACCCGCCCGGAGATCTCGGCCGTGCTCGACCGCCTAAGCGTCCTGGGCATTCGCCACCTGGTCGCGCTGCGTGGCGACGCGCCTAAGGACGTCCCCGTCCTTCCGCCCGGACAGCGCGACTTCGGCTACGCGGAGGACCTCGTGGCGTTCGTGAAGAAGCGGGGGGGCTTCCGAATGGCCGTAGCGGGCTATCCCGAGACGCACCCCGAGGCGACGTCGCCCCAGGATGACCTCGCGAGATTCGCGGCGAAATCGGCGGCGGGCGCGGACTGGGCGATCACGCAGCTTTTCTTCGATACCAAGGACTACTTCACGTTCGTCGCGCGCGCGCGCGCCGCCGGCGTGACGGCCCCGATCGTGCCCGGCATCATGCCCGTTACCGGCTACGCCCAGCTCAAGCGGTTCACTGCAATGTGCGGCGCGAAGATCCCCGCGGAGCTCGAGGCGCGCCTGGCCTCGGTGCAGGCCGATCCCGACGCCGTGATCCGAGAGGGCGTCGAGTGGGGCGCGAAGCAGTGCCGGGAGCTGCTCGACGGCGGCGCGCCGGGCATCCACTTCTACACGCTCAACCGCTCGCACTCCACGACCGAGATCCTCGCGCGCCTGCGCCGCGCATGATGCCGGTCGTACGGCCGCAGGCCATACGACCGAACCGGCGCCGGCCCGGGCTCATGCTGCTGGCGGCGCTGCTCCTCGCTCGCCCCGCCGGCGCCTATCCGGCGCCCGAGCCTCCGCCCGAGCTCATGGGCGAGAAGATCGGCGAGATCCGCATCGAGCGCGTGAACGTGTTCGACCCGACGATCCGCGGCGAGGACTGGTGGCCGTTCCGCGTCGCCAACAGGATCCATTATCCGACCCGGGAGTCGGTCATCCGGCGAGAGCTGCTGTTCGCCCCGGGCGAGGTCTGGGACCCGCTCAAGGCGATCCAGTCCGAGCGTAACCTGCGCGCGAACGGCTCGTTTCGCCGCGTGGACATCATCCCGGTCAAGCGCGCCGACGGGCTCGTCGACGCGGTCATCCAGAGCCAGGACAGCTGGACGACCAACCCCCGCTTCGCCGCGGGCACCGAGGGCGGAGAGAGCTTCTTCGGCCTCGGCGTCGAGGAAGGCAACATCCTCGGCTACGGCAAGAGCGTCGCGTTCGACTACGGGCGCCAGGGGAACAGGACGTCGAGCTCGCTGAGCTACGGCGATCCGCGGTTCTGGGGCACGCGCTTCGCGCTCAACGGCAGCTACGCGCGCGGCTCGACCGGGGACTCGGGCGCCGCCTCCCTGACGAGCCCGTTCTACTCCCTCGACTCGACGCGCGCCTCGGCCGTATCCTGGCAGCGCACCCTCGGGGAAAAATCCATCTTTCGCGACGGCGTCGAGACCTCGCGCTTCCAGGAGCGGCGGCTGATCGCCGAGGCCTCCGCGGGCCGCAGGCTCGAGTGGGACCGCCTCTTCGTCCAGCGCGTCGAGGCCGGCTGGTACGCCGACCGCGCGCAGTACTCGCCGTTGCCCCTGACCGAACCCGGCTCGCTGCCGGAGGACCGGAACATGTCCGGCCCGACCGTGGGCTACACGTGGGTGCAGCCGAACTACATCAAGGAGACCTACATCGACCGCATGGAGCGCATCGAGGACTTCAACCTCGGCAACGAGCTCTCCGTCCGCGGCGGCTGGATGGGCGCCAAAACGGGCTCCGACCGGGACCGCGCGATCTTCGACGTCTCCAACCAGCACGGCATGAGCCTCGCGCCGGGACGCTTCGCGATCGGGCGCGTGGGCCTGACGGGGCGCACGGTCGGCGGCAAGTGGAACAATTCGCTGGCGAGCGCGGACCTGAACTTTTTCTGGAAAACGAACCAGCGCGGCGATCATACCCTCGTGGGCCACGTCGAGGGCGCGTTCGGGAAGTTCCTCGACCGGGACAGCAAGATCGCGCTCGGCGGCGCCACGGGCCTGCGCGGCTACAAGAACAACAGCTTCGTCGGCGGCCAGGCCGTCCTCGTGAACTTCGAGGATCGCTTCTTCTTCCCGGGCGAGTACTTCCACCTCATGCGCCTGGGCGCCGCCCTGTTCGTCGACAGCGGCATCGTCGCCCAGGAGGGCGCCAACATGACGCTGCGAAGCATCAAGTCGGACATCGGCTTGGGCCTGCGCGCGGCCTCGACGCGCTCCCGCAGCGGCGGCGTGGCCCGCATCGACGTGGCGTACGCGCTCAACCGCGGCCCGGGCGGCGGTTCTCATTGGGTCATCTCGATCAAGGGCGGGCAGGCCTTCAGCCTGTTCAACAGCGCGGCGCGCGGCGTCGGCCGTAGCCCCGCCTCCCGCTTGAACTAACGGTCCGGGACCCTTTTTGCTAGGATAGGCCAACATATATGAGGAATACGATGCTCCTCGCGGCCGTCGCGCTGACCTGCGCCGGCTGCGTCTCAATCGACCGCTACGCCCTGCGCATCACCGCCTCCATGCTCGAGCGCGGGCGCAAGGCCGCGCTCGAGGAGCCCGACTACGAGCTCGGCCGCGAGGCCGTTGGGTCCCAGCTGAAGCTCATCGAGACCATGCTCGTCACCGAGCCCGAGAACCTCACTTTGCGTCGCGTCGCGGCCGAGGGCTTCGGCGGCTACGCGTTCCTGTTCGTCGAGGACGGCGATCCGAAGCGCGCCAAGGGCCTGTATATCCGGGGCCGGGACCACGCGCTCGAGGCGCTCGCGCTCAAGGCCGTCTTCAAGGGCCTCAAAGACAAGAACATCGAGGATTTCGAGAAGGCCCTCAAGTGGGCGAAGAAGGAGGACGTGCCCGACCTTTTCTGGGCCGGCTTCGGCTGGGGCGGCATGGTCAACCTGTCGAAGGACGACGCGACCGCGCTCGCCGACCTCCCGAAGGTCGTGCTGCTCTTGAAGCGCGTCTATGAACTCGAGCCGGCGTTCCATTTCGGCGGCGCCGACCTGTTCTTCGGCGTCTACTACGCCTCGCGCCCCGTCATGCTGGGCGGCGATCCCGCGAAGGCCAAGGTGCATTTCGACTGGGCGCACAAGATCACGCGGGGCGAGTACCTGATGACCCATGTCCTCAACGCGCGCTGGTACGCCGTCGCCGTGCAGGACCGGGAATTGTTCACGCAGCTGCTCAAGAAGACGCTCGACGCGCCGTCCGGCGCGCTCCCCGACGCGCGTCTGACCGACGAGGCCGCGAAGCGAAAGGCCGCGATGTACCTGGAGAAGATCGATGACTTCTTTTAAAACCATTCTGCTGACGACGTTGCTCGCCGTCTCGGCGTCCGCGCAGACGACCGCCATCAAGGTCGCGACCTTGGCGCCCGACGGCTCAACGTGGATGAAGGTCCTCGGCGAGCTCTCGAAGGACCTCGAGAAGCAGTCCGAGGGGAAGCTCAAGTTCAAGTTCTACGCGGGCGGCGTCTCGGGCGACGAAAAGGACGTCGTCAAG
>Ga0163144_10021081_pt1 | contig 12976 bp, 13 predicted proteins | sample OliLak19BULKMAT1_FD_123175 | JGI IMG/M metagenome (GOLD analysis project Ga0163144, IMG submission 123175) | Freshwater microbial mat bacterial communities from Lake Vanda, McMurdo Dry Valleys, Antarctica - Oligotrophic Lake LV.19.BULKMAT1 | ecosystem: Environmental > Aquatic > Freshwater >...
ACGACCTGGGGCACCTGGGAGCGAAGGCCGCGCCCGCGGTGCCCGCGCTGATGGCCGCGCTGCGCGACAAGTCCTCCCGCGTCCGGTCGAGCGCGAGCCTGGCGCTCGGAAATATCGGCTCCGAGCGGCCGGATGTCGTCCCGCTGTTGACCGGGGCGCTGAAAGATCGCAGCGAGGACGTGCGCTACGCGGCCGCGCTGGCGCTCTCGCGTATCGACACGCCCGAGGCCCGCGCCGCGTTGAACCGGCACGTGGGCAAGGAAGCGCGCCTCGCGATCGACCGGCCTAAGGTAAAACGTCGGTGAAAAACGGGCTTTCGGCTTGTGAACGCGATGGAATGCGCGTACACTGTCGTATGTCCAAATCCCTCGCCCTTATCCTCGCCGGGTCCTTCTGCCTGGCCGCGACGTCCGCGCCTGCTCAGGAAGACGCCGCGGACGCGGCGCTCAACAAGGGCTTCAAGACCGAGGAAGCGGCCGCCGGATCCAACGACGACGGCTCGGCCCCCGATGCGATCTCGGGACCGGCGTCCGAGCCCAAGCCGAAGTCCGCCGCGAAGCCTTCGCAGCAGGCCCCGGTCGGCCAGGCGCCGGCGTCCTTCACCCAGCGCCCCGGCTTGGGCGAGGCGCCGAAGACCGCGGGCACGGGCGCGGGCATCGCCTGCGGGGACAGCGTCCCCAAGCTGGCGAACGTCATCAAGAAGAAGTTCGACTTCGCCAAAACGGCGGCCGGCCCGGTGAACGACTGGGATGTGGCGCCGAACGAGGCGATCAGCTACTCCTTCAAGACGCCCGCCTCCGGCACGGGAAAGATCTTCATCACGATGGGGCACATCGGGCGGCCGGTACCGCACCTGGCGACGATCTCGGAGACGGCCTGCGACTTCGACGTAGCCAAGGCGAGGAAGGCCTCGGCGGGAGGGGGAGGCCAGAACTATTGCTACGCCTGGGGCCCCTCCGAGGGCGGCCTTATGTTCGCGATCGCCCCGTCGAAGCTGAACGGCTGCGTGCTGAAGCCGAATGCGGACTACTACTTCAACATCCGCTCTCTTTCTAATCCGGGACAGGGCGAGGCGCGCGACGCCTGCGCCGACGAGCTTCCGTTCTTCAGGAGCCGCCCGGACCTTCCCCGGCTGTGCGGCGGCATATGGCAATTGAGGGCTTATGGAGGTTGAAGTGAGAGCTCGAATGCCTTTCGCGCTGTTCCTGTGCGCCGTTGTTCTGGGCGGCGCCGTTCCCGCCGTTCGCGCCGATGAGGATGAAACGGCCGAGGAGTCCGCGAAGCCGTCCATCGCGGCCGACGCCGCGTTGAACAAAGGCTATCAGGCCGACAAGGCCGAGTCCGGGACGACCGGCGACGGTCAGACCTCCGGCCCCGCGGCGGCGCCCTTGCCGAAGACCGGGCAGAGCTCGAGCGGCGTCGGCCGGAGCCCCGCCTCCTTTTCCCAGCGGCCCGGAGCGTCCTCCGGAGGCGACGCGGGGCCCGGGGGGGGCGCCGGAATCTCCTGCGCGAAGAGCGTCCCTAAGCTGAGAAACGTCCAGAGGCACGAGATCGACTCGAAGGCCATGTTCGGCGGCGACGTGATCCGCTGGGCGATGGGGCCGAACGAGGCGGTCAGCTACCGATTCAAGACGCCCGGCGCGGGCACGGCGGCCATCAACACCAATCGAGACACGTCGGCGCGGTCCGTCCCTCATCTGATGACGATATCGGAGACGCCGTGCGACTTCGACGTCGACAAGGCGATGAAGCCCGGCGCGGGCCCGAACAGCTGCTATGCGTGGGCTCCCGTCTCCGGCGGAGTCGTGATCCTGATCGCGCCTTCGAAGGCGAAGGGCTGCGTGCTGAAGCCCGATTCCCATTACTACTTCAACATCCGGTTCCTGTCGAACCCCGGCGGAGGCGAGCCCCGAGATAGCTGCGAGGACGACCTCCCCATATTCAAGAGCCAGAATCTCACGCCGCGGTGTGGCGGCATCTGGCACGCCGTAGGAAACATATCGTGGTAGAAAGACGAATCCCAAAAGGGGCGCTCGGCCCTAGTATATCCATGAACATCAACATCGCGTCGGCTCTTCTCGCCGTGTTCCTTCTTCAGCCGGCGCCGTCGCGCGCGCAGGAGGAAAACGAGGAGGCGGCTCCGCAGGCCGAGACGGCCGCGAAGCCCGAGGTCGCGGCGGCCGCGCGCAACAAGGGCTATCACGCCGAGGCCGCGGTCCGGACCTCGACCGCAGAGGACGAGGACGCGCCCGTCGTGCGCCGTCCTGTGCAGGGCTCGTTCACGCCGCCGCCGCAGCGTCCGCTGGGCAAGGCCGAGCGCGCCGCGGCCGCCGCGGGCGGCGGGAGCGGCTCGGCCTCGGGCGGCGGCATCGCCTGCGAGAAGAGCGTCCCGAAGGTCGCGGCCGTGCACAAGCGCGAGATCGACTTCTTCGACAAGATCCATCGCGGCAACGTGATCCGTTTCGCGCTCGCGCCGAACGAGGCCGCGAGTTGGCGCTTCAAGACGCCGGATTCCGGATCGGGCCTGATCGAGCAGGACATGGCCCCCTTCGCGACCCCGGTGCCGTCCATGCTGACGATCTCCCGGACGCCCTGCGACTTCGATATCGCCAAGGCCAAATCGAAGACGAAGGAGAATATCTTCACGACCGCCTGCTACCAGCTAAACCCCAACGGGGGCAGCGTGGCGTTCCAGATCGCCCCCGCGAAAGCCATGGGATACGGATGCGTTCTGCAGCCGAACACGGACTACTACTTCAGCGTTCGCGCTCTCGCCAATGACGGCCACGACACCTGCGCGGACGTGACGCTTCCTAATCCGCGCTGCGGCGGCATCTGGGCCGCCCACGGAAATTTCAAGTGGAAGGACGACGCCGCCCTGTCCAAGGCCGTGAACTTCAAGATCAACGATTCGGCGCACATCGGCTGGCAGCCCTGACCATGCTCGCCGAGCTGAACGAGATCGAGGCGCGCGTGCTGGGCTCCCTCATAGAGAAATCCCTGACGACCCCCGAGGCGTACCCGCTCACGCTGAACAGCCTCGTCACCGCGTGCAACCAGAAGACGAGCCGCGAGCCCGTGATGAGCCTCGAGGAGGCCGCCGTCGCGCAGGGGCTGCACGCGCTGATCGAGCGCAGCCTCGCGGGCCGCATCCACGAGCCCGGCAGCCGCGTGCCGAAGTTCATGCACCACGCGGAGATCCTCCTCGGCGGCTCCGACGCGAAGACGATCGCGGCGATCTGCGTGCTGCTGCTGCGCGGCCCGCAGACCGCGGGCGAGATCAAGACGCGCACCGACCGCCTCTGCGAGTTCGCGAGCAGCGCCGAGGTGGAGAGCCTGCTCCAGGACATGTCGCTGCGCCCCGAGCCGTGGGTCTCGAAGCTCCCGCGCCAGCCGGGCCAGAAGGAGTCGCGCTACCGGCAGCTGTTCTCGGCCGGCGCGCCCGCCGCGGCCCCGGCGCCGGCCGCCGCCGTCCCGGCGCCGGCGGCTCCCAAGCCCGACCGCTTCGCGGAGCTCGAGAAGCGCGTCGAGGCGCTCGAGGCCGCCGTCAAGCGGCTCACACCTCCGGCCTGATTACTTCTCGGCCAGCAGCATCGCGATCCAGACGAGCTCGATGCCGCCCCGCTCGACGCGCGTGAACACGCCGTTGCCGCGCCTGCCGTCGTCGCCTTCCCAGTAGACGTGGGAGCGTTTGAAGCCGGCCTCCTTGAGCAGGTCGCGGACCTCGGGGAGGGTCCAGAGCCGCCACTCGTAGGTGAAGACGTCGTAAACCTTGCGGCGGCCCCTGGGCTTGAAGTGCAGCGCGCAGCGCGCCTCGTGGGTCACCGGATCGTAGCCCTTCTGCTCCCACCAGAAGACGAAGCTCTTGTAGTCGCTCCTTTCGACGTTGCGCTTCAGGGTGCCCGCGCCGCCGAAGATGTCGAGCGCGAGCACGCCGCCGGGGCGCAGGCTCTTGCGGCAGTTCACGAAGTACCGCTTGAGGTCCTCGCGGCGCTTGAGCGCGAAATAGGAGAAGTTCTGCGCGAAGATCAGGTCGACGGGCGGAGCGCCGCGCTCGAGCACGTTCTCGCGCGTGAGCTTCACGCGCCGCCGCTGGCCCGGAGTCAGCTTCGTCAAATAATGATCTCGGCCGTAGTCGAGCGCCTCCTCGCTGAGGTCGCGGCCTTGGGCCGTGTAATCGGGGCCGAGCTTCACCCACTCGCAGCAGACGCCGGCCGTGCCGCAGAAATCCTCGCGCAGCCGCTTCGGATTGCGGCCCTTCAGGTCCTTGTACAGGTAGCGGAAGAACTTCACGTCGACGTCCGGCTGCTGGACGGCCTTCTGGTAGAGCTTGTACTTGTCCATCAGGGCCATGGGTGCCTCGGGTACCGTCGCTGCATCTCCTTCTTGATCGTTGGGTACGCGTTCTTCCAGAACGAGGCCAGGTCGCCCGTGCGCTGCACGGTGCGGTGGTTCGGCGCGAGCACGTCGAAGACGACGGGAAGCCTGCCCTCGCAGAGGCTCAGCGTGCCCGTCATCTTGACGAAGTCGCCGAGGCGGGCGGCGAGCTCGGCGGGGCGGCCTTCGAAGTAGGTGAAGCGGCCCAGCTTGCCCGACGGCAGCTTCTTATTGGACGGAAGCGCGCGATCCAGGAAGGCCGCGAGGGCCGGCCCGAGATAGCCCGTCACGTGAGGCGCGAGGGGAACGCGCTCGATGTCCTTCAGCGTGTTGCGTCCCGCGCACGCCTCGCCGTAGATGAGCCGCCAGTCGTCGGCGCTCATCTCGGGAAAGCCCATGTCGGGATAGAGCGAGCGCGCGACCTGGATCCGCGCGACGAGCTGCCGGACCTTGTCGTCGAAGCCCGGATGCGCGAGCTCGCCGGAGGCGAACTTCTCGGCCCAGATGTCCGCGGCGGTCTTGCGGTCTCCCTTTTCGGACGCCGTCTCCCGCCGTGCGATCGCGAGGCCGCGGAACATCAGGCGCTCCTCCTTCACGACGCGGCCCTTGCGGTCGTCGAACTCCGCGCTCGGCGTCCACGCGCATTCGCCGGGAAAGGCCGCCTGGACCGCCTCCGCCGAAAAGGGGAGGAACAGCGAGACGGACACCTGCCGGGCTTGGCCGCCTCCGGCGCGCTCGCGGATGTCGAGGGCCAGGATCAGCGGCGGCGGATTTTTCTCGATCGGCAGCAGCGCGGTGCGCCCGTCGGCCAGGCGGTAGGCCATGCCCGCGCCCTCGCGCGCGGCGAGGCGGTCGACGAACGCGCGCAGCCACACGTTCTCGAGCGCGCCGGGCGCCGCCGTGATCGAATGGTCCTCCGCCGCGGCGAGGCGCTTGAGCTGGCGGAAGATCTCGACGGCCTCCCAGGGGACGTCCTCCTTGGAGCCGCTGAGCAGGTCCTCCGCGAGGCTCGACAGATCGGCCGCCTTGTCGGGGCGGCGGTCGCCCGCGCTCTCGAAGACGGCGGCCATCGCGCACGCGCGCTCGTAGGCGGCCGGCCCGAGCGCGCCCGCCTCGTCGAGCGCGGCGGCGAGCTTCGGCGGCGCGGGGTAGCGCAGCAGCGCGCGGCCGCGCGCGGTGATGCGCCCGCGCTCGTCGACGGCGCGCAGCGCTTCGAGCGAGCGCCGCGCGGCGGCCCACGCGGCCTCCTTCGGCGGCGTGACCCAGTCGACCGCGTCCGGCAGCGACGAGGCCTCGAGCAGCAGCGAGCTCAGCTCGAGGCGCAGGATCTCGGGCGGCAGGCTGTCGGGCATGCCGAGCTCGTCGGCCTTCGACCAGAGCCGCGCGCACCGTCCCGGAGCGGTCCGGCCCGCGCGCCCCGCGCGCTGCAGCGCGCTGCTCCGGCTGATGCGCGAGACATACAGCGTGTTGATGCCGCGCGCGGAGTCGAAGCCGGCGACGCGGTGCTGCCCGCTGTCGACGACCATCGTGACGCCCGGGATCGTGAGGCCCGTCTCGGCGACGTTCGTGGCCACGATCACGCGGGGGCCTCCCTCGGGGTCCATCACGCGCGTCTGCTCGTCGAGCTCCATGGAGCCGTGCAAGGACAATAAAGAAAGTCCATGCTCCCGGCAGAAGGGTCCGAGGATCGTGAGCGCTCTCCGTATTTCGCGGAGCCCGGGCATGAACACGAGCACCGATCCGTCCAAGCCTTCCTTCGCGAGCCCCTGCAGCGCGCGCAGCGCGCTCCGCGACGGCTCCTCGCGCGAATCGGGGGGGACATGGGTTATTGCGACGGGAAACAATCGTCCCGGCACGTCGATCCGTTCCGCATCCGGCAGGTAGTTCGTCAGAGCGCCCGCGTCGAGCGTGGCGGACATTACGACAAGCTTTAGCTCGGGCCTTCGTTTCCGTAAAGCCTTGATCCAGGCGAGCGCGAGATCGCATTCAAGCGTGCGTTCATGAAATTCATCCAATACGACGGCTCCTATACCCGGCAATTCCGGGTTCTTGAGGAGCTGCTGAACGAATACTCCATACGTTTGAAAAATAACCTTGGTGGAGCCGCTCGATTTGTTGTCGAACCGCACTTGATATCCGATCTCCGCGCCGAGCGCCGTTTTCCGTTCCGCGGCGACGCGAGCCGCCAATGAGCGCGCCGCGATCCTGCGCGGCTCCAATACGAGCACCCTTCCGTCTATCTGTCCAATGAGGAATTGGGGCGTCTGCGTCGACTTCCCGCTGCCGGTCGGCGCCGTCAATATGAGACTTCCGGCGCGCGCAAGCGCGCCGCGGATCCGGTCCCTATACTGCTCCACTGGGAGTGTCGTCGTAGGCTTCACTTTAGCATTCCCCGGCGAATGCTCGGCCCTCGACTGTTCCCGGGAACAGTCGCCCGCGCTCAGTCTCGCGGAACGAGCACGATCTCGATGCGGCGGTTCAGCGCCCGGCTCTCCGCCGTGTCGTTCGACGCGACGGGACGGAACTCCCCGTACCCCGTCGCGACGAGCCGCGACGGGTCCACCTTCACGTTATCCTGCAGATACCTCGCGACCGCCGTGGCGCGCGCCGTGGACAGCTCCCAGTTGCTCGGGTACTTCGCGAGCAACTCGCCGACGATCGGCTTGTCGTCCGTGTGTCCTTCGATGCGGATATTCTTGTCCTTGAGCGTGTTGAGGATGCTTCCAAGCTTGTCGAGCACCGCCTTGCCCTTGACCTCGGCCTTGCCGGAGTCGAACAGGATACGGTCGACGAGGTTCAGGGTGAGCTTTCCCTGAAGCTGCGTGATCTTGATCTCGCCGGCGGAGATCTCGGACTTGAGGCCCGCGGCCAGGTCCTCGTAGTTCTTGCGGACCTGCTCGACCTCGACCGCCTTCGCGGCCTCGGCCGCGGCTTTCGCCGCCTGAGCCTCGACGGCCGTGCGATTGAGGGCGTCGCGCTCCTTGATCAGCGCGGAGACCTGCTGCGTGAGCTCTCCCTTCTTCGCGTCGAGGGCAAGCTGCAGATCCTTGTTGGAGGTCTGCGCCGAGGCGAGCTGGTCGCCGACGGCCTTCAGGTCGAGCTTGGCCTGCTCGAGCTTGGCCGTGACGTCGTCCGCGCGGCTTTTCTGCGCGGAGGTCTCCGCCTGCTGGGCGGTGAACTTCTTCTTCGCGACGCAGGCGGTCATCGGGACGATAAGCAGGAAGAGGGCTAAATGTTTCATGCGTCAGTTTAGCAGTATGAGCCCGGCGCCGCGAATCCGCAGTTCTACTGACGCGCTAGCCGAGAGGGTAGACTCCGCGCCGCAGCGCCGCGATGCGTTCCTCCAGCGGCGGGTGCGTCGCGATCAGCGCCAGGAGGCCGCGGTTGGGGCGCCCCGCGATCTTGAACGCGGCCAAGGCTTGCTGCGTGTCGTGCGGCTCGAACCGGCGGCGCAGCGCGTCGAGCGCGGCGATCATCTTCTCGCGGCCGTTGAGCCGCGCGCTGCCCGCGTCGGCCCGGAACTCGCGCCAGCGGGAGAACCAGGCGACCACGATCATGCCGAAGAAGCCGAGCACGATCTCGAGGACGAACACGATCATGTAGCTCGACGAGCGGGAGTCCCGGTCGCCTCTCATCGCGAACGCGATCGCGCGAGCGACGAACATCACGAACGCGTTGATGACGCCCTGCAGCAGCGTCATCGTGACCATGTCCCCGTTGGCGATGTGCGAGATCTCGTGGCCCAGCACGCCCTCGAGCTCGGAATCGTTCATGGACTCGAGCAGGCCGGTCGAGACGGCGATCAAGGCGCGATTCTTAGTCGGTCCGGTCGCGAAGGCGTTGGGCTCGGGGCTGTTATAGACTCCGACCTCGGGCATCGGCAGGCCCGCGCGCTCGGCGAGGAGTCCGATGAGCGCGGACAGCACGTGGACTTCGCCGACGAGCTTGACGCCCATGCTCCACTTGGCGATCGCGCGGGACATCGCGAGCGAGATGAACGCCCCGCCCATGCCCCACGCCAGGCAGAACGCCAGCAGCGCGCCGTAATCGATCCCCCGCGCGTGGAGGTAAGGACCGACCCCCAGCACGCGCAGCAAGAGCGAGATCGTCAGCAGCACGAGCATGTTCACCGCGAGGAATAGGACTACGCGCTTGGCCAAGGTCATCATGCGGGTATTTTAGCCTATCGGATGACCGGGCGTCGAAGCACTCGCTGTAAATTCCGTGAGACGTCCATTTGCGGGAAGGTGTGGAGGAAGTAGCGAAGGAGCCGGCCGTACGGGATGTACATCCGGACCGAGCGGCCCTCGCGGACGAGCTTCTCGGCGAGCGCGGGCTTCGCGCCCAGGAACAGCTGGAACTCGAACTCGGGGCGCGGGTGCAGCGCGAGCACGCGCGAGGCCTCCGTGATCACGGACTCGTCGTGCGTCCCGAGCGCGGCCCGCGCGCTCTGCCGGATCAGGGGGCCCACGAGGCGCCGCATGTTCGCCGTCGTCTCGCGCCACGTGTCGAAGCGGTCGGCGGGCTTCTCCCGGAAATAGCCCTTCACGAGGCGCACGGGATGGCCTCCGCGCAGCAGCTCGCGGAGGTCCGTCTCGGTGCGGCGCAGGTAGGTCTGCAGGCAGAGGCCCACGTTCGGGTGCCCGCGCCGCAGCGCGAGGAAGTCCGCGATCGTGCGGTCCACGTCCCGCGCGCGCTCCATGTCGATCCAGACGAAGGAATCGAACCACGCGGCGTGGAGCAGGATCTCGGCGAGCGCGGCGCGGCACTCCGCGGGAGCCCAGCGCTGCCCCAGCTGCGAGGGCTTGACCGTCAGGTCGGCCGACAGGCCCGTGGCGTGGAGCGCCGGAAGGATCTCGAGGATGCGGGACTTTTCCTTCATGACGCCGCCCCGGGAGAACCGGAGCTCCGGCAGCAGCGAGACGCACGCGCCCATTCCGCCGCTGGCCAGGCGATGAACGGTGCCCGCGACCGCCTCGATCGTCCTGCCGCCGTAGTAGGGGGAGAGTTTCATGCCCCAAGAATAGGAGGGGCGGCGCGAGCCCGCCATGGACGCCGCGTCTAGGATTTTCGAACGATCGCGGCCGTGTGGACGCGGTGGCACGGCCGGCACAGCGTCTCGAGGTTGTCGAGATGATGCGCGCAGCTCACCACGCCGTGGGCGCCGAGGCAGGGCGTGATGTGGTTGACCTCGATCGGCCGGCCCTGGCCGCAGCGCACGCACTCGTACTTGTCGCGGCGCTTCGCCGCGCGCCGCGACCGCGGCCACCAGTGGTTGTTCCAGAAGGCGGTCGAGCAGCGGCCGCGGCACCACACGCGGCGTCCCTTCGGCACCGGCCCCCCGCACCAGGAGCAGGCGCCCGGCGAGGGCTTGGCCAGCGCGCAGGCGGCCGCGAGCGTCGCGCTTTTGGTCATGACTCATTTTATATCATGCATCCGTGAAACGCGCGATCGCGGCCGTCGTCCTGCTGGGGCTCGCGGGCGCGGCCGCCGTCGCGCTCGCGCCGTTCCAGACGCACGTCGCGATGCGCCGCCTCGCGCTGCGGCGCGGCGGCGCGCGGATCGTCGCGGCGGGCCCGCTGCTCGCCTATGAATTGAACGGCTGCCGCGCGGGCGCGCCGTGCCGCTGCGTGGCGCTCGTCCACGGGCTCGGCGATACCGGGATGACGTGGGACAAGACGATGCTCGGAGAAGGCGGGGCGCCCGTCCCGCCCGAGGGCTTCCTTATCCTCGCCGTGAACCTGCCCGGCGTCGAGGGCTCGCCCGCGGCCGCCGACTACGGCATACGCGCCCAGGCGCGCATTCTGAGAACCGCGCTCGAGACGCGCTGCCCCGAGTGGACGGTGGCCGGCAACAGCCTCGGCGGCTGGATCGCGGGGTGGCTCGCCGTGGACTGGCCCGAGGGCGTGCGGCGGCTCGTGCTCGTCAACGCCGCTGGGCTCACGGATCCGAGCGGGCTCGCGCTCGAGGCCGCGCGCACGCTGAGCGCGCCCACCGTCGCCGCGATGAAGGACTTCAACGCGCGCGCCTATGCGAAGCCGCGGCCCGTGCCCGAGCGCGCCTGGGCCCCGGCCGTCGTTGCCATCCGCGCCCGCCCGACGCTCGCCATCTTCTCGGCGCTCAAGCTCGAGGACGTGCTCGACGCGCGCCTCAAGGACGTGAAGGCCGACACGACCATCCTGTGGGGGACCGCGGACGGCATCCTTCCGGGCGGCTTCGCGGAGCGTTTCCGGAAGGGGCTGCGCGGCTCGCGCCTCGTGCGGCTGCCGGCGTGCGGGCATCTGCCGCAGCAGGAATGCCCGGCGAGCGTGTCGAAGGAGCTGTTCGGGGACTAGCCGCTACTTGAGGCCGGACCAGTCGGCGCGGCGTTCGTCGCGCGACATCTTCTTGAGCTGGTCGACGGTGCGGCGGACCTTGCTGGCGCCCTTCGCCGCGGCCTTCGGCTTGACGGGCTTCTCGACGAGGCCTTCGGCTGGCATGAGGGGGGCGAGCGGGTCGATCATGTTCAGCGTGATCGCCTCGCCCGAGCCCAGGCGCGTCGAGCCCGTGACGCCGCCCGCGGGCAGGGTGAGCTGGCGGCTCATGATCTGGTTCATCAGCGGGTCGTGCGTGACCGTGGGGGAGACGATCTCGGCCCGGGCGGACAACGCGGCAGAAGCCAGCATCGCCGCGATCATCGCCGTCCTGAGCTCGATTCTCATGTTCCTTACCATGAGAATAGCGGGAAACGGCTTGGGGGATCAGTGTCCTAGGGCCCGGCCGGTCCTAGGACTATGGACCTAGGAGGGTCCTAGCGGCCGGAGTTCGCGGCGGCGTGAGGCCGGTTGATGTCTTCGTCGGTCACGTCGAGGTCGGCCCGATCCGAGGCCGCGTTGGCCTTCTCCCAGCCCTTGGCCTGCTCCTTGAACCGCTTGTCGGCCTCGTTGACCGCGTCGAAGGTGTAGCCGCCCTTGATCGCCTGGGCGACCTCGTCCGGCGACACCGGGATGACCTTGTCCGAGCCGGCGGTCGTGCTCGGGATCGAGCTCGAGGCGGAACCGGCTCCGCCCGGGCTGGGGGACGCCGAGGACGTCCCGAAATTGTTGCTCGCGATCTGGTTCTGCATCGCGCCGAAGGAATTCCCGAGAGCCCCGCCGCCCGTGCCCGCGGTATTGGCTGGAGGCGTCTGGCTCACCGGGGGAACCGGGTTCTTCTGAGCGCCGGTCCCCTTGGCGCTGAAGCCGGCGTTGGAGTCGTCCTTGTTGATCGAGCTTGCCCGCTGCTTCGCCTCCGTCACCATCTGCTGGAAATTCGGGAAATCGCTCGCCGGGCGGACGGGCCCGCAATTCATGCCCGCGCCGCAGATCTGCACCCGGCCGTCCTGGAGGACGAGGCCGTAGCGGCCGTCCTTCAGGTCCAAGACGGGCAGGATTTTGGGGTCGAAGCCGAGGCTCTCCTGCTCGGCTATCGCTTCCTGCATCCCCTTCTGGAAATCCGCGGCCGCGTAAGGGGCGGGCATGGGCCGGGCGGCCTCCGCCGCGGCGCCGTCCAGCTCGCCGGTATGGCCGGGATCGATCATCTGGTGCTGGCGCTCGTCTTCCCTCGTCTGCGCCTTGAGGAATGCCTTCAACTGCTTGGACTCCTCCTCGGTGCACAGGCGATACGGCGAGGTGCCGCACTTCTTGAAGAACTCGTCGTTGGCGGTCGCGGGATTCGACTGGTTGCCCATAAGCTGGACGGCCCCCGAGCCCGCGTCGCCGTATAACATCAGAAAGTTCTGGCAAGCCGAGCTCGCGGGAATCGGGCAGGCCCGGGCGGTCAAGACCTGCTGGCGCTTGTTGAGCTCGACGTGCGTGCAATCAGAGCCGCATCTGAAGACGAAGTCGTCCATCGGTCCCGAGAAGGCGGGGGTGGGCGTGTTGAAGCTCGCGGCGAGGAGGGAGCCGCCGCGCTGGGCCGCGGCGTTCGAGGCCATGATGAGGAGGATCGCGGCGAGGGGGTTTCGGGGGTTCATCGGCTTTTCTCCGGCTTTCTTGCGACCTGCACAGCATAGCCCCGGGGCGCACTCGACGCCATAGGACTTAGGGCCTAGGTGTCAATGGGCCCTAAGACCTACCATAACCCCGCTGACGAGGGTGTTGCGTCTTGGCCCCCGCTTATCCTAATATGCGGCCCGATGATTCACCTGGGGCAAGGGGCTAAATGATCAGATTCGGCACGTCGGGCTGGCGCGGCGTCGTTTCGGACGATTTCACGTTTCAAAACGTCCGCAAGGTGGCGCACAGCGTCGCGGGCTGCGTGAAGGAGAGCCCGGAGGTCGGCTACAACAGCGACGAGTACCGCCAATTCCTGGCGGGCGCCGCTCCGAGCCGCGTCCCGACGGTGATCGTCGGCTACGACACGCGCTTCCAGTCCGAGGACTTCGCGCACGAGGTCGCCGCCGTGTTCGCGAACGACGGAATCCGCACGCTGCTCTCGGCGGCGGACCTGCCGACGCCGGCGCTCGCCTGGGCCGTGCTCGCCAACAAGGCCGTCGGCGGCGTGATGATCACCGCCTCGCACAACCCCGCGCAGTACAACGGCTTCAAGTGGATGCCCTATTGGGGCGGCTCGGCGTCTC
>Ga0163144_10021082_pt1 | contig 12976 bp, 13 predicted proteins | sample OliLak19BULKMAT1_FD_123175 | JGI IMG/M metagenome (GOLD analysis project Ga0163144, IMG submission 123175) | Freshwater microbial mat bacterial communities from Lake Vanda, McMurdo Dry Valleys, Antarctica - Oligotrophic Lake LV.19.BULKMAT1 | ecosystem: Environmental > Aquatic > Freshwater >...
CCCACGGGCCCAGGTAGTCAAAAACTCCTCGCGCTGCTGGAGCAAACCCTCGCCCTCGCGGCGTAGAATCGCGAAAACCAATGCAACCCTGCTAGCAAAAAGTGCGAAAGTTGAACTAAGGGCGCTAGCCTACGTAATCGCCGGGCATGCCAAGCATCAACTGGACATTCTGCACATGCGGTTAAACAGATAGCTTTTCTCGCGATGCGGGCCGCATGGCGAGGAATTGAGTCCAAGAGAACGCAGGAGGAGGCCCCTGAACAGGAGTGTCGCGATGTGATACCATCGTGTCGCACTGGCCTTTGAATGTTTCCTCGGCGTTTTCCATTCCAAGACCTATTGTACTCATGCGCAAAACCTGGTTGAGAACGAACACGCGGGCCCTCGCCTTGGCGATGATCTTGCCGGGCCTGGTCCTCTTCGCGGGGCTTGCGCTGGCGGCGGGGCTGGTTCCGCGGCTCGATCAATCCTGGCTGCGCGCCGTCAGTGGAGTTCTGGCGTGTGTCGCCGCCGGCGCGGTGTTGTTGCTGTTCGTGCAGTCGCGACAACCGCGTTTGGCGTACGATTCTGGTCGCCTGCTCGTGTATCTGCGGACGGGAGGGCCGATTCGCGTGCCGATCGAAGTCGTCGAGGGCTTCTTGCTCGGTCAGGGCCCCAGCGGACTCTCGGGCACGAAGTATGCCGAATCGGAAACCGCCACCGTGGTTATCAAGCTCTCGGACCGGGCCGAAGAATGGGCTCGTCGCGACATCAAGGCCGCACTAGGTAGCTGGTGCAATCATTACGTCACCATTCGCGGAACCTGGTGCGAGCCCCTGTCGGTGCCGCTCGTAAACCGGCTTAACGAGTTGCTGGCGGAAGCCCAGTGTGCCGCGCGAGAAGGGGCCGCGCGAGAAGGGGCGGCGCGACAAGGGGCCACGACATGACGCGGCTATTGGTCAGCGTGCGCGACGCGCATGAGGCTCAAATCGCGGTTGATTCCGGTGCCGATCTGATCGACCTCAAGGAGCCAGAGCGTGGACCACTGGGCGCGGTCGATCCATTCGTCGCGGAAGAATGCCTTCGCATGGTGGATGGTCGAGTACCTGTCAGCCTGGCATTGGGAGAGCTGCTCGAATTTGGCTCGACGGACGCCCGCCAAATGCCGCCCGGCGCCGCGTTTGCCAAGTTGGGATTGGCCGGCTGTGCCGAGCACGCCGATTGGCAAGGCCTTTGGGCCGCCGCGCGGTCTCAATTTACGGCCGATACGGATGCCGTTGCGGTCATCTACGCCGATTGGCAAGCGGCCGCCGCGCCTTCGCCGGAGGATGTGCTCGAAGCGATTGCCGACTCGGAACGGGCCGGCGTGAACGGGCAGGTCCGTCGCCCCTGCCGCGCCGTGTTGGTCGATACGTTCGACAAATCCGCCGGAGGGTTGCTCGACCACTGGACGATCGATGATCTCTCCAAATTCGCGCGCCGCGTACGGCAGACCGAAATGCTGCTGGTTCTAGCCGGGTCGCTCGATCACAAGGCCATCAAAGCGCTGCTTTCGCTAGCGCCAGACTACGTCGGCGTCCGCCGCGCTGCTTGCGTGGGCGGTCGAAACGGACGACTCGATGCGAGTCAGGTCCGCCGACTGTGTGAACTTGTGAGGGGCGAAGTTGTGAAGCGTGAGAAGGTGGAAGCCCTTCCATGAGGAAGTTTCCAACCTTCGCCACATGCTACCATTCGGGTGGCGCACGCATCGGTCGCGACATGCGCTTGAAAAAGTGCTGCTGCAGGGCCGTCTGAAAGTTCGTGATCCGTTGTTTTTGCTGAATGTCGGCCTGTTGACGCCACTGGTTGATCTTGGCAAGGACGACCATGACGGACGTTGGCCCCACGATCGACTTTTCGTTTCGTTGAGGATTCTCCGAAAAAACGGCTGCCCAGCCCAATACGAGCTCGATCTGCCTGTCGAGGTACCTGTCTCGGCTGCGATCGTCCGATAGCCGCGCGTAGGTGTCGGCCTTATCGACAAACGCAATTCTTGCCAGCTCGGCCACGTTGTCCGTGAAAACGGTGCGTTGCGCTTCGCCCAGCTCGTCAACCTCGGCAAGCCACTCGGTTCCCCGTCGCAGTTCGTTCTCCAACTGCAGCGCGACGCTGCGCTGCGAACGGAGCGGTTGTTCCTTCACGTCGCGCGTGGAAAGCAGATTCACCAGCGGCGAGCGATCCGGGTTGAGCGGCTCGGGTATCCCCAGCAAGTACGTCCGCGCCGCGGCAGCCAGCGATACCGCGGTCAGCAGCACGAGCGCAGTCGCCGTTAGAATCGTGCGTAGCTTGCTCATGGGCGGTGAAATCAGGTGGACTAGGTGAAATAAGCATCGATCGCCTGATCAGGTTCGCGACTTCCTATTGTTTATGCGCTACGGTCGCCACGTCAAGCAGCAGATGGCCAGCAAATCCCGGCCGTCAATCGAGCTTGCCAATTGTCGTCCGAACCAGCAAACTAGGGATCTGTTAAGAAATCAATTCACAATCCCCGGGTGGCACGTATGGAAATCGCCTCCTTCGTATTAGCGTGCGGCTTGCTGGCACAGGTGCAGCCCGCTCAAACTCCCGCAGCCCAGCCTGGCGCAATCGATCAGGAACCGAATCGATTTTCGTCCGAGGGACCGCTGGTGCCGGTCGACCGTCGCCGTGATCTGCGCGATGCCGAGAAGGCGTCGGCCGAAGGCCCTGCCCTCGACGCTGCCGCGCCAACCCACGGGGCCGCGCCGGTAGGCGAGCCAGCGGCCAGCGGGCCCGAGCGATCGATGGATCCCCCGCCCTCGCGGCTCCGCGCCAGCGACTTTTTAATCGGCGCCTTGACGATTCCACAGGATGCCCCCATCTCTGGGCGACCTGTGACGTTGGTCGAAGTGCTTTCCTCGACTGTCGATCGCGCGGCTCAACTTCAGGCCACCGAAGCGTATTGGAAGCTGGTCTCGGCCGTGGCCGAGTACAATTTTTGCCAGGACGAGCTCGATCAGCTCTTGCGGTTGAAGCCGGCCACGACGCCTGGCGCGGAGGACGCGGCTGCGGCCACTGCCCGCTGGCTCGAACCACGGACCGCTGACACGAAGGCCCGCATGCACGAAGCGGCATCGTCGCTTGTGGCCGCACAGTATGCACTGGCTGAACGGTTACGCATTCCCGCGGGCCAGCCCTTGCCACTACCGGCCGATGTGCCTCATGTCGGCCCCTACCGTACTCGCCTGGCTGACGTGTACTCGCGTCGTGTACCACCGCCGCAGGCGATCCTGGTCGACCGAACGCTGCCGGTTCGTTACGAGGCGATTGAGTTGCGAGCGACAGCCGTGCAAGCGGCCCTGGACTCTGTTGACTCCTTGGAAGAGGCCTACAACGGCGGCAAGGCCGATCTGCCGACCTTGATGGCATCGGTCGATCATTTGGCTCGCCAGCGCCGCGCATTCATGGGGGCCGTGCGGGAATACAACGACAACATCGCGGCCTACGCTTTGGCGATACCTGCCGGTGGACTGACGAGCCAGGCCCTGGCGTCGATGCTGATTAAGCCACGAACCGAGTCGCCAGGGCCGACAATGACGGCCGGTGGCCTCGTCGCCCCCTCGTCGCCTGCCGGATTGTCGCCAGTCGGTGCGCCAACTGGCGGCATAGAGCGGGCCGGCTTCAACCAACCGATCCCTCAGGGCAAACCGCCGACAGATTCTCGTCCGGCCGCGCCACCGAACCGCCCCGACGAACTCAATCTCGCTCCGCCGCAGAAGCAAGGTCAACCCACGCTGGCCCCGCCCCAAGGCGAAGTGCCTGGCGAACCGGCGCTGCCGAAAGCCGACGGCGCCGATCCGTTCAAGTCGCGAACGGTTCAGAAGCCGACCACTCCACCGAGTGCTGATGCACCCGCCGAGTCGCCGGCCATCGCGGTTCAGAGCGATCCGCCCGACGCGGCGCATCTTCCGCCCCCGGGACTGTATCCGGCGCTCGTCGGCTTAGCCCCGGCCCGGCAGGCGCAGCACCTGGCCGAAGTGTTGCACTTGAATTGCGAACTGCCCGCTCCGCCCAGCACCAATGCCACGTTGCTCCAATGTCTGGGCACAGCACCCGGCCTGCAGCGGCGAGCATTGATCGACGCCTATTGGAACGTCCGCGAGCAAGCGGCCCGTTACCATGTATTGATGCACGAGATCGAACAGCTCGACGAGATTGCGGCGCTGCTGCTCAATGTTTCTGCCGATCCGGAGGCGGCTGACGCCATGCTGCGCTTGCGGTCAGCCCGGTGTGCCGCCGCGGCGGATGCTGCCGATGCCCATGCCAGTGCCATGATGCGGCAGTTCGCCCTCACCGAGCTTGCCGGGCGGCCCGTTTCGGTCGAGTGGCTGCTGCCCGCCACGGCCCCCCACGCCGGAGGCTATCAGTTGAAGCTCGACATGCAACCGCAGGCCGTGCGAGATTCGGCCACGGTGCGGCGCGCCGCTGCAAGCATTCCGCTGGTCCAGGCCGCCCTGGCCGAGCGGGCCGCCGGCGTGATCGCCGCCGATACGGCTTGTGCGGGGACACTGGTGGAAATGCAGTCGGGCCGACCCGCGGCGGCGGCATCAATTTCGGCAATTCGAGACCAGGCCGACCAAACGCTGGCCTTCCTGGCGTCGCTTACCGAGTACAATCGACTGATCGCCGACTATGTCGCCGGCGTAGTGCCGCCCGACACACCCAGCCCCATACTCGCCAGTGCGCTAGTCAAGGGTGAGTAGGGCAACCGAGACTGGTCCACGAAAAAGGGGACTGGTCCAATAATCACGAGACGTCTCGATGCGTGGATCCGAGCCAAGATTATTGGACCTGTCCCCTTTTTCCGACGCCACTATTTCCGACGCGCCGGCTCCACGTCCCGCGCCGCTAAAGATCGGCCCGCTCGTGGTCGATCCGCCGGTGCTGCAAGCACCGATGGCGGGCTTCACCAACTTCGCCTATCGGCAGATTGTCCGCGAGTTCGGCGGGGCCGGCCTGCAAGCCACGGAGATGATCAGCGCCAAAGGCTTTTTGGCGATCGACGAGCGCGATGGATCGTTCCCAGATCGGCTGTGGGGCGTTAAGGACGAACCCAGACCGCTGGCCGTGCAGATTTGGGACAACGATCCGGAAACGTTGGCTGCGGTCGGTTCGCGGTTGGCGCACGAGTTTGGCGTGAGCGTCGTCGATATCAACTTCGGCTGCCCGGTCAAGCAGGTCACCGTGGCGGCCCACAGCGGTTCGTACTTGCTCAAGGATCCCGATCGCATCGGAGCGATCGTGGAACGCGTGGTGCGGGCCTGCCGACCTGTGCCGGTCACGGCCAAGATTCGCCTGGGCTGCACGCGGAACAACATGACGGCAATCGCCGTGGCCCGCGTGGTCGAAGAAGCCGGCGGCGCGGCGCTCACCGTGCATGGCCGCACGGCGCAAGATTTTTTCTCGGGCTCGGCCGATTGGGACCGGATCGCCGAAATCAAACAGCATCTGAAGTACATCCCGCTGATCGGCAATGGCGATCTGGATTCGCCGCAGAAGGTGTGCGAAGCCTTTCGCCGTTATCCGGTCGATGGCGTCATGATCGCCCGCGCGGCTCTGGCCAAGCCCTGGCTGTTCTCGCAAGCCCGTGCGGCCCTCTTGGGCGAACCAATCCCGCGCGACCCGACGCTCGAGGAAGAGCGGGCGCTGCTCTTACGGCACTATTTGCTGGTGGTCGACCGCTTCGGCCCCGACAAAGGCACGATCTTGATGCGCAAGTACGCGTGCTGCTACGCCCAGGGGCGGCCGGGCGCCCGTGAGTTCCGCACGCGCGTGTCGCACGTGGCCACGCCGCGCGAGTTTCATGAAGTCGTAGAGACGTACTTTCCGCGGGAAGTTGCCAATTCCGTGCTGTGAGGCAACGTTTCGCGGGGACTGTCACGCTCTATTTCGTCACTTGCGACTGCGTCAGGACGCTTAGGCATCGCGCAGAAATAAGTTGATCGATTCTCAGCCACGGATGAAACACGGATCGACACGGATGAAGAGGACCACGAAAAAAATGAACCAGGGAAAACGGCGAGAACAAGCGTTGTTTTCGAGATGAGATATCGAGTTTTCCTAATTTCGTGATTGTATTTGTCGTCCGTGTTCAATCAGTGTTCAATCCGTGGCTAATTGACCAAGTTATTCTTGCGCGGATCCTTAGCGGTTTGCAATGGAACGTCGATGGCTAACACGACGAACCGGGAAGCTGACGCATCCCGCTCGCCGTGCATGCGTTGCGTCGGCACCAATCAGCTAGAACGGTCATATCACCGACTTCGCTCGGGATGCGAGAAGATCAGCGTGCAGTTCGTGCCGCCGAAGCCGAACGAGTTGCTCAGTGCCCAGGCGATCTCGGCCTGCCGGGCTTCGCGCACGATCGGCAAGTCGCCAACGACCGGGTCCGGGTCTTCGAGATTGATGTTCGGGGCCAGGAAGTTGCCGTGCATCATCAGGATGCAAAACACGGCCTCCATCGCGCCGGCGGCGCCTAGTGCGTGACCCGTCATCGACTTGGTCGATGAAAAGGCGGGCACCTTGGAACCGAAAACCGCTCGGATGGCTTCGACCTCCTTCGCGTCTCCGACGGGGGTCGACGTGCCGTGGAGGTTGATGTAGTCGATTCGCTCGCGATCGATGGCCGCGTCTTCAAGCGCCAATCTCATGGCGGCTTGAGCGCCCTTGCCATTGGGGACGACCATGTCTTCGCCGTCGCACGTGGCGGATGCGCCTTCGAGGATTGCCCAGATCTTAGCGTTGCGGGCCACCGCGATCTCCATCTTTTCCAGCACGAGAATCGCCGCGCCGCCCGAGAACACAAAGCCGTCGCGATTCTTATCGAGGGGCCGCGACGCCCGGTGCGGCTCGTCGTTATAGGCGCTGGAGAGTGCGCTCATGCCGTCGAAGGCCGAGGCTGAGATCATATTCACGTCTTCGGCCCCGCCGGCAAACACGCGATCCTGCCGCCCGCTGCGGATCAGGTCCAAGCCTTGCATCAGCGAATGTGCCGACGTGGAACAGGCCGACGTCATGCAATACGAGTGCCCATGAATGTGGTACAGAACTCCCAAATTGGCGGTCAGCGACGACCCCATGATGAGCGGCACCTGATAGGCGCCGACTTTGGATCCGCCCCGCTGTTTCAGCCGTTCCCCCAGCGCGACGGCATCGGGCATGCTCGCTCCGGCGCCCGTGCCCAAGACGAGGCCGCTGCGCGGGTCTTCGACTTGCTCCTGCGTAAGATCGGCGTGACGGATTGCGTCGCGCATGGCCACCGCGGCCAGCAGGGCCGAGTCGCATAAGAACCGATTGTCCTTGCGATCGAAGAGCTCGCGCAAAGGCTCGGCGTCCATGCGTCCCGAGACTTGGGAGCGCAGCCTGCCAACTTCCCACTCCGGACGTCGAGAGATGATCCCCGAACGTCCCGCCCTGAGGGCCGAAATATTTTCATCGGCCCCACGACCCAGCGAGCTGATCAGGCCAAATCCGGTTACGGCGACTCTGGTTCGTGACATGGGTATTCGTAGTCTAAGTTGGAGAAGAGTCCCACCATGATGCCGCTGACCTCGACGGACAAGGTTCCGTCGACTTCCGCGACCGCCTCGGCAAACGCGATGGGGGTTGGTTTTTCGGTGACCTTCTTGAAATCAATCCGATACGTGACCAGTTTGTGATGCGGGCGGACCTGTTCGCGAAACGTGATCTTTCCGGTGCGCAACGCGCGGCCGTGGCCGTCGAAGCCGCTGTGCATCAGAAAGAACCCCGAGAGCTGCAGAATGGCGTCCAACTGCAGCACGCCCGGCATGACGGGATCGCCCTCGAAATGCGAGAAAAAGAACCATTCCTTGTAAAGGACGTCTTTCTCGGCAACGATCATTCCTTTGCCGAATTTGCCCCCGTCGGTTTTTATCTCTGGGATCCGGTCGAACATCAGCAGGGGAGGGGCAGGCAGACGCCGGGCCTTGTCGTGATTGTGGACGCAAAGGCGCAGAACTTCGTGCTCGGAATAGGACGTCTTGGTCGTAATAATCTCTCTCCTTCACGGCGCGCGAGACGCCGGTTACCTTGGCTTGCTGGCCACAATGGCAATGCACTTTGTCGTGCAACCTTCAGCAGAGCACTCCCTTGCATTTGGCCGTGCGGACGTTTGCGGCTGACTGCTCCTGGGCATCGGGCTGGCAGGCGTGCAATCGGTGATCGGGTCGCACTACCGGGGCGCGGTTGTCCGATCATGCCTGCCCGATACTGGCCTGCGAGCCAGGTCCCCGACAATGCCAGGGTATAGGCGTCCCACGATACCGCACCCGCCCGCGAGCACACAATCCCAGAAAGAGCCAAACCGCGGCGGGGCCGCCTGGCGCAGGGCACATTTCGAGCCAGAATCCACAAAAACACCAGAGTTCTCTCGGCGGAAGTCCTTATTTGGTCGCAGCTTGCCGGCGATCGCCACCGTTTGTGGACCGATTCGGACCGGTCGGCAGACCATGCGCCGAAAGAGCATCCGCGGCCTCGTTACGTTCAAGGATGCATGCCTTTGCGTAATGCCGGCGTCCGGTCGGCGCGATGTCCGCAAAGGCGATGGAACCTACCCTTCGCAATGGGCCGCTCGTCACGACTCGTGGATTTCGTTTCATGATGGCTGCAATCGCCGAAAGTGCGAAACGCAGCGTCAGCAGTCCACGACCGGGCACTTCGACTTTGCAAAGTGTCGTGGAACTGCGATGCGAGGTCAACTCTCGCGACTTTGAGTTTCTGATGCAATTGCCGACGCAATAGTGCTCGCCGTTCGCTTGAACATTGCTTGCGGCTCGATGATACTCGTGACGAATCGTGAAATGTCGCGCGAATGAAGCTCGACGCGAGCGCACGGCGAGCGGGTCCAACCCCAATATTCTTCATTACCAATTGAGGTGCGCAGTGCGATTAGGAGAAGTGCGATTAGGAATCGTCCGCCTGTCGGCGCTGTTTGCGATGCATGTCCTGTTGGTCACAGTTGCGAAGGTCGCGGCGGACCCGCCCGCGGAAACGAAGGTAACCGAGGTCAAGAAAGCTGACGCAACATCAACCAAAACGACTGCAGCCAGTACGGCCACGCCGTCCCCTTCAAACAAATCACTTCGCGTCGCCACGGTCCAGATGCGCTCGACGCGAGTTCTGGCCGAGAACATCGCCGCGACGAAGAAGCATCTCGAACGATGTGCCCGCGATGGCGTGCGCCTGGCGGTGTTTCCCGAATGCTCGGTGACAGGGTATTTCGACGTCGACTATATCAAGCGCTTCACATCAGATCAGTTGGCCGATGCCGAACGACAGATCGCCGAAGCGTGCCGCGAACACCAGATCTATGCGATCGTCGGCATGCCTTGGCGCGAGGGGGGTAAACTCTACAACTCGGCGATCGTCATCGATCCGGAAGGAAAGGTCGTCGAGCGCTATCACAAACTTCACCTTGCCGAAGCCTGGCCCGACGGCGGTGACCATCTGTCCGTTTTCAAGGTCGACGGCGTGCCCTGCTCGATCATTATCTGCCACGACGAACGCTACCCCGAGCTGGTTCGCCTGCCGGTGCTGGCCGGGTCGCGGTGCGTGTTTGTTATTTCGCACGAGTCGGGACTGAAGGAAGAAAAGAAGATCAACCCTTACCGAGCGCAACTGCAAGCACGGGCCGTGGAAAACACGGTCTTTGTCGTGCAAGCCAACGCACCGGCGAATCGCGATGCCACCGGTTCGCACGGCCAAAGCCGCATCATCGCACCGGATGGCAATCTCATCGAGGAAGCGACGATCTTTGGCGAGGACGTCCTGACCGCCACACTGAACCTCAGCCTGGCGACGGGCAATATGTCGCGGGGCAGCGTACTGCACGGCCCGCTCGCGGATTGGTGGAAGGATGGGATCAAGAAGGTCCGCGTCGTTAATTAGGGACGTCCCTTGGACGTTACGTTTGAGGAGCAATCATGCCGTCATTCCCGCGCAGGCGGGAATCCAGCGACACGGGACGGGAGGCCAGACGACGAAGTTGCTCTTCAGTCGGTTCTACGATTGTCAGATTCATTGGTGCTGATGCGGGGTATCTCCGCTTCAGCGCAGTTACGCGCCGACCGCGACGCGCTTTCGTGTACCGGCAGTCGCCGACGCCCCCAGCCGCTCGAGTAAATGATCGCCGACGCGCAGCGCATTGGCGATGATCGTCAGCGACGGGTTCACGGCGCCGATGGAAACAAAGAAGCTGGCATCGACCACATACAGATTGTCGAGCTCATGGGCTTTGCAATTGACGTCCAGCACGCTGGTTTGCGGGTCGTGGCCGAATCGGCATGTGCCGCACTGATGACCGACACCTGCCAATGGGATGTGCTTGCCCAAGTACACGTTGTTGGGGATCAGGTGCTCGTGCATGTCCAAGTGCTTGAGCATGCTCTTGAGCTGCGCCTGCAACCGGTCGGTCGACTCTTGATTGTTGAAGGTGTAGTCCAATTGGATTTCGCCCTTCCGATTGAGCGTCACACGGTTGTTCGGATCGGGCAGGTCTTCGGTCGTCAACCAAAAATCGACGGCGTGCCGGGCCATCATGTCGAGCGTAAAGCCGGGAGCGAACCGTGGAGCGTCGTCCCGGAACATCGGCCCCTTCGACTTGCCGATCATCTGAATATTGCCCAGCGGAAACGCGTAGTCGTCCGCGCCGAAATAGAAGTCGTTGACGCTCAGCGTCTTCTGAAAGACCGTCGGGTTCTCGCGCTTGGAAAGCGCTACGACGGCCGTGCTGTTGTGAAACATGTAGTGGCGGCCCACCTGGTCCGAGCCATTGGCCAAACCGCGCGGATGCTTGTCGCTGGCGGACAATAGCAGCAGCCGCGCCGAGTTGGCGGCGCCTGCTGAAACGACGACGACATCGGCCGAGTAACTTTCTGACTTTCCTTCGCGCTCGACGAGGACCTCGGTGATCTCGTGGCCCGAGGGACTGGTAACCAATCGCGACACCTGGGCATTGGGCAGCAGGGTGACATTCGAGTGCTGTAGCGCCGGTCGCACGCAGATTACTTCCGCGTCGGCCTTGGCATGCACCAGGCAAGGAAAGCCGTCGCACGTGTCGCATTTCAGGCACTGGCTTTTGTACGCAGCGCGTTCGTCGAGCAAGATGCCCGTCGGCGCGGGAAAGGGATGGTAGCCGGCACGAGTCAGGTCATCGAAGAGTTCCTGGATTCTTGGCTCGTGGGCAACCGGCGGATACGGGTACTCGGCGCTGGCCCAGGGTTCGGTCGGGTCGCAGCCGCGCTGCCCGTGGACATGGTAGAGTCGCTCGGCCGCGGTGTAGTAGGGCTCGAGCTCGTCGTAGCCGATGGGCCAGGCCGGGGAGATTCCGTCTTGGTGGCGCAATTCGCCAAAATCTTGCGCGCGCAAACGAAACAGGGCCGCGCCGTACATCTTGGTCGCTCCGCCGACAAAATAGTGCGAGCCCGGCTGAAAGGGCTGGCCTTGCTTGTCGTACCAGGTGTCTTTCGAGACGTAGCGGTTCTCGACGAACACGGAACTGGCGTCCCAGTTCTGTTTTTCGCGTGGGAGGAACGGCCCTCGCTCCAGGATGAGAATTCGCTTGCCCGATGGCGCAAGGCGATGGGCCAGCGTGCCGCCGCCCGCACCCGAGCCAATGATTATGACGTCAAAATGCTCTGCCATGACCGTCCCTTTTGGTGTCGCCGATTGGGCCGTATGCATTCGATGTCGGCCGTAAGGCCTCGCTGACCCGAGTAAACATTAGCTCTGGCCCAAACTGCGGCGGCAGAGTGTTCTGGTCGTGCGGCTTGGCGCAGTCGACGCACTTTTGACAGCGGGACCAGACCGGGGATTCGGCGAACAACGGCGCGGCGTCCGATCGGTCGCCGTGGGATCTACGCGACACTATGCGTTTGGATGGTCGGCCAAATAGGCTCGCCACGGCGTCCAATAGTATTTCTCCCAGCCGTGGCTGACCCCGGCAAAATCGTCGTCGTAGACGTTGATATGCGCCAGTTCAATGCGAGCTCCGCCGTCTTCCTTCCAGAAAGTCAGGATGAGAGTCGAGTCGATCGCGTCGGCGGGCCAGTTCTTGGATCGCCACGTTTGAACGATCAGTCGTTTGGGTTCGACGTGCAGCATCGTGCCCGAAAGAGCGCCGTCGAAGGCGCTGAACGCCGCGTGCGAGCGGGCGTCGAGGTACATCTCGAACAACCGCTCGGGCGGAGCAGCAAAGGACGCCGCGAGGAGGACATTCTTTGGCATGTGCGCGAATTGCCCGTTACGTCAGCGTGCGTTTGTCGTAACGCACCGCGGGATCGAATCTCGGGGTGTTTTGAAACACGGCTATGCACACGGGGGAGGCCGTTTCAAAAGTCCTTCATTTTGAAACAACCTACGTTGCAGAGTGTGGATTGCAACTGCCCGGTTCCGATCGTCGAAGCGGTGAAATAATGTAGCCGTGGACGTGAGTCCACGGACTCGAATCAAGGACACCGTGGACTTAGGATCCGCACATAAATAACCTGTTCAATTTGCCATGGATTGAACCCAGCCCGGCATAGCCGGAACCAACGAAAAGGGGTCGGCGAGTCGTTGTCGGAGAAGGTCCTGCGCTCGGCCGCGATGCGCCGGCGACAACGAATCCCGGCCCCCTCGGCATCCATTGAAATCCGCGCAAGACGTGTGCAAATTCGACGTTTGTAGTACAGCCCGGCTTAGCCGGAAGCAAATACGATCAGGAATCGAGGGGGTTTGAACGCTATTGCCGCCAATCGCCACATCGTCTGCTCGATGTTGCCTTATAAACCACGAGAATCGCGAAAGCCCGAAAACCAAAAATAGTTTCGCATTTTCGCTCTTTCGGGTTTTCGCGATTCTTGCGTGAGTTGCCTACCAACCCAATCCCGTCCTCCGACTGCACAGGGCGACAAGAATCCGCGCAAGGCGCGTGCAAATTCAA
>Ga0163144_10021084_pt1 | contig 12975 bp, 12 predicted proteins | sample OliLak19BULKMAT1_FD_123175 | JGI IMG/M metagenome (GOLD analysis project Ga0163144, IMG submission 123175) | Freshwater microbial mat bacterial communities from Lake Vanda, McMurdo Dry Valleys, Antarctica - Oligotrophic Lake LV.19.BULKMAT1 | ecosystem: Environmental > Aquatic > Freshwater >...
GCCAAAGAAGACTTGCCGCTCCCACTTATCCCCGTGATAACCACCAACTTATTGCGGGGAATGAGAACATCTATGTTTTTGAGATTGTTTTCCCTTGCACCATAGATTTCGATGTATTCCTCTGTGATTAGTTGTTGGTTGTTGCTTGTTGCTGGTTGTTGGTTTTCTGCTTTAGCGGCTTTCTCTTTCTTGCTTTTGACTTTCGCTGACATGGTAATAAATGAGTTATAAAATTTTGAGCGTTTTAGGTTTGATACAGTATCCAAATATCCCAACAATCTCTTCATTAGCTTTGTTACAAAACTAAGAAAAATTGATATGATTTTTAAGAAATGCGTTCAATTTGCCCTAGATTATTTGCATTTACTTCTTGAATCTAAGAATTATTAAATCTTAACTAAGCACAAATACATCTTTTGACAGCGTTTATACACTAAATCTATGCTTTTTTACTTTATCCCCATGTGCGAAACCAAAAATTTAATACTTTTGTAGCGGATTGCCGCTCAGATGAAAATTTTAACAACTGATAATTTAGCTAAAATGCAGAAAATAAACATCATAGATGTAGGAGCCTTAGACGGCTTTGATATTCCTTGGAAAAAACACCAAGACAAAATAGGCTTTGCCCTTACTTTTGAGCCAAATGAAAAACCTGTGTTTGGTGAAAAACTTATTAAATACAATACCGCAATTTGGGACTATGATGGCGAGGGAAAATTTTATATTGTTGGCAGTATTGGGCAGGGTTCTTCGCTCTTATCGCCTAATTATGAGTGGGTAAAAGAAAATTTTGACCGCATCAGAACAGAAGGAAATGTAAAATTTAATGATACTTGGCACGAGCGAACTATCATCAAACGCACAGAAATACTGCCTGTCAAAAAAATAGATACAGTATTAGCCGAAGTCAATACGCAGCTACAAAACGCAGGAAAAGAAACAGTTAAGTTTAATTTTTTGAAAAGCGACACCCAAAGTGGAGAATATTATGTACTCAAAGGGGCTGAAAATTGGCTGAAAACGGACTGCATTGGCTTGGAGATAGAAGCCTTCCGCTATCCTATGTACAAGGGGGTAGTGATAGACTCGGAGGTGCGCAGCTATTTGGAAAGCTTGGGTTTCGAGCAGATTGGCTGGACGGGCTATATGTACTCGTTTAATGCCGCTTGCGATTACCTTTTTGTAAAGAAAAATCCTAAAAATGAGGAAGAAAAAGCCCTGATAGCTACTATCAAGGCGATTTATCAACCAAAAGGAAAAGAAGGCATCATAAAACAGCCTTCCCTCTATCGGCAGCTTAAGAGTAAGCTAATATCGTGGCTGAAATAAAGCTAATTATAGGTTTATCCAATAAGTTAGCTTAATGACCAATGCCCGATTTTTTACACGTAAAATATCTGCAAAATAGTTGTCAGTATAAACAATAAATAAGTCGGAAACAGGCTTGAAACGCCATTGGAAACGGGTATTGATATTGATGTTATTGATTTGGCTATTGTACTGAAAATAAGCCGTTAAGAAAATACTTTTAGAGAAAGTAATATCAAACTTAGGACCTAAAAGATACAAATCTGCACTCGAATAGGGTGCAGGAAACTGCAAACGATTATAGGTATAATCCAAAGAAAATATCATGTAGGGTTGCAAGCGATAGTTTAGCACGCCTGTAAAATTAATACGATTTCCATTGAAATATTCGCCTGCGTAGCCCTGAATATTATAATAAAAGTTCTTACGTTGGTCAGAAGTATAGGTAAAGTTAAGGCTATTATAGGTAAAAGCCGTTCCTGCCGCCAATTTTTCGCCACCTGTATTAGTGGGGTCAAAGGGAGAAAATAGGTAAGTGTAACTCCTTGCCCACCAATATTCCATTTCTGCGGTGTTTTGGAAGCGAATAGACCCGCCAAGCCATATTCCTCTGTCAGTATTGCGGTCTGTGCCGTCCCAAGTGCTACTTATTTCTGCATAAATATTCCAACGGTTAATGATTTTTGACTTTGGGAAAAAACTATATACAAAAACAGGGTTAATATTTTTGAAATCTCGGCGAGGTACGTAACCTACTTGCGCATCAAAATTTTTGCCTACAATTTGGTGATTCCATTCCAAGCGAATATGCGGCTTGCTATAGGCAACATTTACACCATGCGAAAATTGGTCATTTGTATTTTTTTCTAAAATAGACTGGTGATAAAATAATTTGCCTGTCCATGAGTTATCAGCAGAAGCAAGATTATAATCCACACCCGCCATTCGATTAAAACGGCTAATATTCAGAGAATCAGATTTTTGAGTTCCAAAATTTTCTTTATTTACAAAAAGAACACCAATATTTGAGCGAGTAAAAACCTTGCGTTGTACGGCAGCAACGGTATAGTTATAGCTTGGCAAATTGATGTTTGCGTCTTTGGCTGCCTGCATATTTAGCAAGCCGACACGCCAATTTTTGTCCAAACGCCCGCTAAGTCTTGCCCCAAAAATAATAGGATTTTGTAGATTTTGCCCTGTATTTTTGTCAATCGCAATACCTATTCGCCGAGAGAAAAATGGTCTTGCACGCTGATTGCCAAAATCCGAAAATAAATCTGCATTTTCTAAAAAAAACTGCCTTCGTTCGGGGAAAAAGATTTCAAAGCGGTCTAAATTAGTTACTTGCCTATCGACCTCTACTTGCGAAAAATCAGGATTCACCGTCAAATCTAAATTTAGAGAAGGCGTAATTGCAATTTTGGCATCGCCACCTATGCTACTCACTATTTTTTGGGGGGTGCCTGCCAACTGATTTTTAGATACTCCCCCTGTGATAAATGGAATAATAACAACATTTACACTTGGTTTTTTCGGTGGGCTGTCCCAAATCAACTCGCCCGTATAAGCCAAATTGTAAATCTGAAAATTGCGAGGAACATGACACCACGAAGACCTTTCATTGTACTTGCTGTCTATGCGGTAAAAATTTACTTTCCATGTATCCGAATTTTCTTTGAATCGCAGTGTTTTAAAAGGAATAGCCATTTCGACACTCCAGCCAAAATCTGTAATTTTCGCTTCTGAATACCATTTATTGTCCCAAGAAAGAGAAAAGTCTGTTTGCCCAGAGCCACCGTTAGAGATTAAGCCCTCTCGCTGCACGCCAAAAGGATTCGTGCCAAACATAAATCCGTTTGTACGGTCTTGAAAAGGGTCAAAAAGCAAGCTGATGCCATCTGCGGCAGGGCTGCGGTAGTCTCTGCGCAGCGAATTGGTAATAAATTTGCCCTTTGTTTCATTGTAGCAAACGGCACTGAAGTAAATAAAATGCTCGTCATACGTAAAACGCACCTCCGTTTTGGCATTTGAAAGCGCACTATCAAATGGAAAATATTGATAAAAATCTTTGGCAACTTCTGCCGATTTCCATTCGTTTTCATCTACAATCCCATCTACATTGATTTTTTCTGTAGCTCGTTTGATATGGATTTGTCGTGGATTTTCTTTTTGTGCAAAAGTCAGCGTATGGTTAGCTAAAACAAATATAAAGATAAACTGCAACTGCAACGCTTTGAATAACAGATTTTTGAACTTGTAAGTGTATTTCATTTTTTATGATTCTTTGGCTCAATTACCAAATTTTTAAAAATATATTTTACGTTCTCCGTTTAAGGAGAATAGGCTGAACTTAAGTAGGTTTTTGTTTAAAAGAAACAAGATTCGGTCTGAAGTGTTTTATTTTGTAGCATTCACAGCACAAAAGTATAGGAAAAACAAGAAATCTTATACTATTTATCAAAAAATCAATACTTTTGCGAAAAATAAAAATAGTGAAAACAATGGTTTTTGACTTTCAGCAGGCGGCACAATCCCTTGAAAATGAGATACAAACTATATCTTTTGGTGAAAAACCCGCAGAACTTTACGAGCCTATTCGCTACCTAATGGACTTAGGCGGCAAGCGAATCCGTCCCTTGCTCGTGCTAATTGGCAATTATTTGTTTGCGGACAATTGGCAAAAAAATACCAAAGCAGCACTTGCCGTAGAGATTTTTCATAACTTTACGCTTGTGCATGACGACATCATGGACAATGCGCCGATTCGAAGAGGAAAACCGACAGTACATGAAAAATGGAACAGAAATACAGCATTGCTTTCTGGAGATGTGATGCTCGTCTGTGCCTATAAGCAACTGGACTTAATAGATGAAAAGTATTTCCACACAGTTTTGAGGAAGTTTCATCAATGCGCCATCGAGGTCTGCGAAGGGCAGCAGTTTGACATGAACTTTGAAAAGTTAGATGCCGTAAGCGAAAGTGAATATTTGGGCATGATTCGCCTAAAAACAGCCGTTTTACTGGGTTTTAGCCTCGAATTTGGGGCTATTGTTGGTGGGGCAAGTGCTGAAAATGCAAAAAAACTTTATGATTTTGGTGTAAACATTGGCATTGGCTTCCAACTCAAAGACGACCTTTTGGACGTTTATAGCGACCAAGCAAAGTTTGGCAAGCAAGTAGGCGGCGACATCATTGCCAACAAAAAAACTTTCTTGCTCATCAATGCCTTAGCAAATGCCAAAGGAGAAAATCAAATACAGCTTAAAAATTGGCTGGAGAAAGAAAATTTTGATGCACAAGAAAAAGTGAAAGCCGTTGTCGAAATCTATGACTCGCTCGGCATCAAGGAGCTAACCGAAAGCAAAATGAATGAGTATTTTGACAAAGCATTTCATTTATTAGACCAAATAGAAGCAGATAATACTCGCAAAGAAATACTAAAAGCCTTTACAAACGATTTATTAAATAGAGAAAAATAAAAACTATGATAGCCGATTATCCAATTACTTTCCTTTTGATAGCCATTACAGCCATTACAAGCTATTTGGCACTTTCTAATGACTCATTATCACGCAAACTGATTATGAATCCGTACATCGTTGCACGCAAAAAAGAATACTACAGATTTATCACTTCTGGTTTTATTCACAACGGCTATGTGCATCTGATTTTCAACATGATAACTTTCTTTTTCTTCTCCCAATGGATAGAAAGTTATTTTAACCATACGCATGGTGCTATTTTGGGAAGTGCATACCTGATAGTTCTCTATTTGGCAGGAATTATCGTTTCTGACATTCCTACTTACTTGCAGTACAAGGACTTACCGCACTACAACTCTCTTGGTGCTTCGGGTGGTGTTGCCTCAATTTTGTTTGCCTCGATTTTATATGAGCCACTTAACCCAATAGCTATTTTTGGTGTTATTCAAGTTCCGGGTTTTATTTTAGGAATTGTCTATGCGATTTATTCCTATTTTTACTCAAAAGGAAGTGAGGATAATATCAATCATTCTGCCCACTTGTACGGTGCTTTATTTGGCTTTGTCTTTGGCATTGTGATAGAACCGATGGCTATTATGACTTTTTTCCAAAAAATAGCTGCTTGGAATTTCGGTTTTTGAGTTAATTTGTAATATGACCGAAGATTTACTTTCTCCTTTTTTACTAAGTTTCAAATTGGCATTTTTCACTACATTAATTTTGTTGGTGTTAGCGGTGCCAATTAGCTATTTAATTTCGTTTCACACATTTCGTTTCAAACCGTTGTTCAAGGCTATAGTCAGCTTGCCAATGGTGCTGCCGCCTACAGTTTTGGGCTATTACTTATTGATTGCTTTTCAGTCAGAAGGTTGGCTTGGGGCATTGGCAAACTCTGTTTTTGGTATTCGCTTGGCATTTAGTTTCGTTGGTTTGGTTGTAGGCTCTATTATTTTTAGCTTGCCTTTTATGCTCAATCCAATACTTTCAGGCATCGAAAATTTGCCTATTTCTTATTTAGAAGTTGCCCAAACTTTAGGGCGGTCTAAGTTGTATAGCTTTGTAAATGTGCTACTTCCCAATATAAAACCTAATATTTTGAATGGAATAGCCATGACTTTCGCCCATACAGTTGGGGAGTTTGGTGTAGTGCTGATGATTGGAGGAAGTATTCCTGATGAAACAAAGGTAGCATCTATAGCTATTTATCAAGAGTTGGAAGCACTTCAATACGACAATGCTAATTTTTATGCCGTACTACTTTTGATTTTTTCTTTTATTATCTTGCTCATTATTAATTTTTTAGGAAAAATAAAGTAAAGAAATAATATAAAAAAATGAAGAATACACTAAAATATATTCGCTTTGGGCTTGCTTTCGTAGGCTTTGCTCTGTTTGCTGTCTTTGCGTTCTATTGGCGCAGTGATATACCAATTGAGGTATTGAAAGAAAAATATGCCGACTCATCTTCTCGTTTTGTAGAGGTACAAGGTATGCAAGTGCATTTCAGAGATGAGGCAGAAGTACCTGATTCTTTGCCGATTGTGATGCTGCACGGCACAGGGGCAAGTCTGCATACTTGGGACGGCTGGACAAAAATTTTGAAACAAAAACGTCGAGTCATCAGATTAGATTTGCCCGCCTACGGACTAACAGGTGCAAATCCTTCTGGTGATTATTCTACGCAAGCCTACGTAAGTTTTTTACACGCTTTTCTCGAAAAGATAGGCGTAGAAAAGTGCATATTGATGGGCAATTCGCTTGGTGGCTCTATTGCTTGGCATTTTGCAGTTGCTTATCCTCATCTTATCAAAAAATTAGTTCTCATAGATGCTACAGGCTTCCCAACTAAAAACGCCCAACCGCCTTTGGCTTTTCGTTTGGCAAAAATACCAATTGCTAACGAACTGATAAAATATATTACACCCCGATTTATTATCGAAAAAACCATTTTGAATGTCTATGGCAACAAAAGCAAAGTCAGTAATGAACTGATAGACAGGTATTTTGAGTTGAGTCTGCGTGAGGGAAATCGCCAAGCGTTCATAGATAGAATGAAAGTGCCATTTGACACGCCTGACACTCTCAAAATCAAAGAGTTGAAGATGCCTACGCTGATACTTTGGGGCGAAGAAGACAAGCTCATTCCCGTTGAGAATGCGTACAAGTTTAAGCGACTTTTGCCTTACAATAATTTGGTGATTTTCAAAGGCATAGGTCATCTGCCAATGGAAGAAAACCCTGAATTTACCGCCATTTCCTTACAAGCATTTTTAAGTTATTAGATAGTTATGAGTGGAATTGCTTTTGGTATATTTATCATAGCTGATTGAAAATTAATATTTTACTTCTTTTTATTTTTGTCTTGCTTGTCCTTTTCCTTATCTTTTTTTGTTTTCTTGGGGAAAAGGGCATTTACCAGTTTTTTGAGTGAGCTTGGCTCAACATCTGCATATTCAGCCTTGTCGTAGATAGTGATGAGCGTAACGAGATAGTCTGGTTTTTCTTTTTCTACTTCTTTTTTCAAGTTAGCTGTTAGCTTTACGTCTTCTAATTTGACTGTACTAATCAAATACTGCAAAACTCTAAAACCACCACTTTTGCCAGTTTCCTTGCTTGTATTCAGCAATCCTTATTTTTCTTACCCCACCGCTTCCTCCTATACTATCTCCTAAGAAAGCATTTTGTGCCAATTGCGTAATTAAGTTCTCTATTTCTCCTAATAGAGAAGGGTGTTTTTTTGCCAATCTGTTCAAATCAGTAGCAAAACTATCTGTTGTTACTACTTTATTTGCCATTCTTAATTCCTTCTATTACTTCTCTTGCATCTCGTAACTGACCTTTCCCCGCAAGTGCTAACTTTAATTCTTTCAGCCCCTTTGTACTTCCTTGTTCCACAGGCTTTTTCTTGTACCTTACCACTTGCTTTGCGGGTGCGACCTTTGCCTTTTTTGTGGCTTTTTCCTTTATAGGCTTGTACTTTGCTGTTATCATAAAATTTTCATTTTCGAGTTCTTTGATTTTAGCCAAAAGTAGTTCTGCTTGCTTCTTTGTGCGTACTTTGAGTGTAATAGTTTCCATGATTTTATTTTTTTGTTCACCCCAAAGTTAAGAGAAAATTAATTAGTTAATTCATTTTTTGAGGTAAAAACCTCGCTAATGATACAGCTTGCAGATTTGCTAAAAGCGTGGCATATTTTATTTCACCCCTACGTACTTGATTTAGCAAGCACTAACAGTTTCCAAAAACTGTTAGTGCTAATTTCTTTGAAAACTAAGGATTTACAAATTCTTCAATACAAAATCTGTCATCATTTTGTAAAGGTGCATAGTAGTATTTCCACCATAAATACCATGATTGCGGTCAGGATAGTAGAAAGATTGATACTGCTTGCCCGCTTTGATGAGTGCATTTTGCATGGAAACTGCGTTTTGAAAATGCACATTGTCATCTCCTGTGCCATGAATCAAAAAATATGCACCTTTGAGTTTATCTGCGTGAGTAACAGGCGAATAGTTATCATAGCCGTCTGCATTGTCTTGCGGGCGTTGCAAATATCTTTCAGTATAAACGCTGTCATAATATCTCCAATTAGTTACAGGAGCAACGGCGATGCCCGCTTTGAAGTAATCTGCCCCCAACGTCATCAGTAGCGAACTCATGTAGCCGCCGTAGCTCCAGCCCCAAATACCAATTCTACTTTTGTCGATATAAGACAAACCGCCTAAATATTTCGCCCCTTCTATCTGGTCTTGCACTTCGTATTTGCCTAAGTTGGCATAAGTTATTTTTTTGAAAGCTGCCCCACGAAAGCCCGTTCCTCTGTTGTCTATGCAAGCAACAATGTAGCCCTCTTGGGTAAGTGAGTTGTGCCACAAATCTCTGTTTCCACCCCACGCATCTGCTACATTTTGAGAGCCAGGTCCTCCATAAACAAACATTAGTACAGGATACTTTTTGGTGGCATCAAAACCCGCAGGTTTGAGCATATAGCCGTTCAAATCTACCCCATCTGGCGTTTTGAACTGGAAAAACTCTCTTGTGGTGATGCCATATTCCTTGTATTTGTCTATCAAAGCATTGTTATTTTTTAGCTCTTTGACCATGCTGTTTTTCGCTGTTTCCCAAAGTGTTACCCTGAGAGGACTTTGGGCAGACGAATGATAAAGCATGTAATATTTGAAGTCTTTGCTCAAGTTAGGCGTGTTTGTGCCTTTTTCTGCGGAAAGTTTTTTCTTATTTTTACCTTGAATATCTATGCTGTAAAACTGTCTTTCTGAGGGAGATGCCTCTGTAGAAGTAAAGTACAAGATAGCATTTTTTGGCTTTTCATCAATGCCGAAAAAGCTCACAACTTCCCAATTACCCGAAGTGATGTGGCGAATCATTTTTCCTGAAATGTCATAGAGATACAAATGCTTAAAACCACTTTTTTCTGAAGAATAGATAAAGTGCTTGCCATCTTTGAGATAGACAACATCATCAAAAAAATCTGCCTCCAAATACTGTGGGCTTTCTTCGGTTAGTGCCACTTTTGTAGCTCCTGTTGCGGCATCAGCGTGCAGAATTTCCTGCTTATTTTGCAAGCGATTCATGCGCAAAACCGCCAACGTATTGCTGTTATTTGTCCATTTGATTCGTGGGATATAAATATCTTTTTCAGTGCCAATATCCACTTTCGCTGATTTTCCGCCCTTGACATCATAAATAGAAATCGCAATTTCCGAGTTCAGTTCTCCTGCTTTTGGATATTTGAATTTATAATCTTCGGGATAAAGTGCGCCATTTTTCCATAGCTGCATATTGTATTCCTTTACTTTACTTTCGTCAAAGGTATAGTAGGCAATTTTCCCACCGTCAGGCGACCAAAAAAAGGCTTGTGCAAAGCCAAATTCTTCCTCATATACCCAATCTGTACTGCCATTAATTGTGAAATTCCATTTGCCATCATTGGTAATTTGGGTTTCAATATTGCTTTGCAAATCATTGATAAACAAATTATTATCCCTACAAAACGCAACTTTACTTCCATCAGGCGAAAAAGTTGCATAAGACTGTTTTCCACCTTTGGAAAGCTCTCTTAGCTGCTTTGTAGCAATGTCATACACGTAATAGTTTGCCTTGAAAGAACGGCGATAGATAGACTCAAAATTAGTGGTGAACAAAATTTTCTTTTCATCGGCACTAAAGCTGTAATCTACATAGCTGATAGTTGGACTTAAATCCGAACCTTTGACAATAGTTTCCACTTTTTGTCCTGTAGTAACATCATATTTTATGATGTCATTTTCTTCTTGTGCCGAATAATATTTGCCATCATTCATCCAATTTACCCCTGCTACAGACTGCTGACGAAAAGTTCCCTTCTCAAAAATATCTGATAAGGTAAAATTCTTTTGGGCAAATAAAGATGAACTAACAATAAAAAGGAAAATAAAAGAAAGGCTTATTTTTGAGCCAATAGTTGATTTTTTTTGAATTTCTGGGTACTTATTTTTCATAAATTTTATTTTTAGTAAACATTTTAGCTAAAGAATCTATTGTTAAGTGCGTTCCTTGCATCAAAAATAGAAAAATTGTTTATTTTTAGCCCATCAACCGAAATATATACTATTTTTTTATTTCTAAACGTTAAAAAAACCAAGTCTAATTTATGAAAAACATGTATCTGTGCCTTCATTTTATACTCGCTTTCTTATTTTCATCTTTGTCATTTACAAGTGTTTTTGCTCAAGACAATGACGCACAGCTCATTCGCCAAATCTATGATGAAACACTCACCAAAGGTCAGGCATACAGTCAGTTAGAATATTTGTGCAAAAAAATAGGCGGAAGATTGAGCGGCTCTCCTGCTGCTGCCGCCGCCGTAGAATTTACCCGCTATGTGATGGACTCTATGAAGTTGGACAATGTATATTTGCAGCCTGTCATGGTGCCGCATTGGGTAAGAGGGCAAAAAGAAGTAGGCAAAATTTTGAACTCCAGCAAAATCGGAAGCAAAGACATAGAGGTTTGTGCCTTGGGCAATTCGGTAGGCACAGGCAAGGGCGGAATTACTGCTAATATCTTGGAAGTCAAAAACTTTGAAGAGCTAAAAACATTAGGAAAGGAAAAAGTAGAAGGCAAAATAATTTTCTTTAATCGCCCAATGGATGCGACCAAGTTCCAGACATTCGAGGCGTATGGCGGTGCGGCAAATCAGCGGGGTTCAGGGGCATCAGAAGCGGCAAAGTTAGGTGCTATAGGTGTGGTAGTCCGTTCTTTGGCTTCAAACATAGATGATGTAGTGCATACGGGTAGCACCAATTATCAGCTAAATGTTCCAAAAATTCCTGCGGTGGCAATTAGTACCAAGAATGCAGAGTTTTTAAGTAGCTTACTCAAAAATGATTCTGCTGTTGCTTTCCACTTCGAAACGCACTGTCAAATGCTACCTGACGTGCTGTCTTACAACGTGATAGGTGAAATAAAGGGAAGTGAAAAACCCGAAGAAATTATTGTGGTAGGTGGGCATTTGGACTCATGGGATTTGGGCGAGGGTGCGCATGATGATGGCACAGGCTGTATGCAGTCTATAGAGGTGCTAAGGATTTTTAAAGCATTGAATATCAAGCCTAAACGTACCATTCGTGCGGTTATGTATATGAACGAAGAAAATGGCTTGCGTGGTGGATTGGAATACGCAAAAGTAGCTTTGGAGAAAAAAGAAAAACATATCGCTGCTATGGAATCGGACAGAGGAGGCTTTACACCAAGAGAATTTACCACAGAAGCTAACGAAAAAACATTGAAAAAAATGCAAAAATGGGCTATCTTATTCGAGCCTTATGGCATTTCAGCTATTAAACAAGGCGGAGGCGGTGCAGACATTAGCCCACTCAAAAATCAGAATACGGTACTCATTGGCTATGTCCCTGATTCACAGCGTTATTTTGATGTGCATCATACCCCAGAAGATACTTTTGAAAAGGTAAGCCCAAGAGAATTGGCGCTCGGTGCAGGGGCAATGGCAGCTTTGGCATACCTGATAGCACAATACGGACTTTAAATACAAAAATCAATTATATACTAACATGATACAACAAACAATCGAGCAACTTTCTGCTATTGAAACAACTAAAATTTATGACCAAGTTTTTGTGGGTTTTGATGGCTATTTAGACCATATTCAGCATGCCGTAAAAAGTAAAAATGGCGCAGGTTCATCAGATTACTTTGCTACCATCAAAGATTTTGCCACGCACATACTTAGCTTGGCAGGGAAAAGTGGGCAAATAGAAATGCACACCCAAGAAACTAAAATAGGTGGGAATGCACCTATTTTGGCAAATGCTCTGGGCAACTTAGGAGTCAAAAATTATTGCTTAGGCTCTATGGGTTTCCCACAAATAAGTGCCGAGTTCAAAACCATGAACCCGCTTTGCGAGTTAATCACTTACGGGCATTCAGGCGTTACTAATGCAATGGAATTTGGAGATGGCAAACTGATGTTTTCTGACTTAGGTGCATTTGAACGAGTCAATTGGTCTTACCTAAAAAGTGTAATTGGTGTAGAAAGCATTTTGAGTTATATTTCTAAAAGTCAAGTAGTTGCACTTGTAGATTGGGTAAATTTGCCACACAGCACCGATATATGGCGAGGTATTTTATCAGAAATAGTGAGACCTTTGGGCAATCCTAACAAGCATTATTTGTTTGACTTATGCGACCCAAGCAAAAAATCTCCCGAAGAAATCGTACAAATGTTAGACTTAATCAGCGAGTTTGCAAATTTCGGTTTGGTTACTTTGGGTATGAATGAAAATGAAACTCGAAAAATCTGGCTGGCGTTAAAAGGCTTGCCAATAGCATCTTCGGAGGCAAATGAGATAGATTTGAAAGAAATAACAAGTTTCATTTTTGAAAAATTAAATATCCAATACCTATTGATTCACCCAACAGGAAGCACAATTATTTGTTCGCAAGAAGGCATTATAGAAGTACAAGGAAAAATGGTGGCACAGCCTAAAGTATTAACTGGCGGCGGCGACAACCTAAATGCGGGCTACTGTTTGGGTCTTCTTCTCGGTATGAGCCAAAGCCAATGTGCCTTGATTGGTATGGCTACTTCGGGAGCATACATACAGAATGGCGTGAGTCCGAGTATTTCGGATTTGATTGCCTATCTAAAAACTTGGTAAAAAA
>Ga0163144_10021085_pt1 | contig 12973 bp, 11 predicted proteins | sample OliLak19BULKMAT1_FD_123175 | JGI IMG/M metagenome (GOLD analysis project Ga0163144, IMG submission 123175) | Freshwater microbial mat bacterial communities from Lake Vanda, McMurdo Dry Valleys, Antarctica - Oligotrophic Lake LV.19.BULKMAT1 | ecosystem: Environmental > Aquatic > Freshwater >...
CAAAAACTGCGCGGGACGTTATTTTTAGCGCCGCAAGTGCCGCCGCTGCCGCCACGTCAGCGCGTCGTGACGGCAGTGCTGGCGGGGCGCTTGCCGCAGATGGGGCTTTGGGCAAGCCTGCGCAGCCTGTTTTACCCGGCACACATCGCCCAGGCTGATGCTGCGCTGGCCAGGTTTGACCTGTCTGAAAAGCTGTTTGAACGGGTTGATCGGTTGTCGGGGGGTGAACGTCAGCGTGTCGGGTTGGCGCGGATTTTGGCGTCCAGTGCGCAGCTGCTGCTGGTTGACGAGCCGTTGTCAGCGCTTGATCCCTCCCGTAGCGAGCAGGCTATCAAAACATTGACAGATATTGCCACTGAGCGCAGCGCGACCCTGGTCGCTACGCTACACCATGTAGAAATGGCGCTTAAATCGTTCGCCCGAATCATCGGTATGCGTGACGGGCAGATTGCCTTCGACTTGGCCGCAGGGCAGGTTTCACCGCAGCATTTACAAGCCTTGTATGCACAGAATTTGCATGAGCTGGATGGCTCTGCTTCTGCACCCCATCAGCTGACTGAAGCGCCGCCGCTGCCGGTCGTCATGCACTGCCGTTGATGTCGCCTTTGGATTCGCGCGGCATCCAACGCGACCCGGCCTGGTTTGGCCGGGTGTTTTGGCTACTGGCTGCTGTTGTTCTGCTGTGGCCCATGCTGGTGCTGACTGAATTCAAAGTCTGGACGCTGTTTGAGGCCAGTAATTTAAAGCCAACTTTGAGGTTTTTGGGTGACTTTTTCCCGCCCAAAATTGAAGGTGAATTTTTGCTGCTTGTCGCCAAAGAAACCTGGCGCACTGTTGCCATTGCTACCGCAGGCGTTGCACTCGCTTTGGTGCTGGCGATACCGATGGCGCTGATGTCGGTGCGGGTGTTGTCCGTGTCTGCCCTGACGGGAAAAATGGACAACCTGCCGGCAATCTTTCGCACATTGCTTCGCTGGTTGATGGTGGTTCTTCGCAGTGTGCCGGAGTTGATCTGGGCGCTGATTTTTGTTCGTGTGGTGGGCCTGGGCCCGACGGCGGGCGTGATCGCCATTGCGCTGACGTATGGCGGCATGCTGGGCAAGGTGTATGCTGAAATTCTGGAAAGCGGTGACGTGCAGGCCACGCAAACCTTGCTGCGCAACGGCGCCCGGCCCATGCAGGCATTTTTTTATGGCCTGCTGCCGCAAAACGCAGCCGAGCTGACCAGCTACACGGTCTACCGCTGGGAATGCGCCATTCGCAGCTCTGCCGTTTTGGGCTTCGTGGGTGCCGGTGGCCTGGGTCAGCAAATGGACGCGTCGATGAAGATGTTCAATGGCTCTGAGGTTGCCACCATGCTGATCGTCTTCATGCTGCTTGTGTGGCTGGCCGATGCCATCAGCGCCTGGTTGCGCAAAGCTTTGGGCTAGGCTGCAGCCGTGATAGAACAGACTCAAACCAAAACTCAAGGCCATAAGCTGCCTCCGCCGCTGTTTGGTGCGCGCTGCAAGGCCTGCTGGTTTGTGCTGGGTCTGGCGTGTTTTACGGTTGCAAGTTTTTGGACACTTGACCTGAAATGGGCGCAGTTTTTCAGCCTGGACGCTGCGCGCCGAATGGGCAAGTTCATCGGCGAGTTGCTGGCACCTGAAACCGAAGCCAGGTTTTTAGCCAAACTCGGCTGGGCCGCGCTTGAAACCCTGGCCATGAGCGCCCTGGGCACACTGTTGGCAGTTGTGATTGGTTTGGCACTGGCTGTGCCGGCCAGCAAAACCCACGGCGATGACCCGGCTCGCTGGCGCGGGGTGAGCCGCATGCTGCTCAATATGCTCCGCAGCATCCCTGAACTGGTGTGGGCCGCGCTGCTATTGATCAGCGCCGGGCTTGGCCCCCTGGCGGGCACCCTGGCGCTCGCTCTGCACACCACTGGCGTGCTGGGTCGGCTGTTTGCCGAGAGCATAGAAAACGCCAGCGCAGGCCCGGCGTTCGCACTGCGCACACGCGGGGTTGGCGAGGCCAAAATATTCTGGTACGCAACGTTTCCGCAAATTCTGCCCCAGCTGGTGAGCTATGCGCTGTACCGCTGGGAGAACAACATTCGCGCGGCCGCTGTGCTGGGCGTGGTGGGGGCTGGCGGCCTGGGCCAGATGCTGGCTTTTCACATGGGGCTGTTTCACATGCAGGAAACCAGCAGCATCTTGCTGACCATGCTGCTGATGGTGGCGCTGGTCGATTCGCTGAGTTATGCATCACGCCGCTCGATGGCCAGTTAACCCGAGTTGCAATACTGGCGTTTTGGGTGCGTTAAAGGCTGCGCCGCAACTTGATATGAGCTGCCAGCCCGCCAGACGCGGTGTTGGCCAGGCCAAACACGCCGCCCATGCGCTGAACGGTTTTTTCAACAATCGCCAGGCCCAGGCCAGCGCCAGTCGCCGCTGTACGTGCCGCGTCCCCTCTGAAGAACGGGCGGGTCAGTTTTGACAGCGTCTCCGGGGACACACCTGTGCCGTGGTCCCGCACCTTGATCAGTATCCATTGATCTCGGGCTTTAGCGGAAATGTCAACCAGCGCAATACCGGTTTCTGGCGTTTTGCCATAGCGGCGTGCGTTTTCCAGCAGATTTGAGATCACACGCAGCAGCTCAACCTCATCAGCCAGCACGTTGAGGTTGTCCGGCATGCTGACGGTGATGCGCATGTCGTCGGCATCACCTAACGGATAAAGCGCGGCCTCCATTACGCCGTTCAGGGATACCGTTTCCAGTTGTGCCGGATCAGGTCTGGCGTAGTCCAGAAATTTGTCAATGATTGCGTCCAACTGCGTGATGTCGGCCGCCATATGGGCACGTGCGTCTTCGTCGGCCACGCTCATTTCAGTTTCCAGCCGCAGCCGCGCCAGCGGTGTCCGCAGGTCATGTGAGATCCCAGCCAGCATGATGACCCTGTCCTGCTCGATTTTTGACAACTGCTCGGCCATGCGGTTAAAGCCGATATTGACCTCACGCACTTCACTGGTGGCAGCGCTTTCGTCCAGCAGGCTGGCGTCAAAATCACCATCGCGCATGCGGCTGGCTGCAAACGACAACTGCTTGAGCGGGCTGTTGATCAGCCGCGCAATAAAAGCCGCCCCCAGCAGCGACAGCGCCGCCGCCGTGACCAGCCAGATCAGCCATGTGCTGCCTTTGGACGGGCCGATACGCGATTCATCGGTTTGCAGCCAATAGTTGTCCCGGTCAACTGAAAACCCTACCCACAAGCCTTTTTGACCATTGACTTCACTGGCCACCAGCGTGCCCGCACCAAGGCGGGCTTTAAGCTCCTCACTGGTGCGCTGGCCCAGCTTGTCGCTTTCCAGCAGTTCAAACTTGTCTTTCGGCTCGCGCAGCGTGATGCGAACCCGCTCTTCGTCAGCCAGGGTTTTGATCAGCGATACACGGGCGATAGAGTCTGAGTAACGCAGCGCCACCCGGCTCAGGTTAACCAGAGAGGCAAGCTGCTGCGCGCTTTCAAGCGCGCGCGGTTCAGACTCCAGTGTGCGGTAGGTTTGCAGCCATGCCACGATGGAGCCAAAGAGCAGCAGTGCCAGGAAGAAAAATGTTCGCCAAAAAAGGCTTAACCCCCGCCGGGGCCGCATTTCTAACGGGGCGGGGGCGGTTTCAAGCGGAGCGGGGCTGGTGATGTCCATAACGCCCTGGTATCGCGACATCTGGCAAGTGCTGAAGTGCAGTTAATTGGTTCCGTCCGGCACAAACACGTAACCCACGCCCCACACGGTTTGGATGTAACGCGGCATCGCAGCATCCACCTCAATCAGCTTGCGCAGGCGCGACACTTGCACATCCAGGCTGCGGTCAAACGGTTCAAACTCGCGACCACGTGCCAACTGGGCCAGCTTTTCCCGGGACAGCGGCTGGCGCGGGTGGCGAACCAGCGTTTTCAGCATCGCAAACTCGCCAGTGGTCAGCGGCAGCTCTTCGCCGTTTTTATGCAGCGACCGTAGCCCCAAATCAAACGAAAACGGCCCAAAAGTGATCACTTCCTGGTCCTGTGATGGCGCACCTGGTACCTCGGTCGCAGGACGGCGGCGCAGCACGGCATGTACCCGGGCGAGCAGTTCGCGCGGGTTAAAAGGCTTGGACAAATAATCGTCAGCACCGACTTCAAGGCCGACGATGCGGTCAACATCTTCACCTTTGGCGGTCAGCATGATGATGGGGGTGCGGTCATTGGCGGCGCGCAGGCGGCGGCAAATCGACAGGCCGTCCTCACCCGGCATCATCAGGTCCAGCACAATCAAATCAACCGCATCGCGCAGCATGATGCGGCTTAGCGCCTTGCCGTCTTCAGCCAGAATGACCTCAAAGCCTTCTTGCGCCAAATAGCGGCGCAGCAGGTCGCGGATGCGGGCATCGTCGTCCACGATAAGGATTTTGTCAGCGCGCGGAGTGGTAGTGGCTTGTGTCATGTTCATTTCGTAATTTGTAACAGAGCCATTTTGAAGGCTGAAAACGTGATTTGGAGCTTTCTTCATTCAATTTGACACACTGTTACAACACTTGCCACTCCTTTTGTCGGCTAAGTTTGCATTTTTGCCGTTCATGTCATCCAAATTCGCCAGTTTGTGTGCAATCGCTTGCGACGCGCCCAACCGCCACAATCGCCCCAATAATGCTCGTTTGGCACATTTACGTTCCACGCCGCCAATCACTTTATTCCTATGGAAAGTTGTCCCCATGTTTAAACCCATGTTCAGTCCCCTGTTTACTGCAAAATCAATAGCTGCTTGCGCAATGATGGCCTGCGCTACAGGCCTTTTTGCCCAACCCATGGCAATGATGCGCGACACCCTGCAAAACGTGGCCCAACTGTCGGCCAGCGGCAGTGTTGACGTTCAGCAAGACCTGTTGTCAATTGCCATGAACACTACCGCCAGCGGCGCAGACGCCAACGTGGTGCAAACCCAACTCAAACAGGCGCTCGACGCCGCCCTGGCCATTGCCCGGCCAGCGGTGTTGCCCGGCCAGCTCGACTTGCGCACCGGCAACTTCAGTCTGTACCCCCGCTATGACAGAAACGGAAAAATCAGCGGCTGGCAGGGCAGTACTGAATTGGTACTGGACGGCCGTGACTTTTCACGCATCACCACCACCGCCGGCAAGATTCAAAGCCTGACAATGGGCAACGTGAGCTTTGCCCTGAGCCGCGAGCAGCGCGCCAAAGTCGAGGCAGAAGCCCAAACCATCGCCATTGACCGCTTCAAATCCAAAGCACTCGAAGTGTCGAAAAGTTTTGGCTTTACCGGCTACACCCTGCGTGAAGTCAGCATCAACGCCAACGACCAAAGTTTTCAGCCGCGCCCCCGTGCGATGGCCATGCAGGCCAAGTCGGCAGAGTCTGATTCCCCAGTCTCAGTAGAGGCAGGTAAAAGCACCGTGCTGGTCAATGTGAACGGGTCTGTGCAGATGCGTTGAAGCATCAGATCACATCAAGATAAGTCAGGATAAATCAAAAAATAAGGGTAAACACCACCAAACCTAAAGCTATTTGCGTGAAATTGCTCCTGTAACATTGGCGACAGTAACTAAAATGTTCGCCTCGTCGGAGGCAACGCAAAAAAAGTGAGGGGCAGGGTGGAAGCGATAGCAATCTCGAGCGGCGACGACTCTTTTGAGTCGACTGCAAAAAATAACGATGTTGTAGAAGGAGCGCCTAAAGATGCTCCCAGCCCGCCGCATGAGGCTCTTGCTGCCCTCTGCGCCATAGCGCGCTTTCATCAAATAGCCGCTGACCCCGCCAGTCTGGCTCACCAGCTCGGCCTGGCTCCATCGGCTGAAGTCACTACCCAGGATTTACTCCGCGCCGCCAGGCATTTGAGCCTCAAAGCCAAGCTCAGCCAAACCACGGCAGACCGCCTGGCGCTTACGCCGCTGCCGGCTTTGGCGCAAATACGCGGCGCTGACAACAGGCTGCGAACCGTTATCCTGGCCCAAACAGACGGTCAACGCGTATTACTACAAGACCCAAGCATTCCCGGCGGCAGGCCGACGATTGAGCCGATGGAAGTCTTTGCCCGGCAATGGGCGGGCGAACTCATCCTGATCACCAGCCACGCCGCTTTGGCCGGAGAGCTGGCCAAGTTTGACTTCTCCTGGTTCATCCCCAGCCTGGTCAAATACCGCAAGCTGCTTGGCGAGGTGCTGCTGATCAGCTTCATGCTGCAACTGTTCGCCCTGGTCAGCCCGCTCTTCTTCCAGGTCGTGATGGACAAAGTTTTGGTCAACAAGTCCATGACCACACTGGACGTTCTCGTCATTGGCCTGGTTGTGGTGGTCGTGTTTGAGAGTTTGCTCAATGGCATGCGGGCCTATATCTTCAGCCATACCACCAGCCGCATTGATGTAGAGCTGGGTGCAAGACTGTTTCGTCACCTGCTGCAATTGCCGCTGGCTTACTTTCAGGCGCGCAGGGTCGGTGACTCGATTGCCCGGGTGCGTGAACTGGAGAACATTCGCAGCTTTCTGACGGGCAATGCACTGACGGTGGTGCTCGATGTCTTCTTCTCTGTCGTCTTTATTGCCATCATGCTGTTTTACAGCGTACCGCTGACATTGATTGTCCTTAGCAGCCTGCCGCTGTACGCGGCCATCAGCATCGCCGTTGTGCCGCTGTTACGCCAGCGGCTGGACGTCAAGTTTGCTCGCGGCGCTGAAAACGAGGCCATGCTGGTAGAAACTGTTACAGGCATCCAGACCGTCAAGGCCAGCGCGTTGGAGCCCTCCATGTCCAAGCGCTGGGACAACCAGTTGGCCGCCTACGTGACAGCCAGCTTTAAAACCCAAAACCTCGCCACCTGGGCGCATGAGGCCATCAGCCTGGTTGGCAAGCTCGTCAATGCGGCCACGCTTTGGTACGGTGCACATCTGGTGATGGACAACCAGCTAACCGTCGGCCAGTTTGTCGCTTTCAACATGTTTGCCCAGCGCGTGGCCCAGCCCATCATGCGCATGGCGCAGTTGTGGACAGACTTTCAGCAAACCGGTATCTCAGTCGCGCGCCTGGGCGACATCCTGAACACCCGCACCGAAGTACCACCCAGCAGCGCGGCCCAGTTGCCGCCCGTCAAAGGCCGTATCACGCTCGACAAAGTCGTCTTTCGCTACCGGCCAGAAGCCGCCCCTGTATTGAACAACATCAGCCTTGATATTGCCGCCGGCGAAATTATTGGCATCGTGGGTCGTTCAGGCTCCGGTAAAAGCACGCTGACCAAGCTGGTGCAACGCCTGTACGTGCCCGAGCAAGGCCGCTTGCTGGTCGACGGCATCGACATCAGCTTGATCGACGCTGCCCAGCTGCGCAGGCAAGTCGGCGTGGTCTTGCAGGAAAACCTGTTATTCAACCGCAACGTACGCGAGAACATCGCCATCACCGACCCCGCCGCGCCAATAGAAGCCGTGGTGCGCGTCGCCCAAATGGCGGGAGCGCATGAATTTATCAGCGAGCTGCCAGAGGGCTACGACACCAACGTCGGTGAACAGGGCAGCAGCCTGTCGGGTGGCCAACGCCAGCGTATCGCTATTGCACGCGCCTTGTTCACCAACCCGCGTATCTTGATTCTCGACGAAGCCACCAGCGCGCTCGACTACGAAAGCGAAGCCATCATCCAGCGCAACATGGTCAGCATCTGCAAAGGCCGCACCGTGCTCATCATTGCCCACCGCTTAAGCGCTGTGCGCCATGCCAACCGCATCATCGTGATGGAAAAAGGCCAGATTGTCGAGGCCGGCCCGCACGAGGCCCTGCTGCAAAAGCCGCAAGGTTTGTATGCGCACCTGTGGCGTATGCAAGATGGTGGGCAACCGACGGAGGGGGAGGGGGCGCCATGAATAAGCTACACCCACAAAGCGTTACTTCAAAAGTGGCTTGCTATCGACTGTGTTCGGGTTTCCATTCACAGGCGGGGCTAGCTGTACTGTTTGCTGGGCACTTACCGGGCTCGGCAGCGACATCACATAGTCGCAGTACTTGTGCAAGTCACCGCCGAACCGCGCCAGCAGTTGCGCACGTACAGCATGAAGCTCTTCAACGATTGGGTCTTCCCACATGATGCTTATCCTTTCATTGGTTCGTTCATTGATTTTAATGACGATGCACGCCCAGCAGTTCAAGTGGGGTACAGATGCGCGGTGGCTCAAAGCCCTGTTGCCTGCAAACGGCCTCAATGCGCGGCAGCGTCTCTGCATTTGCAATGTGCTTGCAGTTCCAGATCAGCAAATAGTCAACACCAGCCACTGCCGCCGCCGCAACATGCAACGCGTCAAGGCGTGCCTTCATAGGCAATGCACTTTGCTGGCACAGCACATCAGCCAGCAGCTCAACTTGCGGCAACAAAGGCAGCTCAGTCACTGTTTGAAGCAACGCCAGGCGAGCGCCCGCTGCATCAAGATCCCCTGCCGATGCCTCAACCCACACATAGCGAGAGGCTGCCAAATCAAAATCGGCACGCCTGTGTTCCCACCATTCATGCGATATTTGTTGGCTAGCAGCAGCAACCAGGTCGCGGCTTGGTCGAGAGGCCAAGTAGCTAATGATCGATGTTTCAAGATACACACGCTTTCTCATCAATGCATTTTAAGCGGAGCTGAACTTGATGGATCAGTCATTTCTTTTGCAAACTCTTCAATGCGGAGGCTTGCATGAACAACACTGCCGAAACCGCCACCCCAGCCAAACCCCCTAAACAGATACACCCCGCTCTAGAACTGCTGGCCCGCTACAAAGCCATCTTCGCAGCCGCCTGGGCGCGCCGGGCCGAGCTGGCAGGCCCCGCCCGCCTGGCTGATGAAGCCGCCTTTTTGCCCGCCGCCCTGAGCCTGCAAGACACCCCCGTACACCCCGCACCGCGCCGAATCGCGTTTGCCTTGATGGCCTTGTTTGTCATTGCGGTACTGTGGGCCATCTTTGGCAAGATCGACATCGTGGCCACCGCACCTGGCCGCATCATCGTCAGTGACCGCACCAAAGTCATTCAACCGCTGGAAGCCAGCGTGGTGCGCAAGGTGCTGGTCAAAGATGGTGACAGGGTAATAGCTGGCCAGGTGCTGGTCGAGCTTGATGCTACCAACGCCAACGCCGACAAAGCCAGCGTCAGCGAGCAGCTCAGCGCCGCCACCTCAGAGGTCATACGCACCCAGGCATTGCTCAAAGGCTTGTCTGGTAGTCCATCACAACCCACATCACAGCTACTATTAAAACAGGAGCTGCTTGCGCCCGTATCTATTGGGCTAGAGGCCAATTTGACAGGTAAAAACGACCTGAAAACAGCTCAAAATGCTCAAAATAGCCAAAACCACACCCAAATGCTGGCCCAAACACAGGCCCAACTCCAGTCTGAATGGCAAGACATACGCGCCAAACTCGCCAGGCTGGATGCCGAGCAAGCGCGCCGCCAGGCTGAAATAGCCACCGTCCAGGAAACCATCGCCAAACTGCAAGCCACCATCCCCATGGCGCAAACCCGCGAGACCGACTTTAAAAAGCTGGTCACCGAAGGCTTTATCTCCAGCCACGCCAGCCAGGACAAAACCCGCGAAAAGGTAGAACTTGAACGCGACCTGGCCACCCAGCGCGCCAGGCTGCTAGAGGCGCAATCCGCCCTGAACGAAGCGGCCCAGTCCAAAGCCGCCTACATCGCCGAAACCCGCCGCACACTGAACGACCGCAACGCCCAGGCCACATCCAAAGCCCAGCTGCTGACCCAGGACGAGTCCAAAGCCAGCCAGCGTGAAAGGCTGACCCAGCTCACCGCCCCGGTAGCCGGCACCATCCAGCAACTGGCCGTGCATTCAGTCGGCGGGGTCGTCACACCGGCCCAGCCGCTGATGATCGTCGTACCCGATTCAGCCCGGGTCACCGCTGAAATCAGCATCGCCAACCTGGACATCGGCTTTGTCAACGCAGGCCAGCAGGCTGAAGTGAAACTGGAGACCTTCCCGTACACCAGATACGGCACCGTCAAAGCCAAAGTAGACCTGGTCAGCGCCGATGCGGTGACAGACGAGAAAAAGGGCAGCTACTACCCCGCCACCCTGACGCTGGCCGTAAAAGACATGAACATCGACGGCAAGCGCGTGTCCATCAGCCCGGGTATGAATATCACCGCAGAGATCAAAACCGGGCAACGCCGGGTGATCGAGTATTTGCTGAGCCCGATTCAAAGGGCGGGTCGTGAGAGTTTTAGAGAAAGGTAAATATGCGACGAACAATCGATAGGCTTTGCAAGGACGGCATCAGCCTTAGAAGCCGCATTCAAGGCGTCGGAGTCATCGACCTGATCGATGGCGGTGACGGCATAGATGTGGCCCAGTACTCGGGCAGTTATGCCGACCACCGCATTACCAAAGTCAGTGACGCAAACGGGGTCAACACCTTCAGGGCGAGCCTCATATTCACCGCACAAATTCAACCTGCGAACGATCAAAACTGGAGCAAACAGGCATGAAATATTTCATCATTTTCAGGGAATTATTTGTAATTGGTTTGACCTGCACAATGGTCAGTGCGTGGGCGCAACAGCCGCCCAAGCCAGAGCCGCCCAACACCCAGCGCTATGAGGTGCATCAATCGTTTTTAGGTAGCGCCTACTTCAAAGACGACAACATCTGGATTTACAACCAGGGTTTTGCTCAAACCTTTGGCATGCCCGCCTCGGGTGTCGTGGACATCAAAGGGGCGGAGGCCGTAGCCTTTCGTGTAGAAACCATGAACTATCGGTTCTGCGGCTTTGGTGGCAAGGACGAAAACTGCACGGCAATTACGCGGCCGATTCTGGATGTCTACATCGACGAACGTAAAACTCAGCTGCCCTGGGTTAGTGATCAGCAGGCTGATTGGCTGGGGGTACAGAGCTCAGTGCGCTGGCTGCGGCTTGATAGGCCTGATTCGAAACGGTGGCATTCTGGCGAAACTGCCCCACCCCCAAAAGGATCTATTCCCAATAGCCTCTATGGTGCCTACTGGGGCAGTCTCCGGCCTTTTATGGATGGACAAACAAAGGAAGAGTTGGTTTGGCGCGTCAACGATGGGACAGATAGGCTGCAAGATTTGGCCAAGAATGACGGGTACAACTTTTTAACGCTGTTAGCTTTCAAGCGGCAAGTGTTGAATGGCCTCACCGTGCTCTCATTTCAATTGGGTAAGGCTGATACGCCGGGTAGCCCTCGTGAGCTAACGCTTCGCCTGCAAGCGAAAGACCCGATATTGCAGCCCTCGGTCGTACCCCACGCGCAGATCGTGCTGCCCCCAAGCTTCGTGGAGGCAATGAAACGCCTGGGGCAGGCAAAGAGTGACGAGCAACAAAAGTTTTACCGCAGCCTGTTCCAGCCGCCCTTGGGGGGCAACCCCATTGCCAAGCCCATAACACCCATTCAATAAACAACCTACTATTTTTGAAAGTATTTCATGACCACTTCAATTCAAACCGATGCACTGCTCGCTAAATTCGCCGACCTGGCCTACAAAGAACGAGCATTTTTGACGCAGGCGGGGAATTTGCCGGCCGGTTGGGAGCTCAAAGCCACATCTATCCAGGGCCCCTTTGTAGCATACGCCTTCCAGAACGCCGCCACCGGCCAAACCGTTATCGCGTACCGCGGCGTAGATACCGTGCTCACCGACGGCCCAGCCATTGGCGGCATTACAAGCGGCACATGGAACACGCAGTACCGACAGGGCTTGGATTTCGTCAAATTGGTCGCCAATTTGCCTGACGTCAACCTCGCCAACATACTCGTCACCGGCCACTCTTTGGGCGGTGCTATTGCCCAGGTGGTTTCGCACGCCTATGGTTTGAATGGGGCAACCATCGACCCCGGTGCTGGCAGGGCGTTGATCGGTACCGAGGGTTTTGAACAGTCCATCATTGAGCTGGGCATAGACCGAAGCAAAATCGGCACCGGTGTCATGATCAACTATGCTGTTTTTGGCAGCGGGGTTTCTGGTATTACTGGCCAGCATGTTGGGTCTATCCAGTATCTTCCTGGTTTGGAGTTTTCCGGATGGGCGTTGCTGAAGGTGTTTGCTGTCGGTGTTTTGAATCCCATAGTAGGCATAGGCGGGTTGATTGTTGCGGACCAATTTGCCAACAAACACAGCGCGGAACAAACCGCGCATGCAGTCAATATGCTGGCCGCCGCTGCTAGCGGTCAAGGGACTTTCCTTGACGGAGTTGTCAATTTGGTACCGAAACAGGAGATCTTGACAGACTCCGAAACCGGGCAAACGAGTATTCGCTATTTGCCGGGCGAGTTTCTCGTCAAGAATGCCAGTGGTACGGTTTTGGGAGCTTTTAAGTTCAGTGGAACCACAACGGGCAACCGTAAGCTGCAAATATTGGACGCAAATGGCGCCTTGCTGGACACGATCAATGCTGGCGACAGTTCAGCAGATCCAACTGCAATTCTGATTGGTCAAAACCTCAGTGCCAACGGCACTGAAACCAACGCAGTCAACATCCTCACCAACACCACAGGCACCCCCACACCGCCCCCCACACCGGACGGCACCAGCGGCGGCCCAAGCGTGGTCGGCAACACCCTGATCGGCGACCCCAATTACAGCGTCAGCATCGGCAACTTCTGGGACGTCAACCTGGCCACAGGCAACCAGGCCATCGCAGGCTACGCTGCTACAGAAGGCTTCAGGCCCGGCAACAACGGCATCGGCCTGAACATCAACGCCAGCAGCGGCCAGGGTCTGCGCCTGCCCCGTACAGCCGTCAACACCGACCCCGGCGCTGGCCCGGTGAACTACGGCCTGTTCGGCTCCAACCTGAACAGCGCAGCGGCCAGCAACTTCAACCTGTACCCGGTTGACCCCCTGGTGCTCGACCTGAACGGCGACGGCATCAAGCTCACCAACTACCTGGATGCCCCGGTCCTGTTCGATGCAGACAACGACGGCGGCTCTTTGGAGCAGACTGG
>Ga0163144_10021087_pt1 | contig 12972 bp, 11 predicted proteins | sample OliLak19BULKMAT1_FD_123175 | JGI IMG/M metagenome (GOLD analysis project Ga0163144, IMG submission 123175) | Freshwater microbial mat bacterial communities from Lake Vanda, McMurdo Dry Valleys, Antarctica - Oligotrophic Lake LV.19.BULKMAT1 | ecosystem: Environmental > Aquatic > Freshwater >...
GAGAAGCGGTCATTCGACGACCGCCACGCCAGCACCCAGGCCTACATCGACTACATGCGCCCGCGCTGCCAGCAGCTCGCGCGGGTGCTCAAGAAGACCGGCTCGTTCTACTACCACTGCGACTGGCACGCCGACGCATTTGCAATGGAGGCCGCATAAATGACATACTGGCTGAACCTTTTCACGGGCACCACTTGGGCCGAGTTCCAGAAGGCCGGTTCGCGCGTGTCCGGCTTCCGCGAGAACAATTGGGCTCGCGCAAAGGGCATTAAGGCCGGGGACGTGTTCCTGTGCTATCTCGTCGGCGTGAGTCGCTGGGTTGGCCTTCTGGAAATCAAGAGCGATCGGTTCCGGGAGGAGACACCAATCTTCGGCGAGGAGGTATTCCCAGTACGCTTTCGAGTGAATCCGCTCGTCGCACTGCCGCCGGAACATGGTGTCCTCATGGCATCCATGCGAGGCAAGCTCTCGTTCTTTCCGTCAGATGTCACCGCGAGGAAGTGGTCTGGTCACGTCCGCAACTCGCCTACGCGCTATCAAGAAAAAGACGGAGAAGCAATAGCACAGGCGATCCGCGCTGCCGCGGCGAGCCCTGTCGCGCATCCCGTTGACGCGAAGAGCCTCGGTCGGCCGGCGAATCTGTACAAGGCGCGGATCAAGACCGCCGAGGGCGAGGTCGTCCGGGTGGTTAGCATTCCCCCCGCCGATGAGGAAAGAGACGAAGCGCCCGCTACCGTCGTCGAGGGTATCGAGGGACCAACGCACACTGAAATTCAGTGGCGCTTGCTTGATCTCGGGTCCCAGATGGGCCTGGAAGTGTGGGCTCCGAAGCGGGACCGCGGGAGAGCCTGGAACGCCCGCAAGGTCGGTGATGTTGCGAAAATGCGCGACCGTCTTCCAGCGCAGTTCGACGACAACACGAACCGGATTATCGAGGAGATCGATGTTCTCTGGCTTCAGGGGCAAACCATTGTGGCCGGTTTCGAGGTCGAGCACAGCACTTCGATCTTCTCCGGGCTCCTGCGCATGTGCGATTTACTCACGATGCAGCCAAATATCTCGATCAAGCTCTACATCGCTGGTCCGGACGAGCGCCAGTCCAAATTCAAGGCAGAGATCGCTCGGCCGACTTTCGCGGCCCGAGCCCGGTCTCTGCACTCGCTGTGTCGGTTTCTCCCGTACTCGAGCCTGTGTAATCGCCTTGAAGAGGCGAAGAACGTCATCCGTTTTCTCCGTCCTGAGTTCTTAGACGAAATCGCGAAGCTGTATGAGCCAGAGGGCGAGGTTGATGAGTAACGTGCCATCCCGCCCTTCGAGTTCGAAAACTGGGCCGTCATCGCCCTCGGCGGCATCCCCAACAAGGTCCAAGTTGGCGACATGGGCATCGACGGCCGCATCTTCCCCGTCGGCACCAAGCCCGAGGACAAGCACAGCATGTTCGCCGGCGACTGGTTCCCCGTCCAGGTCAAGCAGACCGACCGCGTCGGCCGCCCCGATATAGACCAGTTTGAGGCCGTCATGGCGCGTGAAGACCGCCAGCGCGGCTTCGTCGTCGCCTTCGGCTACACCTCCGACGCCGAGTCCGAGGCCGCCGCCTTCCACAAACGCACCGGGCGCGTCATCAAGCTCATCAGCGTGCAAGAGATCCTCGACGAGCAGCACGTCGCCCGCCTCTAGCACCCCACCTCTAGCCCCCCGCGTCCCACCCGCTCTCCGCCCACGCGTACCCTCACACCGCGTGATCTGCCCCTTCTGCAAGCTCAACGACGACAAGGTCATCGACAGCCGCAGCACCGACGGCGGCGCTGTCATCCGCCGCCGACGCGAGTGCCTCAAGTGCGCTAAACGCTTCACCACCTACGAACGCGCCGAAGAGCTCGCCCGCATCACCGTCGTCAAAAAAGACCTCCGCCGAGAGACCTTCGACCGCGACAAGCTCATGCGCGGCATCCGCTCCGCCTTCGGCAAACGCCCCGTCAGCGAAGAAACCAAGCTCCGCGTCGTCACCGACGTTGAAGAATCCCTCTACCGCGACTTTGACCGCGAGGTTGACAGCGTCGAGATCGGCAAGCGCGTCTGCGAAAAACTCAAGGTCGTCGATGAGGTCGCCTACATCCGCTTCGCCAGCGTCTACCACCAGTTCCGTGACGTCACCGAGCTGGCCAATGAGCTCGCCACGCTCCTTAACCGCCCTAAAGACGTCAAAGATCAGGGCAAGCTCTTCGGGCAGTGACGCTGCCTCCCGTAGACTTTCGCCATGAAGCGATCCGCAAACCCTCAGCCCGCCCGCTGCTCGCTCTATCTCGGGGTCTTGCTGCTGGCGTGCACGCTGGCCCCCGCACACGCCGCCCCGACTGACGCGCCGCTGGCAACCGAGCCCGCCCCCGCACAGCCCGCCCCCACGGCACCAACCGCCGCAACACCCGTTGCGGAATTCCCTTCGCGTTGGAGCGGCCCGCTGCACGCGGGGCCCCAAACGCTGACGGTCGACCTTCGCGTCACCTCACCCACCGAGGCCACGCTCTCGATCATCGAGCAGAACCTCGCTGACGCGCCGCTCAAGGCCGTCCAGATCACCGACATGCAGATGAGCTTCCGTCTGCTCGTGCCCCCGATGCCCGCCGCCGCCGCCGCTGACTTCGCGCTCAAGATCAGCCGCGACGGCCGTACCGCCGAGGGCACCATGACCCAGGGCGGCGCTCGCCTCCCGATCACCCTCAAACGCCTTGAGTCCGGCCAGGCCGCCGCCGTCCTCAACCGTCCGCAGCACCCCAAGGCACCATTCCCTTACGAAGCCACCGACGTCACCTTCCCCAACCCCGACACCGGCGGCACCCTCGCTGGCACCCTCACCTTCCCGCGCGCCGACGCGAACACGCGCGCCAAACTCACCGCCGTCGTCCTCATCAGCGGCAGCGGCCCCCAAGACCGCGACGGCACAATCCTGGGCCACAAGCCCTTCTATGTCCTGGCCGACGCGCTGACCCGCGCAGGCATCGCCGTCCTTCGGGTTGATGACCCCGGCGTTGGCGCGAGCACCAACCCCTACACGAGTCATGGCAGCAAGCTGCCGCCCACCACAGACGTCTTTGTCACCGACGCCCTCGCCGCCGTCGCATTCCTGAAGGAACAGCCACGCATCGACCCCGCCCGCATCGGCCTGATCGGCCATAGCGAGGGCGGCGTCATCGCTCCCATGGCCGCCGTCCGCTCCAAGGACGTCGCCTTCATCGTCATGCTCGCCGGCACCGGCGTCAACGGGCGCGAGGTCCTGGTCTCGCAACTCGCCGCACTCGACCGAGCAAGCAAGACGCCAATGCAAGAGGCCCATCAGGGCGCAGCGTTCCAAGCCTGGCTGTTGGAACTGCTCGCCTCAGACCTTTCCGACGAACAGCTCAAGGCCACCCTCGCCAAGCTTGCGGCCGACGGCGGCACCGACACGCTGCGCTTCAACCACCCACAGCGAACCGCGCTACTCGACCCCACCACTATCTCACCGTGGCTCCGCAGCTTCGTCAAGCTCGACCCCGCCCTCGCGCTCCGCCAAGTCTCCGTCCCCGTGCTCGTACTGCAAGGCGGGCTTGACTGTCAGGTCGTCGCCGAGGTCAACCTCCCCGCCATCACCCGTGCGCTGCTGCAGCCGCGCATCGGCACTCCCGTCCCGGATGTCACCGTCCGACTCCTGCCTGCACTCAACCACCTGCTCCAGCCGGCCGTCAGCGGCGCACCAGATGAATACGCAGCCATCGAGACCACCATCGATCCCGAAGCGCTCAGCACAATTGTTCAATGGACCGTCGCTCGCGCGGCGTCCATCCCACCCGCGCCAGCCGCCCCCGGCAGCCCGCCCGCAAGGCCCTGAGCGAGCCGCTTGTTACTCCAACCCGCCACGCGAAGCCCCCCACCCACTCGCCCACTCGCCAGCGAAACTCACTCACTGTGCTTGGGCAGCTCGGCCTCGCCCAGCAGGCGATACTCCTTGCGCCGCAGGATCTGCCCCGCCAGCGTCAAGTCGTCCACCGCCAGCACGATGCACGACACCCCAAGGTGCCAGCCCATCAGCGGGTACGCAAACCGGATCGACAGCTCGGCCCGCAGCAGGTGCTCGCACATCCCCGTCAGCGAGTGCCCCTGGTCAAGGCACACCACCAGCACCTCGCTCTCCATAAACGGCAGCTTCTGGTCCAGCAAGATCTGCCGCGCCGCCGCCGCCATGTTCGGCACAATCCTGATCACCGCGTGGTCGCTCGCCTCATGCACCGCCATCGCGCATATCCGCACATGGCTCTCGTCAAACCCGCGCGTCATCTCGTGCAGCCTCCCAACCCGATTCGCCAGGAAGATCGAGAACTGCGTGACCGTCGGGTTGGTATACCCGCGCGAGGTCTCGACGGGTGTTGGCGCTTGCGACATATACCGCCCAGTCTATCAGCAAGCACCGCTTTGGGGAACCCCCCGTCCAACCCTTCGACTCACATCCCAGGGCTGGCCCAGCCGCCGGTTCCGCGCCGCCAGCGCAACGCTTACCAGCTCCTTCCCCATCAAGAAAAACACCCCCGACCATCGAAGGCCAGGGGTGCTAAGAAGCGGGCTCGCGCGCACAGCCCAGGGCAAACCCACGAGAGAAGCGAGTCTACTCAGTAGCCCCAGCCATCACGCGCTGAAGCTGCTGCCGCACCCGCAGGTGCTCGAAGCGTTGGGGTTGTTGAACACAAACCCGCGGCCCATGATCTCGTCCTTGAAGTCAATCGTCACGCCGCCCAAGTACAGCAGGCTCTTCGGGTCCACGATCAGCTTCACGCCGTGGATCTCAAAGACCTCGTCGGTCTCCTTCTGCGTCTCGGTCAGGTCCAGCAGGTAGCTAAAGCCCGAGCAACCGCCGCCCTTTACGCCCACGCGCAGACGGATCTTGTCGCCGTCAAGCTCCTGCTGCTGGATAATGTTCTTGACCTCCCGCGCCGCCGACTCCGACAGGTTCACGGGCGCCGCGCCCGTCGAGGCCGGAGAAGTGGGGGGGTTGCTGATCGTTGTCGCCATGGTTGATCCTCGCTGTCTGTTCCATCAATCCTTGCTCTACCAGTCCTCGCAGGTGGGCCATCAAGGCCCGCCTGACCGCTCAACATACGCACCAAGCGGGCCCCCGGATCGCCCGGGGCCCGGGTCATCGCTGGCCGCCGCAGGCCACGCTTGCAAAGCGCCGCCCAACGCCACCGCAGGCCGTCACACTCAACCCGCCTTCGCGTGGTCGTGGTCCTCGGCCATGTCGGGCAGGCCGTTCTTCTTCCGATAATCGTTGATCGCCGCCTTCACCGCGTCCTCCGCGAGCACCGAGCAGTGGATCTTCACCGGCGGCAGGCTCAGCTCCTGCACCAACTGGGTGTTCCGCAACTCCGCGGCCTCCTCCACGCTCATCCCCTTGATCCACTCCGTTGCCAGGCTGCTGCTGGCGATCGCGCTGCCGCACCCGAAGGTCTTGAACTTGGCGTCCTCGATCTTCCCGGTCTGCTCATTGACCTTGATGCAAAGCTGCATCACGTCGCCGCACTCAGGTGCGCCGACCAGCCCAACCCCCACGCGCTTGTCAGACTTCATCTGCTCCTGCGTGCCAAAGTTCCCCACGTTGCGCGGGTTCTCATAATGGTCAATCACCTTCGGGCCGTACGGCATGGGAATCTCCTATAGGGCCAACTGGAAAAATGTCCAAGTTGCCAAGTCAGATCTGTATCTTCGAATCCCTCGGCCGCGCTCTCGCGGCATCTGTTTTCAACGTGCCAGTCGGGATTGACCCGACCGTTAGCTCGATCTCCTGCGGCACCGCCGATTCGGCCACTCGGCCCTGTCTAGCTTTGGGTCTTTGCGGTTTAGTGGTGCGCCCACTGCACACTCGACAGATCGATCCCCTCCTTATGCATGTCGTACAGCGGGCTCATCACCCGCAGCTTCTTCACACCCTGCACCACCTGCTCGATCGCGAAGTCCACCTCCGCCTCCGTCGTCCACTTGCCAAGGCTTAGCCGCAAAGAGCTGTGCGCAAGCTCGTCGCCAACGCCGATGCCCTTGAGCACATAGCTCGGCTCAAGGCTCGCGCTCGTGCACGCGCTGCCGCTGCTGCACGCGATGTCCTTCACCGCCATCATCAGCCCCTCGCCCTCCACAAACCCGAAGCTGATGTTGCTGATGTGCGGCAGACGCTTCTCCGCGTTCCCGTTCACCACGCACGAATCCAGCTGCGCCAGCACGCCCGCCTCAAGCTTGCTCTTGAGCTTCGCCAGCCGAAGCGCGTCACGCTCCATCTCGGCCATCGCGATCTCGCACGCCTTGCCCAGCCCGACGATCCCCGTGATGTTGTGCGTGCCCGACCGGAACCCACGCTCCTGACCCCCGCCCTCCTGCAGCGCCTGCAAACGCACCCGCGGGCGGTGCCGCCGCACGTACAGCGCGCCCACGCCCTTGGGGCCAAACAGCTTGTGCGCGCTCAGGCTCAGCAGGTCCACGTTGTCCTGCTCCACATTCGTCGGCATCTTCCCGACCCACTGCGTCGCGTCGGTGTGGAAGATCACCCCGCGCTCCTTGCACAACGCCCCGATCTCACGCACCTGGTTGATCGTCCCAAGCTCGTTGTTCGCCCACATGATCGTCACAAGGATCGTGTCCGCGCGCATCGCCGCCTTGACCATCTCCGCCGTCACTACCCCGTCCGCTGGCGGCTCGATGAACGTCACATCAAACCCCTCCTTCTGCAGACGCTTGCACGGGTCGAGCACCGCCTTGTGCTCGATCGTGCACGTCACGATGTGCCCACGCCCAGACTGGCCCGCCGGAGCCTTCTGGTACATGTACGCCACGCCCTTGATCGCCAGGTTGTTGCTCTCGGTCGCGCCGCTGGTAAACAGCACCTCCTTGTCGGTGCAACCCAGCAGCTTGGCCACCTGCTCACGCGCCGTGTCCGCCGCCGTCTCCGCCGCCCACCCATAGCTGTGGTTCCGCGAGCCAGCGTTGCCAAACATCTCCGTGAAATACGGCAGCATCGCCTCGACCACCCGCGGGTCGCAGGGCGTCGTCGCCGCGTTATCCATATAGATCGGAAGCTTCAGTGCCATCGTCTGCTCCTGCATTCCCGCGCCCGAGAACCAAAGACCCCTCAAGGTCAGCGCCAAACGCACGTTCGTCGCCTTGACCTGACTACGCCACCCCTACTACGCCACCATGATAGCAGGGGTTCTGCACAATCGAGCCTCATTGAGACTCAGACTCAGCCCGTAGCTCCGCGCTCACCCACCCGCCCGTAAACGCCGCGCCCGTGCGCAATCCTCCGCACCTCGCCAAGAACCCCCGAACCCGCCACACGCCCCAAGCGTCCATCAATCAAGTCAGCATCCGTGCTAAACTCTCCTCTGAACGCCTCACCCCCATCTCCACTCCAATCTCCTCCCCGATCTCCACACCAATCTCCGCCCCCACGCCCGCGTGATCCCGGTGCACCGCCCGTGCCGGGAATTCCGAAACGTGCTCATTCCAGATCCGTCTAGCCCAGTCCGAATCACATCACCCGCCGCGGCACCTTCGCCCCGCGACAAACCCACCGAGGGCCCCGATGCAGAACCGCTTTGGCCTCAAAGACCTCCTCCTCATCGTCCTGATCCTCGGCGTACTAGCGCTGGGCTTCCTCCATTCCTTCCAAAACGACCGTGCGTTCAAGCAGACCAAGGACGCCGTCGAACGACTTAAAACCCTCGAAGGTCAGGTCGGCCAGCTCAGCACCGGCGTTGGCTCCCTCGCCAACCAGGTCGGCACCCTGAAAGAGACCATCGCCCAGGGCGTCAAGGTGACCGGCTCTGCGCCGGCCCTCTCACCCACGTCATCGACCGCGCCCGGCGAAACTACCGCCCAAACCACCGCCCAAGCCCGGCCAGCCCAGCCCAACGCCCAACCCGCCGGCACCACCGATTCCTCCTGGGCCAAGCCAGGCGTCACGATCGAGCGCCAGCCACCGCTGAACTTCGCCTCCGACCCGCGCACCGTCAAAGGCTTCCGTGACGGCGGCGAGCTGACCGAAATTTGGGAGGCCCAGACCAAAATCATCACCCCCTACATCGCCACCGATACCTACTCGCGCCGCATCGAAGACCTCGTCATGGAGAGCCTCGCCAAGTACGACCCCAAAACCCTGACCCATGTTGGCGTGCTCGCCGAGGCCTGGCAAATCGACCCCGAAGGACTCTGGCTTCGCGCGCGCCTTCGCCCGGGCCTGCGCTTCAGCGACGGCTCGCCCATGACCGCCGAGGACTTCCGCTGGACCTTCCACGAGTTCGTCATGAACGAGCAGATCGAGGCCGAGCGGTCACGTTCGGTCCTGCGTGACTCAATCGCCAAGGTCGAGGCCATCGACGACCGCACCGTCGAGTTCACCTTCAAGGGTGTGCTGTTCTCCAACGTCTCCAACGCTCTGAGCCTCAGCGTCATGTCCAAGGCCTTCTACAGCAAGTTCAGCCCAGCGCAGGTCAACCGTGGCACCGGACTAACCATGGGCTCGGGCCCCTTCCGCGTCCGCGGCGTCTCTGCCACCGGGCAGTGGGGCCCCCCGGACGACATCGTCTTAGAGCGCAACGAGCAGTACTGGGGCCCAAAGCCCGCTGTCAACACCATCCGCATCAAGGGCATCAGCGAAGAGCTCGCCCGCATCAACAGCTACGCCAAAGGCGACGCGCAGCTCGTCACGCCCACCGCCGTCCAATTTGTCGCCAAGCGTGAAGACTCATCCAAGCCCGGCACCGACCCGGTCTGGCGCGAACAGACCCGCTACCTCGAGTGGGTCAACATGCGCAGCGGCTACAGCTTCATCGCCTGGAACTGCGGCGAGCGCAACGGCAAGCTCACGCCCTTTGCCGACCCGCGCGTCCGACGCGCCATGACCCACGCCCTCGACCGCCAGAAGATGATCAAGGACATCTGGAAGGGCATCGGGCAGGTCGCCAAGGGCAACATGCCCCTTGCCAGCCCCGGGGCCAATAAGGACATCGAGCCCTGGCCCTTCGACCCCGCCAAGGCCGAGGCCCTGCTCAAAGAGGCCGGCTGGGAGGACCGCGACGGCGACGGCAAGCTCGAAGACAAGTTCGGCAGCCCCATGAAGTTCCAGTACACCTACGCCAGCGGCGGCGAGATCGCCGAACGCGTCGCTCGCTTTGTCAAAGACGCCTATCTCGCCATCGGCATCGAGGTCGAGATCAGGCCCGTCGAGTGGGCCGTCTACACCGACCTGCTCAAGACCCGCGACTTTGACGCCATCACCCTGGGCTGGGGCGCCAGCGCGCCAGAGTCCGACCCGATCCAGATCTTCCACTCTTCGAGCATCAAGAATCAGGGCGACAACTTCGCTCAGTGGAACAGCCCCGACGCCGACCGCCTGATCGACGCTGGCCGCCGCGAACTGAACTTTGACAAGCGCATGGCGATCTGGCGCGAGCTTGAGGCGGTCATCCACCGCGAGCAGCCGTACACCTTCGTCCGCGTCCCGCCGTGGCTGCGCTTCGCCGCCACCGACCTGGGCAACGTCGTGGCTTATCCCAAGGGCCTTGAGCCGACCGAGTACTTCCGTGGCAGCGCCTCGACCCCCGCGCCGATGAACTAATCCGCCCCGCACATCGCCAAGTTTCCCGACGCAACCACTCAGCGCCACGCAACCACATGGTCAACTTCCTCATCCGTCGCGTCCTGCTCATGGTGCCCACCCTCGTGGGCATCACGCTGCTGGTCTTCATGATGCTCGCGCTCTCGCCCGGCGGCATCGGTGCCGGGATGCTCGCTGGCGGCTCGGGCGGGGCCATGCAGTCCAGCAACTCCATCGCCATCCAGCGCGCCAAGCTCGAAGACCGCTATGGGCTCAACGAGCCCGTGATGGTCCAGTACTGGCGCTGGCTCGGCCGCATCAGCCCCATCAAATTTGGCCAGCGAGACCTCGTCGCCACCACCGGCGAGCTCATCCCCCGCCCGCGCGCAGTCCCCCAACCCACGGCCTGGAAGTGGCTCGGCGCCACCCTCCCCGCAGTACCAGACTTTACCGACCGCGAGCGTGACGCCAAGTTCCCACCCGGCGACACCGCGCAGGCCGCCGCCGCCCGGACCGCGGCATTCAAAGACGTTCAGCGCGCGTACGTTGAGGCCCGCGCCAGCTTCACCAGCATCGACGCAACCCTGCGTGACAAGCTCAAGCAGTACGTTGAGGCCACCGAGCCCAGCGACCAGTGGTCCCGCTTCCTTGACAAAGAAAAGCCGCGCGTCGGGCGCATCACCGCCCGCCCGCCGCAAGAGGGCGTCCGTGAGCTGGCCGAGGCCAAGGCCCTGGCCCAGCAGGCCGCCAAGGCCTGGGGTGATGCCGCGGCGGCCCGTGAGGTGCTGCTCGCGGGCATGGCCACCGGGCCCTATCCCGAGGCGGGCTTTGGCGTCTCTGGCGTGGTCAGCATCGCGTGGCCTGACCTGGGCATCGCCTTCAGCCGTCAGCGCCCCGTGATCGACCTGATCATCGAGCATCTGCCCATCACGCTGCTGATGAACCTGCTCGCGTTCCCGATCATCTACATGGTTGCGATCCCCTCGGGCATGCTCGCGGCCGTCCGGCGCGGGTCATGGGCCGACGTGGGCCTGGGCGGGATCTACATCGGGCTGTACTCGATCCCCGTGGTCCTCGCCGGCGCGCTGGCCCTGGGCTTTCTCGCAACGCCCGAGTACGCCAACTTGTTCCCCACCGCCGGGCTCTCTAGCGCCGCCTCAGAGGGCATGACGTTCCTGCCCTCGCACGACGAGGCCGGGTGGCAGACCGGCTGGCTGCTTGACCGCGCCTGGCACCTGTTCCTGCCCGTGCTCTGCATCGTCTACACCGGGTTCGCCGTGCTCAGCAAGCAAACCCGCGCCGCGATGCTCGAAAACCTCAACGCCGACTACGTCCGCACCGCCAAGGCCAAGGGCGTCTCGAACAACGACGTGATCTTCGTCCACGTCTTCCGCAACAGCCTGCTCCCGCTCATCACCATGTTCGTGACGATCTTCCCGGCCATGCTCGCTGGCAGCGTCATCATCGAGCGCATCTTCAGCGTCCCGGGCATGGGCTATCTGCTGCTTGACGCCATCAGCCAGCGTGACCGCGAGCTGATCCTGGCCAACACCACGATCATCGCGGTGGTCAACCTGCTGGCCCTGCTGCTGGCCGACATCCTCTACGCGATGGCCGACCCGCGCATCGCGTACAAGTAACCCGCGCTCTTTCGCCGCCCCGCGCAACGCCAACCAGCGCCCACGCCAAGCAAACCCCTTCCCATGACGACCGCCAACGCCAACATCGCCAACGAACCCGCCGTCGTCACCGGCGTGCAGCTCATGCAGGGCATCGGCGTCCGCCCGGCGGTCGGCTTCTGGGCCGACGCATGGTCCACCGTCATCAAACGCCCAACCGCCGTCGCCGCCCTCGCGTGGCTCGGGGTCATCGCGTTCCTTGCCGTCTTTGCCCCGATGCTGGCCAGCGGGCACCCGCTGTGGATGACCCTCAAAGCCGCCGACGGCAGCAGCTCTTCCTTCTCACCTCTCTGGCGCGCGCTCACCGGGCTTGACCTTGTTCTGCTCACCGGCGTCCCGCTGGCCACCGCGTACACCCTGGCCATCCCCATCGGTTCGCGCGGCTCGCGGCTTCGCACGGCCTTCGGCGCACTCGTTGTCGCCGTGCTCGTTGTCGCCCTCGCACAGATCGCGCAGAACTACTTAACCGGCCTGGCCGATGATGCCGCCGGCCGGGCCCGTACCGTCGCCGCGCAGGCCGCCCGCGCTGGCACCGAGGCGCCGGCGTTCATCACGCCCTTTGTGCGCACAACCGGCGCGGGGTCAGTTGTCGCGCTGGTGACCGCCGCCATCGTGCTGCTGGGCGTGCTGGCGGTGCCGATCGGCAAGCTGCAAACGCGTGCCGTCGTCGCGATCTTCGCGTGCATGCTCGGCGCGTGGGCCGTGCAGGCGCGGTTCATCAAGCCCCTTGAACGCTTCGACTATCTTGAGCGCGAGCGCGCCGGACTGGTCACCAGCGCCACCTACACCCTGGTCCCGTGGTCGCCCCTTCAGCGTGACAGCGGCCGTGAACGCCAGCCCCCCGGCACGCTCTTTGGCACCGCACAGAATCTCACCGACACCTCAACCCCCGGCTACGGCTTTGCCTTCCTGCTGGGCACAGACGTCTTCGGGCAAGACGTGCTCAGCCAGCTCATGCACGCCTCGCGCCTGGCCATCTCTATCGGCGTGGTCAGCACCGGCATCGCCCTGCTCATCGGCGTCACACTCGGGGCACTGATGGGCTACTTCGGCGGCTGGGTAGACCTGCTGCTCATGCGCATCGTCGAGGTCTTTATGGCCGTGCCTGTTCTGTTCCTGCTGATCGTCGCCGTCGCGGTGCTGCCTGAAGAAGCGCGGACGACGTACGTGATGATGGCGATCATCGGGTGCTTCACGTGGACGGGCATGGCCCGCTTTACGCGCGCCGAGTTTATGAAGCTCCGCAATCAGGACTTCGTCCAGGCCGCCCAGGCCACCGGGCTGCCGCTCTGGAGCATCCTGTTCCGCCACATGCTGCCCAACGGCGTCGCGCCGGTGCTGGTTGATACCAGCTTCGCTATCGCCGCGGCCATCAGCGTTGAGGCCACCCTCAGCTACCTGGGCCTGGGCCCGGCCGACAGCGCAAGCTGGGGCAAGCTGCTCAGCAGCGCCGTCAGCAGCGAGGGCCAGTTCAAGTGGTGGCTCGCGGTCTTCCCCGGCGGCGCGATCTTCCTGACCGTGCTGGCCTACAACCTGCTGGGCGAGGCCCTGCGCGACGCGATTGACCCCAAGCTCAAGAAGGCCCGCGTGTAGCGCCGTCGTGTCCGCGCGGGGCAGCATTCCAACTGCTTCACCTTCCCTTTGGCTTCGGGAGGGCGGAGTTTCAACCCGCCTTGTTTTGTTGCA
>Ga0163144_10021089_pt1 | contig 12970 bp, 5 predicted proteins | sample OliLak19BULKMAT1_FD_123175 | JGI IMG/M metagenome (GOLD analysis project Ga0163144, IMG submission 123175) | Freshwater microbial mat bacterial communities from Lake Vanda, McMurdo Dry Valleys, Antarctica - Oligotrophic Lake LV.19.BULKMAT1 | ecosystem: Environmental > Aquatic > Freshwater > Lake...
TACGCTTGCGATGCGGATTCCAAACGGGCTGCATCGGGTGCCAAATTCATTTCGGATCTGGGCGGAAAACCCGAGGCCATTCAAGACTTCCGACGCATTTTGGATGACAAAGAAGTGGACGCACTCATCTGCGCAGCCCCAAACCATTGGCACGGTCCGGCAACCATCCTCGGTTGCAAGGCTGGCAAGCACGTCTACGTCGAAAAGCCAGCTTGCCATAATCCTCAAGAGGGCGAGTGGATGGCCCGCGCCGCTCAACAGAACAACCGTTGCGTTCAGGTCGGAAATCAACGACGCAGCAGCCCCGGTTACCAAACGGCTATTGCGAAATTGCATGACGGTGTAATTGGCAAAGTGATTTTAGCACGCGCTTTCTTCAATCGCTTGCGTGGCTCCATCGGTGTCAAGACCGACGCGGCGCCCCCCGAATCACTTGACTATGATCTCTGGCAAGGGCCAGCACCACGACGTCCCTATCGTGAAAACGTGATTCATTACAATTGGCATTGGTTCTGGCATTGGGGAAACGGTGAGCTCGGTAACAACGGAGTCCATGGCCTGGATCTTTGCCGATGGGGGCTCCAAGCTGGATTCCCAATCCGAACTGTCTCTAACGGCGGTCGATACTACTTTCAAGACGACCAAGAGACCCCGGATACGCAGGATGTCTCATGGCAATTCGAGGGAGGCAAGCAAATTTCCTATCAAGGGGTCTCGTGCTCTCAACATGCACCTGGCCCGTTCGTTTCGTTTTATGGCTCCGATGGTTATATGGAAATCGAAGCCGATGGCGGGTACCAGATTTTCAACTCTGCTAACAAACTCGTAGATTCGGGGGTAAAGACCAGCGATGGACAGCCGGAGCATATGCAAAACTTCATCGATTGCATTCGAGCAAACGACCCGTCGAAACTCAACCAACCCATCCTCAGTGGCCATCAAAGCACCCTGCTTTGCCACCTTGGAAACGCGGCTCATCGAAGTGACTGCGTTGTTCACTCGACCAGCAAAGATGGACGATGGACAGACGAATCCATACCAAAGAACCTCTGGCGCCGCGAATACGACCCCAAATGGGAGACGCAAATCTCGACTTGATTAGCCTAGAAAATCGTCGGCTAGCGTCTAATGGCGCTGGTGACATTCACTTTTGTGTCCGCGATTGAGACCCCAGCCAGCTCGTCTGGTTGGTGAATAAGCTTGGTTGCCAAATAGCGTAGTTGAAAGATCCCCCCATTCACGCATCCCGCCAGAGGCGGGATGCGTGAATGGGGGGAGCGGTGGGTCCTTTGCCTTAGCTACTAAACTCCTTCACCCACGGCCAAAGGCCATGAGGGTCGAACAGCAATCTGCGGTGTTTGAAACCGGAAGGAACCTCCGGTTTTTTTCACTAGCGTCCAGCGGCACAGTTGCGTTACCGGGAACGTTATTTGGGCGAGCGCCGCAGCTTGCGCTTTCATTCGTGCGGCTTCTTGCCGCCTTGAAATCCACACAAGTATCGGTAGCATAAACGTTTGCAGCAGCTGGCTAGAAGAAATCGTCATCGGCACGCTTCTGGGCGATTCCCATGTTTCGACCGACAAACTCAATTCAAAGCGCCCAGTTTTGAGTTGAAACAAGCCGTTTTGTTTGCCAATTCGATCCGCCTTTTTATTTTTTGTCTCCTTCACGCCGAAGGAGACCCAGGTTGCAAGCACCGGAAAGTTCGCTCGTTCATGCTCATTAATCTGCTAGCAGAAGCCGATACTTCGTCGATTATCTCGTCGATCTCATCCATTTTTACCTTGCCATCGCTACAGGTGATTTTAGCCCTCATTCTGATCGAGGGCTTACTCTCCATTGACAACGCGTTAGCGATCGCAGCTCTTGCATCGCATTTGGATGAAAAGAAACGCAAAATTGCAATATCGGTAGGGTACGCAGGCGCGTATGGATTCAGAATTTTGGCGTTGTTTTTGGCTTCGTACATTATCAATAACTATTGGCTCATGGCATTGGGGGCGGGTTATCTGATTTGGCTGATGTGCAATCATTTTGCTGAAAATGAGGACAGTGAAGAAAAAAGTGGAAACAAACCCGCTCCTGGTTTTGCGAAGACGATAGCACTCATCGTCCTCCTCGATCTTAGCCTCAGCTTTGACAACGTGGTGGCGGCGGTCGCGTTTGCTCGCGACAATATTATCCTCGTTTACGTGGGCGTGACGATCGGCATCCTAACGCTACGCTTGGTCGCTGGGTACTGCATCAAGTTGCTGGATAAACACCCGTGGCTCGAACATACTGCGTTCTTGTTGGTCGGCTTCGTCGGTGCCATGCTTTGCGCAGAGCTCTATTGGGACTCGTATGTCCAGAAGGATTTCTCCATTTTGGGCTACGATCTTGTCCATGGTGAAGCTTCTAACGATCCGAACGAAAGAGCGCACTACCACATCAGAAAACCAGTCAAGTTTGGCGGAATTTTCGTGATTGTACTTGGGCACCTCGCCTACGAAAAATTCCCAGCGGTGAAGTCGGCCATGCGCCCGCTGGTAATCGCATTTCGACATGTTTTTGCAATAGTAGCACGTGTCATCAATTCGATCTTCGGTATCGTGATTTGGCCGATCCGAATACTCATTCAATCCATGTGGCGAAAAGCTTAGACTTTCCTATTAAGGCGAGCGGTCGTAGTTTGGGACCATTGTCCCGAACGAATCAACGGACGGGACATTGGTCCCATCCTACAGTACTTTTCATTCTGCCGATCGCCTAAGAAACCCATTCATCCCGAAACCAAGTGTGGACCCCATTGAAATGTTCCCATCGTTCCCAATTCCTGAACCGGTTACTGTTTGGAATCGCTTTTTCGAATTGATTCAAGTGCCAAGGCCTTCTAAGGCCGAGCACGCCGCGATTGATTTCATCGATACTTGGTCCAAGGCATTTGGTTTTGAATCGCGACGCGATGCGACCGGCAACTTGGTCGTCCATGTTCCTGCGACGGACTCGCAATCGAAAGCACCGATTGTTATCCTGCAATGTCACGTCGATATTGTGTCTGTGACCGCAGAGGGTGATGCACATGGTGCCGATGCGTCACGCGGTATGATCCCGACGGTGCGAGGCGATCTTAATCCAGCCGATGAAAAGCGACTTCTTCCCAATGCATCCGGCGATTGGATCAATGCACCATTCACAACCCTAGGTGCCGATAATGGTATCGGAGTCGCAATGATGATGGCGCTCGGGGAATCCAAACATCGCTCCGTGCCGCTGCAACTACTCTTTACTATCGATGAGGAGGCCGGAATGACTGGCGCCTTTGGATTAGACCCGATAGCTCTCGGTTTAACCGGCAAAACGCTAATCAATATCGACACTGAGGATGATGACGAGATCACGATCGGTGCCGCAGGCGGGCGAGATGTTGAAATCCATTGGCTAGGCCAGTCAGACAGAATCGAGACCGGAAGCCTTTATTCGATCACGATCAAGGGTCTAAAAGGTGGCCACTCTGGAATCGAAATCAACCAAGGTCGAGCCAATGCAATTCGAACTCTGGCGCGCACGTTGCGAAAGCTTTCGGAATCCATGGACCTGCGCTTAGTGAACCTTAAAGGCGGGTCGCGCCGCAATGCGATTCCAGATTTTTGCACCGCAGCCTTGGTCATTGACAGCGTACATTTGGCTGCCGCTCAATCGATCATTCAGACTTGCAGCGAACAATGGAATCAACTCTACGCAGGGCGAGACAACCCAATCGCAATCGAACTGAAATCGAGCTCCGAGCTCATTCCTGCATCTTGCTTGTCGGTTTTGAGTACTCGTTCGTTGATACAGTTACTCACCGGGCTCCCGACCGGTATTTGCGAAATGACGTCGGATATCCCAACGCTGGTCGAGTCGTCGTGCAATCTCGCAATAGTCGAGATGGCAACAATGGGGCAGGCTAAAGTGATCTGCAGTGTTCGAGGAACGACCGGTTACGCTGCCGATGACATTTGCGATACGATTAGATCGCTCGTGGGTCTATCGGGCGGAACCGTTGAAATTGCCGACGGGTATCCGGGTTGGAAGCCACGACTGGATTCACCCCTTTTAAAGATAGCGATTGACCAGTACAAGGAACTGTTCGGAACAACGCCTAAAGTGCACGCGGTTCATGCTGGACTCGAATGCGGCCTGCTCATTGAGAAACTACCGGGCCTCGATACGATTTCAATCGGACCGACAATCAAAGGCAATCATGCCGTCGGAGAACGTGTACAAATAAGCTCAGTACAGAAATCCTACAAATACTTGAACGCGATCCTCGAACACAATCCGTGTGATGTCACATCAAAAACCAGAGGTTTTTGAACTGCGGACGTCACACGGAGTCACGGAGTGTGACGGGTACTTTAAAGTCACGACGCGGAGCGTCGTGCAACGAATTCCCCCGTTTCTAATACTAACTCAAGTTGCTTCGCAAGACGTCTTTGGCAAGTCCGTCAAGGTAATCGAACTCTTCGTCGCCACTAGCATGCTGGGCCAAGTAAGCGTCGAGGCTAAACGCCTCTTCAACTTCTTCGGTGGAAGGCAATGGTCCATAAACAAACGCTTGGCTGACGTTAGTCCGTTTCGCAAATGGAACGTCGACTAACTGAGTCTTCAATGGCGAACCGGTTGCTGATGTCACCAGTGGAGCCCCTTCGCCCTCGCCGCTCCCGCCGCTTTGACGACTGTTGAGTTCATTGATAACCATCAGTGCGTCGAGCGGTGACAGGTAGTTGTCCGCGTTGACGTCCAAGAAGTACTTATCCGAACCTCCTTCACCGCTTGCGAAACCGCTGTTGCCACCACTGGACAATAATCCGCTGCCACCTGTATTCAAAGAGTTGACCAAGATCAACACATCGATCGGTGATACGAATCCATCGTTATTTACGTCAAACGCGTTGAACTGGTTGGTATTCCCCTCGCCGCCGCTCGATCCACCACCACCAGCTGCCGAAACGATCAAGATCGAATCAGAGACATAGCGAATCTGAGATGGCAATAAAGGAGTCGTTGGACTAAACACGAGGCTATCGTGGAATGGTTTAATGTCTGCAGGGTCGCCAATGAAATTAGCCGTGCCGACCCTGCGAGCCGTCAATGTCACGGTGAACTGTCGCTGCTCACCGATAATCGGTCCATTTCCGTTTGCAACAGACCCAATTTCGTTAATGAGACCAGGGATTCGGATGTCGCCCGATGGTCCATTTTTGTACAATTCTTCATACCTGACCTCGAAGCCGGGATCCGTCGCTCTCGCGTCTACCGAAACTAGTCCACTGTTGTACAAAATATCTTGGAACGCTGCGAACACTCCAGTCGCATTAGCACGAAGATCTTCGACATATCCCTCCAATTTGAACTTTTGTCCGACTACGATTTGATCGATCGAAACGCCACGGTCGTCCGTTACGTTCAACCTTAATCGAATCACGTCGTCTGCAGTCCCAACTCCAACGTGCAGAGTCACCGTTGCAGTCGATATAAAGCCTCGTTCATCCGTAATCGTATACTTGAATTGGTCCAAACCAACGAAGTTCGAATTTGGAATGTACGTGATCGAATCGTCAGCAAAGTTGTTTGGCGTGTTGTTGTTATTGACTTGAGTCTGACCACTGCCTGGTTGAGTCACCGAGGTGATTCGGATCGGTGGTTGTGTACCCAAAATATCATTGGTCAGCACATCTACATTAAACGGGTTACCCTGCGGCACATTGAATCGAGTGTCATCGACCGCGAACGGGAAATTCACTCCGTTCGGTACGATTTCAATCGTTGATCGTCCAAATCGAATTTGTTCGTTTGCAACGCGAGCGGCTGATGGAGCATTGTAAAACGTTACTTCCGAGCCAGGGAGTCGGTCAGCGGGATCACCGACGAATTCCGCGATACCCGCCGAAGACGCTGTGAAGTCTAAGATGACAACAGGAATTCTGTCTGGTTGGTTGAACGAGGATACTTGTCCAACAAATGCACCTAATTCATCAATGATTCCAGGAGTGACGGCTGTACCATTTGTCCCTATCTGATAAGGAGCCCGGAAGCTCGCAGCAAAGTCTAGCGTGCCACCAGTTGGTGCGTTAGGAGTGACTAAACCAGAGCTATACAACAAGTCCAAATACGCAGAGTAGACACCGGGATCGGTGATATTGCGTGAAGGAACCTCGAGAGCCGCCTTTTCTGGACGCAAGTCATCAACAAAAACAACGACCTTGAATGTGTCTCCTTGGCGAACTTCCGTGATCGGCTCGTTGACTGCATTCAAGAAGGAGAAACTGAACTCGACTTCGTCGTCGAGTCGATCGCCCTGGAGCGTGTGAACGGTGATGTTCGCGGTCGTTGTCTTACCAGTTCCATCCACTGCGATGTAGCTGAATTGTTCGGTTCCGCCGAAGTCGCGACGAGGTGTGTAGCGAATGCTTTGGCTACCCGAACCGATCACGACCGATCCACCCTTGTCCGGAGTCGTTACGCTCTGAACAATCAATGCACCGCCGCGTCCCTCGACGTCATTCGCCAACACGCTCAGTGGGAAACCAATTGAGTTGGTCGGGACATCGAACGAGTCATCCACTGCGACTGGGTCAACAAACTGCAGTGCAACGTTGACTGTGACAGTCGTCGTTTCACGACGTCCGGAAGTGCTCGTTGCAACATACGTAAAAGTGTCTCGACCGGTGAAACTGAGCTTCGGAGTGTACTTTACTTTCTGTGTTGCTTGATCAATGGTCACTCGTCCGCCTTGCGTGCCAGAGCTTACGCTGGTGATGGTCCAGGGATCATTGGGCAGAAAGAAGTCATTTGCCAAAACATCCAAAATATTGTCTCGGCTGTTTCTCGCCACAGTGAACGAGTCTGGCTGAAGCAGGACTCGAGGGCCATCGACAATGTTAAACACGTAGTCTTCGACTTCACCCGTCTTGGATCGACCGGTTGAAGCGAGATTTAGGTCTTGTGATAGTCGGAATCGAGCGAAGGTACGTCCGACGGCACCTGTTGGCGCCGTAAACGTGATGTTAGTTGCACCGCTAGCCGAAATAACAACGTTAGTAGCGATCTGTTCGCCAGCGTCGGTCCAACTGCCGTTCCCGTTGAAGTCGATCCAGCCTTGGAGATAGGCAGGCGAACCAGCTGTATTGGTTGCATTAACACGAATGATGTTTGAACCATCCCCTCGAACTATCGGCGTTAGAAGAGCAATTCCGTCTTCATCGTCGATTACAATCCCAGTGCTACTTAGCAACCCAGCGGTATCGTCACCATCCGCGTTTGCAGACGGCCGACCGTCCTGGTCTGAATCAAACGCATCACCCAATCGAAGCCCCGGCGTGGTTCCGTGCGAGGCACCATTCTGAGCACGTGTTGTGGGGTAGGGAGCTGGTGCATCGCCCCAGTCCGACGATTCGTTGTTACCGAAATCCAATCCCCGCAAGAGCGGTGAACCGCCAAAGTTGATCAGGTGTTCGCCCGAAACGGGGAAAGTTTGGATAAATCCTGCTTCGACGACTTCTCGAATCGCGAAGATCCCTGTTGAAGGGGGCGTTATCGAATAGGAGCCATCCGCTTTTGAAATGCTGGAGGGTTCACCGATGTCTGGCCGGTCGTCCCCGTCCAAATCGATGTAAATGTAAACGCCAGCCAATCCAGGTTCACTCGCATCGCGTACTCCGTCACCGTTAATGTCGAGCCACTTAAAGCCAGTCGCTGCGGAGGAAGGCTGGTTATGCCCAAAGTTCACTGTGACAGACTGTGTCCCAGATACTGTGATCCGAGAGAAACCGGCCGACGGAGCGGTAACTATCCATCCTGGCATAATAACCGAGCGAATATTGAAAGTACCTACCGGGACACCCAGCGAGTAAGCACCATTCGCTCCTGTCGTAGTAGAGGTGTCACCAGCATCGAGTACACTGTTTCCGTTGATGTCCGCATAAATCGTCCAGCCAGCCAATCCTTCGTCGCCGGAATCTCTTACCCCGTTTCTATTGCGGTCGTTGAAATTGACTCCGGAAACTGTTGCACCCACTTTGCCCGTAGCCAAGTTAAAGGCCATCGTGTTTGCATGATTCACTGTCCCTGTAAAGAACTCGAAAGGACTGTATTGATCTCGACCGAAATCAATATCAATATCGTCGGGAGTGCCGAACACTCCGTCTAATCCAACTGCGTAAATCTTTTGTGAAAGCGGTCCAGAACCGGAGTCCATGGTCGTAATATTCGCGTTCAACGGATTTTGGTGCCACCCTCCGAGAAAGTGGCCAGCTTCGTGAGAAATAATAAGTGCCAAGCCGGTCGATAGTATATCGACCAATGAGGTAGAAGGCGATCTAGGAATGAATCGAGGATCATTTAAAGCTTGAAACGCAGGCGGTTGCGTTGGATAAAAGAGCTCGCCGGGCATGACTACTGCGGTCTCGCGTCGATCATAATTACCGATGTCGATACTCTGTGCGATTCCAATAGTTGCAATCGGGAAATCAGCTACTGAGCCGCCAACTAGAATGCGTGAGACGTTAGGAAGTCCCCACGGATCAGCGTGGTCTCGACTGTTGCGAATGTCGATATCAAAAGAGCCCGGACGTCCATCCTGGCTGAAATATCCGTTTCCTCCCGTCGAAGGAAAAGACCCAGTGAAATCTTCTTTGACCTTCGCAACGATCTTATCAATAAGTTCGTTCTCTTGCGATGGAGTGAATCCGTACGCCTGCAATGTATCAATCAACGAGGGAATCCGCGACGTCAGAGCCGGGCCACCAAATATTGCTGGATTTACAGTAGAACCATTGAAGTCCAAGAATAGGACTTGCTTCGTTCCAATCGGTTCTGCTTCGATGGAATTTCGGAACGCCCTCAATCGCAATGAATAGGCGCTGTTTCCATCTGCAACTCGAACGTAGTATCGTCCGGTAGTACCAATCGTCAAAGCAAATGTGACGGTTGCGGTCGTGTTGATTAGCGGCGAGGCAGGTGGGTAACCTATAAGGGACACATTTAGGACAGACCCAATCACCTCACTCCCGGAGGAATCGAGAAGCGAAACATCCCAACCACCTCGTAATCCTGAGCTCAATGCAGCGTCGACAATATCTCCAGCTCGAAGATCTACTGCAAAGTAATCTTCGTCGAAGGTTCTAGCGGCGAGATTAGTGAAGACTTGGCCGCCAACCGTAACCACGCTGTTCTGAGATGGAAGCGTGCCAAGCGGTAGAAGCTGGGCTTGGAATAGAACATTGTTGGGCTCAATCTCGGTGGTCGAAAAAGGAGTACTGTTCTCCCCACCGCCTTCGCTGAGCGGTAGACCACCATCTCCATACTGTGCGATTGATCTCTGCGCGTACTGTTGAGCCGTGATTGTTGGCGGAAGGAACGCTGTCAATCTGCCGATTGGCGGGTAGTAAAGGGTGTCGGCAGCCATCAGTCGTCGGTCTTCGAGAGACTCGAGAATCATCCGTCGCTTGCTGACGACTTTCCTCAATGCAGTTTTGCTCTTTCGAGATTGTTCGCCGTATTGACGTTCCTTAGCCATGACTTACCCAGCAGTAGAAGAAAAGTGACCGAAACAAATCGTTCGAAGCCTATCAAATTGAACCGTTTGAGGGAATCTAGTACTCAACCCGCTGCTCAATGATCCTTGCCCGGTTCAAAAGGACTTCGAACTCGTGAGATCCATCCTAATTGCGGCCCGGTCGCTGTCAACAAAACGGTGCGAAGGTACGATGTGGCAGTCCCACTGAAAGTTCCAGTTCTGCTCGTTTTTGCCTCAAAATCACTACATTCGATTTCGATGGCAACGCCCAATCGGTTTCATTCCAGGCGACCAAAACCGATTGGCACTGACAAATCGTTACTATTCCTAGACCTCAGCACAATTTATTCTTTTTCACGGGGCACGGGCCAGTAAAACAAACAAAGCAAAAAAATCATCGAAAAAAGCGAATTCTCTCTAGTCACCGTGCGTTAAATTAATTCCGTACCGGGGACTTGCGTCTAATGGCACTCACTTTGTTAGCGAAACGGCGCAAGCCTAATGGCACTCACTTTGTGGGTTTTGAGCCTCAATGCGCTAGCATGAGGGCTGGATTCGCAGGTGATTACTAGCGTTTCGGCCCGCACGCTAATGCCAAAAACCGGAAGTTCCTTCCGGTTTCAATCACCGCAGATTGCTGTTCGACCCCAAGGCCCCCTTTGGCCCTTTGGCCGTGGGTGAAGGAGTTTAGTAGCTAAGCGATAGCCCCACTGCTCTCCCCATTCACGCATCCCGCCTCCGGCGGGATGCGTGAATGGGGGATCTTTCAGCTACGCTATTTGGCCACCAAGCTTATTTACCAACCAGACAAGCTGGCTGGGGTCTTAATCGCGGACCGTGCCGTTGGGGCCGTTGGGCGCCCTGCCACCTTCAAATCAAGATCCCCAAAAACGGAAGGGACTTAAGACTTTTGGCACTAGTACCAAAAACCGAAAGTTCTGGCTCGGACGCTAGTGCGTTGCGGCTCAAAGTGAGTGCTATTGGACTTGCGTCCCCGGCAGAAAGCTATCGTGCCTTCGGCATTGGGGACAAGCATTGCTGGCACGCTCGCCACAGTTTAGACCTCCAAGTTTTTAACTTCGTTAATGACGGTCCTCGCATCTCCCGTTAAACTAAATCCCGCCGGTAAATCGAATTTCATTTAGTTTGAGGCTAATCCATTGAAAAAAAACTCGGCTAACCAACCGAATTCGGATTTGCTCAAGCGACGCGATCTCATTTCCCAGCAAAAATCTTGGTCGGATCTTCGCGCTTGGCTTTCGAGCTGCATTTTCCATACGATTCTTTTGGTTGTGTTCGCTCTGCTCGGGCGCTCCGGAACAGTTAACTCGTCGAGCGAAAAAGATCGGCCAATTGGGATCGCTTTTGCGCAGGATACAAGCGAAGGGGGGCAATTCGCTCTGGACGGCGGATCGAGCGGGGCTAACAGTTCAATTGCCGCTGCCACTCAACCTATTTCACTCAACCTGGACAACGCCTCAGGTCCACCCATCTCTATTGAAAGCATCGTTTCTTCGCTGGTCGGTGATTCAACCGGCGGTTCCGGCGCCGCTACAGGACAAAATGAAGGAAGTGGGTCCGGACTGGCGGGCAGCAACGGTGCAGGAGCAGGAGCGGGCGGGCGTGGTCATGGCCGGGGGAACAAATCCAAAGCCTCTTTCTTTGGAATGGAAGGTTCTGGCTCCTCGTTTGCCTATGTCGTGGACCGATCCGATTCGATGAACGCCTACGATGGAGCACCCCTCAGATTCGCAAAGCGGGAACTGATCAAGAGCCTGGGGTCCCTTAATGAATACAACCAATTCCAAATCGTTTTCTACAACGACTCGCTGTCACCCATGTCCGGTGGAATGCTGTTTGCCACGGACCAAGGAAAGAGCCGAGCCATTAATTTCATTCGAAACATGCCTGGCGACGGTGGAACATCGCATTTACCCGCATTGAAACAAGCCCTTTCCTTTGCGCCCGAAGTGCTGTTCTTCTTAACCGACGCGGACGACCCAAGCCTCAGCATGCCCCAACTCCTGGACATCCAACGCCGGACGGAGATTTCAAGAACGACAATTAACACGATCCAATTCAACTCTGGCCCGGCCTCAAATGACGGAAGCTGGATTCGGAAAATGGCCGAGATGAATCGTGGCTCCTACAAATACATCGACGTCACTTCCCTTAACAAAGACCCAGGCGAATAGCTATGCAAAATGTTTTCGAACTGACCCACCCGCTCGCCGCACACCACCTGTCTGTGCTGCGTGATGTTCGAACGACTCCAGCTCAGTTTCGCACCCAAATCCACTTGCTCGCTATGCTGTTGGCCGTCCGAGCAACAGACGACTTGGGCCTCGAAACCAGCCTAGTGCAAACCCCGCTCATACAAATGACCGGCCATCGCATGGCCCAACGCATTGGCATTGTCCCAATCTTGCGGGCTGGACTTGGACTCGTTGAGCCTGTCCTTCAGTTGATCCCCGACGCTGCCGTTTGGCACTTGGGAATGTATCGCGATGAAGCCACCGCTCAGCCGGTCGAGTACTATTGCAAGCTTCCTGTCGGCAATCCAGTCGATGTCGGCTTAGTCTTGGATCCGATGCTGGCGACTGGCGGGTCGATACGAGCAGCCGTTCTCGCGCTGAAGCGATGGGGGGTGCAAGATATTCGAGTGCTAAGTGTGTTGGCTGCCAAACAGGGCGTCGAACAGTTTCATGACGATTTCCCAGAGGTCAAAGTCTTTGTCGCCGGAATTGACTCGGAATTGAATGCTCAAAAGTTTATCGTGCCTGGACTAGGCGACGCCGGCGACAGGATGTTCAACACGTTGCGCGATTAGAAGGCCGTCTCACTTTAAAACGCCCCGTTGGGTTCGCCGCGGATGGCGTGGACTTACGGGAAACTCGTAGCGGAAGCCGCGTAGGCTTTCGGCGAATCGCCAAGCTGGCCGAAACTCTTGGCGAGTTCCGCTACGTTAAGTCCATGCCATTTGGCTCAGTCAGGAACTAAGCCTGCAGGTCGAATCCCGCGTACGCACCTTCATCTTGTTGCGTTTCGGGCGACGCTCCAGATGTGTACTCGCGGCGAACAAGCATTTGCCACGTGTCCTTTTCGATCTCCAAGATCTCCGTCACACTTTCCAAAGTGTGTACATCCTGCGTTTGTCCCGAAACGATGAGCAGTTTGGTCAAGAAAACAATCAAGTCGGATTGTTGTTTTGCTAGCTCATGCTTCGGGTCAACAATGGCCTCCAACAATTCAGTGAAGATGTCCTGCGTTAGGATCATCCACTGGACAGCTTCATCGGCCCGGTTTTGCAGCCAAAGCTCGCGAATCGAAATTGTTAAACCGTGTGCCTTCTGCAAAAGCAACCATCGCAGTTTGGCTGGCGAAGCGGATTCGACTTCTTGGCGAAGGAATGCATCTGGGTCGATCATA